>Ga0210388_10001428_pt1 | contig 18756 bp, 15 predicted proteins | sample IncBWC19OmetaG_FD_155485 | JGI IMG/M metagenome (GOLD analysis project Ga0210388, IMG submission 155485) | Forest soil microbial communities from Barre Woods Harvard Forest LTER site, Petersham, Massachusetts, United States - Inc-BW-C-19-O ... | reverse complement strand
GATGGTAAACAGCCCGTGCACTCCACCGTCACTGATAAATCGCGCTTCGCGCACCGGACCGGCGGCGGTGATGAATGAGGGTAGCGTGTTTGTCGCGCCGTACTCTGTCGCGAGCGCTATCTGCGGGTTCGGAATGGAGTTTTGCGGGCTGGTCAGACCGGGACTGCTGCCGCCCATCGCCGGTTGCGCGTGGCACTGGGCGCAACTGTTGCCGTTAAAAGTAGGCCCCAATCCGCCCCCGTTGGTGCCCGGCTCCGTTCCAGTTACCGAATCGATTTCCTGGAAGCGGGCCAGTGCCTGTGTGAAGTAATAAGTCTCGTTGGTGTTGAGCGTGGGGTAGGCGCCTCCGGCTCCCGCAGTTCCGCCACGCGGGCCGGGATCGGTTTGGCCATTCAACGCAATACCGCTGGAGGAGAGCGCTACTGCCAAAATGAAGAACGTTTTTAATGATGTCATGATTAGATACACTCCTGGTATTAGAATTGTGATTTCTTTCTGCATAGACACACCGATCCTAGTTACCGGCAGTAAGTGTCGGCCATGGTCACACTCCCGGCCGAGACACATCGGGTGCCACTAATGCCGGTGCCACTAAGTGAAGGTGAGCCCGTTACGACTCAGTTATCTACGTGAACAGAAGAGGGCGTTGCAATTATAGATGGGAGGAAGCCCCCCGTTAGCGGTACGGCGTGGACGCGGAACTTACTAGCCGTACTACCAACCCAGAGAGAATATCATCAGAGTCCTGGGGAAACAACCCCACAGTTTCGAACATTACTTAGCCTTTTGCGACGCGAAGTACCATAAGCATGGCACAACTTACTTACTAATTCCTGCTGCCAGCAGGTTCTCAATCGGCGGCTGCCTTCTCGTCGAGTTGTAAGCTCTCGGGCCTCGCATTGTTTTGCTCCCTATAGTATTTGGGCGACTGGGCGAAGCGGCGCTGAAAAGCGCGGACAAAACTGGAGTGGTGTTCGTATCCCACCGCGTGGGCGATCTCCTTGATGCGCAGGCCGCTAGATGAAAGCAGCTGGGCCGCTTTTTGCAGGCGCTGTTCACCGATGAGATCGTGTACGTGTAGCCCGGTCTTTTGTTTGAACAAACGCTGCAGATGCGCGGGGCTGAGCTGGAGCTCGAGCGCCAAGTCGCTAACTGAGCAGGCCGGCTGCGAATTGATCAGGCGCAAGACTTTGCTCAGCCGCTTTTCACCGAGCAGGAATTTCGGATCTCCGTTTTGCGGCGCAGCATCCCGGCCCTGCGCTTCTTCCCGGGATAGCCTGTCTAGCGTATCCATTCCAGCCGGACGGATGCCCTCTTTTGATCGAGGCAAATGCCAACGCTCCTTCGGATTGGTTCTTCAGCGTCCCCCCAACCGGGATGGACAATATCACGGTTACAGAATGAGACGCAACGCGAAACGAGCCGGTACGGGAGCTCAGGCAAGTGTGCTGGGTAAGCTCATTTCGCAGGCTTACTGGTCTTGAGACGACAAAATCTCACGCTTCGAAACGGAATACTAACACGCTTCACTCGGACAGTCAAAGAAGAAAGCACCTTACGCTGAAGGTTTAACATTCAGTTAGAACTGGTTACATCGTCGGCCCTGAGCATTTCGTGTCAGAATTCTAGACATGGCCAAAACATCCGCCCGGTTCAGCCGCCGCACTCTTCTGGATGCGCTCTCCAGCGCTTCCGCCGGAATTGCCGCCACTGCTTTAATCGCGCGCCAGGTTAAGGCAGCGCCCGCCGAAGAGACCCATCCGGAGCAACTGGACAACTTCAAATTCGATATCGAAAATCAGAAAGGCTGGGTGGGCGAAGCAGGCTCGGCTAAGGAAGCCACCGTGGCGGAGTTTCCCGTATCGCAGAGCATCGCTGGCGTCTCCATGCGTTTGCAGCCTGGCGCGATCCGCGAGCTGCATTGGCACGCGCTTGCCGCCGAGTGGGCTTACGTCCTCACCGGACGTTGCCGTACGACGGTGATTTCGCCCAATGGCCAGTCGGAGGTTTCCGAATTCGAGCCGGGCGACACGTGGTATTTTCCTCGAGGGCACGGTCATGCCATTCAGGGATTAGGACCGGGCGAGTGTCATTTTCTGCTGGGCTTCGACAGCGGCCATTTTTCTGAGTTTGGAACCTTCAGCATCACGGATTGGATTGCACGCACGCCGGCGCACATTCTTAGCCGCAACCTCGGCTTGCCGGAATCTGTCTTCGCGCAGTTCCCGAAGAAAGAACTCTACATCGGCCCCGGCAAGCTGCCGGCCGAGGCTTTGGAGCAGGTTCGAAATGCCGACCTGGAGCCGAGCCAGGCATCACATAAATTCCGGCTGGACAAGCAGACCCCGCACGTGTTCGAAGGTGGTGAGGAGCGTATCGTTTCTTCACGGGAGTTTCCGATCCAGACTACGTTGACCGCGGTCCGAATGGATTTGAATCCGGGCGCTCTGCGCGAAATGCACTGGCATCCGCACGCCGACGAGTGGCAGTATTACGTGTCGGGCAGCGCACGCGTGACCATTTTTGGGTCCCATGGCCGGGTGCGCACGGAGGAGTTCAAGCCAGGGCAAGTGGCCTTCATCAAGCAGGGATACGGACACTATCTCGAACAGACCGGCGATGAACCCACGCGCATTCTGATCCTCTTCAACAGCGGAATCTACGAGGAGATTTCGCTCTCAGCCTGGTTGGGAGGGAATCCCGGCTCTCTGCTGACCGATAATTTTGGTATTTCAAAGGAGCTGGTGGATCGGATGCCGCGCAAGTCCGCCGGCATTTCCGCGCGGCGGGGTTGAAAAAAGCACCGACTCCGTTGAAGACACCCCTTGGCGCACGCACTCTTGCGTGCCGCATCGACACTCATGTCGATGTCCGCCCGACGCCGAGACGAGTCTCGGTTCAGCAGACATCAGTGTCTGCGCCACGGGGCGTCTTCATGACCTTTGGTGGGCCAGCAGGCCCATGGAAACTCGATGCTTTACTGTCCTGCCTTTTTTCCAAGTCCCTTTACCGCCAAGCTGCGATTCTGAATGGCGTTGGCGTAGTTCGGGTCCAGCCGGATAGCTTCGTCGAAGTCCGCCAGCGCGTGCTGGTAGTCGCGCTTCAGCAGATATACGTAACCGCGAGCATTGTAGGCTCGCGCTAAATCGGGCTGTAAGCGAATTGCTTCGGTTAGCTCCGCGATCGCTTCCTCGTATTTTCCGGATGTTGTCAGCGATCGTCCCCGCAGCTCGTGTTGCCTGGCCGAGCCCGGAGTTGCAGGCACGACGTTAGCTGGAGCCGGCTTGGGCGGCGGCGGAGCAACCGCAGCCTCCGCTGGCTTCGATTCCACTGGTTTGGTCTCCTCCGGCTTCGCTTCGGCTGGCTTCGCTTCCACCGGTTTCGCTTCCGCTAACTTCGCGTCGTTTTTCTTGAGGGCCTCGGCGGCGTCGGCATAATCCGGACGCAGCCGCAGCGCCTGGGCGAGGTCATCGTGCGCCTTGGCGAAATTCCCTAGCAGGTAGTAAGCGCTGCCTCGCGCATACCATGCTTCCGGGAGGTTAGGATTCAATTCAATCGCTTTGGTTCGATCCGCCAGCCCTTGCTCGTGCATTCCAAGCAGGTGGTACGACCCACCGCGGGCCAGGTATGCTTCGGCCATGTTCGGCGCCAGGCGGACTGCTTCAATCCGATCGTTGAGTGCTTCCTGCAGCCGGTCCAGATGAATGAACGCAGCCGCTCGCGCCAGATATGGGTAAGCATCTTGGGGCGTTATTTTCACGGCTTCGGAAAAATCGGCGATGGCGCTTTCGTAGGCGCCCAGCCGCATGTAAGCCGCCCCGCGTAGCGCGTAGGCTTTAGGGTCGCGGGAACGCATTTCCAGAACAGTATTGAAATCCTTGATCGCCCGGGAAAATTCGGACAGCTGTCCCCACGCGAAACCGCGATCCAAATAGGCGTCCGCATAGTCCGCCTTCAGGCTGATGCTCTGATCGTAGTCCTCAATCGCATCGCGATAACGGCCGGTCCGCGCATAGACGTTGCCGCGCGCTTCGATGGGTATTGGATCGTCGAGTCGAAGCTTGATCCCGATGCTGTAATCTGCAATAGCCTGATCATTTTCGCCCAGGCTGGCGTGGACCGCGGCCCGGCTGTTGTAGATGGCCGCCGTGTCCAGCTTGAGTAGGATAGCGCGGTCGTAATCCGCCAGCGCTTTTTTCAGATCGGGCAACGCGCGATAAACGTCACCGCGAACCTGAAAGCTCGGGGCGTCTTGGGGCGCCAGGCGAATCGCTTTGGTGCAATCTTCGAGCGCGTGCGGCTGGTCACCATGGAGCGAGCGCACTTTGCATCGATGCTGGTAGTAGGACGCGTCAGTGGCGTCATTTTGGATGGCCAGGGTGTAGGCCTTCTCGGCTTCTTGCCACTGGCCGGCCTCTTCAGCGCGAAGCCCTTCCTGGAACGCCTTCTTCGCCTGTGGATTTGAGGCCAGCAACGGCAAGAGAGACGCGAAGGAAAGAAGAAGGAAACTACAACTGCGCACCTTGTAGGATAAGCCTCCGGCTTGCCCTAAGTTTACGGCATCGCGAACGGGGCTGTGGGGAACGCAATTAAAGAGAAATGGGAAACGATGCGTCCCAGGAAACTGTCGCGCTCAGAAACACTCACCCACTTCAGCAGCGACGATTCACCGTCCTCGGAGAAGAATCCGACGCCGCCTCTGGTCAGGCGATTGTCCATCCAGGAACTGACCAACTGGCCGTTAACCGAGGTCAGAAAACGGTCGCCCCGCACGCTGACCCTGACTTTATAATCAACACCCCGCTCCAGCGTGAGGGGCAGCGGCAGTTCCACCCGCTCGCGCTCGCGGCCGTCCAGAACGATGAAGCGCACCAAGCCGGCGTTGGGGAGAGGGCCGGGTTTCGTGATGATGAGCTTGGTGGCGTAGTAGTTCTTAACGTCGGAGGCGCGAAAAGCCCAGTCGATGCTCTTGCGCTCAATCTGTCCCATGAACTCCATCTCATAATTGGAGAGCGAAGTAGACGGTTTCCAGACTCGCAGCGATACCGGACGCACCACGCCGCTTTCCATGGACCAATCCGAGCTGGAGGACCTGAAACCCTCCCAATTGGCGACACCGGTATGGAAATCCTCGCGCAATGTGCCCGAGCCCTTGCTCTGCAGCAGGTTGCCGATCATCTGTCCGAAGCTGCTCTTACTCTGGTGAGGATTCGTATCCGGCAATGGCGATATCGCTCTTGCGGCCGGGGCGCCCATGGGAAGCTGCGACAAGGCCAGCACTACGAATACTACCGCGAGCCCCGCAAAAATCGTGCCCGACATACCAGGCTTTCCCGATTTTTCCTCCCGCTTCGCCTGCGTGATCGCTCGCCAGGTGGGAAGTTGTGTTTCCACACCGTACAGGTCTTCGGCCTCACGCACCGCGCGTGCCGACTTGGATGTGGCTTTCTTGCGATGCTCGTCCGAGCAGAAGTGTGGATCCTTCAGCTTGCGCATCGGACCGATCTTCTTCCGGCAGTATTTACAAACCATGTTCCTAACCAGCTACGTCCCTAACCGAGTGCTCCTGTACAAATCAGGATGCCCCAGTTTAACAGGTGACTTTCGACAAAGGAATGCACTAAGGGAAGAATATAATTGTGGTGGGCATTCGGGCGTGCGTGGACTAGGGCGATGGCCTTAGGCGCTACCAGGTACCCTCAAAATGGTGGAACGCGGGACATAGAACTTGTCGTATATCCTCGAAAGGTAGGTCGAATGCTGCGAATCGTGCGTGGAACGTTTGTTGCAGTTGCTGCTTTAAGTCTTGTGGCCTTAACAGGTTGTGTGGAGTGGGAGTCGGAAGGCCCAGCTCGTTCCGAGACCCGCTCCGTCGATCTCGATAAGTCCGAGCTGGTTCATGTCGAATTGAAGATGGGAGCGGGTGAACTCAACGTTCAAGGCGGCTCGCCGAAACTCATGGAGGCCGAATTCCGTTATAACCGCCCTAGCCTGAAGCCGGACATCCACTACGACTCCAGCGGCTTCCGCGGACATCTGGTGGTGGAACAGCCCTCGCATGGCCCTCACGGGGGTAGCCACGATTATCGCTGGGATCTACGCCTCAACAATGAGAAACCGATTGATCTTGAGGTCAACTTCGGCGCCGGCGAAGGACGGTTGGATGTCGGCAGTCTTACACTGCGCAGTTTGGATGTTCATATGGGAGTTGGCGAGCTCAAGGTCGACCTGCGTGGCACGCCGAAAAACGACTACAACGTCAGCGTCCACGGCGGCATAGGGGAGGCCACCGTTTATCTTCCTTCCGGCGTGGGCGTGATTGCGGACGCCAAGGGCGGTATCGGGGGAGTGGACGCGCGTGGCCTGCAGAAACGTGACGACCGTTATGTGAATGACGAATACGGCCATGCCAAGACCACCATCCGCCTGGATGTTCGTGGAGGCATCGGCGCCATCCACCTGATCGGCGGATAGTGGGGCAGGTTGTTAACCTGCGCGCCGATTGGCAATCGGCGCCACTGCGCGGTTATCAACCACCCGCACGATGACATCCCAATGTCACTGAGTTTTGACTCTGCCTTTCGATGTAACACATTTCACAGTAGTTATGTTTTATCGAGCGTCGACGCGGCAAACACGAGTGTTCGCGCCACGTCGTAGCGCACGCACTCTTGCGTGCCGTCTCGGCACTCTTGCCGAGACCTTTGGAATCAAATCTTTGCGCGAGCGCTCTAAAACTAAATGACATTGGGATGACATCCTGCCCCACAGCCGAAAGGACAAACCTCGGACTTCCAGTTTGCCCTACAAGATTCTACATCTAAAGGATTTATCGCACCGTGCCGATTTAATCCTGTCAGTATCTATTCCTTTTTTCGCGTAAGGGATATTGAGCTTGTCGGATGTATCACCAATGATCTGGCTGCTGTCCTTCATCGTGTTAGCTCTTCTGACGAGTTACATACGGCGGAAACGCCGCGTGGATCATGTCGAAGCAGGAACAGAAGAAGTGTGGGATGAGTCAGCCAATGACGACCTGTTCGAGACCGCGCCCATCGGCTATCTCGAGATTGACCTAAAAGGCATTGTCCGCCGCGTCAACCGGCGCGAATGCGAACTGCGCAAACTCGCCCAACGCGAAATGATTGGGCAATACTGTTGGGATTTGATCCCACCCGCCGAACGGCAGAGGTATCGCGATCAGATTGAGCGCCGCCTCACGGGACAGACCGCGCTATTGCCGTACCAGCACCAGTACCTGCGTCCGGACGGCGGCCAGGTGACGGTGGAGATCCACGAACACAAGCTCGAGAATCAGCATCGCATCATCGTGGGTTTGCGGCTGGCTTCGGTTGATGTCACCGAGCGCAAGAAGAGCGAAGATCAGGCCTACGAGACTGCCGCGGAACTGCGTGCGCTCTTCCAGGCCTTTCCGGACTTGTTTCTGCGCCTGGACCGCGAGGGAAACATCCTGGACTGCAAAGGCGGCCAAAGTTCCGATCCGTTTCTGTCCGCCGACAAGTTCACCGATCGCAACTTGAAGGACATCCTGCCCTCCGATGTAGTGGAGCAGTTCGGTGAGGCGCAGGACAAAGTCAGGAAGACCGGCACGCTGGAGGTTCTCGAGTTCAAGGCGGAAGGCAAGCAGGGTGAACAAGTCTATGAAAGCCGCTTGTTACCGCTGAGCTGGGATCACTGGATTGCGGTATTGCGGAATATCACGGCTCGCAAGAGCGGCGAGCTGAAACTCACCGAGTACGCACAGGAACTGGAGCGCAAGAACGAAGAGCTGGAGGCGGCACTGGCTACGGCGCGAGAGGCCACGCAGCTCAGAAGCCGCTTCCTGGCGAACATGAGCCACGAGATTCGCACTCCGATGAATGGCGTGTTGGGGATGACGGATTTCCTGCTGGCCACCAAGCTAACCTCCGAGCAGCAGGAGTTCGCCGAATCCATCAAGCGGTCCGCGGATGCGCTGCTGGCGCTGATCAACGACATCCTGGATCTTTCCAAGATCGAAGCCGGCAAATTGCGGCTGGACCGGGTTCAATTTCAGCTGGGCCCCACCATTGCGGAGGTCGTGTCTCTGTTCGCGCTGGAAGCCCGCATGAAGGGCCTGGGCTTCGCCTCCAACGTTCCTGCCGATTTGCCGCGCGTAGTAGTGGGAGATCCGGGCAGGCTCCGGCAAGTGCTGCGGAACTTGTTGGGTAATGCGCTCAAATTCACCGATCACGGCGAAATCGGAGTCCACGCCGAACTGTTGAACGAAGCGACTAATGTCGTTCAGATTCGATTCACGGTACACGATACCGGGATTGGAATGCCGCCGGACCAGCAGAGCCGGTTATTCGAAAGTTTCACCCAAGGGGACGGATCCAGTACGCGGCGTCATGGCGGAACAGGTCTCGGCCTGGCCATCTCAAAACAATTAGTGGAATTGCTGGGCGGTGAAATCGGAGTGGCCAGCGAGCCAGGGCAGGGAAGCCGGTTCTGGTTCACGGCCAGCTTCGGCAAGGGTGCATCCACCGAAATACCGGCGCCGAATCCCGCGATGGTACAGAATCCGTCCACCCGGACTATGGTCAAGGGGCCAATCGCTCCGCCTGCGCGTCCACAAAAACCGGTAGTGGTCGCCAGTCATTTGAGGGTATTGCTGGCCGAAGACAACGAAATCAACCAACGCATAACACTCCGATTGCTCGAAAAACTTGGCGTCCCTGCCGACGCAGTGGTCAACGGACGGGAAGCCGTCCAGGCCTTGGAGAAAAGGAAATACGATCTGGTGTTGATGGATTGCCAGATGCCCGATATGGACGGATTCGAAGCCACGGCCATCGTGCGCAGCCGGGAAGTAGGCACGCACACGCCCATCTGCGCGCTCACCGCCAACGCCATGGAGGGCGACCGCGAGCGTTGTCTCGCGGCCGGCATGGACGACTACATCAGTAAGCCCGTGGGTCTCGAAAAACTGCAAAAAGCCGTGGACCGCTGGGTGCATCGGCCGGTGGCGTAAGTCCAGCAACGAATCGATCCCGGCCCGCGTCCGATCATTGATGCCGATGCGGTTCCGCTTTCTAATCGCGACCATCGCCCTGCCTGCCTTACAGGGCGCGGCGCTTCAACCGTCCTTTGTGGATTCGAGCCGCGAAGAGCTTATAAAAGCCGCTCCGGAATTGAGCCGCGTTCAGTTCGATTCCGATCAAAGCACGTTAGAACAGCTGCTTGTCGTCACGGGGCATCAGTTGGAAAGCATGCTGGCGAAGCTCATAAACTTGTCCATCGCCGAAGACGTGCATGAGATGCGCTTCGATAGCAAGCCTCTCCTATGGAAAGATCGTCGCGACAAGTTTCAATATGTCGTGGAAGCGAATCCCTTCGCGGAGTCACGGCGGCCAATGCCAAACTCGAGCAACGGCTTTGCAATCGCCGGGCATTTCATTGACTTGCTGGGCGATTTCCTGCCCCAGAATCAGAAGCAGTTGCGCTTCCGGTATCTGGGAAGTTTCATGGAAGGCGGCTCGGGCAGATTCGTAGTGGCCTTCGCCGCGCGAGACGGCTCTCGGCAAGGCTTGGTATGGGTGGATGAGACAACAAAACAAATCGTGCGTCTCCGGATGGACGATAGATTCACGCGCGATGTCCGCTTCGTCCCCGTGACTTTTTCCGTCCCTGCTGTCACGCTCTGGCTGCCGTCCAGCGCGACGGTAAACCTGCGGCTAGCTTCAGGTGAACTGCACAGCGTGCATCGTTTTTCGGATTACCATCTGGAGGGATCTGAAAAAAATATCGGCGCAGCCGCTAAAACAGTGCTGGAAGAGGATGCCATCGAAGTGCTAATTGACGGAGTTCTGGCTCTCGAAGCAGGCACGCCCGCGGACGCGATGGTTCCCTTGCGGGAAGCCGCGCGGCGCTTGGGGGATCGATTTGAACCCGGCTACTACCTGGGATTGGCGCTATACGGCGCCCACGATCTGGCGGGCGCTGAAACTGAGTTCCGCGAAGCGGTGAAGCGAGCTCCTAATATGGCGGCCGCTCACAATGAACTGGGCGCGGTGCTTTTTGAGCGTGGCGACAGGGCCGCAGCAGTAACGGAATTTCAAGAAGCTCTGCGCCTGGAGCCTGGCAATCCAAAAATGCTGGCTAATCTCGATCAGGCCAAGCTCGCGGCGCCGGCTTCGACCGCTGCGGGCGACCTCACAGTCAAAGTGGATGTCCGGCAGGTGCTCGTTCCCGTGGTGGTGACCAACCAGGAAGGACGCCACATTACCGGTTTGACCGCGGCCGACTTCAAAGTTTTTGAAGATGGAGCAGAACAAAAGATCATCGCGTTTTCGAGCGAGCGGTCGGATCTCACCAGCCCGGTCACTGCGAACCATGTTAATAACATGGCCGCCAACTCACCAACGCCAGTGGCAGCGCGGCGCACGTACATAATCTGTCTGGACATGCTGCACACTTCGTTTAGCAATTTCGTACATGTTCGGGAGGCGATGCAGAAACTTTTTCGGGAGCAGCGGCCAGGCGATTCGCAATTCCTGGTGATCGCGCTGGGACGGACCGTCCAAGTGGTCCAAAATACCACCCCCGATCCAGCCAAAGTTCTGGAAACCTTAAATGGTGCTGAATTCAAAAAAATCTCCGAGCAAAGTATGCAAGGCTCGTCTCAATCTGAAATCTCTCAGTATGAAGGCAAGCTGCAAGACGTGCGTTCGGCATGCGATTCAGGTGATACCGAGTGCGGGATACAGAAACCTATACTGCCGCGCGACGCGCAGATGCTGGCGGATCACGAAAGATACCGGACTATGCAATTTGCGAGCCAGTTCCGCGCCGTGGTGGAGCAAGTCGCGCGCGGCAACGGCCGGCGAACGCTGGTTCTGATCTCCGATGGTTTCCCGCTGGCGCCCGGTGCGGTTCCCTATGGGCTTCTCCAGGCGTATTTTTCCGAATTCCACTCCACCAAGAACATGGAAGCGGATCAACTACAGAATGTACTGGAGCCGATCTTCAGGCTGGCCGCCAAGGCGAATGTACCGGTCTACACCATCGACTCGCGCGGGCTCTACACAGAATCGGCGTTCGATGCGTCGCACACAGTGAATCTAACGGTTGCAACCCAAGTGACGACGGCGATGAACAACATCGCCGTGGACCAAGGACAGACGCTTTCTGAGATCGCCGCCGCAACCGGCGGAAAGGCCTTTCAAAACAGCAATGATCTGGCAGCGGGCATGAAGAAAGCGCTCGCGGACGGCCGCGAATACTACATGCTGGCGTACGTGCCGTCCAATGACGCGCAAGACGGCAAATTCCGCAAAATCGAAGTCAGGGTGCGCGATGCCAACGCCACGGTAAGCGCCAAGCGCGGGTATTGGGCGTCCTCGCAATAAGGCGACCGCTTGACGGACGTTTAGGCCGCAGATGAACGCGGATAAACGCAGATGAGAAGAATCGTTTTATCGGCGTTTATCAGCGTTCATCAGCGGCTATTATTTTACTCCGGGATACAGCAGCTGATGCACGTCCGGCTTATCCAAGTCGGCTTTGTGTACGACGCGCGCCGGCAAGTCGATACGTTTCGGTGGTGTGGCGCCGTTCAATTTATCCACCAGCGTTTTTACCGCTTCGAAACCCATCTTGAAGGGATCTTGAACCACCATGGCGTCTATGGTGCCACCTTTGAGGTCTTCGATCAGGGAGTCGCTGGAGTCGAAGGATACGAACTTCACTTTGCCGGAAAGGCCACGCGACTTCAGGGCCAGCGACGCGCCGATGCTGGAAGGTTCCGAGGAGGCGAAGATCCCGTTCAGATCCGGGTGCGCCGTCAGGATATTTTCCGCGGCGCCCATGGCCTTGGAGCGGTCTGACATTCCGAACTGGCGCGCCACAACATTGATTTGCGGGAACTCGGCCTTCATGACGTCGTCAAATCCGCGCTCGCGATCCATGGTGGAGGCGCTGCCTGGGGCATGCATCACCATGGCGACGGTGCCTTTCGCACCCACCAGACGCGCCAGCTCGCGCGCTCCCATCTTGCCGGCTTCATAGTTGTCGGTGGCGAGGAATGTCATGTAGTTGGTGGAATCCACGCCGGAATCGAACACGGTGACTGGGATTCCCAGTTGGGCGGCCCTGTCGAGCGAGCGATTGAGTGCGTTTCGTTCAGCCGCCGCCACGGCGAGTCCATCCACGTGTTGCGCGATCATCGAGTCCACGATCTGCATCTGCCGATCGTATTCAGTTTCCGCGGGCGGTCCGTTCCAGATTACGTCCACCCCGAGTTTTTGACCCGCCGCTTCGGCGCCCGACTGTACGGTTAACCAGAAAATATGCGATGTCGCTTTGGGAACAACGGCGATGCGGCGTTTTTTGCTGGAATTGCAGGCGCCTGTCAGTAGAACACTCGCGGTTACTGCTGCGGCGAGTGCCGCGGCTAGCCTATTCCGCACACCAGCCGCCGTCAATCAGGATATCGGTGCCGGTGATGAAGGATGCGTCATCGGAACACAGGAATAGCGCGAGCTTTCCGATATCTTTCGGATCGCCCCAGCGGCGCATGGGCGTATGCGACATGAACTGTTCGCTCTTGGCGGGATCGTTGATAATACCCTCGGTCATTTCGGTGGCGAATGGACCGGGGCTGATAGCCACCACGGTGATGCCTTCGCGTGCCAGCTCCAGCGCCAGACATTTCGTGAATCCGAGTAATCCCGCTTTGCTGGCTGAATACGCGGTCCGCTGCGGAAGCGAGATGTGGGCCATGATGGATGTGATGTTTATCACCCGGCCATATCCGCGGCCGCGCATGTGCGGCACGAAGGAGCGGCACATCAAGAAAACGCTGGTGAGGTTGACCGTCAGCACGCTGTTCCATTCGGCGAGGGTGTAGTCAACGCACAGTTTCCTGATATTGATGCCGGCGTTGTTGATGAGGATATCCGCGGGGCCGAGCTTTGCGCGCACTTGCTGCTCGAGTTGAAGCACTTGCGCCTCGTCGGAGATATCGGCCTGAAAGATTTCGGCTTCCGCACCCAGATGCCGCGCCTCAGCGGCCACCGCCGACAGTCGCTCCACATCGCGCGCCACCAGCGCCAGGCGCGCCCCCGCCGGCGCCAATGCCAGCGCCATGGCCTTGCCTAAACCGCGGCTTGCTCCAGTGATTACTGCTATACGTCCAGCCAGATCCATAAGACGCCCATTGTACATCGCGGATTGTACATTGCGGGCAGCTGAAAATGCCCGACAGCTTCACGCCGCCGGGCACTGCTTGAGGAAGGGAGCTACTCGATGTCTCTACTTTTCTTTTTTCGATTCCGTTTGCGCGCCAGCGCTTCTTTGGTGCGCTTTCGTTCGCCCGGCTTCAGATAAAAAGAGTGTCGCTTGATTTCTTTGATGATGTCTTCCTGCAAGACCTTGCGCTTGAACCGGCGCAAGGCACTTTCCAATGTTTCATCACCGTGTAATTGGACTTCAGCCAATGGAGCATTCACCTCCTTTGAAGCAAGTGCTTAACTTTCATGATAGCGGACCGCTATTCCGCGGGCTCGTCGAGCTGTGCGAATAACGACGCAAAGTCGATTTCACCCACCAGCGCTGTTACGAGAACCTGCGTCTCAGGTTACCGGATACCGCTTTGATCCGCTTCCACCAGGGTACGTTTGTAAGGGTCGATCACCCAAATGTGCGGAATTCCGGCGGCAAGATAGTCGCCGATTTTCGCCAGCATCTCCGCAGCTTCATCGTCAGGTGACACAACCTCGATCGCCAACTCGGGTTGCAGCAGGATTGGCGTGATCTGGTGAGGCAGAGCCTTCACGCAGATATCGGGAATCCGGTAGCGCGGCCGATCGCTCACTTTTACGCGCTGTTCCGTGAAGACGTGGAACCCGTGTTCCCGGTGCCTCGACAGCAAAACCCCGACTATCAGAGATTGTAGGTAGCTATGAAAATATTCCCCCACGTGTCGCTCCACCAGTTGCCCGTCCAGATACTCCATATCAGGGTGGTAAGTGGTGCGGAGATATTCTTCTACCGGCACGGCGGAGGAAGACGCCATGCTCTTAGCATATGGCATCCTGGGGTTTTGATGGCAACGCTCCGTGTCCAAAACGTGTCGGAAGAGATTTCCGAATTGTTGCGAACGCGGGCGCGTTCGAATCGGCGCTCCATCTCTGCCGAGACAATGTCTTTGCTTGAACAGGAGTTACCTACGCTCACTGAGGTACGTCGCCGTGCTGCGTCCTACCGGCGGATAGTGCGGCTTCGTTCACGATACTCCGAACCGCCGGACCGCGGCCGTTTAGCGTTGACGCCAGCGTCGCCGCGAAGTGGTTTCTCCCGTCGGCTGACGAGTCGTTAACGGGGAGGCGCTTCGGTTGTTACGCCTCGATGCCAGGGCACAAGTCGCCTGCTTGTGCCCGACGCCGCAATCCGTGAGATCTGGCGTGGAGCCTTCAAACGTTCCCTACGGGCCCATTGATTCAACCGGCGATTCGGATCGCGCGGAGGTTTGGCCGGGCGGTTTATGATTGCATCTATGTCGCGCTGGCTGTAGAAGCGAATGCCCATCTGGTGACGGCCGATGAAAAGCTCGCCAATTCGCTGCCGGGGATGCCGGTGGCCTGGCTGGGGCTTGTTTAGCGGGACCTATTTAACCGGCCGCCCACGTTATCCTGAAGGTATGAGACAAGTGGCCGTAGTCGGCATCGGCAAAACTGCCTTTGGAGCGTTTCCGGATCGCGACCTGCGCTCGCTGGCTGTGGAGGCTGGAAAAAAAGCGTTGGAGGACGCCCACGCGAAAACGTCGCAGGTGGAGGCGTTTCACCTGGGCAATTTCGCGGGGCCGTCGTTTGTCGGGCAGAACCATCTGGCCCCTTATGTGGCCGCTGGAATGGGGATCACCGGGATTCCGGCTACGCGTTTTGAAGCCGCTTGTGCGTCCAGCGGCGCGGCATTCTTTCATGCGGTATCGGCGGTAGCGGCAGGATTATACGATGTCATCCTGGTGACCGGCGTGGAGAAAATGACATCGCAATCCACGCCCAAAGTCACCGAGATCTTGGCGGGCGCGGGCGATCTATGTGGCGAAGTGCGGGCCGGAGCGACCTTTCCGGCGCTGTTCGCGATGATCGCGCGACGTCACATGTACCAATACGGGACTACGCGCGAACATCTGGCCGCGGTGGCCGTGAAGAACCACCAGAACGGCGCCAAGAATCCGCTGGCCCACATGCGCAAGGTGATCACCATGGAACAGGCGCTCAACGGAAAGCCAATCTCGGAACCGCTCACGGTGTACGATTGCTCGCTCATCAGCGACGGGGCGGCGGCGGTGTTAATCGCGCCGTTCGAGCGCGCTTCGGAATTCACCGACAAGCCCATCCGCGTGCTGGGAATCTCGCAAACTTCCGACCTCGTTGCGCTGGATGAAAAAGCTGATATCACGACATTTCGAGCGGTTCAGACTTCGGCTGAGAAGGCTTATAAGATGGCCGGCGTCAAGCCAACGGATATTCAATTTGCCGAAGTGCACGACTGTTTCACTATCGCCGAGATCGTGGCCATCGAGGATCTGGGCTTTGTCAAGAAAGGCGAGGGCGGGCCGTACACGTTGGCCGGAGGGACGTGCATCCAGGGCGAGCGGCCGGTGAATACCAGCGGTGGATTGAAGTCCAAAGGTCATCCGGTGGGCGCCACCGGCGTGGGACAGATCTGCGATGTGGCGCAGCAGATTCGCGGTGAAGCAGGTGAGCGGCAGGTGCAACGGAATTCCTTGGGTCTGGCGCAGAATCTCGGCGGATCGGGCGCGACCAGCGTGGTCACTATTTTGGGGGCGGCATGAGCAATCCGGGAAACGGCATCGTTTATACCGAAACTGTTGTTTACTCGCCGCCGGAAGCTTACGTGAACGACGTGCCCTATCAACTGGCCATTGTCGAGTTGGAGGGCGGCCGGCGTCTCACGGGACGTATTGAGGGTGATCGCGCCCAGATCGGCGATCGCGTTTCGTTCGTCGAGTTCCGCAACGAGGTTCCGTTTTTCCGAAAAGACATTCAATGATCGTGCGCGTCCCCTTGCTTACGCGCGGGGCTACATTGCAAGCGCGTTCGACGGCAATGTGTTCACGCGCGATGGCGATATGTTTTCGCACGACGACAATGTGTTCACGCACGACGACAATGTGTTCGCGCGCGATGGCAATATGTTTTCGCACGACGACAATGTATTCACGCACGACGACATTGTGTTCACGCGCAATGACAACGTGTTTACACGGCGACAATGTGTTTACGTATGACGGCAATGTATTGTAGCCCCGCGCGTAAGCAAGGGGACACCTAACATGAAGCTGGCTGCGCGGATGAACCGCATCGGCGTGGAAGGCGCCTTCAAGGTGCTGGCGCGTGCCAGAGCGCTGGAAGCTACCGGCCGCGACATTATTCACCTGGAAATCGGCGAGCCGGATTTCGACACGCCGCCGCATATCGTGGAAGCGGCCAAGCAGGCTCTCGACCAGGGCTTTACGCGTTATGCCGCCACGCCTGGATTGCCTGAGCTGCGTGAAGCCATCGCGGCGCACGTTTCCCGAACGCGCGGGACTTCGGTGGGGCCGGAACGAGTTTCCGTGGTTCCGGGCGGCAAGCCCATGATCTTTTTTCCGATGCTGGCGCTGCTCGAACCCTCGGACGAGGTGATCTATCCCGACCCCGGCTTTCCCATCTACGAATCGATGATCAATTTTCTGGGCGCGACGCCGGTGCCCATTCCGCTGATGGAAGAGCGAGGGTTCTCATTCGACTTGAACCTGCTGCGCGACAAGCTCTCTTCGAAGACCAAGATGCTGATTTTGAATTCACCTCAAAATCCCACTGGTGGCGTGATTCCCGCGGACGATATCCGCGCCATCGCCGAAATGGTGCGCGATCGCGATCTGATGGTGCTGTCCGATGAGATCTACTCGCAGATTTATTTCGATCAGCCGCCGCTTTCCATCGCCAGTGTCCCGGGCCTGCTCGAAAAAACCATTATCCTGGATGGTTTCTCGAAAACCTACGCGATGACGGGTTGGCGGCTGGGCTACGGCGTGATGCCGGAGTGGCTGGTGGAAGCGGTAACGAAACTAATGGTGAATTCGAACTCGTGTACCGCGACGTTCACGCAGCGGGCGGGAGTCGCCGCGCTTAATGGTCCGCAGGATGGCGCGGCCAGGATGGTGGCTGAATTCCAGCGCCGGCGGGATGCCTTCTGCGAGGGATTGAATACATTGCCTGGATTCCGGTGCAGCATCCCCGGCGGAGCGTTCTACGCCTTCCCGAATATCACGGGAACGGGCCTAAGTTCGGATTCGCTGGCCGATGCGCTGTTAGAGAGGGCGGGTGTGGCTTGCTTGAGTGGGACGTCGTTCGGATCGTTCGGGGAAGGTTACCTGCGGTTCAGTATTGCCAATTCGTTTGAGAAGTTGATGGAAGCCGTGGAGCGAATCAAAGATTTTCTTGCCGCGAATGAACGCAAATAAGCGCAAATCTTATTCGCGTGCATTCGCGTTCATTCGCGGCTTATGAATCAGCGCACCAGATGTCAGGCTACGTGCTGGGCCCGGGAACGGCTAATGATCCCGTTCATCTGGTCTTTCAAACGAAGTTTCAGTTTCTTCAGCCGATGTTCTTCCAACTCCTCTTCGGGAGTTAGATGCGGCTTGGCTTCCAGAGCCTCAAGCTGCGTATGATATTGCGCGTGCTGCTCGGCCAGATGCCGGAATTCTTCGTCCGTTTTCATCAGGTGCGCTTTGAGTTCATCCTGCGTGTTCTCCATCAGGGTTCTGTCTCCTTTAATGAGGTAACATCTGGGGTAAAATCCGTCTTGAGTAACCACGCCGAGTAGGTAGGAACTGCTTGCTCGGTGGGATAGGTTGGTCTGTTCTAGCATTCTTCTGCCGGGGGTCACCGACGGCCCCCTTCATTTGTGACAGTATCATGAAAAAATCCTCATGACAATCCCCGACTCGGGTGGATTCTCATAGTACCCGGGCCGGGAGCCCACAGCTTCAAATCCCAGCCGCTCGTAGAGCTGGCGGGCTCCCGCATTGGACTCTCGGACCTCCAGGAAATGCGCGCCGGGCCAACGCGCCATTTCGGCACGCAGCAAATCGGTGGCGATGCGCAGCCGGCGAAGGTCGGGACGCACGGCCACATTGAGGATTTCGCGTTCCTGATTGCCCACGCTTCGCGACACCACAAAACCAGCGATCTGGCCATCGAGCGTGGCCACCTGACAATCGAAAGTAAGATAATCCGGCGCCTGCCATTGCGAGGCTTCGGGCGCCGTGGCCTGAATAGCGGCAATCTGCTCCAGATCGGCCGGCTCACCCCTGCGAATTTGGACCCGCGGGGGCAATAGTTCCCGGAGCAAGGCGCGCTGCTTTTCGCCGATAGCCGGCCAATTGAAATTGCGCTCCACGTGGGCGCAGCCGTGAGCGGCGATGCGCTCACGCAGGTCACGATCCGCGAGAAGGATCTCGATACCCTGCGCGAAATCCTGCGGCGTATCGGCGATCCAAACGTTGGCCCCGTGCTCCAGACCCAATCCGGCGCATCCCGATGATGTGGATACTACGGCGCGTTGCATGGCCATGGCCTCCAGCACTTTCAGATTCGTTCCGGCGGAGACTAGCGTGGGAACGATGGCCAGATTGGTTTCGATGTACAGCGGCCGGACGTCGCGGACGAACTCGAGCAGTTCGACGCGGCCGTCAATCGG
>Ga0210388_10001427_pt1 | contig 18768 bp, 21 predicted proteins | sample IncBWC19OmetaG_FD_155485 | JGI IMG/M metagenome (GOLD analysis project Ga0210388, IMG submission 155485) | Forest soil microbial communities from Barre Woods Harvard Forest LTER site, Petersham, Massachusetts, United States - Inc-BW-C-19-O ... | reverse complement strand
TTTGGACTCGTGCTTTTCGATGGCGACCGATTCCACACGATTGCCGGCGAAGCCGATTCCGACTTCCGGGGTGTGAGCGGCGTGGTGGAAACGGTCGACGGCGACTTCTGGCTCAACCAGACGACCGGACTCGCCCGCATCCCCGGCACCGAGATTGCGAATAGGCTTCGGGACCCTCATCTTGGACTTCAGTACGATCTCTTCGATTTTCGCGATGGCTTAAGAGGCACTGCTACCCAAACACGGCCGCTGCCATCGGCAGCACAGGCCGGCGACGGTCGCATCTGGATCAGCAGCTCGAACGGCGTTTATTGGGTGGATGCAGCGCACGTGCAGAAAAATCCTACGCCGCCGCCCGTCACGATTGAAGCGATCTACGAAGGCGACCAGCGATTCAACGCATTCGAGGCGTCGCGTCTGTCCAAATTGCCGCAAAGCGTGCGTATCGAATATACGGCGCTTAGCTTGTCGATCCCGGAGCACGTTCGCTTTCGGTACCAGTTGGAGGGGTACGACAAGGGTTGGCAGGACGTGGGAACACGCCGCACCGCGTACTACCCAAAGCTTCCAGCCGGTCATTTCCGCTTTCATGTGATTGCGGCCAATAACGATGGAGTCTGGAACCAGACCGGCGCAGTCGCGGAGATCGTCGTTCCGCCGGCTTTTTATCAGACCGCTTGGTTTGAAGCGCTGTGCGCCTTCGCTGGTCTGACGTTGCTGTGGGGGCTATATCGATACCGTGTCCACCAGATCGCCCAAGAGTTCAATAAGCGTCTCGAGGTCAGAGTGAGCGAACGCAATCGTCTCGCAAGAGATTTGCATGACACACTCCTGCAGAGCTTTCACGGGTTGATGCTCCATTTCCAGGTTGTCAGCGGGTTGTTGCCGGAGGGAAGGGCGAAGGAAGAACTGGAGAAGACCCTCGAACGCGCCGACGTAGCGATCGCTGAGGGTAGAAGCGCCGTTTATGACTTGCGTTCACCCGCAACCGCAACGAATGATCTCGCCGAGGCCCTCAACGCGGTTGGCAACGAACTTTCTAACGACAACGCCGCAGCTTTCAATCTGATGGTGGAGGGTCAAACAAGGGAGTTGCAACCCATCATAAGGGTTGAGATTTACCGACTGTCGCGAGAGGCCTTGAGCAACGCCTTCAGGCACGCCCGTGCACGTCATATTGAGGCTGAAATCAGCTACGGACCCCAGGCATTCCGCCTGCGAATCAGAGATGATGGTGAAGGCATTCCAGCCGAAGTTTTGGACCAGGGCCGCGCCGGACACTTCGGCCTGCCTGGAATGCGCGAACGTGCCAGGCAGATTGGCGCGGAACTGACTATTTGGAGCCGCCCTGGTACCGGCACGGAAATCGATTTGAGCCTCTCCGGCACGATTGCTTACGGCGCATCGCCTCGGCGATCCCGGTTCCGGCTATTCCGGCAGAAAGAGGTGTGAAGAGTGATTCGAGTATTGGTAACGGACGATCATCCCCTCCTGCGTGATGGCATCGCTGCCTTGATCGGGAGCGAGGAAGATATGGAATTGGTTGGTGAAGCTTCCAACGGGCACGAAGCGCTCGACCTGTTTCGAGAACATCAACCGGACATAACACTTATGGACTTGCAGATGCCAGAGATGAACGGTATCGATGCGATCGGAGCGATTCGCGGTGAATTTCCGGAAGCAAGAATCATCGTGTTGACGACTCATCCCGGCGACGTTCAGGTTTCGCGTGCTTTCAAGGCCGGAGCGCGAGCGTATCTGATGAAGAGCGAGTTGCGGAAGGAACTCTTGAAAACTATTCGGGTCGTCCATGCCGGCCAGAAGCGCATGTCTCCCGAAGCTGCTTCGGAACTTGCGGAACATGCCATGGACGGAGCGCTAACTCCACGAGAGGTCGAGGTCCTTCGTTTAGTTGCAGCCGGCAATGCCAACAAGGAGATTGGGGCGCGGCTATCACTGACAGAGGTAACCATCAAAAGCCACGTCAAGAATATTCTCGCCAAGCTGGAAGCGAATGACCGGACCCACGCCGTCACGATCGCGTTGAAGCGCGGAATCATCGATTTATAAGGGACCGGCATCCTTCGAAATGAGGATGCCAAAGACGCCATTAGAGGGTATCGATTCGACCACGAATTTCATACGATTGGGCTGGGGTTCCATCGTGCAGCGTCTTTTTTCAACGTTTCCTAATCATCTGCCCGGCCTTGGCCTGTTATTAATGCGCCTCAGCCTAGGTATCACGCTGATTTGTCTCGCGGCTGCGATTCTGCTGGAGCAACCCCCGGCAGCAAACTCCCTAGCACCACGGATCATCGGAGTAGTAGCGGGCGTCTTCGTCATAGCCGGTTTGTGGACGCCATTGGCAGCCACCCTGGCTGCGCTCGATCAGTTCTGGATCCCGTTATCCTTCCTATCTTCACAAAAAGGCGGCGAGTGGATTCACATCGTGCTGGGGATACTATGCGCCAGCGTGGCGATGCTAGGCCCGGGGGCATGGTCGGTCGACGCGCGCCTTTTCGGGAGAAAGGCTTTCCCACCCATCAGACCAGGGAAAGAAATCCATCCTCCTAAAGGATAGTTCTCCGATCTCGATCGAAGTAGCAGATCGGATTACAAAGAGGGACGACTCCGGGCCGGGAGAAATGGCAGAATCAGCGGCATGAAAACCAGTATGCACCTGCTCAGCCGGTTTGAACCGAAAGCGAAGGCAAACTGACAATCCTATTCGGTTGAGCAAAGGTGCGCAGGACTCCGGTTTGATCAGAGGAAAACGCGGAACAAATCCCACATGCATAGAGGAGTAGGCCTATGGCTACTTTAGAGTTGATCGGGGCCAGTCCAAAATCCCGGGCATTGCTGACAGAGGTGGAGAAGGTTGCACCCGCAGACTCGGCTCTCTTGATCCAAGTCGAAACGGGCACTAGCAAAGAAGTGATTGCAAGAGCCATACATGGGAGCCTTCGAGGTAACCGGCGTTTTGTGGCCCTTAACTGCTCAGCGAATCCGAGTGCGTTGTTGGAGAGTGAGCTGTTCTATGCCACGGCGACCGATTTCGACGATCGCAAGCTTGCCGAGCGAAGTCACCAGAAGGAGAATGTACCGCAGCGCGAAGAAGCCGACAAGACATCGACGTTCGAAGAACTCGTCGGAGATTCTGTGCTCCTGAAAAATGTGCTCTCTCGCATTACCAGCGTTGTTCCAACCGGTTCCAGCGTTCCGATCACCGGCGAGACCGGCACTGGCAAGGAACTCGTGGCACTCGATTTTGAGAACAACTTGACCGGGGATGCATTCCCATCCGGGCGGGGGGCTGTGCTAAACGTATTGGCCTCGCACGCCGGGTTCTCGCCGGAGATTGCGCGCCTCCTTTCCGATCTGCAACTCCAAGCTGGGCTACTGCAGCATCTTCCTGTATCCGCCTGGACGCTCAAGGTCGACGGGACGCCAGATTTCGTGAATCAAGTTTGGCTCGAATTTTCCGGCCAGACCCTTGAATCCGTCCGGTCACACCCCGAGGCCTGGATGACCGCGGTCCATCCCGAGGATCGGGAAAGAGCATCGAAAGCCTTTTGGGATGGCGTCCACTCGGGACAGGGCTTTGCGATTGAAACTCGGTCTCTTCGCGCTCTGGACGGGACCTATCGCTGGCATCTTCAGCAAGCCGTGGCCTTGCGCGATTCAGAAGGACGACTTCTCAAATTTGTCGGTACAACCACTGACATCGATGAGCAGAAGCGTACCGAAGAGGCTTTGCGCCAAGCGCAGGGCGATCTTGCACGCGTCAACCGGGTGACGACCATGGGAGAGCTAGCGGCGTCTCTGGCTCATGAAATCAACCAGCCGATCACTGCTGTTATCACAAACGCCAGCGCCTGCCTGCGAATATTCGGGCACGACGAACCCGATCTCGATAAGGTGCGTGCGGGTCTCATCCAAATCAGAAGAGATGCACAACGTGCCGCTGAGATCATCGCTGGGATCCGTTCACATTTCGAGCGGAGGGTACCGAGTCGAGAGGTTATAGATGTAAACGAGATCAATCGGGAAACCGTTGCACTCCTGCGCGGCGAGGCAATACGACACAACATATCGGTCCGGACGGAGCTGGCGGCCGATCTTCCTCAGATCGTTGGAGATCGGGTGCAATTGCAGCAGGTCGCGATGAATCTAATCGTCAACAGCATCGAAGCGATGAAGGACATTGATGGAATACGAGAGCTGGTCATCAAGTCGCAGCGAGCTGAAAACGAGCAGGTTCTTGTGTCAGTGAGTGATAACGGCATAGGATTCCCGCAGCAATTCGCGGAACAGATCTTCGATCCGTTCTTTACAACCAAACCCCACGGCACCGGAATGGGTCTTCGTATCAGCCGATCAATCGTTGAGTCGCATGGTGGACGATTGTGGGCCGAAAGCGTCACTGGGCGCGGTTCGATTTTTCAGCTCACCCTGCCTGCCTTGGTAGAGAACCAGAGATAAGTCCAGCCGATGTTGTAGAGAGCTCATGATTTCTGACTCACTCATCGATCCGGAGTCGTACCGCCCTGATGCCATTGTTCAGCGATCTGCAGAGGGTTCAACGCCTCAACTATCGACTCCACGGCAAACCACGTTTCCAGAGTTGCCGCGTCTGGAAGAGCGCATTCGCGACTTAGCATCAACTGAAAATGCGGAACACGGGTTCTTGGTCAAATGGAATGGCCACTGCCCGGAAGCCCGTCGTAACTCAACTTCGATGCGAGGCCCAACTCACTCCTCGCGCAGCAGGATCAAAGGATCTACCCCTAGTGCGCGCTGCGCTGGAATCCAAGTGGCCACCAGCCCTAACAGAATCATTGCCAGAACGACACCGGCCAAGACCAGCGGGTCACGGGGAGTCGCCTGATACACGATGAAAGCCAGCACCCGGCTGGCCAAAACTCCCAGCACCAGTCCTGCCACTGAACCAACAGCCAGCAATTTAAGGGGCCTTAAAACGCGTGACCCCTGGGCCAACCGCTGCGACCACACCTGCGACATCCGCGCCAAGACGCGGTGATTTTTGCCCTCGCAGTCCGGTGAAGAGACGGATGAAAGACGGAGTTCCGCGCAGAAAATGCCAGTCGTATGGATTGACCGATGCGGCGCGAACCTGGATTAGAACCTCTCCCGGGGTAGGAACCGGCTTGTCTAATTCCACGTATTCAATAACTTCAGGTGGACCGTAGCGGCGATAGACGATTGCCTGCATAAACGGCCTTTCGAGAAACGAAGTATACAAGCCCCAACCGAATGAGAAAGACTAACTCACGATGACCGCTCCAGTCTCGATAAGTGACTCGGCGATTTGTCGCTCGTTGAGCAAACATATCAATGCCTTCCAAATTGTCGAACTGGTAGGTGCAGGTGGCGAGAAGCGCGTCTCGTTTTGCTGATCGGGCGAAATCGACCTCAGCCGTGACAGTTACGCTAACTGGTTGCATCTAAATGATTTCATGGGCGTTGATGGCTAACTACAGCACCCTAGAGCACTCAAGAACACTGGGAAAGACGCAGGTTTAAAATTTCAGCACCCTCGCCAACACCCTCGATTTCTGAGCCCCGGAAACGGCTCGACCTCTGCCTATGCACAACAGAGGTCAGACACAATTTCCACGTCTGCGGACTTTCAGTAGAGCCCGCATTTCTCGGCATCGGACGCCTTTTCTTGGGCGAGGGTGCGGAAGGGGTGCTTCAACACCCTCAAATCTTCTCAAGTGGCTTTCTGCTCTGAACTTATCGTCCGAGACCTCTGCCGGTGCTTAGCTCCTACAAGCTGACTTCTACGTATCAAACGCCATTGGCCCTCTAACTGGTTCTCCGTCGAGAAACACACGCGATCGGACACAAACGGCACACCACGCTTATTCATCGAATAGGTCGCGTCCAGCCTGATGTGTTCGAGCATAGCGTGCCGGCGGCATACCCACATGGCGTACAAAGGCAACCGTGAATGTGCTGGCGGAACTATAGCCGACGCTGTCCGCAATTTCTTCGATGGCGAGTTCGCGCTCCCGCAGCCGTCGTTTCGCCAGCGCCATCCGCCAGGCCAGGAGATACTCCATGGGTGGTACACCTACGGTGCGATGGAAACGTGCGAAGAAAGCCGAGCGTGACAGAGCGGCATTCGCTGCGAGCTTTGCCACAGTCCACGAATGATCGGGATGAGCATGGATGGCGCACAATACAGCCGCCAGGCGTTCGTCGGCCAACCCGCGAACCAGGCCCGGTTGAAATGTGGTGTCATTTCTGCTTCGCAGGCATTCGATCAGCATTACTTCGAGAAGCCGCTGGAGTACGAGATCGCGCGCAGAACGGCGGGCGCGGGTTTCCGCCCCAATCAACTGCATCAGCAGAGCGAGCCGCGGTTCGCCGCGCGCGATGATGATCTGCGGCAGCAGCGAGACGAGCAATTCCGCGTCAGGCGAAGCAAAGGTACAGTGGCCGATCTGTGCTCGCACCTCTGCCGGTCCTTCTTGAGAGCCGACGCGAAAGTATCCCGGACTGATCTCGACGGGCGTGGTGGTGATTCCGGCCGGGAGTGTCTCGATGCTTTCGTTGACGATGTCGTGCATGGCGGGAACCAGCAGAAAATCGCCGGCTTCGAGCGTCATTGCCGATTGGCCATCCGTGAGCACGCGGCACCGACCCTCCAGAACGGCGCAATAGAAAGGCTCACCGGTTCCTTTACGGTGGGTTCTCCATAGTCCGGCGAACTCTACCAGTTTGGAGAAGCGTGCGGCCGGCTTGAACAGCGTCACGATCTCGGCAAGAGGATCACTCGGCATAACAGGACTATTGCAAAAGAATAATCGACGGTCAACTATAGAAAGTCCTGCCGATGACGGCTATCTTCAGGCTAGCTGGTTTGCATTGGGAGGTGCTTATGTCAAAAATTCTTATTACCGGATGTTCCTCCGGTTTTGGGCTGGAGACGGCCCGGTTCTTTCTTGACCATGGCTGGGATGTTGTGGCGACGATGCGGAAGCTCAACGACGCGTTGTTGCCGAAGTCCGACCATCTACGCATACTGCAGCTCGATGTTACCGACGCTGCCAGCGTTGCGCGAGCGGTAGCCGAGGCCGGTTCTGTTGATGTGTTGGTGAACAATGCGGGCTTTGGTGTGCCGTCGCCGATTGAGTTGACGGATGCAAACACAGTACGAGATTTGTTCGAGACCAATACCCTGGGCACGCTCAGGATGGTGCAGGAGATACTGCCGTCGTTCCGCGAACGCCGGTCGGGTGTCATTATCAATGTCAGCTCGTCGGTAACGCTGCGGCCGATTCCTTTGATTGGTATGTATAGAGCCAGCAAAGCAGCGGTGAATGCGTTCACTGAATCGCTGGCTCTGGAGGTCAAGCCTTTGGGCGTACGTGTGCATTTGGTGTTGCCAGGGCGATCTCCAGAGACAAAGTTCGGGGCGAATGCATTTCCGCACCTGCGCGGTCGCGATCATCCGGAGTATGCACCGATGATCGAGCGATTCATCTCCAACGTGCGTGACACCTCCGGCCCGGTGACGCACTCTTCGGATGTCGCTGAAGCGATATGGAGGATTGTCAACGATCCATCTTCGCCGCTGCGAATGGCAGCCGGGGCCGATGCTGAAGTCTGGATGGCGGAGGCTCAATCGCCCTCTCAGACATCGGCATAGAAGACGAGCACTCACGCTCGCACATATACCACTGGCCAGACGAGTCAACCGTCAGCAACCGGCTGCGCTACATCTCTACCGTGGTGCGGCAATCTCCAGAAGCCGGTCCTTTGTTCCTGAAACTCGTTCCAGGAACGGATGCTGTTCGCCTCCCTGGTAAGAGAGCGCAAGAGTAGTAACGACACCGGTGTTGTCGACCGTGCACTCGATTGGAGAGGTTGTGTCCTTAGCATCGCGAATGGCCTCTCGCAATTGATCGATGGAGAAGGGATGTTGGTTGATTGTGAGGAGTTTCATTCCAGGCGCGAACCCTGCAGCTTGTGCGGGGCTTCCGATGTGAACGTCCGAGATCGTTCCATCGGGGCGAACGTCCATGCCAATCGAATAGGCAAAATCTTTGTCGCCTTTCAGTGCGGTCCATGCATTCGGAGTGTCCCTGTAAACGACACGATAGCCACCGCCTGTGATGCCTCCTAATGGAGCTGTTGGCGTTAGTTCGTGGAGACGTTGTGCAAAGAAGGCCGCCCAATCACCTGGAGCGATGGTGTTCAACGCCTTGACGAGTTGTTCAAAGGTGAACGGCACGACCTTGGGGCCCGTATTGCCTCCCTCGCCATAGAAGAGGGCCAGGAAGTCATCAAGCGATTTTTTACCACCGGTCTTATTGCGGATGATCGCATCAACCTCCAGCCAAACCAGTTCGCCTTCGCCGTAAAAGTCAAACCCGCCGAGCCGCCAGCTCTCATAACCGTGGCTGCTATCTACAGACCAGAGGATGGGAGCCATGGTGGCTGTGTCCTGGAGATCGCGCCAGATCTTTCCAGGGCGATGATCGTATTTGGCTGCAATCTCGGCAAATTGATCCAGAAACTGCTCGTGGGTCCAGATTCCCGAGCGCACCGCGAGAACGGCTGAAAGATAATCCGTAAGCCCTTCATAAATCCAAAGCCCGGAAGTGTCGACGGGCACTTGATAGTTGGGCGTAACCAGGCCCACTGGGCAGCGATAGTTGCCGTTCCAGCTGTGAGCAAAATCGTGTGCAATGAAGTTGCCGTACAGCGTGAGGGGTCTTTCGTTTGTGAGGAAGTTGGCTGGCCGGCGATTGTCGAGGGATTGATGATGATCGAAGGCGGCGCCAGAAATGTAGTCAGAAAGCGTAACAAGCATACGAAATGAATCGTAGTGCCGAGTCTGGAAGAGAGTCCCCGTTTGACGAACAACGTTGCTCAGCTGATCGATATGCACTTGGCTTATCGCCAGACTCTCCGGCTTGTCGGCCACCATATCGAGATAGTGCTTCGGACTGACTTCCGGAGCTAATGCAACCTCGCGGAAGTAGCGTCCGGAAAGAAGGGGAGAATCCACCAGTTGCTCAAGCGACACGGTCTCGAAGGCAATGGGGCCGTCAGGTACTCCTACCGCTGATGGAGTATTCGAAGAGAGTGCAGTAGCAAAGTGCCAGTCCTTCGGAAGAAGGATGGTCGGAGTAATCGCAATGGAAGCCGCCTGAGTGGACGGGCCTGCGTACGGGTAGAGCAGCACGGTATTCCAATTCAGCACCGCGATGTTCGCGTCGGTTGACCCCGCTCCAGTCCCGTCGATGGCTGAGGTGATGAAGTCAGTTTTCACTTCGATGGAGGCGATTCCGCGCGGAACCGTGATGTGGTAAAGGTATAGGTCAATTGGATCCCGTTGCCATCGTATGGGCGCGGCGGCAATCGGATGGCCTTGCTTACACGCAGTAATGAACAGGCCCGCCTGCTGGCCGATGGGGCCGAGTTCATGTTCGTTCCGGATCCACTTGGGATAAGCGAGCGTCATCGGACCGGAGTGAACTGGAATGATTTCGGTGGCATGAAGAATCTTTTGGGGCGCATCTCGAAGATCGACCGACAACGTGATCGGCCCCTGACCATATGCAGAGACGCATCCGACTGACATTGTGAAGATGAAGAAGATGAAAATGATTGACAGAACGACAGACAAGAACAAAAACTTCATGATGAGAACCTCACTCCAGCGGCATTTCCATTAAGACATTGGCACGGCTATAAGGCATTGGCGGAAGGTATTCAGGTTTCACGTGACGAAACCCGACCGATTCGTATAAGTGAACAGCGTCCTTGAGGCGCGTGTTGCTGCCAAGGAACAGAGACTTAGCGTCGAGGTATCTCGCCTGCTCAAGGGCGTGTTGAAGCAGGCGACGACCGAGCCCTCTGCCGCGAAGATGCGGAGAAACTGCCATCTTGGAAAGCTCGTAGACGTCATCTTTCATGGGGATCAGAGCAACGCAACCGACGGCTTCGGTTCCGGCGTATGCCATGAAGATATGACCGCCTTTCAGAAGAATCGAGTTTACAGGGTCGTTGAGTGTCTCCCGGTCTTTGGCCTCAAGAGTGAAATACCGCGTGATCCACTCTTCATTCAACGCCCGGAAAGCGGTGACATCATCATCGGGTGTAAGTGATCGAATCTCGACCAGTGGCGCGGCACAAAATGCGCTCTGCGGATTGACAGATGAAGTGAGGCGAATAGGATGCATAGACTACCTCTGGGTATCGCGCAGAGTCACGATATCGTCACGCTTCGTATGCCGCGAGTTAGTCAACTGCTCTGCGATGGACTTGGTGTGAGGGGTAATTACATCGCCTGTGTGCTTTGTTGAGATTGCTTCGATTAAGACAATTCCACATTCCTCATCTGCAACTGGATTGTGAAGGACACCCTTCGGAACTATGCAGACCTCACCGGGTTTTAGAATCACGTCGGCCTCATTTTTGAACTCAATGCGTAAGCTGCCGTAGATCACCAGGAAGAGTTCGTCTTCCTGGTCGTGCTTGTGCCACGCAAGACTTCCCTTGAGTTTGGCGACCTTCACATATTGATCGTTCACCCGTTCAACAACATTAGGCGACCAGTATCCTGTGACGCTCTCAAGCGCTTTTAGAAAATTAACTGGGTGGATCGTCATTTCCTCTGTATCCCTCTTCAAACGGGAACCCTTTGCTGGCGCCTGCACCGCCCGGGGACCCATCGTTATTGAATTCATACTTTCCCTTCTGGAACAGTGAGAGCGCCACAGCACTGTTCTTCACGAGTCTCTCGAACTGGAATGACGACCGCCGCTAGCCGTAGTTTTGTGGTCATCAATGCGGACACATCGGGCGTAAAGACGTGTCGTGTCTCTATTGCTGTGCGGGCGGCTCTGAAGAGTAGATGATGGAAACAATCCTCCAACCATCTGCCGCTTTGATCAATTGCCATGTTTCGCTGCCCCGATTGTTGGCCTTACCATCGACGTTGAAAACAAAATTGAAATAAACTGCCGCGATAGTGCCATCCGTGTGAATGACGACGTTGCTGTGTTCTGGGTCAAAACTTTTGGGTGTCGTGGAGACCAACTTCGCGAAGTCTTGATAGCTGCTGATACGGACTTTCTGGGCGGTTGGCGACTTTGCCTGCGCCCCGGCATAGGCGGAGTCTGTCAACACGTTCAGCCAAAGGTTGGCTTCGGACAGAAACAAGCAGGAGAGCGCGGTTCCATCATGGGCGAGGATCGCGGCATGATATTCCTTCATTACCTGCTCAATCGCAACCTCGTCCGCGTGGTGATGGTTGATGGTCTGGGTTTGAGCCGCGGACGGTGCCGCCGTCTGAGCAGTGAGCGCTATGGGTGAAAGGGCAAGGGCATAGAGTGCGAGCTTATTCAGTTTCATCCTTATTGACCTCTGATTAGGAGAGTATTTTCAGCGTTTCAGCTGTGTTGTAAACACCTGAGAGGGGTTTGTGATGAATCACCAAGCGCTCAAGCGCCAGTATTCGCCACAATTAGAGCTTCAGAATGCGCTGAGCATTCCCGGAAGGTCCACTCCCGCTTCGGCCATGGCTGCGATCCGTTGTTCCCCAAGGTTGGATAGAGTTTGCTTGATTTTGGCGAGCTTGCCTTCGGGAATAAACGGGACCTGGCCTCGCCAGCGCTCTACATGGGCTGGGTCATCAATGACAAAGTGTTCTTCAAGGGCAATGCGCATCGACATCAACTCCTTCGGCTGTGGCGAGAGCTGAGTCTCGCGGAATTGTTATCGAAAGAAACGATGAGATTCTTTCGACCGATCTTTACTACTGAGCAGGCAGGGCAGCTAATCCTGAGCGCAACACCGTGATTCAGCCGCGGTGAGGAAGGTCGCATCAATCAATAGAACAAATTCCGCACGCTGCTGGGTTGGGAGCGAAGATACTGCTTTGGCGCCCTGATTTGAGCTCCAAAGTGAGCGGCAGCGTGCCACGGCCAGCGAGGGTCGTAGAGTATGGCCCGAGCGAGCGCAATAAGATCGGCATCTCCTGACCTGAGGATCGACTCGGCTTGCTCAAATTCGGTGATTAGACCGACGGCAACAACGGGCAGCGTTGTCGCCTGCTTGACTGCCCGCGCCAGGGAAAGCTGATAGCCGGGCCCGATCGGAATCTGCTGAGATGGACTCAAACCGCCGCTCGAAACATTGATCGCAGCGCAGCCTCTGGCCTCAAGAGCTTTGACAAAAGCGATTGTCTCCTCAATGGACCAACCCCCTTCCACCCAGTCTGTCGCGGATACCCGCACCGAGACGGGGCGATCGTGCGCAAAGGCGTCCCGCACGGCTTCGAAAACTTCGAGCGGAAAGCGCATTCGGTTTTCCAATGAACCGCCGTACTCGTCATCCCTGCGGTTTGACAGAGGTGAGAGAAACTGATGGACCAGATAGCCGTGCCCGCCAAGGATCTGAATGAAATCCAGCCCGAGCCGGGAGGCGCGCCGCGCTGTGTCCGCGAAGGCATTGCGAACTGCGGCCAGATCATCGCGGTCTAAAGCGGCGGGTGGTTTGTCCACAGCGGCGAAAGCGATCGGTGACGGGGCATAAGTCATCCAACCATTTGGCTGGCCCGGCGGCATCTGCGCACCGCCGTCCCATAATTTTTGTCGCGACCCTTTCCTGCCGGCATGGTTGATCTGGATCCCGATGGGGATGTCCGACCACCGTCGAACGCCTTGCAGCACCCGAGTCATCGAGGTCTCGGTGTCATCCGAATAGAGCCCAACATCGGCATAGGTGGTGCGCCCTTCGGGGCTGACCGCCGCCCCCTCAATCGTTAACGCCGCTGCACCCGAACTTGCCAGTTGGCCGAGGTGCATCAGGTGCCAGTCGTTCATATGCCCGTCTTCAGCCGAATACTGCGCCATTGGAGAGATCACGATGCGGTTGACTAATTGCAGGTTACCGACTTGCGTCGGAGTGAACAGTATTGGGGAACTCATAAAACTCCATCCGGCCCGATTGAACCGCGGTTTATGTTCGTTGAAATGACATTGGCAAAACCGACGTCAGTCTTGTCCTTCGCGAGCTATCTCGGCAAAGAGCGGATGAGTCGCCAGAACGGTGACCTCAAGCGTGATCAGCGGCCAGATCGGCAAGCTTTGCAATGCTTCAGTGCGTTGATCGGCGTCGCGTGCAGACCAGATACCGACGTTTGCTTTCTGGCCAGGCAGACTCCACGCCTGCCGCAGGAAACCGCCAGCGTACAACTCCCGGCCTCGCATCCGTTCGCGCTCAATTAATTCTTTTCGCTCTCGATCCGGGAGCCGATAAACAGCGGTCGTATCGATAGGTACCAGCAAGTCCATTCGCGTAACTCTCCTTTTGACGCGTGCTTTTCCAGGTTGCGGCTTAGGCTGCAGCCCACTCCCTTGCCAATTCTTCAGCAAAGCTGCTGTAGGTTCTCGGCTGGTGTCCAAGCAAGGCAGCAAAGCGCGCCGCCTGGTCCTCGGTGTTGGTGAATCCCCGCTCGACGAATCCCTCGAATGTGATCCGAAGGTCCCAGGCCCGCCAGCTCGGACTTCCCGTTTCCCGCAGCTGCGCTTCAAAGCCGTCGAAATCTTTGTGTCCGCCGTAAGTGATGTTTTTGTGCAGCAGCCTCGACCAGATGGCTGCCGCGTCCGGACCACGTAACATCTCTGACGAAACCAAATCGTAGGTCTTTCCGTTGTGGGCTTCTTCTGTCAGCGATATCGCGGCCGCTTCCGCAAGGTCGCGAACGTCCACCACAGCCAGACCTTCGTTTCCCGCAGGAGTCGGATATACTCCGAGTCCGGTTAACGCAGGTCTTAGCGAGCGCTCATTCTGAACGAAATACGCCGACCGCAGAATCGTATAAGGCATCTCGCCTGCACGCATCGCTACCTCGACCGCATACTTGTTAGCGAAATGCGGGACCTCGATAAACTGGTCCGCCCTGTAAACCGAGACGTACGTGACATGCTTGATACCGGCCCTCTTTGCCAGGCCAAAAGCAGTGAGGGCTTGCATTAACTCGACGGGAACGCTCTCACTGCCAATCAGCAGGAACAATTTGTCGACACCCTTCATCGCTGCCGCTATCGAGACCGGATCGTTCAAGTCGCCGAGAATGATCTCTACCGCTTCAGGAAACGTACCAAGCTTGGGCTGCTTGCGGGTTAAAGCTCGCACGTCTGCTCCGCGCTGAAGAAGCGACTTGACGACCTCGCCACCCACCTTACCAGTTGCGCCTGTAACAAGAACCTTCATTGCTTTCTCCCCACGATCCCTTGCCGCTCCGAAATTTAATGCGAATTAAAATGCGCTTATCCGCTTTCAACCTTGTGCCATTCGTTCGCACCATCTGGAACACTCATTACAGATGTCTTCAGAAGTGAGTCGGATGCACGATTTTGCGATCTAATCTTTTAGCGGTAAGAAAAAATGAAAAAAGAAGCGGGAAAAACAGGACGACCGATCGGCTTTGATAAAGATGCAGCCCTGGAGGCTGCGATGTTGCTCTTTTGGGAGCGCGGGTACGAGGGAACATCCATGGCCAATCTCACTCAGGCGATGGGTCTCAGCCCCTCAAGCATCTATGCGGCTTTCGGCGATAAACAGTCCTTGTTTTCCCACGTAGTCATGCGCTACGTAGAAACCCGTGCACAGTATGCTGAAGACGCTTTAGCGAAACCCACACTTTCTGAGGTCGTCCGCGCCTTGTTTTGCAACACTGTCGCGTTCCTCGCGGGATCGGGTCATCCACCAACTTGCATGACGCTGGGGGGAGCAGTGGGATGCAGTCCCGACGCGGCTCCAGCTAAAGACATCATGACCAAGATACGAACTCAGAACGACCGTTCCATGAAAGAGCGCTTTTTAGAAGCATGGAAGGCAGGTGAGTTACCTAAGGACGTGAATGTTGACGATTTTACTCGCTTGATTTCAGCTACTCTGGCTGGCCTTTCCATTCAGGCGGCGAACGGCGCTACGAAAGCTGAGCTCAAACGTACGGCCCTGCTGGCCCTTCGATTCCTCGGCTATTGAGTATTTGTTGTGAACGTGATGGATCAAGAATCTACTTAGGTGCGTCGAATTCGGGATGCATTCGAATGATGGCAAGATCTGCAGGAGATCCCTCCGCCAAACTCGCAATGGCCGCTGGGCCAACTCCACCTTGAAGGATCAGAAATCGCCGGTCTTTGCCCCGATTCTCGATCGCAAGTACGGAGCGACACCTCAAAGGCGACATAGCCGCCGTGCCGATCTCGATTTCAATACCGAAGCAGGGTATGGCGCTGATCGGCTCGAAGAATACGAACACTACAAAGGAATGCAAATGATCCCCGTAGCACGCAATCTGTCAACCGCCCTCGCTCTCTTGGCCGGAGCCATAGCCACGGCCGCGTGCGCGGCTCAGCAAAGCGAAGCACCGTTTACGCTCGTACCCCTCGGTCAGAGCGTCTCCGCCGCCCTCGACAATCCTGCCGCCAAAGCCGCCCGGTCCGGCTCAAATGCGGGCTTTCTCATCGGCCCGGACGCCGTCGCTGTCGTCGACACCTTCGAAAGCCAGGCCGCCGCACAAAAAATGCTCGAAGCCATCCAACAGCAGACCAAACTCCCCATTCGCTACGTCATCAATACGCACTATCACTTCGACCACGTCGCCGGTAACCAGGTCTTCGTCAGCGCCGGCGCCATCGTCCTGGCCCAGCAAAACGTCCGCGCCTGGGAGCGCACTGAGAACCTCAAGTTCTTCCTTCCCAACATCACCACGCAGCAGCGCACACTCGTCGAAACGTTTGCCCTGCCCGACGTCACCTATACCCACGACACCACCCTCTACCTCGGTGACCACCGCAGCCTCCTGCTCCGCGTCATGCCCGGCCACACCGGCGGCGACACCGTCGTCTACGACTCCGAAGCCAATGTCGTTTTCTGCGGCGATCTCTTCTGGAACCACACACTCCCCAATCTCATCGACGCTTCCACCAAACCCTGGATCGAAACACTCGACACACTGCTCGCCGACTACCCCACAGCCACCTTCGTTCCCGGCCACGGCGACCGCCCTGGCACCGCTGTTGACGTCCGCGCCTTCCACGACTATCTCGTCTTCCTCCGCCAGACCATCGCTCAAAGCCAATCCCATGGCGACAGCAGCGCAGCTGTCCTCAACACTGTCCTCCCCCAGCTCAAAGCCAGGTACGGCACGTGGGCCTTCTCCGACTTCGCGACACCCGATATCCAGTTCACTGACGAAGAACTCCGCGGCACCAAGAGAATTCCCCCACCCGCCTCCCACTAGAAGCCGTTAGGAACATCACGGCTTGTGCAACGTTGCGGTGGCGAACGTGTATATGTCGGCTCCTTCTCGTTGGAACTCAGGATACTAGCCGGCTTCATCTTCATAATCTCCTCAATGAGTCCTATCAGAAAGGATGTCAAGAAATAAGTCTCCTCCTCTCCGCTCCTAAGGAGATAATCTGCTGCTGTATCTAGCATCCAATCCGATCTTCGGTTGGAGAAGTTTTTGGCCGCACATACTTTAGACAGACGGTAACCGCAGTCGGTGTCTCTCCGCGATCTCACAATGCGAAGGTGGTTAGGCTCTGCCTGATTCTTATGGCACCTTGGTCCACAAGGTGTCACTGCTTTCATAGCGAACAATGAAGCCGGTCACGCGCCCCTTTGCATCACGGAGGAAAATCATGCGTGTACGTGGATCCCATTTGGGTTGAAAAAGAACATCGCGAGTTTCGGCCTTTAGCTCCGCGTCCGGACGTCCGGAACGCTCAGCAATAATACGATCGCCCTCTCTGCGTATGACGCACGTGTTGTGCCCGGTACGATAGACGCCTACGAGCTCGTCGATCTGGGCAGCCGATAAGGCGATGGCAGGGGGATCGGATAAGACATTGGTGATGTGAAGAGCGCGCAGCTTCCACTGGCCATCTAACTGTTGCCAGGTCTCTGTAAAGATGTAGCGGACTTTGTTCTCATCCGTGTCTTCGTGCAGGACGACCGCTGTGTCGTTGATGCGAGTCAGTTTATACGTCTGTATGACCAAAGGCTTCGAAGACATTGGTTCCAGCTCGCGAAGAAAGTCCGAGAGATAGGTAACGCCGCCCTCTTCGTCGAGATAAAAGAAATCAGGCGCGGCTAACTTCTGCCAGACGGCGCGCTCGGCTGTGTGGACTGCGGTGAGCAAGAGCTCGTCGCTCTTGCGCAACTCTGCAGTGAGGGTTTCATCGGATGTGAGTGTCTGCGCATGAAGTACCATCAAGGAAAACAGCAAAACGATTGACACTGCCATGGTGGCTAGTTTGGGGCGGAGACGAATCATAAGAAGCAAAATATTTTGTTCGAGAAAGCCTGAATGCCAGCTGATGGAGCACCGGCCTCGTGCATGGCGCCAACTATTGCGAACGACCCAAGATCGAACGCCACCAATCCAACCCCTGTTGATTAACTCAATTGCTAGCTGCTTGCCGAGACGGGGTGGATCGCCGACGCAATCATCCGTTATTCGCGAGATTCTGAAACAAGAGACCTCCAGGTTGTCCGCCAACAACATGAAGCGGCACACCGCCCTGATCGAGTCGTCCCAACTCGACTGGAGCGAAGTCAAGTTCCCTGGCCAATGCAGCCACGGTCTTGCTGGACTCGATATCGTTGCTTGACAGGAATATGGCTTGCCGCTGAGATCGCGATGACGAAACTACCCCAAACTGTTTCACGGGCAAGTGATTGAAACCCTTCACGAGGCGCGCTCCCGCAAATGCCTCGGATACCAATTCAGAAGACAACCGGCCTTTCAGCTCTTCCGGAGGAGTGTGAAAGGTGTTCATCGTGTCCACGATGATTTTGCCTTCCCACTGTTCCCTCTGCCGTGCAACATCCTTGTAAGCAGAGAAAGGAACAGCGAGGAAGATGACCTCCGCCTCATAAGCCTCGCCAAGGGATTGGGGAACGATATACTCACCGAGTTCCTTCGCCAATGCCGCCAGCGACGCAGGCCCGCGAGTGTTCGCGATAGTAACCTTGATGTTTTGCCGAGCAAAAGCGCCTGCCAGCGCTGAGCCAATATTTCCGGAACCAATGATCGCGTACTTCATAGAATTCTCCTGTCTCTCAGAGCCTGATGAAAGTTGTTGTGGCTTGGAGCCTGACGCAATGCAAAAGACCCTGTCCTTTCGCTGCTCCCCGGCCCTCACGCGGCCATGGAGCATTGAGCCTCAGACCTGACCGACGCCGCCATCTGCCATCAGATCCGCGCCCGTCATATAGGAACTCTGGTCGGACCCCAGAAAGACAGCCGCATTCGCGATCTCCACGGCTTCGGCGAGGCGACCGAGGGGGATCATGCTGAGATATACGTCCACCACGGACTCGCGCTCTCCCATGCCTGCGGATTGAGAGTCGAGCATTGGAGTGTCGGTCACACCGGGACTAAGCGTGTTCACCCTGATGCCACGATCCTTGAACTCTGCGGCCCACGTACGCGCATAGGACCGCAGGGCCGCTTTGGTCGCTGCGTATGCGGTGTGTCCGGGAATTCCCATGAGGTGCATTGCCGAACTGACTAGAATGATCGAGCCCGTGCGGGTGATCATTGGCAACAGCTTCTGCACCAGGAAAACGGGCGCCTTGGCATTGAGATTGAATACCTTGTCAAAGTGCGCAGGCGTGAGACTGTCGATCGAACCCTGTTCCGTCAAACCGGCATTGGATACGACAATGTCGACAACGCCCTTTTCGGCCTTGATCGCCGCCGCG
>Ga0210388_10001426_pt1 | contig 18772 bp, 25 predicted proteins | sample IncBWC19OmetaG_FD_155485 | JGI IMG/M metagenome (GOLD analysis project Ga0210388, IMG submission 155485) | Forest soil microbial communities from Barre Woods Harvard Forest LTER site, Petersham, Massachusetts, United States - Inc-BW-C-19-O ... | reverse complement strand
CAGTGGTGACACGGTATCGAATCCGCCTCGAAGATCGCCACCTCGCTCCAGGGACCATAAACGTGAGGCTCGCGGCTGTTCGCCGATTGGCCTATGAGGCCACAGATTCTGGATTGCTAAGTCCGGACCTTGCGGCAGGTATTCGTCGAGTCAAAGGGTCGAAGAAGCTTGGGTTTCGGCTCGGAAATTGGCTAACGGCGGCCGAGGCTCGCCAACTTTGGCAGCTTCCCGATCCCGTCACCCTTAAGGGCAAGCGGGATCGAGCGATTCTCGCGGTGCTGCTCGGTTGCGGCCTGCGTCGGAGAGAGTTGACAGAGCTGAGCCTCAAACACCTCCAACGGCGTGAAGATCACTGGGCCATCGTTGATCTGATCGGAAAGGGTGGCCATGTTCGAACAGTTCCGATGCCTGACTGGGTGAAGCAAACGATTGATCTTTGGCTGCTCGCCTCAAGTGTGGCCGATGGCCGACTGTTCCGGCGCGTATGCCGAACTGGTTCGATTTGGGGTGATGAAATGACCGAGAAGGTGGTCTGGCACATCGTCAAGCATTACGCGGGGATTCTCGGGCTGACCAAACTTGCGCCGCATGATCTTAGACGTTCGTGTGCCCGTTTGTGTCATGCGTCTGGTGGCGAACTCGAGCAAATTCAGTTTCTCTTAGGACATGTTTCGGTGCAGACAACGGAAAAATATTTGGGTTGCAAACAGCGATTTAGAGAGGCTGTAAACGACAAAATCGGAATCGAGCCTGGCCCGTGAGGTACGCGGGTCACATGTCCGGTAACGCGACTTATCAGGACTTAGCGGCAACCAGGGCTTGCGCCTGAGCGTTAGTTCTTGAACCTACGAAGGCGTAGTAGGTAATGAAGAAATAGCAGACCAACGGGACGATCATAGCCGTAGCCATGCTGTGCGTCGCCTCGAAAATCCGTCCCATGATCGGGGTGAAGATGGCCCCACCGATGACGGCCATCACGATGATGGACCCGCCGATTTTGGTGTAAGGCCCCAACCCCTTGAGTCCCAAAGCAAAAATCGTAGGAAACATGAGCGACATGAAAAAGCTGGTCGAGAAGATCGACCAAAGCCCGACCCAGCCGGGCAGCAATACTCCGATCGCGACCAACGCGATGTTGATAAGGCTATAGATTCCCATGAGCTTGCTGGGCTCGATGAATTTCATCAGATACGTCGCCAAGAATCTGCCGATGGTGAAGATGACCAAGGTGCCGGTTAGAAAATACCCTGCGGTCTTTTCGGGAAGGTGAGTGTAGTCCTGAACATAAGCGATGAAGTAGCTCCAGGTTCCAACCTGGGCTCCAATGTAAAAGAACTGCGCTAATACTCCCTGCACAAAGTGTGGGTATCGGAGCAACTCCCGAAAGCTTCCGGTGGGCCGATCGGAGACGGAGTCGGGTTCTTCAGCAATTCTTGGAAATTTTGTTCTGATGATCAAAACCGCAAAGAAAAACACAATGCAGCCGAGCACCACGTACGGCCTGACCACACGCAATGTTTCGTGCTGCAGGTAGGTTTGATAGGTTCCCGCTATTTTTAGAGCAGTGATTTGCGCCGGTTGCAGCTCAATTCCCGAGAAAATGAAGATCGTGCCGGCGACCACTCCGGCGATGCAGCCTAAAGGATTGAAGGCCTGGGCGAAATTGAGGCGCTGCTCCGAAGTTCTGGCGTCTCCCAAGACGGTCATAAGAGGGTTCGCGCCGGTTTCGAGAAAAGCCAAGCCTCCGGCGATGACGAATAAAGCGAACAGGAAAAAACCGTAGCGCTGGACGACAGCGGCCGGCCAGAAGAGCATCGCTCCCGCGCCAAAGAGCAGCAGTCCGCTTACCAACCCGGTTTTGTAGCCGTACCGGCGCATGACGAGCGCGGCGGGCAACGCAAATAGAAAATAGCCCAAATAAAACGCCGACTGCACCAGGCCCGCCTGAAAACGGTTCATCTCGAACGATTTCATGAAATGCTTGATCAGCACGTCGTTCAAGTTGCTGGGGATGCCCCAGAGCAGGAACAAGACGGTGACCAAAGCAAAAGGCAGCTTGTTGCCGGGAGAAAATAAGCGAGGTTCGTTAGCCGATTGTTTTTCTCCAATCATGCAGATTGGCGCACTCGAACGTTTGCGGCGAGCGCCTCGGTGATTCCGAGCTGTGAACGCCCCAGTTCGGTTAGATCCGCAACCGTGCCGCGTCCGGAGAAATCGACTTCAAAATTATCAGGTGCAAAGTCCGGCGGCGTTTTTCCCGCGAGAAAGGCCTGCGCCTGTTGAGGCAAGTAAGCCGAATTCTTGGCGCAGCCCGGCGTCGAAGCGATGTACATCACGTTGCTGTAGCCCGAGCCGCGATGTTCATTTTCAACCGCGTGCACCACGTCGGAATGCCAGAAAACGGTGTCTCCGGGTTCCATCAACGGAATCGAGGAAAGAGCTTCGATCAGCAAGCCGTGAAACTGCGGATTCACCGAGAGCGCACGGCCCGGCTGAGCTCCACAAAGGTCATCCTCGGCCACGTCATCCTGCAAGGCCCGCAGCAAGACGTAGACCATGGACTCGGCGATGGGAATCAGCTGCAGCGTGCCGTCTCCCTTCCCTTGACGCGTCAGCGCCGTCCAACCTTGAAAGGTCCGGAACATCGAGCAAACCGCAGGGGAGGGAACCTCGCGCACGTCAGGACGGAACGCGGCGTCAAACGCGTCGTAGCGCTCAACGTTGCCGGAAAATACGTGGCGATACACCCGACGAAAATTTTCATCCAGCCAGCGTTCCACCGACCCGCCGTCCACGTGCGGCGAGAGCCCTAACGACGCGGAACCGGGCGGCCGCCGCCGGATACGATCGGCATACGCGGGCACTTCGTTGGGATCGAAATGACTCCGTCCTTCACTTTCGGCTTTCCACAGACTGTTCATAAAGACCCGGACACGAGTGAGCGATTCGGCTTGGCGAGCCTGCACCTGCGGGCGCGACCAGTAGATTCCGTAGATCTGCGGCTTGGCCGAGGCCAACGTTCCGAAGTACTTGTCTTCCGCGGCGTTCGCCAATTTAGCGTCGAGGCCATTTTCTGCGACATACGTGGCGATTTCGTCGTTCCAGGCATTGGCCTGTGATGGAGTGAACGTCTCGCGGATAACGCAGGCGCCGCGTAGTTTGATTTTCGCAATCATTTCGGCCGGCACGCGGCCCGCTTCGACGTCCGAGTAATGCACAATAGGCACAACCGCTTGCCCCGACTCCCGTTCCTTGACGATCTGATCGACGCGCTTGCGCATCTCGGCTTGGACTTTCTGGAAAGTCGCGGCATAGCTCGGAAGCGAAGCGCGCAGAGATTTTTTGGTCTCGCGCACCATCTTCGGCAGGTCTTCGATTTCGAATTTCATGGCAGTCCGCTCCTTACAAGACGTGGTGTAGCGGCATGGGCCCGCCCAAAAACCGCGACGCCGAATCTATCAAAGCCAACACTTTGCGAGTGATGCAGAACGGCCAACTACTGGTACAATCCGGCCACCAGGCATCTGTGGCTTACGTCTCCGAATGAAACCTCAATTTGAATCCGTCACGTTTCCGAAAGGATGCTCGGTTCGCGTCTACCACCGGCGGGTCCCGGAAATTCCCTTTGAATGGCACCATCACCCCGAATACGAATTAACACTTACGCTGAACAGTAAGGGCTGGCGCTTCATCGGAGATCACATCGGGAAATACCGATCACCGGATCTGGTCTTGGTGCCTTCCGACATGCCCCACACTTGGGCTTCGACGGGCACCCTTCGTCGCTATGAACCTCATACAGCGATTGTGATCTGGTTTTCCGGGCAATGGGCGCAGCAGGTGGCGCAAGTCTGTCCGGAATACGCAGCCATCCGGCGACTTCTGCGCAACGCCTCGACGGGCCTTGGGTTTCCACAGGCTGCGGCCAAACTTGTGGTCGGCCGTCTCGATCAGATTCTCTCGGAATCTCCGCAGTGCCGGCTTCACGCGGCGCTCGAGTTGCTGGTGACACTTGCTAACGTGGACGCGCAAAATCTCTCCAAGACGGAAATGACCGGTCCGCGCGCCGAAGATAGCGAGCCCGCGCAATTCACACGGGTGCTTCAGTATCTTCACGGCCAGTTCCAGGAGCCGATACGCATCGACACGCTTTGCAGCGTCGGCAATACATCCGCGAGATCCTTACACCGCCTTTTCGTAAAGCACACCGGCGACAGCGTCAGCGAATATCTTTGCAAACTTCGCATAGGGCGCGCGTGCATGCGCTTGGCGGAGACCGACCTACCGGTCAGCCTGATCGCCTATGAAGTTGGACTCCCGAATCTCGCCAACTTTAACCGGCAATTTCGTCGTCTTCAGCAGATGACCCCAAGCGCTTATCGTCGATCTTTCAAGCAGCGTGCACTAATGCCGGAAAAAACAAGCCGTGCCGAGCTTCAGATCCGCCCAAAGTCGCTGGAGAGACTGCCCAAAGCAGCATCGTTCCGAAAACGAACTGCCAAAAATTCGCTAACGATCTTCTAGTGCCTGATAAACGCCGTAACCGGACAAGTAAAATCCGATCAAATCCACATGTCCGGTAACGCGACTAACCAGGCATGTGGCCGCGATTGCTGGAATTTCTTACGAGTGAACCCGCCGAATTCGGGTTGGAAAACCTAATAAAAATTACAGAGAATTCGCCCTTTCAAATTCGGTGGGAGATCGAGATCGGTTGGCCACCGGTCCAGACTGACTGGCCAAATTAATTTTGCATTATCGCCCTTGAAATCAGCTTCAATGTTATCCACGATTGGTGCGCGGCAACTCCGTCGATTCCCTGCATGACCTGCCATGTGTTCCGCAAATTTGCTGTCGCAATTGACAACCGCTAAGCGGCCATCGGGAAGTTGAAGGGTAAATGTGACGCCCTGAACTTTGAAGGTTTTTCCCACCGTAATATTGTTGTAGACCGCAACATAGTCATACGAGTCTTCTTTTTCCTGTCGGTCAATGACCTTCACTTCCAGTTTCTGTGCGTAGGCCGATGCCGCCCACATCAAAGCCAACCCGGCAATCGCCAGCTTCATATTCGGTCTCCTCTATGGCTTGGTGCGGTTGCCGTCACTGTATTTCCAGCAGCTAACACGGCACGAATCCTTAGATCGCGCGCGCAAACGCTTACTTCGTATCGAGAATCGTCGCCCTAATTCTGGTGTAAAGCCTGTTTTGCAGATCTTCGGGACTCTGCCAGGCAATGTGATTTTTGTGGTTCGTATCGAAGTGAAGCCTGTCAATTTGATCCTTGCGGCAGCACCAGATCACTTTTCGACCGAGACCCATCGCAAATCCAGCCTCATAGTAAACACCGAGGCGTTGACCGGTGAAATCTGCGACCATGAATTGCGAGTTTCGGATCTCGGCCATGATCTCGTCTGGTATCTCGTTGTTGTGTTCTTTCTGGTCGATTCGAATTGGCGTGCAGCCCGCTTTGATAATTGCTGGTTTAATTCCTTCATCGTAGGCCGCGCGTACTTCGTCTGCAAACCACATGGCTACAAAACACTGGCCGAGAATTCCGCCGGTTTGCGGAAACGGCTGAACTCGCTTCCAGCCGAGCGCGGTGAGGGTCAAGTAGAGAGGCGTCGCGCCTCCTCCCCCTTTCCTCGTTAGCAGCCCCTCTTTCTCTAGGGATTCACAGTGCCAAGCAAACTCGTCCTGATCGTAGCAGTCGATCACCGTGAAGTCTGATTTCACCGAAAACTCCGCGGCCCTGTGAGGTCTGATTGCTCGTTTCGCAACCGCTCTGAGCAAGCGTTCTTGGTTATCGACTGCGCGAGAATTCATGTGAGGCCGGGCTAGATCTTCCATATTCGTCGCAAGAATTCGGATTGGTTGTTGACTCTCCAATCCTTGGCGCGCTGCGCACGAAAGTGCATTTCTCATTTCAGTCGGCCATTGAAAACTCAATGCCATTGCGTCAACACCAACGAGTTCGTACCGACCGCACCGTGGACAATCGATCAATAGCCCACAAATGTTCCGCCATTCCGCATTATCACGTCTGAAGCCGCCCAATCGCAGATCGCAAAGTTGTTGGGATCGGTTGCCATGTCAGTCCACCGAGCCAAATTCTAGCACCGGTGTCAATCGTCGGTTAAATCTGTCATCGCAGTTTGTGAACTGTTACGCTATGTGGCTTTTGGAGTATCATCCCGATCTTCGTGGAGGAATGCAGAAATGCCGCGCAAGATTTTCACCGCTTACCGTTCTAAGGTTAGGAGGATATCGCCGATGAACAAGTTCCAGATCTCAGTCCTCGTTCTGATCTTTCACCTGGCGGTGGTTACATCACGAGCCCAACAAGCACCGATTGCCACCGCCGAAACCTCGCCCGGCAGTGTCATTGAGGTGATCCGGCGGACCGCTGGATTTATCGGAGTTACATATAGGGATGGTGCCGACGAAAAGCAAACGATTGGAACCTGCTTTTTTGTTAGCGTACCGGATGCAAGGGTACCAGATGGCAAAGTTTTCATTTATCTCGTAACCAATCGCCACGTTGCGGCACCCGGCATAGACCTGGGCCAAAACCATCAGCCAACCAACACTATCGTTCGGCTTAACCTAGTTTCACCACAAGGAGCAGCCGAATCTGAACAGTTTGCATTGGGCAGCAATCTCCACTGGTACTTTCCTCAAGACGAATCGGTTGACCTGGCTGTTCTGCCCCTAGGTCCCGACCCAGGCAAGTACGCGTACATGCAAATCCCTGTCGCGCTGCTTGTCAGCGCTGACCAAGTTAAGGCCGGTGACGTTGTTGTTGGCGACCGCTTGGTTTTTGCTGGTTACTTTTCAAATTTTCCGGGACAGAAACGAATCGAGCCCATCATCAGGGAAGGCGTCGTGGCCATGTTGCCTGACGAAACGTTGGATACTACGCTTCACAAACCGGGTCAGATTTACCTCGGCGACCTCCACGCTTTTCACGGCAATAGCGGGTCGCCTGTTTTTGTTAATGTGAACTCCGCCGCCCACCACGGACAAATCACACTTGGAGAAAAATATCTGCTATTGGGTGTGCTCAGTGGTTATTTCCCGGAATCCGTTGGATTCTCTGTACCGGCGGCGCAAGTGCTAACCGGCGAAGTCCGAGATAACAGCGGGATTGCAACTATCGTCCCAGCCGATAAACTCAATAGGCTTCTAAACTCTTCCGAATTGAAGGCGCAACGAGACGAAGCAGTTGCATTGTTACCGAAAAAGCCATGAGTCTTCCGGGCTTGGCAACTAGGTCGCAACTCCCGAAAACGTAATAGCCTTCCCCGTAACAGAATCACATTCCCATCCTCATGCCCTTGAATTTTCGACGTTAAATCCTTGCCGCCACTTCCCCTTCTTGCCAAAAAGCCGAAATTCCTAAAAATCGCCTTACTGTAAGTCACGTGTACTCAATACATTGCGGGCGCTGATGCTCGCCTCGGAGGGCTAACGGTCGTTGACAAGGATGGTACAGACAGTTCCATCCTGTTGACAGGTCGTCGGCGCACGTAGACTCGGAGCGAAGGTTCGCGGGATTCGAATCAAGACGGAATTCGGCGAATTTCGGAAACGCCCTTAAGTTAAGTGGGAGCGAAATAGGATTCGAGCAAGGGAGGAGAATTGTCTGCGCTGAACGATGGGCCGCGCGCCGCATATCCTTGCGAATGGCTCGAACCGCGTTGAGTAGGTGTTAAACCTGATTCCAGGTGGTTCTGAGTCGCGCCATAGTGCGTTATGTCGACTGTGGTGAAAAGTCGATCACGGGAGACTAACATGTCAAAGCAGTCAGCAGAGCATCACACGAAGGCAGCAGAGCATCACGACCACGCGGCGAAACATCACCGGGAAGCCGCAAAGCACCATGAAGCCGGAAACGTCGAGACCGCGGCCCATCACGCACATTTGGCCCACGGCCATCATCAATACGCGACCCACCATGCGGGCGAAGCAGCAAAGGCCCACATCGCTGACAACGACAAATCGAAGAGCGCGAAAGCTTAAAACTAGTCCACCAGAGTGTGTCCGCTAACTCGGTCGCTTTGTGTGTGGAGTTAGCGGACACTAACTTTCGGTCGAATTCTTGTAGGAAAGTGCAAGCCGATCAGTGACTGCTGGGTAGTTCTTCGTCCAACTGGCCCCCATTGAAACTCCAATTACGCGTACAGCCTTTTCGGTGCTCTTCACGACACATCGCCAGAGGGTCATTTTCTTACTTGGCCCAGACGGCGCGATACTGCCGAGAGGAATTCCATGGCCGACAACCTTACTCTGAAAATTTTCGCCTCCGCTACAAATCCCGGCGAAGTCGGGCGCAGAAAAGCCATCGTAACTCAAGCCGCTAAGGCGTTCGGAGCGGTTCGAATTGACCCTGTCGAAGTCAAATTTGACAGCATCACCCTCCTGGTCGGGTTCGATGATTTGGAGAAAGCCCAAACCTATGAGGAAGACTGCAAGAAACAGCCTTTGCTGCGGGTGATAGAGGGCGTGCCCGTTCGGTACGCTCGCAGTCTGAACAAATAACTTCACGCGGCGAAGTGCGGACTTAGGTCGCCGAATCCCGATGATTGTCACCGTGATCTGTCGCGAATGTGGCGCCACACGAAAGATTGCGGGCTTCCTAGCGGAATCTGACGTGATCCGTTGCAATACCTGTCGAACTGAAATCGGTCAGTGGCGCGACCTCAAAGATTTGGCTAGAACAGAACAGGACGCGCCCAGCCCGAATTCCTAACGTCGTTCAGTTGAGGATAAGGCGCGAGAAACGCAGAGGCGCCGCCGCGTAGCCTCCTATAACCCGTGGCGAACCTTCGAATTCTTGAATCTGGCTGAACTGGTAGATTCCTTCGCCGTCACAAGCCTTGCAGCGAAGCGTAACGGCCCGAGCCCTTAGGTCTCGAAGATCGTCAGGTTGGCGATGCTTCAACTCCTCGAAAAAAGTGCTCACTCGTTTTGGCACCCCTATCGGCTCCTTGCAGCGGAAGCAGAGCACGCCAAGATAATGGGTCTGAGTCAGTTCTTGATTCATATTTTCTCGTTTTACGAAGAGGTGCGCCCAAATCTAAGCGAGCAGGCGGTCAGCCTAACGCGGGCTGTTGGCGCTTCGACTGGCCACCAAGACGGGACTTCCATCGCTGCGAGGATACCCCAGAGCTGCTCGCACTAAAGCTCTTTCGTTGATGTTTCGAAATTTGTGGTCATGCTCGTTTTAGGATCCGAGTAATTCCAATCAAAATGCACGCGCCAATGAACGCAACGATGATAGAACCAATCATCCCGCCCCCGGCTCCGAGTCCCAGCAGGCCGAACACCCAGCCACCGACGAACGCGCCGAGTATTCCTAAGATGATGTCAGCTATTACGCCGTAGCCACCACCTTTCATTACAAGTCCCGCGAGAAGACCTGCGATACCACCTACAATCAACCACCAAATCAATCCGCTCATAAAACCTCCGTGATTCTCTCGGCCTGAGCGCTTGTAGAACAAGTGGGCGGAGTTGTCAACTTGGATGACTCACTTCTTGCGCCACGCGGACAGCGATTGCCCAGAGCTGAATATCTGGTATAGATTCCCGCAATGCGATATTACCTTTGCCCCGATAAGGCTGACCCGCAGAAACATGCATGGTCGCCCGACGTGGCTGCGGCACATATGTTTCACACGCGACACGAAGCAGAGGCTCTGCGTACAGCTGGGAATGTCGAAGATGCGACTGGCGTCTCACAGGGTCCTCTGACTTGGTATGTGATCAAGGACGAAATCGCGACATAGCTAGCCCAACCGACGTGGATACCGCAGCAAGATATCCGTATGTATGTCCTGTGGAAGGCTACGTTGATGTGGGTATTGCGGATGCATGTTAACTACCGCACTCTGCAATCCCTATGGCCTCTCTACTCAGCACCTACTTACACGACCATCTTGCTGGCGCGACTCTGGCCATCGAACTTCTACAGCATATGCGTTCCCAGCATCACGCGGATTTCGTGGGCGCCTTCGCATCCGAGTTGTTGCTCGATATCGAGATGGATCGAACGTCTCTCGAACAAATTGCCGTTCGGTTTGGTGAGCCTTCAAGCATTGCGAAGGAAGCGGCGGCGTGGCTAGGCGAAAAAGTGAGCCGGTTGAAACTCAGCGATGCTGGAATTGTCGGGTTCGGCACTTTTGAGACTCTCGAATTTCTGCAATTGGGAATCGAAGGCAAGGCAGCCTTATGGCGAGCGCTTGAGGTCGTATCGAAAGGCGACGACCGACTGAAGGCGACTGATTTAGCTTACCTAATTTCCCGAGCGGAGCAGCAGGCTGAACGAGTCGAGCAACGGCGGTTGGAGTTGGCCGACACTGTGTTCGCAGAACCCAAATCGTAAAATCGGCCCTCCGGTGATGAACCGGACATTCGATCGGCTGTTACGCCAGCTTAAACATAGCGCGAAGACATTCTAAAAAAAATTGAGAATTTCGTACTATCGACACCCGAACACATCCCCAATACATTGACCATCCCAGTCCGATTCGAGAGGGTCATGTCCGCCGCGATGCACCTGTTGGCCGATCAGCAGAAATTAGCGAAGTCGACCAAAAATGACGAATTAATTGCAACTCCCTTCGGAGATCTGACCCGAGACGAGGTTCGAGAATGGGAGAAAATGTTAGGGCGTCCGCTTCTCAGGATTAAGAAGCAACCTGCCGCCAACGGAGGCTCCTCGCGGAGCAAATCCATACCCGAGTTTCCCTATAGCTGCGTACTTAGGGCCACGCGGGTGGAGTACCACACAAACACCGAGCGAATGTCACTGAGGTTCTAAGGAGCGACATTGCGTTAGACTAGATTCGATGACCGGCGAAATCCCCTGCGCGTTTTTCGTGACTTCGAAACGAAGTTGCATCCTTTCCGAAGGTCACGACGGTGATCATGATCAAGGCCTCGAACAAGAAGGCTCGAATTGTCGCTGCCGAGTATGTGGCGATTCTTTTATGTCGGTGGAGGACTTCGACCGACACCCTTGTTTAAGTCAGCGGTGAAACTAAAAAATCGATAGCTCTACACACTTAGCTGTATTGTGCATCGATTTAGTTCCGCCTATAACCATCCCAGTTCGTTCCACGCCAATTGGAAACTTTCATGACATTAGATCTTCGATTTAAACGCGGGTTCTTAGCTTTCATTTGTGGTATTTCGCTAGCAGCGTGCAATAGCGGCGGCAATTCAGACCTCCAGTATAAGACTGCAATTAACCAACACTTTAAAGTTTTTCCCGCATGTATCTGGTCGCAGCCGAAAAAATTTCCCGTGCAGGCCGCGACGGCTGACGATGCAAAGACCGAAGGGTACGACGCTCTAACCCAAGAAGGTTTGTTAACTCGCACGACTGCTGAGAAAAAGGTCTTCATTGTCGCTTCAAAACAGGTCAACAATTACGATCTGTCTGAAACGGGACGAACTTCCTGGACGCCAGATTCCTCGCAGCCGGGTTACGGCAACTTCTGTTACGGCAACCGAGAAGTCACGTCGATAGATAACTCAACGCTCGGAACAAACGGTGCAGGCTTGAAAACGGTTGACGTTACCTATCGCTACCAAATCTCGAACGTTCCTGCTTGGGCGCGCTCGCAAGAAATGCAGACCGCTTACCCGAATATCGCGTCCGCGCTTGGTTCGAATGCGTCCGACAAAGCGACGCTAGTCATGACTGGCGATCACTGGGAGTACACGCCGTAATCACGCCTTTGGGGTTCGCAAAACGTAGACTTTGTGAAGCGGCGCGGCGATACTAAAAGCGGCCGCTAGTGACGCTTACTCACGGTCGCCACGCGGAACTAAATGACTGAACCCGTCCCAATCAATCGTGTACGAGTTGCTACCGATCCGGGAAACGCAGATGTCTTTCGTTTACTGGTGGAAGGCATACGGGATTACGCGATTTTTGTTCTAGATCCCGAGGGTCGCGTCATCACCTGGAACCCGGGAGCGCAACGAATCAAGGGCTACAGCAAAGAAGAAATCATCGGCCAACACTTTTCGAAATTTTACCCGCCCGAAGCCGTACAAAGCGGGTGGCCGGCACGCGAACTCGCTTTGGCCAAAAAAGAGGGGCGGTTTGCGGACGAAGGCTGGAGGGTTCGAAAGGACGGGTCAACTTTCTGGGCGTCAGTCATAATCTCCACCCTTCACGCTCCCGACGGCACGGTTTCGGGCTTCGCTAAAGTCACCCAAGATATGAGCGAACGACGAAGGGGCGACGAGCGCATTCAGGCTCTAAACCGCGAACTTCGCGAACGCATCGCCCAGTTAGACGAATCCCGCAGAGTGATCGAACTTCGTACCTTGGATCTTCAGAAATTGTCTACTCGCTTGTTGCATATTCAAGACGAAGAACGGCGACGTATCGCCCGAGAATTGCACGACGACCTGGGCCAGCAACTGGCGGCGCTGAAGATGGAGCTGAACAAACCCACAAGTTCCGGAGCAGCCAACGAGCTGGTGGACAGCGCGGTCGCCTCAGTAAGGAATCTCTCGTACCTACTGCATCCGCCGCTGCTCGATGAAACCGGACTGCGCGCCGCCCTCCACTGGTATGTGGACGGCATGGTGAAACGCAGCAACATCCAAGTTACCCTGTCCGTAACACCGGCGATTTTCGCCAGGCTCCCTCGGGACATCGAGACCACGATATTCCGTCTTGTCCAAGAATCGCTCACGAATATATACAAGCACGCTAACAGCGACAGTGCCCGAGTCGAAATCGACGCACAGCCCGAATGGGTAGTGGTGCGCGTTCGCGATTACGGCAAGGGGGTGGCGCACGCTACCGGAAGCCGGGACCGTACATCTTCGCTCGGCGTCGGTATTGCTGGCATGCGTGAGCGGGTTCGCCAATTCGGCGGTGAACTTACGGTTAATCGCGCCGAACCCGGCACGCTGGTCGAAGCCAAAATACCGCTCTTTAGCTCAGAAGGCGAAACGGTTTAGATTCGCTGTTCCATGTCCGCCGAACGCCACGCTGATGCATAAACGCTGCCTGCAACTGCAGTGCTCGGGTGGTGGGACCACGCGAAGCCCGAAACAGTTTAATCCGCAAATTCAAGCGCAAATAGCTTTATTTCTCTTGCTCCCGTTCCCAGAAACGACCGGTTTTCGCCGAGTCGACAAAAGCTCTCACCCCACCTTTGCCCGAGAGTTCCGCAATTCCGGGCTCGTCGGTGACGCCAGTTTTTTTGGTTAACGCCGGGACGCCTGAAAAACCTACGGCCTTGCAATGACGGCGCGCGTCTGTGAGAAATGCCTGGGCGTTGGGATCGGCCGTGAGGTTCTTATCTCCGTCAGGGCCGGCGAGTATGGCCACCGCGTCAAACAGCACAGAGGGTGCGGCGCGCAAGGCCATATCGGCTGGGTGCGATTTTCCGTCCGCATCCTTTTCGCCTTGAATCTTAGCCGCAACCACTGCTACTTTCGCGCCTTCGCTTTCGATCTGGGTGACCAGATCCCGTTTTAGTTTGTCGTCGAACCCCGCGCCCAGCAGTAGGCCCACTTTGCGGCCCTGGAGTGTGGGCTTAGTCTTTCCGTAAAGACGCAAAGCAGGGCTCAGTTCGAGATTCACCGGCTGCTTAGCCGGAGCGATCTTTTCGGCTTTTCCTTCGGCGCCCAAATTAGATGCAACGGTATCAGCTAAGCCACGGTCGATGAGCTGAAGGTGCCCGAGCATGCGCAGGCGAATTGCTTCCGTTTCGACTTTTCCCAGCTCGAAGGTCAAAGCGTTGGCTAAATGCCTTTGCTCCGGCTCGGTGATGGATTTGTAGAACAGCCGCGGTTGCGAGTAATGATCGCTGAAGGATTCTGAACGCGCGCGAACCGTGGTGCCTTCGACTGGCCGCGCCGATGTGTGGAATCCGCGGTCCATCGATTCTCGCGGGCCCTCCGGGTCGAGCGAATTCGGCTCATAGGCTACACGGCCCTTCTGCAAGCTCATCTGATGAATTCCATCACGCTGCAGATTGTGGAACGGACATTTAGGAGCGTTCACCGGCAATTGATGAAAATTGGGTCCGCCCAAGCGGCTCAACTGTGTGTCGAGATAGGAGAACAACCGGCCCTGCAGCAGGGGATCTTCGGAGAAATCGAGGCCGGGCACCAGGTGGCTAGGGCAAAAAGCCACCTGCTCGGTTTCGGCGAAAAAATTGTCGGGATTGCGGTCGAGGATCATTTTCCCGACCATTTGCAAAGGTACTAATTCTTCGGGAATGATCTTGGTGGCATCTAGCACGTCGAATTCAAATTTATCCGCGGTCGCCTGATCGAAAATCTGCAAACCTAGTTCCCATTCAGGGAAATCGCCGGCGTCGATCGCTTCCCATAAGTCTTTGCGATGAAAATCGGAGTCGGCGCCGTTGATTTTTACCGCTTCGTCCCACAACACCGAACTGTTGCCCAATTTCGGGCGCCAGTGCCATTTGACGAAATGAGACTCGCCCGCATCATTCACCAAGCGAAAGGTGTGAATGCCAAACCCTTCCATCATGCGTAGCGAGCGCGGAATTGCCCGGTCGGACATGACCCACATGATCATGTGCATCGATTCCGGCATCAGCGAAATGAAGTCCCAGAACGTATCGTGTGCCGAGGCTGCCTGCGGAAATCCGCGGTCCGGCTCAGGCTTTACCGAATGAATCAGGTCGGGGAATTTAATCGCGTCTTGAATGAAAAACACCGGAATGTTATTGCCAACCAGGTCGAAATTTCCTTCGCTGGTGTAAAACTTCACGGCGAAGCCGCGGACATCTCGCGCCAGATCACCCGAGCCGCGCTCGCCCGCTACCGTGGAGAAACGCACAAAGACCGGAGTTCTTACCTTGGGATCATTCAGAAAGGCGGCCTTCGTATATTTCTGTAACGAACCGTACGCTTGAAAATATCCGTGGGCGCCCTCGCCGCGCGCGTGAACGATACGTTCGGGAATTCGCTCGTGATCGAAGTGGGTAATTTTCTCACGGACGATAAAGTCTTCGAGCAGCGTCGGGCCGCGCAGCCCGGCCTTCAACGAATTTTGATTGTCGGCGATTGGCAGGCCTTGATTCGTAGTAATCGGGGTCTGTGAAGCAGCGGCTTGTTGGTGTGTTTCTCCGCCTTTGGTCTTCCTGATATCGATCGCAGTCGATCCACTTTTTTGGGTACCTTTCTTTTGGTCTTTCTCGCGTTTCATAGTGGGCCCTCTTAGGTTTATGTCGGTGTATCTGGGTTTTCAGTTCGACGGCAGGAGAACTTCTTTGGCGACGTCGATACGGAGCAAATCCACGGCCGCTTCTTGCTGCCCCGCGCGCTCAATAAGCACGTCATAATTTATATTTTGCAGCCTGGGGTCAGCCGCGGAGCAAGCCACGAGGGCCAGCCAGAGTGCTCGTTTTCCATGAATACCCAATACCAAGAATTCAAGGCATTCGAACGTTTCGAAGGAGATCGCTCCGTGGTCGTCTAGTTTGAATCGGCTAATCTTTTCAGTGAGCCTGGATACCGTTTCCTTCATGGCGCTCGATCCGGCGTTGATGCGCGCTGCGATTCCGCGCAGAACTTCGGCGTCAGACTTCACATTGATGAGAAGTTTCGAGGCGAGCACACCAATGGGATCGGTCGGGTGTTGACGTCTTAAGTGTTCAAGGAGATCTATTGCGTGCGCGGCGCCCGCCAGGTGATCGTTGACGTACGTTTGAACTGAATCGTTCATTCTGTGTAACGACCGTACTACCTAAGGGGGACCGGAGAAATACCCTGAAGCGGGTAGAACATGATGGCTGGCTCTCGTCTGCTCGACCCCGGCCGTTAACATGAATTCTGGCCCAGCGTTACCAAGTTAAGAATCACGCGATCTAGGCTCCGACTCGGACGATTTCGGCCCGTCGATTCTTCTGCCGCCCCGCCGACGTTGAATCGCTCGCGACCGGTCTATCCGCCCCAAATCCATTTGCAGTCAACCGACTGGCGTAAACTCCCAGGCTCACCAGCCGGTTCACAACCTCGTCCGCGCGTTCTTGCGTCGGCTTGAGATTCGTGTCGGCGTTGCCCACGCTATCGGATCAATCGGATTCAAATACAAATAAGCGGGTATTCACAAACGTCCGGCCGAACGTGCACTCTGCGCACGTGTCCCGAAGAGTGCTGGTCGCCGACGACAATCCGTATATTCGCAAAGCCTTATGCCGATTGTTTGAGGCTGAAGCGGACTACGACTTGTGTGCCGAGGCTGTAAATGGAAAGCACGCCATCGAACTCGCTCTGCAGTGCCGACCCGAGCTAATTATTCTCGATTTGAGCATGCCCGTGCTGAACGGGCTACAGGCCGCGCGAGAATTGAAGCGACTGATGCCAAGCGTTCCGATAATCCTGTTCAGTCTTCACGACGAGGTGTCAGGAATCCATTTGGGAATTAAGGATTTGCCGGTAGACAGAATTGCATCCAAGACCGATCCAGGCGCTCTCATGCAGCACGTGCGGGAACTCGTTCCGGCCTAGAATAGTTTTACGTCATTTCAATCGGTGGGTAGCCTAGTTTCCCGGTTTTGATTTCGAGGAGATTTTTGGAAGCTCGGACCATCGAATTCCGTTCATCTGAATGATTAGGGGCGTCGGTCAATTCCTTCGCGCGCAGCATGATAGCTTCTTCGACGCGACTAATCAGGTCCGTCAATTTTTCGCGGTCAGTTTCGACGCAGGCCGCTTCGTAGAGTTCCTGCCACCGCTGTTTCGCACCATTAGAATTGGGCATAAATGGCTCTAGCGGCTCGGGAGAGTCGAGATCGTGAAGGTCCAGGAAATCAAAATTTAATACGGAGTCACGATGCGTGTCAAGATTGGTATATCGAAAAAGGCACGCCAGTATCTCGTCGGCCGGGGAATTCAGTTCCACCTACGGCTCAGTCGATTCCCACATTCTGGTTTCCTTCTCATTCTCGCAACAGCGAAGGTAAGTTACCTTCTCCGTGCTCGACAGGCGGTCGATTAAAAAAGAGAGGTCGCTCGTCAGTTTGTTAAGCAGTCCAACGTTGTTTCGGGCTTTTTGCGCTTCGCTCCTTAGCATTCCGACCTCTTCGTAGAGCGACAATTTGGAGTTTTTCATCAAGTTGTCACATGCTCTTATCATCTGCCGGTAACTAGAATTCTGTAGCATCGCTATCTCCTATTTCCCTTGGTTCGGCACGACGCACAACAAGCTTGCTTTTTTGTGCCAATGAAATCGTATTTGCACTTACTACATTTTCGGTAAAAGAGTCGCGGTCCGCTTCTATCGAAGCCTTTCAGTTGGTCGATGAGCGAATCGTGCCTGCCACTTATTGACATGGGTCAGGCCATCCCAGCCTGTGAATTTTAATCGCAAGCAAATCATCCGCCGCTATCTTCATCGCCGCTCGCTCTCGCGCATGAGCCGGACTGTCTCCGAGTTCCTTCCATCGCTCAAACAACTCGCCCTCTGCGGCGTGGATCAACGCTAGAAGTTTCTCTTTCTCTAACTCCCACATCGTCTTTTCGTAGGCTGTTTTCCACGATGGAATTTCGGTTGAGTTCGGAGGAATAGAAGATGGTTGAAGAGACGGCTGATTCTCGGACACGTCGCACCTCGAATCGTACGCTGGGAAGGAACTTAACTGAGTTTCGCTCTGTCAGATTTCGCAAGGAGCCGTAGGGGGCGACAGCGCGGCAGGATGCTAGTGGGACGAGCAGAGCGTAGCATTTTGCTGACTCTTTGTCACGGTTGATGTCTCCACGGCGCGAGAGGCGTACAATGTTGTCATGGCGAATGACAAAACAGCCTGCGGCCAAATAATCACTGCGTGCGACTTCCTCTTGGAACTTAGAAATGTTAAGACTCCCGAGAATTTCTACGCCGAGGTCGGAAGAATCAAGATGGCGGCTGACAGTGCCAAATATGATCCCGTTGAGTTGATGGAGGTCAAAAGGCAACTGGTTGCTCTGACCAACCGATTAACCGCCGAGCAGAAGAAGCACTACCTGGACAGGCGAATTGCAGCAGAAGCGGAAGCCATCGTGTTCACGTCTCGACTGAAGGGCCGAGACAAAAGGAAGCAATAACGATGCTTTTCATGATTCTCGCGGTTGTTCTAATTCTGGCGCTAGTGGCGGCAGCACCTGTCTGGCCCCATAGCCGTGGCTGGGGTTATTACCCTAGTGGGCTCATCGGATTGGTACTATTGATCTTGCTCGGGTTGTCCCTTTCGGGCAAGTTGTAAACAGAACCATGCACTGCGCATTCGAACTATCGCAACTAAGCAAAAGGTTTATTTGTGGAGTCAAACGTTAGGGCAGTCATACTGAGACAGACTTCCGGCTCCGCGATCTGAACCTCTTCTAAATGTGTGCGCCGCCCTCAGCGCCTAATTTCGAGTCTCGTTGCGCTTTCCGCAAATGATTCGAAACCTGAATGCGAGTCCGCGGTGTGCCTTCGAACTCTTGGATCTGGTTCACGCCATACACAGCTTCTTCGTTACAAACTTTGCAACGAACAGAAAACCCTCGGGGCTGGGTGCCTTGATCGGATTTCGAAGTTAGTTGCCGCATGGCAATTCTAGGCGGGACGGGGATCTCGACTTTGCAGCGAGAACAGAGAACACCTGAGTAATGTTGCGTGCCCGCTTCTTGAATCATAGGAACCTCGTTAACGGAAGACTAGGTACTACGTAGGGCCGCGAGCATATCTTGAAACGCTAGGAAAGTCCACTCACCCGCTAATCGACTGTCATGCTGGCCA
>Ga0210388_10001420_pt1 | contig 18825 bp, 12 predicted proteins | sample IncBWC19OmetaG_FD_155485 | JGI IMG/M metagenome (GOLD analysis project Ga0210388, IMG submission 155485) | Forest soil microbial communities from Barre Woods Harvard Forest LTER site, Petersham, Massachusetts, United States - Inc-BW-C-19-O ... | reverse complement strand
CAACCTCCGCGTCGCAAACTGCCACGCTGAGCAACAGCGGCAACGCGACGCTGAATATTACAAGTATCGCGATCGGGGGAACCAATTCCGGCGACTTCACCGTCACCACCGGATCAAATGCCTGCGGCGAAACGCTGGCTGCCGACGCCAGTTGCATCATCTACGTGACCTTCAGTGCGCCTTCGGTGGGCAGCTTTACGGCCACGCTCACGGTGACTGACAACGCGAACCCAACCACCCAATCGACAACGCTGAACGGAACCGGAACCGCGCCGCCTGACTTCAATATCTCTGCGACGCCGACTACGCAATCTGTCGCTGCGGGTGCGGCGGCAACCTACACCGTCACCCTCAATTCGACGAACGGCAGCTTTGAGCCCGAGATCACCCTCTCGGCCAGCGGATTGCCACCCGGCGCGACGGCGAGCTTCGCCCCGGCGCAGGTTTCTGTCAGCGACGGAAGCGCGGCCTCGACGCTGACGATACAAACCGCGGGCGGACAGCTTGCGCAGTCGCGAACAAGCATCTGGCCGTTGGCAACACCGGCGCTGGCGCTGCTGTTCCTGCTTCCGATGCGGCGCTGGCGGAAGGCGTGGAAAGGCAAGCTGATGCTGGTTGTGGTTGGGCTGGTGTCTCTGGCAAGCGCAATGACGCTGATGGGTTGCGGGGGCGGCTTCGCCCTGGTGCAGCCGTCACAGACTTACACCATCACGATTACCGGAACCGGCGGAACTGACACCCACACAACCACCGTGCAGCTCACGGTGCAATAAAGGAGACCCATGCGAGTCTGGATCAAATACATATTCGTTCTGTTGTTGACCATCGCTGCGGTCTCTCCCCGGCCGGGCGCGGCACAGGCCGCACCCACGCCAGCGCAAGAGCCGGGCCTAGGGCGCGCGGAGCTGGCGCTTGGCTACAGCTACCTGCGCAGCAATGCGCCTCCCGGCGGTTGCACCTGCTTCAACCTCAACGGTGGAAATGCCAACTTCGCGTGGCCGGTGAAGCCGGGAAAATTTGCCTTTGTGGCGGACCTCACGGTAGAGAACATTGGCAACGTCAACAGCGCAAACCTTAGCCTGACCATGGGCACCTTCACCATGGGGGCGCGCTACATTCCCCACATGCATCACTCGCCCCTGCAGCCATTCGGCCAGGTGCTGGCGGGCTTTGCACATGCGACCGGCTCGCTGTCGCAGGCGCCCAATCCATTGGCCGGCAATGCGACGCTGGCGTTCGCCGGAGTGCTGGGCGGCGGCGTCGATCTGCACATCAACCACCGCTTCGGGTTGCGGCTTGCAGAAGCAGACTATCTTCCCACCACATTCGACAATGGGAGCAACAACCACCAGAACAACTTCCGCCTAATGACAGGCGTGGTGATTCGCTTCTGAGACCGGCAACGCCCTTAAAGAAAGACAGCGCCCGCGACGAGAGATTCTTCTTGAAGCGGGCGTTTTTTTGAATGATGAAGTAGTAGCCTGAACTATGCAAAAACAATGCATCGGAGGATTCGCGCTGCTTGGACTTTCCGTTGCGATGCAAGGGTTGGGTGCGCTCCCGGCTGTGGCGCAGGGCAAGGTGCTGAATGCGATGTTTGCCCCGTCACCAATCAAGGTTGACGGCTATGCTGAGCCTGCCTGGAGCAAGGCGCCATCCGCCAACATTGCGATTTGCATGAATGCGGGGCTGACTGCTCAGCTGAACGACTGCAAAGTTTCCGGCACAGTGCAGGCGCTTTGGAATGGCCCTATGCTTTATCTGCTGTTTACCGTCGCCGATGCGGAGATCTCCACTTCTTCAGCGGCGGATTCGAAGCGTTCCGGCGTGCAGATTTATGTGGATCAATACGACGACAAGTTCCCAAAATTCGAGGAAGACGATGGCTATATCGTCATCGGCGCGGATGGAAAGCAAACAGGAAACCGGACCAATGCGGGCCTGACGTATTATCCGGCGGTGTGGAGCTCACATTTAAAGTCCTATGCCGCGGCGCCGCGCCTTGATGGCAACGGAAACAGAATCGGATACACGGTCGAGATGAGCTGGGCCATTGGAGATTTGCCGTTAAAAAACGGCTCCAAGCTGGGGATGGAGTTCGTCATCAACGCAATGTCGAGCGATACCAGCCGCAATCAGTATCAGCTTTACTGGAGCAGCGGGAACAACAAGGGCACCAACGACAATTCAATGTGGGGCGACGTGGTTCTTGCTGGATATGATGACGGGCTCACGATGCCGTTGAATACTTTTATGCTTGAGGAAAACATTCGCAAGGCATCTCCTTCGCCGTCGTCGGCGACGGGCCTGGTTCGCGGCATCTGGAACGATGAAACGGCTGTCGACCGCGCACTTGCCGCGGCCAGAAGCGCTCTCGAGAAGGCGACTACTCAGGCCGGGATCGATGCGGCGAATCGCTCACTGGACGCTGCGCTGCGAGGATTGCGGCGTAGAGGCAAATATCCCGATCCTCACAATCTGCCCGCGGTGAACTCCCTGCCCGATCCTTTTACTTTCTTCAATGGAGAAAAGGTACGTACCGAGGCCGACTGGGACAAGCGGCGCGCTGAGATCAAGCAGTTGGCTCAATACTATGAGTTCGGAAACATGCCTGCGCCGCCGCAATCGCTTACCGCGGAATCGACTCCGGAGCCAAGTGGCGCGCTTCAATACAATTCCATCACCGTGACGGTGCAGGATAACGGGAAGAGCGCATCCTTCAAGCCGATCCTGTATCTGCCCGCAATCGGTCAACCTCCTTACCCGGTGATTGTGGAAGAAGACTTTGCGGCGTCGCCAAAATTTTTGCCTCCGAACAACGCGTTCCTGCAGGGCGGATATGCGGTATTGAGCATTCCGACATCGGATAATCCACGATTCAACGTGTCCGGAGTCGCCAGTGACGATGGCAATCATACCGGGGCATTCTTTACGCTGTATCCATACCATCTGGACGCAGCAGGGAACGACCGCGGAGTGCTGCTGGCGTGGGCCTGGGGCGCAAGCCGAGGTGTGGATGCACTGGAGTATCTGGTCGCCCACGATCCCACGTACGCGCATCTTTTGGATGTTCGCAAGCTGGTGGTCACGGGTTTTTCGCGCTGGGGAAAGGCGGCGTTGCTGGCCGGATTTCTGGATGACCGATTTCTGGTGACGGCTCCGGGAGGCTCCGGAAGCGGCGGCGCGGCGCCTTACAGGTATGACTCCTTCGGCAATCGCCCGTTTCGCAGCGCGCCGTTTGGCAATGTTTACCCCTGGGGCCGATCGCCGGGGTCGGAATCGATGGGCGACCACGTCCGCCACCAGACGCACAATTCGAATGAGATGATCCGCCGCTTTCTTAACGACACCAGTCCCGCGGCGATTGAGCCGCGCATGTATCTCACTTCAACTTGGGGCTACGGCGACCGCCTGCCATTCGATCATCACGAAGAGATCGCGGCCATTGCGCCGAGAGCGGTGCTGATCGATAACACCAACGACGACTATGCCGACAATGCGGAGGGAGATGCAATCGGCTTTGAAGGCGCAATGCCGGTGTATCGATTCCTCGGCGTTCCGCAGAATCTGGCGCTCGATCTTTTCATGGGGGGCGGGGGGCACTCCCTCAAGCCGTCGCAGGCGCAGAACATTGTGAATTTTGCGAATATGGTGCTGTTCGGCAGGCCTCTTGCCGGCGACGTAAAGGCGCAACTTGCTACCGACCCCTACCGCGACGCGGGAACTTATGAAACCTACTACGGAGGCCTGGGAACTATGATGCCGTGGGCTGGGGCTGCGCCGCGCGCAAGTCTCCCCTCCGCACCGGTCTCGAATGAAATGGAGAGCGAGTCAACGGCTTCGATGCCTTAGAGCCTTTCAAAGAACTCTCGTGCAAATTCGATTCTGGGTAAGAGAGTATCCCTCACGGACTAAAGCCCAACTGATTTTCAGCTCCATGCGGCACAGCTAAAGCCGTGCCCTTTCAAATCGGCATCGGGGAAGGCAGCTTCTGGACGGGCCCTAGGAGCGGCACGACGGAGTTCTCCGGTCGGTAGCGTCAAGACGATGCGAGGAACTTCCCTTCTTTCCAGGCAGGGACAAATTTCAAATACGAGTGGGATCGATGGGCTACACTGTTGCTGCATGAGAGACCGTGCTTCAAGAGCACGCGAAAGGTGAACAGAGCAAAATGAAAAACTTCATACGCGGCATATTGGTTGTTTCAGCGCTGGCCAGCGCGGTTTCATTGAGTGCGCAGACTGCCGGGGCCGGTGCGGCTCCATTGAGTGCGCCGACTGCCGACGAAATCGTGGCCAAATACGTGGCGGCCATCGGGGGCAGAGACGCGATCAGCAAGGTGAAATCGGTATATACGGAGAGCTCCGTCACTATGATGGGGGGCGAGAATCCGAGTAGCACGACGATCGTGGACGGTGTGGGCTACAAGAACGAGACAGACTTCAACGGGGCGAAGATCGTGCAGTGCTTCACCGATAAAGGCGGCTGGACCATCAATCCCATGGCGGGCGCGGCCAATGCCACGCCCATGCCGGATGACGTCTACAACACGGGCAAAGCTCAAATCAAGGTGGGCGGCGCGCTGTATGACTATGCAGCCCAGGGCAGCAAAGTGGAGCTGGTTGGGAAAGAAGGAACTGCCTACAAGATCAAGTTGACTTCGAAGGAGAAGGTGGAAACCGTTTACCTCATCGACTCGACTTCATATTTTGTTACATCGGTGACGTCGACGGGCAAGATGCAGGATCAGGATGTGACGATCACCTCCGCGCTATCCGATTACAGGAAGACGGACCTTGGCATGATGATGCCTTATGCGATCGGGATCGATGTTGGCGGACAATTCCAACTGACGATTGCGGTGAAAAAGGTGGAATTGAACAAGACGATCGACCCCGCTGTATTTGCAATGCCGAAATAGCGCGTCGGAACATCTGGAGCGAAGTCGAGGGTCCAGCTACCTGGGATGGCCGAAGAACAAAACGTAGCCGTCGGGGTCGGAAATCTCGAAGCCGCGCAAACCGTCGTGCGTGTCCTTTAGAGGCGAGCTGAATTCTGCGCCATGATCGGCAAGTTCAACGGCGAGCGCATCGGGGTCTGGCACATAGACAAAGGCGTCCAATCGCAGGTGGGGATGACGCGTGGAGTTCGGGATCGGCGACACATCTCTTTCGGATTTGATAAAGATTTGCGCTCCGTCGCGGCCGATGATGGCGAAAAAAGCATCCTGATCCGGCGCACGGAATCTGGTTTCAAATCCAAGCTTGTCGCAGTAGAACGCGATGGTTCGATCTACGTTGCTGACGATAAATGACGGTGAAATCGCCCCTATAATCGCGTGTGTCATATCCAGTGGCGCTGTTGCTGCGCGCTCTCCTTTCCGGTGAGCTGATTTTACCGCGGTCTGCGCGGTATTCAGTCTTTACGCGCGTCGGTGATGTGCCAAAGAACGCCGGTTGGATCGCTCAGGTAGAGCACGCGGATTCCCCAAGGCTGCATCTTTGGGGGTTTGCACATGATCCCCGGGTACTTCGCCGCCAACTCAAGTTTTTGAATGTGTTCCCACCACGCATCGGCATCCTCGACAGCAAGGCTCATCATGAAATTTCCAGCATGCTCCGCGACATAGAATTTTTGTAGAAGAAATCGGAACGAACCGATCTGGAGTTCTGCAATCTGCTCGTTGCTCCAGTTGATCGTGAAGCCCAGATCGGTATAGAACTTTTTGGAAAGTTCAGGATCTCTGGCGGGTACAAATGTTTTGAGGTCGGTTATCGGGCTGGGCAGCACAGGCTTTTCCTCGCACAAGGAGTTCGCTACAACTGCGCCAGAATAGCACGCCGCCTCCCGCGGAGGTCAGGTCTGGACTCGGGCAAGAATCGCGCAGTTTAAAGCGACGAAAAAGATTAATTGCGATGATGCGTGCTGAGGTCGCCGATTATGGCAAAAAGCGTTTGCGTGGCGGCCAAATGCGGCCCAAATGCTATGATCGGTCCCCGTGGAGACTGAGAGGTTTTGATGCGATACGGATTAGGGAGACTCATTCTGCGTCCCAGGCTCAAGAGCGGTTCGCAGCGCCAAAGGCGCTTCCGTGGGGTGCGAGCACTTCTGCTGACGCTGTTGATTTTGCCGGGAATCGGCCTGCTTGCTCAGAATCCCGCAGGCATCGTGTTCACTCAATCGGCCGCGGAGGTCGGGGTCTTCGATTTCGTCGAGGTTACCGCCAAACTGCCTGCTGCCGCGTCGTCGAATCCCTTTACGGATGCATCCATCACCGGCGACTTTGAGCACGCTGGCGCCGCGGAACGGATCCCTGTGGACGGATTCTGCGACTCGGCCGATGGCACGGTCTACCGCATCCGCTTCATGCCTGCGAAGGGCGGCACGTACACATTCCACGTGGCCTTCAAGTCGAGTTCAGCAGCACAGGACTACTCAGGCACATTCACAGCGATCGACCAGCACCGCCGCGGGCCGCTGCGCGTGGATCCGGCCTATCCGTGGCACTTTATCTGGGAAGGAACGGGCGAGCATTACTTTTTCAACGGAACCACCGCCTACTGGCTGGTTGGCTGGCGCGATGAACACACCATTCAATACAGCATCGATCGGCTCGCCGCGCTCAAGGTCAATCGCATGCGTGTGTCGCTCGCGGGCACCGAAAGCGTCTTCTTTGGAGAGCCGGCGATGGTTGCCGAAAACTGGACGGTCTTCCTGACGCCGTGGCCGGCTGCAAAGGCGAATGATTTCTCGCATCCTGGATTCGACTACTCCCGCTTCAACGTGGCTTATTGGCAGAAATACGAGCGCATGCTGAGGATGGCGCGGGAACGCAACATGGTGATCTCGGTGGTGCTTGACATGGGCGACAGCGGAGTTCACATGGCGGCAGGCAGCGACGATGAGCGCCGCTACATTCGCTACGCGGTGGCGCGGCTTGGAGGCTTCTCCAACATTACCTGGGACCTGGGCGACGACCTGGACAGATTCCGCGACGAGAAATGGGCGCACGAAACGGGCACGCTGATCGAGCAGCGGGATCCGTATCGTCATCTGGCCACCAGCCATCCAATTCACACCGAGCACCAGGACCGCGGCTCGGCATGGTTTGGTTTCACGAGCTACCAGGAATGGGGGCGGAATCAGCATGCGTTGATGCTGGAGTCGCGCAAGCTGCAGGAGCAGGCGGGGCGCATCATTCCGCAGACCAATGAAGAATACGGCTACGAGGATCACTACCCGCCCTGGGCAGCCGCGGGTTCCGATTCAGGCGACGTTCTGCGCAGAACCGCATGGGAGATTTATATGGCGGGCGGCTATCAGACGGCCGGCGAGAGCGTTCGCCGCGGAACCAACATTCTGCCGGACTCGGGCGGCGGCTGGATGAACGGCCGCGGCGACGATACGCAGACCATGTTCGTGGGGTACGGCCATATCGTGGATTTCTTTACCAGCTTTGAGTGGTGGAAGACCAATCCTCACGATGAGCTGGTGAATCAGGGAGACTTTTGTCTCGCCGACGCCGGCCACGTATACGCTGTATACCTGCCGCATGGAGGCAAAGTGACCGTCCGCCTGGAGCCTGGCACTTATCGCGCCGAGTGGTTCAATGGAAACAGCGGACAAAGATTTCCGTTGACCGATGACGCGACCGGCCCATCATGGACTTCGCCCGATCCACCGGACGACTCCAGTTGGGCCAATACCCACGACTGGGCGCTGCTGCTCGAAAGGCGATGACCGCCAGCGGCGTTGTCCCGGCTCGATTCAAATCGCCTAGAAGCGAGAGCAGACAGAGTTACGAACCTTTATTCCCATAAGCGATCTGATGCGAGAAGCTTGATCATGGCTTACCATGATTTTCAAAACTGTGTTGTATTGAGGACGGGCGTAGATCGCGAGAATCAACCGCGGCAGCGAGGCAAGCCTGCTAAGCGCGTTTGCGGAGCACAGTGTACGAAGAAATCTCGTGGAGCCAGCAAGACAGCGTGCGGCGGAAGAGAGGATCTCCTCCTGACTCAAAGAGCCGCCGCGGGTCGCAGACATGGTCGTTCTCGTGCCGGACAAGTTCGGCTTCGTCTCGCACGGAAGCGACCGTTGCAAAACAGCCCCGGCAGATGGAGTCGTGAGTGCCATTGGCGTTGTTTCGGTGGGCAAAGGAGGCTGTCCCGTTCATAAAACACCTCTTTCCAAGACTCAGCTCGAGAGTTTATACAGGCTATTGATCAGGACTTCTTGGAATCTGGTCAATTTTGACCATTTTGCCGGTTTCCTTTTGGCGCGCTGCCAGGATAGTTCCACTCCAAGGAAGCGCCTTTATCGGGCGACGGCAATCTTATTGCGTAGCGGGATCTTGAACTTGCATATGCGCGGGACTTATTTGTTGAACATGTTTTAATAAATCCACTGGCTGCCCCGGAATTGTTCAATTGAGTAAGGAAGAGATTCACAATGGACGAAAAGCTGGTTTCGATTCTCGCGCTCTACAACGAAACTGCGCCGCTCGAAGAGGCGCATACGATCCCCGCGCCGTGGTATCTGAATGCAGCGATTGAAACGCTGGAACAGAGGAGCGTGTTTGGCGGGAACTGGCAGGCGATTGGGCGAATTGACCAGGTGGCTCGCGCAGGCGATTACTTTACCGCGGAGTTTGCGGGCGAGCCGATTCTCGCGGTGCGCGGAGCCGATGGCCAGTTGCGCGCGTTCTTCAACGTCTGCCGGCATCACGCGGCGGCGGTGGCGACGGCTCCGTGCGGACACGCCCAGATGTTTCGCTGCCCTTATCACGGCTGGAATTACGGGCTTGACGGCAGCCTCAAAGGCATGCCGGAGTTTGCCGGCGTGTGCAACTTCGAGCGTTCGGCCAACGGACTTGTGCCGGTGACAGTGGACGTGTGGGAGAACTTCGTCTTTGTGAATCTGGCAGCGAACCCAGTGCCGCTGGAGGACTACCTGGGCGATCTTGTTACTCGCATTGCACCGCTGGGGCTGGGCCAACTGCACTTCCACTCGCGCAGGGACTACACGCTCAACTGCAACTGGAAAGTCTACGTGGATAACTATCTCGACGGCGGCTACCACGTTCCTCACCTTCACAAAGGCCTCAACAGTGTGCTCGACTACAGCCACTACACCATCGAAAATGGCCAGCGCTACTGTCTGCAATCGAGTCCCATGGTTGCTTCAAATGAAGATGCGCAAGTCTCGGCGACGCGAACGGGCGATCGCGCCTGGTACTTCTGGCTCTATCCCAACTTCATGATCAACATCTACGAGGGCGTGATGGACACCAACCTAGTGCTACCCATCGGTCCGAATAAATGCCGCGTGATTTTCGATTTTTACTTCGCCGATGTATCGCCCCAGCGAGACGAATACAACTCCGCGAGCGTGGCCACCAGCGACAAGGTGCAGGAGGAAGATGTAGCCATCTGCGAGTCGGTGCAAAAGGGCCTGGCGTCGCGCGCATACGGGGCCGGACGCTTGTCTGTGAGGCGCGAAGCGGGCGAACACCTTTTCCATCGCCTGCTGGCTCGCGACCTGAAATCGAGCGGGCGGTGACTATTCCGGAGTTCATGACTGGCGTTGAATGAATGCGCCTATTGAATCGCTCTGAAGTTCGTTGGTTTCCCACCCATTCCGCGGTGAATTTTCAAGACGCAGGTTCTTCGACTCCACTTCGTTTCGCTCAGAAGGATGGGGCACGGAGGACTGCGGTAAAAGCAGACTGCATCTGGGGGCCTGTTGCGACTGGGCGAACCAGCTTTGCGTTGGGAATGGAATCTGTGACACTTATTTTTTTGTGGGTTGCGCAGGGGCTTCCAGTTCAGACCGGAAGCGTGCCGCCTTCGCTGCATCGTGGAGGCCGTCGTAGATGGCAGCGAGGTCAGTGCGCGCTACTTTTAGGAAGCGGTCATCGGGGCCCACTTGTTTTACCAGGCCGTTATAGCCGAACAACGACTCAGGCTCAGCTTCGGCAAAGCGGCCCTCGCGAAGCAGAGCGCGCCCAAGCTTGAGGTGAGCCACAGTGTCGTTGAGACTGTTGGCCGAAGTGGCGTCGAGTCTGCTGACGGCATCGCGATACATTCTCTCGGCGCAGGGAAGGTCCTTCTTCTCCAGGCAGACGCTGCCGAGATTGGAGTAGGCCACGGCGACGGATGGGTATTGATCGCCAAACAATTGTTTCCAGGTATCCCTTGCCTGGGTGAAGTAACTCTGCGCCGCATCGAGTTGCTTGCCTTGAAAGGCGAGGATGCCGAGTTGGTTCTGCGTGGTGGCGACGGTGGCGTTCACCGGGCCGTTGACGCGTTTCTGGATTTCAAGCGCGCTCTCCAGCAGGCTCTGCGCTTCCGCTTCCTTTTTATCAAAGGTGAGCGGCTGCGCCAGCGCGGTCATATTCGCGGCGGTTGCGGGGTGGTCGGTTCCGTACCATGCTTCGGTGATAGCAAGAGCGCGGCGATAGTAGGCTTCTGAAGCAGGATAGTTGCCGCGATTCATCTCGATTGCGCCCAGGTTGTTAAACTCCTGTGCCACCGCCGGGTTTTCATTGCCGAGCAGGCGCTGGTCGATTTCCAACGATTGATTGTTCAGTTTTTCAGATAGGTCGTACTGGCCCTGGTAGAAGTAGACATTGGCCAGCTCGGTCAGATTCTCTGCGGTAGCGATGGTGGCGTCGCTGTTCTGCGGTTGGAGTTTCAGGGCTGCTTCAAGAACTTGCCTGGCCTGGTCGTATTTTGCCCGCACCTCGAGCACTTTCCCCAGCGCAACCATTGCGTTGAGAGAATCGGCGCGGCCGGCATCGGGGTTCGACGCGGAGATCGTGCGCTGGCTCATCTCCATACCCTGGCGCACCAGAGTTTCTGCTTCGTCCAGCTTGCCTTGATCTTTGCGCAGCAGGCCGAGAGCAACCAGACTCTCGGCGACTTTGCGGTTGTCGCCGCTGGAAATTTTTCTGCGCTCCGCAAGCGCCGAGACCAGCAGCGGCTCGGCGAGATCGAGCTTGCCGAGCTTCTGGTAGATTCCTCCGAGCGTTTCCTGCATGTCGGACTGCATCTCGGGATCGCTGCCGAGACTTGCTGCCTGCTGCCGGCCGCGATCGAGCAGTTGCACAGCCTTCAGGTCCATGGCGGGTCCAGCCGATTTGTCGCCGCCTTGGAAGAGGCTTTCGGTAAATTGCTGGATGGCGCTGGTTCTGGCTGCTTCACGCAGCGCTTCGTTGCGGGCTCGCTGCAGGCGCACGGTGTAGAAGACGACGGTGGCTGCTATCAACACAAGCATGGCCGCGATGGCAGCAAGGCTGCGGCGATTCCGCCGAGCGAACTTGCCGATGGTATAGCCGATCTTGTTGGGGCGCGCTTCGAGCGGGCGGCCTTCGAGAAGCGCATCAAGATCGCGGGTGAGAGCATCCACAGTGCGATAGCGCCGTTCCGGATCAGGCTGCAGGGCTTTGAGAGACAGCACATCCAGATCTGCCCATTCTGCCTTGGTCAACTGCGTTCTTTTTTCGGGATGCTCTCGCCGGACGACTGCGGATGGTCTTTCGATTTCGACTTCTTCCGGCTTGCCGCCGGCGGCTATGGCTTCAAGATTGCGTTGCGGGAGCCGGCCCGTCAACAACTCATAGAGCAAGACTCCCAGCGAATATACATCGGTGTAAACGCCGACTGCATCGCCAGAGAGTTGCTCGGGCGCGGCATAGGCCAGGGTCATCATGCGAAGCCCGGTGACGGTGCGGTGCTCCTCGGATTCCTCTGGGTTCAACTGCTTGGCGATACCGAAGTCGAGCAGCTTCACATCGCCGGCTTCCGAGACGAGAATATTCGAGGGCTTGAGATCGCGATGAATGATGGCGTGGCTGTGCGCAAATTGCACGGCCTCGCAGACGCTGAGAATGAGCTTCAAACAGCCGCGGGCATCGGTTCCGTGCCGGCTCCAATACTCCGTCAACGGCAGACCGTCGGCATACTCCATCACGAACCACGGTGTGCCGTCTTCGAGAGTGCTCGAGTCGTAAATGCGCGCGATGCCGGGATGGTTGAGTTGTGCGAGGGTCAGTTGTTCAATGCGGAATCGCTGCCTGCGCATGGGTGAGAGCCATGCATCGCGCAAGAGCTTGATTGCAACATGTCCGCCAATGTCTGTGCGCTCGGCGAGGTAGACGACGCCCATGCCGCCTTCACCCAGAAATTTGAGCAGCCGATACGGTCCAATCTCGCGCTGCACCAGGGAAGGCAGCGGTCCGAAATCGAGCACGGCTCGCGCGGTTTCATCGAGGCTTGAATCCAGCAATGGATTGGCGCGGCGGTCTTCTGCCAGCATGTCCATCACGTTGTCCAGTACCTGGGTCTTCAGCGATTCGTCGCCGGTATACATTTGTTCGACGGCGGCTCGCTGCGCTTCAGGGGGAAGATCGACGGCGCGGGCAAAGATGTCCTGGATCTGCTGCCATCCGCGTTCGTCCATGGTGTGTTGCTCCTTGGTGGTCAACCCTTGGCAAGAGTCGAGAGTTCAGAAAAAGCATGCCTCAGGGGCTAAAGCCCGCGTCGATTATGCTGACTTTGTGCCAGGGATAAATCCCTGGCCTACCGCCCGCGGGGGTTTTCCCGGAGCCTGCTATGTTGCGTCGAGGGAACGGCGGATCTCCACTGCGAGCCAGGCACGCGCGGCGCGCCATTCACGGGAGACCGTCGACTCGGAGATTTCCAGCAGCTCGGCTAGCTCGTTAATCTCCAATCCTCCGAAGAATCGTCCTTCGACCAGCCTGGCTTGGCGCTCGGAGATGCGGCCAAGCTGATCCAACGCGCTATCCAGAGCGAGGATGTCTTTGGGGCTGGCAACGTTGCGAATGCCGGGTACGAACTCATCGAATGTGACCATCATCTCACCATCGCGGCGCATTCCGGCATTGCGCCTCCGTGCCGCATCCACCAGCACCTGGCGCATGGCGCGTGCCGCGATTCGCCGGAAATGCAGCGGCGAAGTATCGGCAATCTGCGGCGAGTGCGCCAGTTTGATCCAGGCCTCATGGACCAGCGTGGTCGGGGTGAGGCGGCCATTTTGCTCCTGGCGCAGGACGCCCGAGGCGAGGCGGCGGAGTTCCTCATAGACGAGACTGAATTGCTCGTCGAATGATTCGCGGTCCGCGTTTACCGGCATTTCTGGCCCTCGAAAAAGCGCCCACTGAAGAAATTTTGCGGCGCCATGACAAGTTTGACGGAGTTCCCGCGCAATAGGCAAGTAGCGGGCTTCCGCGGCCCGCGGCGGAACTTGATCTTCTTCAGGAAAAACCGAAGGCGTGCACGAAAAATCCCCCCGGCGTAGACGAATTTTTCAGGAAAAAAGGAAACCCATGATGGCGACGATTGCGATTCCAGATTCATACGAGAGTATCAGGCGCGTTCCAGCTTCGGAAACAGGATTTGAGAGCGTCGAACGCATGGGGACTGCTCAGTGGACATGTGGGTTGAAGTCCAGGCGTCGGGCGTCGCTATACAAAGCGGCGTTGCTGGCCGTCGCGGCCTTCCTTTTTGTGCTGGGTACTCAGCTGGGTGTTGCACAGGAGAGCACCCTATATAGTTTCAGCTTCAACACAATCGGCACGGACGGTGCTGCCCCGATCGGCAACCTGGTCTTCGACTCCAACGGAAATCTCTACGGCGCTACCTCGTCCGGGGGGAGCAGTGCCGATGCGGGGATGATCTTTGAGCTGTCTCCCAAGTCAGGCGGAGGATGGACGGAGAAAATTATCTATGCGTTTGCCGACGCGGGAGATGGCAGCGGGCCAGAAGGTAGTTTGATCTTTGATTCCAATGGCAACCTCTATGGGACGGCGAACAATGTCGTCTTCGAGCTGTCTCCCCAATCCGGGGGAGTATGGACGGAAAAGGTGCTGTACACGTTCAATGGAGGGGAGACGGACGTGAGCGGCCCCAACGGTGGCCTTATATTCGACCAGAGCGGCAATCTCTATGGCACATCCTTATCCGGCGGAGCGAACGCGGCGTATGGCACGGTGTATGAGCTGTCGCCGCCGCAATCGGAGGGCGGCCCGTGGACGGAGAAGATTCTGCATAGCTTCAACAACAACTTTGTGGACGGGTATCGGCCTCTGGGCAGCCTTATCTTCGATGCCAACGGGAATCTTTACGGAACCACTTCTTATGGCGGCGCGAATGGCATGGGAACCGTCTTCGAATTGACGCCTGGAAGCGGCGGCGTTTGGACTGAAAATATAATTTTCAATCAGTCTTACGCCGAAACGCCCTATGCCAACCTGATCTTCGATTCGGAAGGCAATCTCTACAGCACCAGTTTCAGCGGTGGAGCTCCAAACCAGAATATCGGCATACATGGCACGGTATTTGAATTGTCGCCTCCGCAATCAGGCGCCGCCTGGACGGAGCAGATCCTGCACAGCTTTGCTGAAGACGCTATCGATGGAGGGTCCCCTGCGGCCGGCTTGCTCTCTGACTCGAAGGGCAATTTCTACAGCACCACATTTCATGGCGGACCGTACTATACCGAGAACAACACAGCCAATACCGATGGCACCATCTTCGAGATGCTACCGCAACAGACAGGCGGGTACGCGGAAGACGTGCTCTACATCTTCGGGACTGCGACCAACGACGGCGTTTTGCCCACCGCCGGAGTTATCTCCGATTCCAAAGGCAATCTCTACGGAGTAACCAGCGAAGGCGGCGCCTACGGATACGGCGCGGTTTTTGAGTACACGCCGGTTCCAACCACGCCTATGCCGGTCTTCTCTCTGAACCAGGGTGTGTACTCTTCAACACAAACTGTCACCGTCTCTGACGCAACCGAGGGCGCGACGCTCTACTGCACCACGGACGGAACCACTCCGACCACTTCCTCGCCGGTGTGCCCTGCGTCATTTACTGTTTCGGCGACCGAAACCATCCAGGCAATCGCCGTGTACACGGGCCTTGCCAACAGCCCGGTCGCCAATGCCACGTACGTGATCGAACCGCCTGCGGCAACCCCAATCATCAACCCTGACGGAGGAAACTTTACCACGTCCACATTTGTCTCGATCGGCGATACGACGCCGGGAGCCAAAATCTACTACTCCACGACCGGTGGGGCGCCTTTCACGCTCTACTCGAGCGGATTCCTTGTCAGTTCGTCCGAAACCATTACGGCCTATGCCGTTGCCACCAACTACACCCAGAGTCCGACCACTTCAGCCGTGTTCAACGTCAACCTGGTCGCCAAGCTGTTCTCACCCGCGCCGGGCGGCACTCTCCCTGCGGGTCCAGTCACGTTTCACTGGACAGCCGGAACCGGAGCCACGGGATATGCTCTTTGGGTCGGGACCACGGGCACGGGATCTGGCGCAGACAATGTTTACTATTCTGGCGAAAAGGCGTCGACAGTCACTTCGTTGACGGTCAGCGGGTTGCCGGTAAACGGGGAGACGATCTATGTCCGTCTCATCACTTACACCGCCAGCGGAAGCACGTTTACCACTTACACCTACACGGCGGCGAGTGGAGGGATACTAACGACGCCCGCGCCGGGCAGCACGCTGGGCGGCTCCAGCGCTACTTTCAGCTGGACGGCTGGTACTGGCGCGACTGGGTACGCACTGTGGATCGGCAGCTCTGCAACGGACTCGGACAATCTTTACTACTCTGGCGAACAGGCGCCGACAGTCACCTCACTGACGGTTAACGGGCTGCCCATGAACGGGGAGACAATCTACGTCCGTCTCATCACTTACTACGCCAGCAGCAGCGCGTTTACGACTTACACCTATACCGCAGCAGTGGCCGGGATACTGAAAACACCGACGCCCGGCAGTACGCTGGCTGGTCCCAGCGTTACATTCAGCTGGTCGGCTGGTACCAACGCGACTGGGTATGCTCTGTGGATTGGCAGCACGGGGCCGGGTTCTGACAATCTCTACTACTCTGGTGAAAAGGCGTCGACAGTCACTTCACTTCCGGTTTCAAACCTGCCATTGAACGGCGAGACGATCTACGTACGTCTGATCACGTATTACGGCAGCAGCAGCTCGTTTATCAATTACACTTTCACGGCGGCGACGGCGGCGGTGCTGACGACACCAACGCCCGGCGGCACACTTGCGGGTTCCAGCGTTACGTTCAGCTGGTCTTCCTCAGCAAGCGCAACGGGATATGCCCTTTGGGCCGGCACCACGAGCGCGGGATCGGACGCAGACAATCTTTACTACTCGGGTGAGAAGGCGTCAACAGTCACCTCGCTGACCGTTAACGGGCTGCCAGTAAACGGGGAGACGATCTACGTGCGTCTCATCACTTACTACGGCACCGCCAGCACGTTCACCACATACACCTATACGGCGAAGTGAGGGATATGACGATGCCGTCGCCGGGCAGCACGCAGCTGATTTCCTTACGTGAAGTCCTGACCCGGTTTATTCGTGCGCTTGCTGACAGCAGGATTGCTTTGAAACCTGGGAGTTGAGGTTCATACCTGCCCAGGTTTCAAAGACGCCATTTAGACGCGAGCGGCAATGGCCCTCTTATGTGGCCGATGAATCGTCGTCGACCGCGGCGTCATCATCCACCGGGGCAACATCGTCCACTGCAGTATCATCCACGGCAGTGTCATCAAGCGCGGTATCATCCGCCGCCGTGTTGTCTACGGCGGTCACTGCATCGTCGGCTGGGCCCAACGGGTCGCCGTATTCGCCTGCTTCGGCGGCGTTGTCGGCATTCCCCTGTTCGTTGTCGGCGGCTGAGGAGTAGATCGCGGCATCGTCGGGATTTCCGGACGCGTCGTAACTTGCTGCGGTCGCTGCATCCTGATTGGCGGTCTCCTGGTCCCAATTGGCCCAGCTCTCGTTCTGAGCCGCATCCCAGGTCTGGTCGGTCGAGTCCGGGCCTCCCGCGTTGGCCACATCCTGCGAGGCCCCATAGGCTTGCTGGGCGTCAGTGTTCGCGGTTGCGTAGTCGCCTGATGCGGCGGCCTGCGCTTCTGCCTGCTCATCCTGCTGAAGCGTTTGCTGGGCGTCATTCAGGACGCCGGGGTCAACCGGTGTGGCATCGGGGTCGTCGGCTGGATCGAGGGCGGCATCGTAGACATCGGCATCGTTGTTGGCATCATCTGGCATAACTCAACCTCTCCTTCTTGGTAAACGGGGCTTGGTAACGGGGCTCAGTAACAGGGTTCGGGTCAAATGGCTTGGTTTCGCGCGGTGACAGGCGGCGGAGGGGACGCCGATTTTGGCCGCAGGGTCATGACGTTGTGACATTTTGGACAGCGGACATTCAGCGACGGTTTGCCCCGCAAAACGGCAAACGGAATTCGCATCGGGGCCTGGCACTTGTCGCAGACAACACGGATGGAGTCCGCTGGCGCCGCAACCGGAGCAGCCGGCTTCGGCTTCGGTGGCGGGGCGAGCTCCTTGAGAATGGAGCGCACGGTCTGGCTGTGGCGCATGAGCTCGGGTTCGCGCGCCGCCCCACTCAACAGACGCAGACGCCTGGTGGTGTACATCGACGAAGAGGTGGCCATTTCAGAAAAGCGCGTCATCTTGTCGTCGCTTTCCTCTTCCTGCTTCATCCATTCCTCGATGTTGACTTGCTTCAACAGCCGGGCAGATTTGATTGACCACGCCAGCAGAACGCGACGCGCCAGGGCTTCGTCGTCTACGGCGAGCAGTCCGGCGCGGTCGGCGGTGATCTCCGATTGGCGCGACCACGCCATGAGCGGCATCTCGACCGCCCCCTCAAGCAATTTCATTGGATGAATCGCGTTCAACAATCCGTTGGAAAGCAGGCCACTGTGCTGGCTGCTGTCGCCGTTGAGGAAACGAGTGATGGTTTTCCAAAGGGCGTGGCCGGCACGGCAGTGACCCATTTCTCGCGCCAGTACAAAGAGCATTTCGTCGCCGGTGAAGTTGTTGAGGATGGCACTGCCCAGCACGATAAACGCACTATTGTCTGTGCCGAAGGTATAGGTATTCCACAGTTGATCGCCTGCAACATACACATCGGGCATACTGGGCAGCCCGAGAATGCGCGCGGCCAGAACTGCCTGCTTCCACACATCGGGCAACTGCCTGGGGCCCATGCGAATGCCGTTGAAGGTGGATTCAATCCAGGGACGGCCAACCTTGTCGGAGGCGGAGTGCACTACGGAATTGAGCGCGGAAATCTGTTGCAATCGGTTCATCGCCTGGCCGTCCTGCGCCCACAAGAAGGCCGAGCGATCGAGCGTGTAACCGGGAACCAGAGGACGCAGCCATGCGCATCCCGTGCAGACAATGTCAGCGGAGCCGAGGAGATCTCCGTTGCCGCCGCAGACCTTGCAGACGGGCTTGCCTTGAATGGGGTGCGCGATTACCGGCGCCAACAGCTTTGCAGCGGCCGCGGCCAGCGGTTGAACCGGCGGCATCGCGGCCACAAGTTGGACCCCACAGAAGGTGCAGAAGCGCGTACCGGGCGACTGAGGCCCGTGTCCCTGCGGACAAACTAGAGCGGTTGCGATTGTGGCCATTTAGCTTTCCTAGTAGGATTGCGCGAAATGAAACATTAATGCGTCACGAAGCGAAGTTCCGCTAATTTGAAAATCCAATTGAGGAAGTAGAGGGCCGTGGCAGCATAGATAGCCTTTGTGAATTGGGCGCTCTCTGTGATTCGTCGAAAAGAAATGCGGCGCCAGAGCAGAAAGATCGAGGCGGGAATCACGGACACCGTGCCCAGGAACGCGAAAATGCCGAATGGATTAGCAAGAAATGCCTTCCAGAAGTGGAGCCGGACGGCCCACGCGAAACTGGTGGTCAAGCCGCAACTGGGGCAGGGCAGATGCGTCAAT
>Ga0210388_10001418_pt1 | contig 18844 bp, 15 predicted proteins | sample IncBWC19OmetaG_FD_155485 | JGI IMG/M metagenome (GOLD analysis project Ga0210388, IMG submission 155485) | Forest soil microbial communities from Barre Woods Harvard Forest LTER site, Petersham, Massachusetts, United States - Inc-BW-C-19-O ... | reverse complement strand
CTGGCTCCTCTACCCGCGCGATTTCGATCCCAACAGAAAATATCCTCTGGTCGTCCGCGTTCACGGCGGTCCCGGAGCTGCGGTCCTCTCCGAATGGCCCGGTGCATCCGATTACTATTCGCCGCTAGCCGGCGCAGGGTATTTCGTTCTCCAACCAAACCCGCGCGGCAGCTTCGGCCAAGGTGAAGCGTTCACCCGCGCCAACGTCAAAGATTTCGGAAATGGAGATTTCAAGGACATCATGGCCGGCGTCGACGAAGCCATCAAAGTCGCGCCGATCGACCCCAATCGTCTCGGCATCTGCGGCTGGAGCTACGGCGGCTACATGACCATGTGGGCCGTCACGCAAACGAACCGCTTCAAAGCCGCCATGGCCGGAGCAGGCCTCTCCAACTGGCAAAGTTACTACGGCGAAAATTTAATCGATCAGTGGATGATTCCGTTCTTTGGCAAATCCGTTTATGACGACCCCGAGGTCTACGCCAAAAGCTCACCCATCAATTTCATAAAAAAAGTAAGAACACCCACGCTCATCCTGGTCGGCGACAGCGACGGAGAAGTCCCCGCCCCACAATCCTACGAATTCTGGCATGCCCTCAAATCGCTCGGCGTCGAAACCCAATTCGTAGTCTACGAACACGAAGGCCACATGTTCTCGAGCCCCAAGCACCGCCGCGACGTCGTCGAGCGCACCCTAGCCTGGTTCGACGGCCACTTGAAGTAGTGGGTGTGTGAGTCGTGACGTCCAAATATTTTTAATGTAACCGTTCCACGCTCGCACGCGTCCCATTCCCCAATAGCGGGTGTTGGCCGACCTATTTTAACCAGCCACTCTTGTCTCGGGCTCGATCGCCAGATTGCCAGGCGCATTCTTTTGTGGCCTCGATCCCGAGACATCTCTTCCTAGCACTATTGACGCATATAGATATACAATGATATAGATATTGGCATGACCGAAATTGACCCCGACAAGTTCGTTCCCCTAAAGACCCACTGGTTTCACATCATGCTTTCGCTTGCAGGCGGAGAGCAGCACGGCTACGGGATCATGCAGGAAGTCCTGAATCGTACTACCGGAAAAGTGCGGCTGTGGCCGGCGACATTATATGGCTCGATCAAGCGCTTGATCGAGGCGGAACTGATTGAGGAATCCGACGAACGGCCCGCACCCGAACTCGACGACGCTCGACGCCGCTACTATCGGCTGACCGCTCTAGGCAGACGCGTGCTCGACGCTGAATGCGATCGCCTCCAGGAATTGGTTCACGCTATTCGCGTGAAGCAAGCCCAATCCACGGTGACGGAATGAATTTCGCATGGCGGATTTACCGGCTTCTTGCACAAGCGTTTCCGCACGAATTCAAATTGGCCTATGGCACGGAGGTCCTGCAGCTCGGCGAAGACTCCATAAAAGATATTGCCAAGAGACATGGCACCGCGGGGCTGATTCGCTTAATCGCGGACATCGCGATTCGCGTACCGCTCGAGTACCTCAGCGAAATGCACGGCGACATGCGTTATGCCATGAGAGCATTAATCAAATCGCCGGGGTTTGCGCTCGTCGGCATCATTTCGATGGGGCTCAGTATTGGCCTGACCACAAACGTCTACAGCACGAAATGGGCGCTGCTCTCGCGCGATCTGCCCGCTGCCGCGAACGCCCCAAACCTGGTGATGCCCGAAAAGCCTGTCTCCTACTATTACATCGAGCAATTCCGCGAACAAAAGAACCTTTTCGGCGGAGTAGCCGCGTTTCAGATCGGCGTCCCATTTAACGTCACTTTCCAGGGCGCGGAAAACGCAAAGCCGCAGCGCATCTTTGGCCAGCTTGTTTCACCAGATTATTTTTCCGTCCTCGGCGTTCAGCCTCAGCGCGGTAGAGTCTTCAGCCCCGCGCTGGACAAGCCCGGTGACGCCCCCGTGGTCGTCATCACCGACCGTTTCTGGCGCAATCACCTCAACTCTTCTCCCGATGCCCTGGGCCAAATTCTTCGCCTCAACGGCCAAATCGCGACCATCGTAGGAATCACGCCCAAGGAATTCAATGGCGCCCTTTCCATAAATCCCGCTGAGCTTTTCGTTCCGACCACCGCCCCGGCCGCGCTCGCTCCAGAGCTTGCCAACGACGTCCTGCATCAACGCAACGCCAAAGAATTCCTTGCCATGATGTGCCTCGCCCCAGGCATAACGATCGATTCCGCCGAAGTCGCCCTCGACTCCATCATTCGCCGCCTGGATGAGCAAGATACCTCGTTGCCGCCGCGCGCCGATAAAGGCCGGCGCGTCACCTTGCTTCTGGCAGGCACACGTGTTCCCATTCCTCGAAAATTACGGCCGGTCTTGCTTGGCTTTTTTCTGTTGCTAACTGGCCTGGTGATGACGCTCGCGTGCACCAACCTGGCAAACATGCTCATCGCGCGCGGCGCCAATCGCCGGAAAGAATTGGCGATTCGCCTAGCGATCGGCGCAGGCCGTTTTCGGCTCATCCGGCAAATGATGGCCGAAGGCATTTTGCTCTCTCTCCTCGGTGGCATCGCAGGGTTCGCTATCGCCTATGTGCTCATGGTGCTGGACGCCCATTTCAGCCAGTCCGCGGGAGTTCCTTTCGAAACCGACCTCAGCCTGGATTGGCGCGCAGCCCTTTTCGCATTCAGCCTCGCGCTCCTGTGCGGCATCGGATTCAGCTTGGCTCCCGCGCTCCAGGCCACGAAAGCCGATCTGACTCCGGCGCTCAAAGAAGGCTCTGCGCTTCAGTTGCCCGGTTACCGGCGCTTCGGTCTCCGCAACTTGCTGATGGTGGCCCAGGTCGCTGCATCGCTGATGCTGCTCCTTCTCACCGGCTTCCTGGTCATCGGCATCGGAGAGGAAAGCAGCGTCCAGACCAAATTCGATCCCCACGCCATGGTTCTCCTGTCCATCGATCCGGTGCGCGATGGCCTCTCGCCGGAAAAAGCGCAAGCTCTCTTCGAAAAGCTCCCCGCTCTGCTCAAGTCCGCCGCTGCTTCGCGCAGCATCGCCTTCGCGGCTCAGCCTCCCTTTTCCGCCGTCGATGATGATGATGCCAGGCAGTTGACTGCGGAAGATGCCGAGCACTCGCCGCGTGTGCAGTTGTCCGCGATCGAGGAAACGGTGGGCCCGGGCTATTTCGCGGCGTTAAGCGAGCCGATGCTCGCCGGCCGGGAATTTCTCGATCGCGATCAACGGATCGAAGTCTTCGGATCGAGTGCGTCCGCTCTGCCCGCAGTGCTGCCCGTCGTATTGAACGAGACCGCCGCTCGCGGATTTTTCGGAACTGGCATTGCCCTTGGAAAGCGTCTTCGAGACGATCAGCAATCCTACGAAGTCGTCGGCGTCGTCCATGATTTGCAGAACGGAATCGGCATCCGCCAGGCCATTGCCTATCTGCCGCTGACTCCGCGTGACTTTGTGCGCACGCCCGCCGATGGCATTACGATCATGGTGCGGTCGGATGCGGGGCCGCTTGCAGGAAAAGATGCGCTTGAAAGCATCCGCAACGAAATCGCCCTCATCGACCCTAATCTCAATCTTTTCCACGTGCAAACCCTCAGCGAATTCCTGGATCGCAGCCGGGCCTCCACGCGCTTCGCCGTCCAAACCTACGGCGGCATTGGCGTCTTCGGCCTCGTGCTGGCCGCTATCGGCCTCGCCGGGATCACCGCCTACTCCGTCGCGCAAAGGCGCAAAGAGATCGCGATCCGCACGGCCTTGGGCGCAAGTCGGGCGCAAGTCCTTCGCTTGGTGCTTCGCGAAGGCGCCGCTCTGGTCATCTCCGGAACAATTCTGGGATTCTGCGGTGCGATCGCCATGGCAAAAATTCTTTCCGCCCTGACGGACATGTTTGTCCAGGCGTTTAGCGTTGGCACCGGCGATTTGCGCTTGCTCGTCGGCGCGCCCTTGCTACTGGCCGCTGTGACGATGCTCGCCTGTTACCTCCCAGCGCGCAGGTCGGTTCGGCTCGATCCGCTAAAAGCCCTCCGCCAGGAATGAATACAGTGCTTGCCGTAAGCCAATAACATGCGGGGCGGCGTTTTTTGGAGTACGCGTTTGCATGAAAGGAAACTCAGGGAACGCTTCCAACTCGAACGATTTGACCCGGCTTGATTTTCTGAATTGCCGCCGCGCATTCCGGAAAGTGCTGGCGAAGGTGTTCGAGTCGATTCGACGAGGAGTGGAGAACCACAACCGCAATTTTGCGGCCTGCTAAATTTTGCTGGTATTGCACATTGGCATCAAGCGTCACCAAAACATCAAAGCGCGGCTCGGCGAGGTCCAGTAACTCTCCGTTCTTCTTTCCGGCCCACCCTGCTTCCTGAACGGTCAGACATTCATGGCCATGATCCGCGAGATACTTCTTGAGCGCTTTGGGAGAGCACTCGTCAATCAAGACTTTCATTTGAGCTGGGCGACAAGGCTCAGCCGTGCTTCCTCGATGGCCGCGACGGCAAGTTCGCGGCTAACGCTCGGATACTGTTCGAGGAATTGATCCAGAGTGTCTCCTCCTTCCAGGTAATCCATCAAGATTTTGAAGGGAACACGGGTTCCACGGAACACTGGCTCTCCGCCGAGGATATCTTGATCCTTGATGATAACGCCACGCATCTCCATGTACCTCGTCATTGAAGTCTACCAGTCAAAGTGCTAAAAATTGCCTTGGAATTCTCGAGCGGACACACGCGATAGGATGGAACCAGCTTAACCCGTAGACACGATTTTGACTTTATCTTCTCCGTTCGCGCTGCCGCGAAGAGTGAGGGGCTTAGCCGTTCGTGAATCAAAATATTTGAACCCGGCCACGCTTCAGAAATCTCCGCTATTGGCGCTGGTTTCTTCCGTGCTCCTGAAACGTGATAACATGCGGGCCACTGTGATTCGCTTCCTGAAAAATCGCATCCATCGCGGTGCCAGCCCGAGCCAGTCCTTGGCTCTCGGCACCCTCGAGTTCGAACTCATGGAAATTCTCTGGTCCAACGGAGAAAGCAACGTCCGTGACGTCGTCTCCAAACTGAGCCGGCCGCTGGCATACACCACCGTAATGACGACCCTCGATCGCCTATTCAAAAAAGGTCTTCTGGACCGCCACAAATCCGATCGCGCCTTCGTCTATTCGCCGAGTTTTTCACATCAGGAATGGGAACGCCGGCGTGCGGGCGATTTGGTGGCTGGTTTCCTCTCTGGCCCCAATCCTTCTCGCGAACTCCTGCTTTCTTGCTTACTCGATGCCGTCGGCGAACATGATGCCAAGCTCCTCGATGAGCTCGAGAAAAAGATCCGCTCCCGCCGTAAAGAGCTTCTCCGCCAGGAGCAGCCATGATTCTCCCTTATTTCTTGCGGCTTCTGTGCCTCTGCTTCGCATCCTTTTTTGTACTGAACTTGGCCGCTGGCTTATTCGTGCGCCTCTCCGCCGGCTCGGCGATCCGCTTTGCTGAATCGAGATCGCCCAACGCAGCCGCCGGTTTTCTGCTTATTTTGCGTCTGCTCCCGGTTGCGCTCGCGACTCTTTTCGTTTTGGCTCTCTGCGTACCGAGCTATCTCTGGCTCGAACCCGGCGCCACCGCGGAACGCGTAGGAACAACCTGTGCCATTCTCGGAATTCTCGGCGCTGCGACGTGGTCCGTTTCCATCGCTCGAACGATTCGCTCTCTCCGTACTTCCATGCGCTATTCTTGGCTGTGCCGCTCGGTTGGCCAAGAATCGCGGGAGCTGGAAGGACATTCTTCGGTGTTCGTCGTCGAGCCGGTGCTAGTCCTCCAAGAGGAAGCTCCGATTCTGGCCTTATCGGGTTTACTTCGTCCGCGGCTACTTATCTCCCGCAGCGTTCTCCATGCACTTTCCGCCGAGGAACTCGACGCCGCTCTCGCCCATGAGCATGCCCACCGCACTTCGCGCGACAATGTTAAGCGCCTGCTGATTCTCCTGGCGCCTGACATGTTTCCGTTTGTACGCTCGCTTCGCCTGTTGGAACACAGTTGGTCAAAATTCGCCGAATGGGCCGCGGATGATCAAGCCGCTGCGGGAGATTCTCGCCGAGCACTCTCTCTCGCTGCTGCGCTGGTCCAGGTCGCTCGCATGGGTTCGGCTCCGCACCTGCCTCTTCTCTCCACTTCTCTTCTCGCCTGTGATCGCGACCTCTCCGCCCGCGTGGATCGCCTGCTGCATCCCATTCACATCGCAAGCGTCCGCTCAAAACCGGGTCACCGTCAGCTCCGGGCTGCCGGGTTCTTGCTAGCTGGCTGCCTCGCTGTGTTACTTCTGGCGCCTTTGGCCCTTTCGTCCGTTCACGAACTCCTCGAACTTCTCCTCCGCTAACTCAACTTTTAAGCAGGCCGCTCTACTCTTTCCTTTATTGCGCGCCGTCGTCTACGGCCCGTGGTAGTAGATTCTTGCGTTCGGTAGGCTAATGCCCCTAATGAAAATCCTTTTTGAACCCAGGAAATTATGGCTTTTGCGCAGCAGCACGCTTTTAGCGATTCTACTATTGCCATTCGTATTGCTTGCGCAAAATCCCCGCGGCTCGCTCCGTGGCACCGTACAAGACAGCAGCGGCGGCAGAATTTCGTCCGCCAAAATTGTCGTGCAAGCTCCCGAGTGGGCTCTTCAGCGCGAAACCTTCGCTAACGATCAAGGCGACTTTCGCATCGACAACCTCGTCCCTGGGAAATATCACCTCACCGTGACCGCCAAGGGTTTCGCTGAAGCCAGCTCCGATGTGCAAGTCAATATCAGCTCCACGCAAGAAATGACTGTCGTCCTGCGGCCGCAAGCCGTTCAGCAAACTGTAAACGTTCAGGGTCAAGCTTCCTCGATCACCACGGAACAGATGGACACCGCCAGTGCCGTCCAGCAGGCGATTATTACCGCTCACGACCTCATCACGATTCCTTTGCCCGCGCGGAGCTTTGCCAATATCGCTTACATGGCGCCGGGAACCGAGCCCGTCGAGCCTTCCGATCCAACCAAAGCTCGCATCACGGCGGTTTCAACCGGCGGCAGCTCCGGTCTGAACAATGAATCATCCGTAGACGGTGTAGACAATTCCGACGACTGGATCGGTGGTTTTCTGGAGAATTTCTCTCCCGAGAGTATTCAAGAGTTCGCGATTCGGACTGCTCAAGAACCAGCCGACACAGGACGCACCACGGGGACTTCGGTGGTTATCACCACGAAGAGCGGCACCAACCAGTGGCACACCGATGACGCCGTCTTCGACCGCGCCGCCGATCTTAACGCCCGCTTCCCGATCGACAATCCCTCGCCGAATCCGAAGCAGCCCTTCTCCCGGCAAAACTATGTCTTCACCGGCGGCGGACCCATCGTGAAAGACAAAGTTTGGTTTTATACGTCCTTCGAATATGTCCGCGAAAATGCCAGCATCGCGTACAGCAATGCCAGCCAAACGCAATTCCAGGCCCTGTCCCAACTCGCGGCAGATGGACTCGTCGACGTAAACGGCACGACAGTGACTTCCATCCCCGTTCCAAGTTCCGTTGCCGTCCCTTTCCGCGACTATATCGGCACCACGCGCTTCGATTGGCAGCAATCCAATCGCTCGCAATGGTTTCTGCGCTTTTCCGCGGACAGCTACATCACGAACAATGCGCTTGTTCAGCAAGGGACGCTGCCTTCCACCGGCGCCACCACGCACAACAACTATTGGAGTTTCGCGATTGGCAATCAGTTCGCATTCAGCCCCGATTGGCTCGCCTCGTTCGTATTCGGCGGCAGCGGTTTGCACCTGACGCAAACGCGCAATTCCGATCTTGGCTTCGCGCTGGCGTTTCCGTTCAGTTCCACAACAGCCACTACGTCGGGTCTGGAAACTTACGGCGACAATCAATTCGTCACCGCGATTACGGCTTTCCCAGTTTTGCGAAATCAGGAAAAGTATCAGGTGCGCTATGACGTGACGCACACAACGGGGAAACATGCGCCACGGTTCGGAATTAATTTCATTCACGAACCGGTTATGAGCGGGGCGCTCACCGCAAATCCTGAAACGCTGGCTGCGTTCGTCCTCGATCCCACGGATTACGCCGCGGACCCCGCACAATTCACAACGGATCTCACTGCCTGCTCGGCTACGCCTTCTCCGTTCATCACGCCCGGCACAACTTGCAGCGTCACACCTGCCGGCGACGGCAGCTTTTCTCAAAATGTCCAGCGGCTCGGCGTGTACGCCGAAGATTCATGGCGCGTCACGCGAAACCTCACTGTCAATTACGGCCTCCGCTACGACACGACGTTTGGTCTGTTCGAAGCGTCCGGCCGGAGCCAGTCGCTAAATCCCTTTTTGCTTGCGCTTGATCCAACCATAGCGCCTTTCATTAGCGGTGCTCCGCACGATTATCGAAAAGCGTTTGGGCCGCGCGTTGGCGTTGCATACTCGCCGGGAGATTCCGGCAAGACCGTGATTCGCGCGGGTTTCGGAATGTTCTACGACGACCTCGCGCAAAACGGCTGGGTCAACGCATTTCAAGCTGTGAACGATACAAACGTCTCCACCGGCGGCGGCATTATCCCGCCTTCGATCATCGACCCGAACTACCACACGCCGTATGCAATTCACGTCACCGCCGGCGTGCAACACGCATTCAATGCCAACTGGATGCTGAGCACAGATTTCACTTTGGAAACCGGCATGCACGGCTACCGGCATTACGATTTTCCCAATCCCACGTTTGGAAGCATTGCCGTGTTTCGCAGCGACAATCGTTCCAGCTACAAAGCGCTCAAAGTGCATTTGCAGGGAAACGTTGCGAAGCGTCTGAGCATCGTTGCCAACTACACGCTATCGAGTGCAAAAACCTGGGGCTGCGTGCTCGGCGAACTTTTCGATTACGTCAACGGAGTTTGCAATCCGTTCGATGCGTTTGCTCCCGGCGATTATGGGCCCTCCGGCGAAGACGTAACGAGCCGTGCCGTGCTCATTGGCACGTTCCACGCGCCCGCCGGTTTCGAGGTAAGTTTTCTTTCACAAGCGGAAAGCGGGAGGCCTATCACGCTCACGAATGCGGATGGCTCCGATCGCGCTGTTGTGGATGGAGTCAAAACCACGCTTGATGAATTCCGCGGCACGCCTTACATCCAGACTGATATGCGCGTGAGCCGGCCGATTCATTTCAAGGAACGGTATACGATTATTCCATTCATCGAGTTCTTCAATCTTTTCAACCGCAACAATCCCGGCGCGAACTACGTGACGAACGTCGCCATTCTTCCGGTGAACGATCCAAATAACGTCACGGCCGTCTGTTTGAATCCGACTTGCACGTCAACTGCACCTGTGACTAGCGGCAAACAGTTGCTCGTTCCAGCCGGCGCGCTCGGCGATTTCTTTGGGCCGGGGACCACGGTTGGCATTCCGTTTGCCGCCCAACTCGGCGTGCGTTTCACCTTCTAGCGACAGCTAAGACATCGCCAGGCGGCCGGGCTAAAGCCCGGCACCTACAGAGGCGAGAGGGCCGCGAAGTGGCCACAAGAGGCCGCGCGGCTCACAATGACTCGCGATTGCGCAGGCCGTGGATGCGCAATTCGATTAGGTCGTCGATGGACGGATCCTTGTATCCGTGCTCGCGAACTTCCTTCACAAAAGAAGCGTCGACGCCGTGAATGCGCATGGCCACCAATTGATCGGGTGAAATCTTCGCGTAGCCCGCATCTTTCATGCTCCTCACAAATTCCGGGCTTACACCGTGAATACGGAAGGCGACCAGGTCGTCAGACGAAATATTTTTATCGACGAGATTCTGAATGTCTTTCGTGAATTCAGGGCTGACTCCATGAATGCGGAAGGCGACGAGCTGGTCAACGGGGAGATTGCGGCCCATTAGCGCGGTCATGGACTTGACGAATTCGGGGTCGGCGCCGTGGATGCGCATGGCTACAAGATCATCCGCAGAAACGTCTCTTGAGACGGATTCATGGACTGCGCGAACGAAATCGGGTGAGACGCCGTGGATGCGGAAGGCTACGAGATCATCGACAGAAAATCTTTTGCCGAGGAGCAAGTTGATCTCTTTGGTGAACTCAGGGCTTACGCCATGTATGCGCATGGCGACGAGATTGTCGGGAGACGGCTTTTCCGGGAGAAGCTCGATCATGGCGCGCGCGAATTCCGGTGTGACGCCGTGAATGCGGAAGGCCATGAGTTCATCGGTGCTGAGATTGCGATAGCCGAGGTCGTTCATGTCCTTAACGAACTGGCGCGAGACGTCATGAATCGCGAAGGCGAAGAGCTGCTCCTGATCGAGACCGGAGTAGCCGAGCGATTTCATTCCCTGCACGTATTCGGCGCTGGAGGCAAAACTGAACTTGCCGCTGCCTTCGCCATTGCGGAAGCGGCCGTCAAAATTCATGATTCCGGCGTCGCGGCGCAGCTCGAAATGGGCGGGCGAGTCTTTCGCTGTGGCGAGGCTGGCGTCCAGGCCCACGAAGTCACTTAGTTTGTGCGTGTTGCCCCAGGTATTGTGGTGGCCCCAGCTGGAGCGCTCGACCTCCAGATCGATGCAGGCCGTGTCGCAATGCGATATGAATTTGGCTGACCAGTCGCCGTGAATAGTTTCGTCGGCTGCGCTTCGCGCACCGCGCGTGGTCAGAATTCCGGTCATCAGGATTGCCGCGGCCAGCCACATCGTGAATTTACGCATGGAGTTCACCTCTGCACCTGTGAAGACGTGGGAGCGGGGCATTTGTTCCATGGGAGGAAGTCAAGGTAGTGAAAATAGAGGAGTAGCAAGGTAGCGACGCCTTCTCGGCTGAAGATGGAAGTTCGAAGAAAACACCCCCCCCCTATTTTTGTAAATATATAACAATAAAGGGGTTGCAGGCTTTTGTGTTTGTAAGAGTATGAAAACAAAGGCGTTTTTTGCTCTCGTTTTGCTCTGTGAGAGAGCAGGAGGAAGCAGCGGATGGCCGAGCGAGGGGCGGGCGGAGGAGAGGCGGGGGTCTGAAGAACCACCAGCACGGGAGCGAGGAAAGAGCTGCGGGGCTAAAGCCGCCGCGCTACTGGGGCGAGGACAAGACGTGTCGAATAGGGAAAGGCCGGGCGAAGAGGAGGGTGATTGGCTGGATTGCGACGATAACATGCGTGAGTCTAGCATGGCCTATTATTACTGTCAATAATAATTATTTATCGGATATCATTCGAACGGTGATGGAAGAAGTTGAGGGGATTGAGAGAGTTACGTGGGTATTAATTCGTTTGATATGTCTGCGGAGGCTCCGAAAAGGTCGGAAGCCCACCCTCAAAAAAACGAGGGTGGGCACCCTGCGACTGCGGATCAGCCAACTGCCTGCTCTAGTTCGATCTGAACTGGCATCTCGTCCCAAGTGCGGCCTTCGAGCGTGCGCCCGGCTTTCTTTTTCTGAGCGCCGCCCCATTGTTTGAAGAAAAAAGGCACCCCAACTCTTAGGCATTGGTCCCGGATTTCCGTCACCCACCCAGAATCCAAAGGACGTGCGCCGGGTCCAGATTCGCCACCAACAATTGCCCAGTCGATTCCCCTAAGATTTAGTTTCCTTAGCGGTCCAAGGAGCGGTTCGAGCGATAGAAATTTCACATGGGCGGCTGTTTTTCTGAGGTCTTCGATTCGATAAGTATATTTCTCATTTTCAACGCTGACGCCCATCCATATTTGTGGTGCCCATTCCAATTCCTTTCCCAATTCCAACGCGCGCTCCGAACGTTTTGTTAAAACCTGGTATTGATGCCAGTGAGCCAGGCCCATGACCTCGAATACCCGCTTGATGTAATCCGTAGGCACATCCTCATGAAAAAGGTCGCTCATGGAGTTGACGAAGATCCGCTTTGGCGTCTTCCAGCGAAGCGGAAGCTCCAGCATCTGCGGTTGAAGCGTAAGTTTAAAGCCGTTCCGGTAATTCGCTTGGCCCATCGCGCGCAGCCGTTTCGCAAGGCGTTCTGCGTAACAATGCTTGCAACCGGGGCTTATCTTGGTGCAGCCGGTCACGGGATTCCAGGTCGCGTCTGTCCATTCGATGTGAGAGTTTGTTGCCATCTTAGAGCCCCTGCTTCGCCCGGTATTTGTTGAAAATATCGTTCACTATATCCATACCAGCTTCCTTCTGAGAAGCAAAGTACAGATAGTAAATCACGGTATTGCTGTTGGTTATTTTCATCGGCATTGGCTTGGGTACGTATTTAAAACCTGCTTTCTTTTCTAGCCTTTGTCGGAACGCTTCCGCAAATCGCTCATTCGTCACCTTCTGTGGAACCAGCTGCTCGAATAAGTTTGGTATCTGGTCATATCCCGCATTTTTCCAGGACTCATCGCCCCACAGTCTTGTCATCTGAGCGACCTTGCTCGGGATTGATTTGTCAGGATCTTTGCGTAAAGCATTTCGGTTGATATCCATAATCATGAAATTCATAAAAATCTCAATCGAGTTCGACCTGCCTGCTGTCTCTATCACCTCCCAGGTGAGATCGATGTTGTATGGATCCAGGAGGCATAAAGCCCGCTTGTACTTGCCGTATTCGGCCCTCGGGAACACGCTCCCTAGCAATACCTTGTTGCAATCTTCGCTGTAAGTGAAAACGTCCGATCTCGGGCCGGCTAATCTTCGCAATTGTTCTGATCGAGCTTTCTCCGAATCAATGAAATGATATTCGTGAAATGGAGGCTCCGTGTTTAGAGCGATTAAAGGACTACCCTCAACCAGTTCGCCGCTCGTTTCAGAAAGATGGTAGCCCGGTCCTGCGTATGCATCTATGTAGATCCATCGCAAGCTTGGAATCCTATCCCGCCTCGTGGCTTCCATAATTCGTGCGTAAGCCGATGCATATTCTCTGACGATGGCGAGCTTTACTTCTGACCAGATGCCGATCTCGTCATATTCGGTAGCCATAATAGAGACTGTATCAAACGTTTACTACCTTGGGTAAAAACTTCGGGGTCTTTGTACACAGGAATGCCACACGTGGCCGATGGGGCAGTCGTTCTTGTTTCGCGAGGCGACGTCGGGGGAGTTCATGATGTGCGTTCGCATGCCCGACGGGTCTGCGAGTAGCGGCCAATTTCGGCCGGGGCTGGTTGAAAAACGCTTGTGTCGTCGCGATTCGAGGTATAGTCAGCAGGCGGACTACTGGAGATGGCTGGCACAAATTTTCAAGGATTGACTGTTTTGACGCTGGAGAGCCGGCGCGGACTGGAAATCAGCCGGCTGATTGAAACGTACGGCGGGAAAGCGTTTCATGCACCGGCAATGCGCGAAGTGCCGCTTTCTTCCAATCTCGAAGCGTTAAAATTCGCGGATGCGCTCTTCGAAGGAAAATTCGATGTGGTGGTGTTTCTTACCGGTGTTGGAGCGCGGGCGCTTTCGACTGTCGTGGAAGGAGCGCATCCGGCGGAGAAGTTTCTGGAAGCACTGCGGAAAGTGGCGGTTTTTGCGCGCGGGCCGAAGCCGGTGGCTGTGCTGAGGGAGTGGGGAGTGCCTGTTGCGCTTACTGCACCGGAGCCGAACACTTGGCGCGAACTGTTGCGGGCGATTGACGACAACAAACAGGATTTGCGCGGCAAGCGGGTTGCGGTGCAAGAGTACGGCGTTTCCAATCCGGAGCTGCTTGCGGGATTGCGCGAGAGGGGAGCGGAGGTTACCGCGGTGCCGGTCTATCAATGGGATTTGCCGGAGGACACCGGGCCGTTGCAGCGAGCGGTGGAAGAAGTCATCGGGGGGCGCATCGATGTGGCACTTCTTACTACGAGCGTGCAGATCCATCATCTTTTCCAGATTGCCGATCAGACCGGGAAGAAAGACGCGCTGAAGATTGGCATGGAGCGCGTGGTGAAGGCTTCGATTGGGCCGACGACTTCGGAAGTTCTGCGCAGTTACGGGTTATTAGTGGAGCTGGAGGCTTCGCACCCGAAGATGGGATTTTTGGTAAAGGAAGCAGCGGAAAGTTCGCGAGAGCTGGTTCAGGGAATGCAAGCGCGTTCGCGGTGAATCAGCATAGAACCCATCTCATAAATCAGAGCTTAGGAAATACCACAATTCTTCAGGGGCTAAAAGCCCCCTTTCCGAGTCGCTTTCGGCACGGCTGAAGCCGTGCCCTCCTAAAAAGCGTTCATGAGATAGCTTGTACTCCAAAGGCTGACTGGTGAGTTCTTGGGTGAACGAATTTGCGCTGCTAGTGGTTAGAGAGGAGGAGGGCGAAGAGAGATTCGAGTGCGGGAACAATTACAGAAGGCAGAGAGATTTCTCTCTTCGCAGACCGACACGTTCGGAGGAGCGAACGTGAAAGGAAAAAGCGTGGGCCGTTCGAAATGACCGGGTTTGGGTGCTCATCGACCGAGGGAAGGGCACGATGTATCGTGCCCCTACGGTTTAGATTTCTTCGGCCACGACGTAGGGTGCGCGATAGGTGCCGCGGAGGAGGACGTTGGCTTCGTCGTCGGCGATGACTTGCTCCGTGGCGGGGTCGAATTTTAGTGTGCGGCCCAGGCGATAGGAGGCATTGGCCAGGTGCACCAGAGTTGTGGAGATGTGGGCCTCGAGGATGGGCGAATGGATATCTTCGGCGCGGCGGCTGCGGACGCACTCGATGAAGTTGGCGTAGTGATCGCCGGAGGCTTTTCCGTGAGGGCCGGGTTCGACTTGATCGGTGATCCAGGTTTTGTAGGCGTCGTAGCCGTCGATGGCTAGATAGCCGTTCGAGCCGTAGAAGATGTTGCCGACAGTGTTGGTCTTGGCGTCTTTGGGACCAAGTGCAGATTGCGCGGCTGCGGGTTTTTTGGCGGCGCTGGCATCGGGCGTGAGACCTGCTGGCGGAACGGCGCTAGTGCCGTACGCGCCGGTGCCGATTTCGGCTTCGTGGTTGGTGATCCAGGGGCGAACTTCAGCTTCCATCATTTTGCGTTTACCGGTGGTTTGCGGAGCGTCGAAATAGAAAACGGCATTCAACAGGTTGGGAGTTTGCTGGTCGTCGTCGAACATGAAGTGCCCACCCATGGCGGAGACAGAGGTTGGGAAGCCGACGCCTAAACCCCAGCGAGCGATATCGATTTCGTGGATGGCCTGGTTGCCGACTTCGCCGTTGCCGGTGTCCCAGATCCAGTGCCAGTTGTAATGAAAGCGATTGCGGGTGAAGGGTTTCATTGGGGCGGGGCCGGTCCAGAGTTCGTAATTGACGCCGGCGGGAACTGGTTCCTGCGGAGCGTGGCCGATCGACGGGCGCCACTTGTAGCTCAGCGCGCGGGCCATGTAGACATCGCCGATCGTTCCGTCACTCAGATGATGAATGGCTTCGAGCATGCCGGGGTTGGAGCGCGACTGACTGCCGTGCTGGCAAATGCGGTTGTATTTTTTTACGGCGCGGACGAGTTGGCGGCCTTCAAAGGTGTTGTGCGAGCAGGGTTTTTCGACGTAGACATCTTTGCCGGCCTGGCAGGCCCAAATGGCCATGAGCGAGTGCCAATGATTGGGAGTGGCGATGGAGATGGCGTCGATGTCTTTGTCTTCGAGCAGCTTACGAATGTCGACGTAGGATTTGGGCTTGGGTAAGCCCATCTTTTCGATTTCGGCGATGCGCTGACTGGAGACGTTTTCGTCAATGTCGCAGATGGCGACGATTTCAGTTCCAGGGACATGTGAAAAGCCATGGATGTGATCGTTGCCGCGGCCGCGCACTCCGCAAATGGCGACCCGGACGCGTTCGTTTGCGCCGAGAATTTTGCCGCCGAGCGCGAGAGTGGCTGCGCCTACGGTGATTGCTTTTCCTGTGGTCTTAAGAAAGTCACGCCGCTCAATTTCCATTGTTGCCGCCTTTTTGTTGAAAGCACTTGTGTAACGCGCATTGTATATCCAGCGGGGCTAGTGTGCATATTATGTGAGGCGGGTGAATGGGCAGGTCGCAACGTCAGAGAAAAAAGGGAGTAGTGATGACAATGCATGCAAGCGGAACATTTGAAGTGAAGCTGAACGTGCAGAAGGCGGACAACACGGCGGCAGAAAGCGCGAAGCTGGGGAGGATGTCGATCGAGAAACAATTCCACGGGGATTTGGAAGGGACGAGCGCGGGAGAGATGTTGAGCGTGGGAACGGAAGTAAAAGGCTCGGCGGGATATGTCGCGATGGAGCGCGTTAGCGGAACATTGCATGGACGTGTGGGCACGTTTGCACTGCAACACAGTGGGACTATGACGCGAGGTGAACCGCAACTTAGCGTTACTGTCGTTCCGGACTCTGGGACGGGAGACTTGGTGGGAATTGTGGGAAAGATGGCTATCAAGATCGTCGAGAAGAAACATTTTTACGAATTCGATTACATCCTGCCAGAGACTCCTTGAGAATTTAGAACCTCGCGAATTTTTGTGGGCCGTGCGGAGAACGGCGCGGCGAGGGATTTGGCAAGGAATCGACGGTCGCTAGAAAAAAGAAGGCCCGACTTGTGGTCGGGCCCTCCGGTTTTGTTGAGTGAATCGAGGTAGCTACCTTGCGGAGGCAGCCACGGCTTTGGCGCGGCCGAGTTCAGGAACGACGCCGAGTTGCTGCATGAGGCCCAGAGCGTCCCAGTTGACATAGCCCTCGAACATTTTGCCGTTCGTAAAGCGGGCAATGCTTACGCCGGTGATGTGGAATTGCTTGTTGGTGGGGGCGATGCCGTTAAGTTCGCCCTTATGGGTACCGCGGCAAGACCAGCGAGCGACCACGGTTTCGCCTTCGGCAATGAGGTCCTCGACCGTGAAACGAATGTCAGGGAAAGCATTGCGGTAAAGAGTGACTCTCTTCTTCTCAGCTTCGGGTCCGCGGCCGACATCGGGCGTGGAACTGTCGTGGTGCGTGTACGTAGGTGCGATGAGCTCATCTGTTACTTGCATCTGGCCCTTGTTCCAAACTTCCTCGAATAAACGACGGACATTAGTTTTGTTTTGTTCAGACATGATGAATCTCCTTTTTTTTGAACGCGGACTTCCTACTCGCATATAGCGAGTTGGGCTTGAGCGATGTGACTTGAAACCGCTGGCGTCTGGGTGTGTAAACCTGTACGTCGAACAGGAGGTCGGGCCCCGCGCGAGAGAATAAAAAGAACCTGATAGGTTCTGCCCTGTTGGCGCTCGATGCGGAGCTTGTCCTAAAAAGAAACTGCGAATGGACTGAGAAGCGGGAGTCTCGCCTCAAACAGCGAAACCACGACTCATAGTGTTCTTTGCGGACAAGTGTGTCAAGGACTATCGAGAGTTTCTTTTCAGCGAAAAAGAGGTGTTGACTGGCCTGAGGAAAGGAAGACAGAAGATTTTGGATGCGGAGCGCGTGGTGTAGTACGCTCGGCAGCCTCGGGAGAGCGTAATGAAATCAAATATTCGAATAAGAGTCAGTGCGATGACTTGTGCTTCGTTGTTTTGGCTCGTGGCGAGCGTCGGCGCAGCGCCTGCGCCGCAAGCGGCGGGGGGAAAATTTGAGGTGTCGTTTCCAGCGGCGGCGCATGCGGGAACGATTACCGGGCGCGTGTTCGTGGTGGTCAGCACGACGGATAAGCCCGAACCGCGGTTGCAGGCAGGAGGATTGGGCGACTCGGGGCCGTTCTTCGGAATTGACGTGAACGCGCTGGCGGCGGATCAGAACACGGTGATTGATGCGAGCACTCCGGGTTCCCCCGTGCGAAGTTTGCGAGAAATTCCTGCGGGAGACTACTTCGTACAGGCGTTAGTGAACATTTATACGGAGTTTCATCGCGCGGACGGACATACCGTTTGGCTGCACATGGATCAGTGGGAGGGACAGCACTTCAATCGTTCGCCGGGGAATTTGTATAGCGAAGTGCAGAAAGTGCACTTGGATCCGGCGGCGGGTTACGACATCAAGCTAAGTTTGACGAAAGAGATTCCGGTGGTGAAGGTGCCTGCGGATACGGCTTGGGTGAAGCACATCAAGCTTCAGAGCGACATGCTGACAAAGTTCTGGGGCCACCCGATGTACATCGGGGCGGTCGTGCTTCTGCCGAAAGGTTACGACGAACATCCAAACGCGCGCTATCCCGTGATTTATGAGGAAAACCATTTTAGTTTGCGGCCGCCGTTGCGATTTACCGAGGAGAATCCGTCGGTGAGCCCGGAGATGCGGGCGAGAATGGCGGATTTGAACATCGAAACAGGGCACGAATTTTTTGAGGCGTGGAATTCGGACAACTTTCCGCGAATGATTGCCGTGTCGTTTCAGCATCCGACGCCGTATTACGACGATTCGTATGCGGTGAATTCGGTGAACAACGGGCCTTACGGCGACGCGCTGGTGAAGGAGATGATTCCTTATCTGGAAGCGCATTTCCGGATGATTCCGAAGCCGTACGCGAGAGTGTTGACGGGCGGCTCAACGGGCGGGTGGGAATCGCTGGCAGCGCAAGTGTTTTATCCGGACTTTTTTGGTGGGACATGGACGCTGTATCCCGACTCGATTGATTTTCGTCGCTACGGGTCGGTGAACGCATATGAAGATGACAACGCGTTTTTTGAGCCGGGGCATACATGGGTGCAAGTGCCGCGGTACATCATGCGCACTTCGGAGGGACAGCCCGAAATTACGATTCAACAGTTCAGCCAGATGGAAGATGTTTTGGGGAGCCATAACCGCTCAGGAGAACAGATTGAAATTTGGGACGCGGCGTATGGACCGATTGGCGACGATGGTTATCCGAAGCCGCTGTGGGATAAGAAGACGGGGAAGATCGATCACAGCGTGGCGATTTATATGCGCGACCACGGGTATGACCTCAGCTACAACATTCGGACGAATTGGGCGACGCTGGGGCCGAAGCTGCGTGGGAAGATTCACGTGTACGTCGGAGATATGGACAATTTTTATTTGAACTTGGCGG
>Ga0210388_10001417_pt1 | contig 18854 bp, 18 predicted proteins | sample IncBWC19OmetaG_FD_155485 | JGI IMG/M metagenome (GOLD analysis project Ga0210388, IMG submission 155485) | Forest soil microbial communities from Barre Woods Harvard Forest LTER site, Petersham, Massachusetts, United States - Inc-BW-C-19-O ... | reverse complement strand
CGCGGCCAGCGAAGCCTTCTCAGCGGCATCGGCCAGCAATTCTTCCTTGCGCAGCCAGCGCTTCTGGTAGCCCTGTGAAGTCAGCGAGCCCGCGGAATGATTGGTCAGCTCCATTTCGCCCGTGTAGCGCGGGAGTCCGGCAGCCTCGGCGGCCGTGATGTCGAGAAACATCTGCTCCGCATTCCCCGAGATCACGTGCACCGGTCCTTCGCCGACCTTCACCGGTGCGGCATCGCTCTGCTGTTCCCGAGGCAAACCATTCTGCGGCAGGCTCGCCATCCCTTTGGTGACGATCGCTTCCAGCCGTTGCACGTCTTTTTCCCGCGGAGCACCGCCGATGTCTCCGGTCCCGTAATAGTGATAATCAGTGAACACGCCGCTGACTTTTCCGTTCAGCTCAACCCGTGCCGCCCAATCCACCTGATGCCGTGACTGCGTCCGGTCCTGTTCAAGGCGGTTAAAAGCTTTTTGTTCGCTTTGCAGATGTAAGGATTCCTCAATGTCGTTCGGATCCGATGCCTGCCCGCTGTTTTGCTGCTGATCTAACTTCGCCCGCACCGCCTGCAACTTTTTTTGCACATCCTTCAGGGTTGGGTCAGGAGGTAGCGCAGCCAACGGTTTGCTGAGATCGGTCTCAATGCCTCCGTCATACGGACCCGGATTCAAGCCGGCCAGCACGCTCTCGCCATCCGGTCCCACCCACACGCCCACGTTGAAAGGCGTGCCCTCCGGCGTTTTCTCGAGCGACTCCGGACCTCCGCCGGGCGCAGAAGATCCCCACACCAGTTTCTGCGTCGAAAATCCCTTCACCCCCGAGTGCGCGAGGATAGTAGGCAGAGATGAGGGAAACCCAAAGCAATCAGGCAGCATGTATTCCGCGCTCGCCTTGCCCAGCTCTTTGCGCAACCAGTTATTCCCGTAGAGGACTTGCCGGATGATCGCTTCGGCGCTGGGCGCATTCACGTCGCCCTCTTCCATCGACGACCCCGTCGGGAACCATCTGCCTTGCTCCACGTACTTCTGCAGCCTGGCGTAATCGGCGGGAAAATATTCCTTCATGAAGCGGTAGCGGTTGGCGCCGCTGAAGTTGAAGACGTAATGAGGATATTTATCGATCAGCGTGAAGTTATCCTCCATGGTTTTGCGAATATATTCGCTGATGACCTGGGGATACTCCCATCGCCATTCTGTATCGAGATGGGCATAGCCGACCACGTAAAGGGTGGGCTGCTGGCTTAGATCGGGCTTATCGGTGGTTTGCGCCTGGACCGCAGTCAGACCCAGGATCCAGGCCAGCATAGCCACAGCCAAAACCTCACGGAGTCGTCGCATTCGTAACTCTCCCGGCGTCGTTTGGAGACAATCGTGACAAGGTAGGGTTCTACCCAGGGAAGCGTCCATTTCTATGCGGAGTGGCGGACTGGTGGGCAGTGCAGGACTCGAACCTGCGACCTCCTGCTTGTAAGGCAGGCGCTCTAACCAACTGAGCTAACCGCCCACTATGAAAACAAACAGCGTAACCGGAAGCGGGCTCAGTGCTCGTCCCGATCCTGGTACCACTCTCCAGAAGTTCACCGAGACGCGCTGGCTTCCTCTGAGAGAGGCTAAGTTGCGTCCCGGTTCCAAAGCTTCGACAATGCACACCCTGACTCATATCTTTGCAGAATTTGGCTCAGTGCCATTGGACCGCTTGGACAAAGTCGAACTGCAAACCTGGCTAAACGAGTTGGCAGAAAAACACAGTCAATCCTTGGTCCTTCACGCCAAGTTCTACTTAAAAGTATTCTAGCAGAGGCCCAAGACCGGGCGTATTTGCAGCGGAGTCCCGCCAACAGACTCGAATCCCCACGGACGAAGCAGGTTGCCAATGACAGACTTGAAGGTTGAACAAAGGTCACAGTCCCCAACCAACACGTGAGGGCAATCAGTTGTGCCTGCAGCATGCACAGCATCGAGTTCTGCCACGAGCTAAGATTTTAGGCCGCGTGCCGCATTCTCAATTTCAGCTTTAGCCTGCTCCACGCGGCCCAGGATGGTGTGCAGCCGCTTTGGGCCTAGCACCAAGAGCCCGAGGATAAGCACGAACAGGATTTCCATGCCAAAACCGACGATTCACCCCTTGGTAACGATCTGGCCGTGAGCAACGGTCGTTGTTATGCTGGCCGGCTTCTCTTCTTCTGCCTTCATCGCCGACTTGAAGCCGCGGATACCCTCTCCGATTCCTTTGCCCAGCTCGGGAAGCTTTTTGGGTCCGAACATCAACAAAGCAATTCCGAAAATAAGCAGCAGATGTGTCGGTTGAAACAGACCTTCTAACATATATGCGCTCCTGAATTTGTCGAACAAGCACGTCTAAGCAATGCATGGTTGGTGAAAGGCGAGCGCCGCGACCCGCTCAGGTGCGGCGCCGCACGAAACAACAATCGATCCGCAAATACGGACAGTCAGGGCTCAGGTTACGGCGCTAAGCGCACGGCAGAATCGGCAGCGACAGCCATCGCTTGCAGTTCGTTGAGGAACTCCTGGCTTTGGCCGATGAATAGTCCATCTGCAGTGAAGCTTTTGATCGTCGCCACGGCGCCCGCAAATCTATCGGTCAGCGGACGAATGATCGATACAGGGGGAAGGTTGGGCTTGAATTCAGTAGGAACTGGGAAGATCAGGCTGGGCTGAATGAGGGGATTGAGTGGGCTGAAAAAATTGGGAAATGTCAGGCCGGATATGGAGTCCTTAAACGGCGCTACGGGGGGCTGCACTCCGTTGCCCGAGAAATCCACCCATTCCAGAAAGTGCGCAATCTCATCTCCTCCAATGCCAAGGGTGATCTCAAGCACCTCCGGATCCGTGACCTTCTGACTCATGGCTGCGTAGAGACTCGAACCGCCTTGCTCGATGTATCCGAAGTGAAAGGCCGCGACATTGGCGATCGCCTGGACATGGTCGTTGCCAAGAAAGTTGGGGTTGGGTCTGCCCTCGAAATCGGCATCGGTTCTGGGAATTGCGGTCACTCCATTGAGGGTGATCGCCTGGGGGAAGGTGGCGCCAAGGTCCGGATTGGTCGCGCTGCGGTAGCGAACGTACCAACTGGTGTCAACGTTGAGATTCATGAGGTTCGTCAGGCGCCCAATGCCCGTTGATCCGGTAGCTGTGCTTCCCGGCAAAGTTTCAAACTCGTCGAAGTTTACCGGTTCGGCTCCTCTGGACTCGAGATAGGCATTGAGGAAGGTAGCGTGCGTGACCTCATCCTTCCAGTTGCTGGTTATGTATTGAGGACCATCGGGATCGAGATTCGACAAGGCCACCTGATAGTTGTTCAACGTCTGCTTTGGGTCAACCTCAATAGGCGGATTCGTGCCGATACCACCGAGTTCCGCATACTGTGTCCAAAGGTCCGACTCGATCAGTTCTGCGGCGGCCAGAAAACGGAGGATGGCGACATCCCCCGCAATGAGGGACCCGTTTTTCTGGGTCTTGGCTTGTGCACGGGCCAGCGGTCCAGATGCTAACAACCCGGCGCCCGCTACTGCGCCTCCTGCCAGAAGACCACCTTTCAGAAAAGAACGGCGGTCGACCGGACGACTCATGCTATACGGGTGAAGCTTTTTCTTCATGTTCGTGCTCCAAATCCTTTGTTTATGATTTTGTTCCAGAAGTACTGTGCGTTAGACGCGACGACCAATGACGAGATACACCGAGGATGTCATTTGATTGTCAACTCTTTGGAAGAACCGTTGACAATGTCGTCGCAAGAGGTGGAACAGAGCACGGGATAGGTGGTTCGAGATGCCGTCATCTCCAATTCATCCTGGCCTGCGACTTTGATCTTGCTATCTGCACAACTCGTCGGGGCGGCCTTTTATGCCAACGGAATGAAGGGGAAGTTCCAGGTAACCTGACTAACTCTAATCCGGAACTTCCCCGACAATCCAATGAATGCTGATGTGGTCTTCGGCTCACTTAGTACCAGAGGACGATCCAGAGCCTTGATCCTTCGTCTGTGCCAGCGCGACCATCGCCCGCGGTAACGCGATGGTATAGACACCCGCCGGTGTTTCAACCCCTCTGAGAAAGTACCTGTCCCCTACGTGCTCGAAGTCGAGCCTTGCATGTTCGGTCGCAGCTCCGTCGAACACAATAGGAAGGACCATTGCGCTATTGTCATAGCTGCGGATGGATAGGAGTTGGCTTGTCTCAGGAGCGACGCGGCCAACGGTGTATGTGCCAGCGGGAAACGTCGTGCCTCCCGCGACGAACTCAAATGAAATTTTCACACGGACTCCCTCGGCGTCCTGAGCGTGGGCACTCATGCCCAGCCCAAGCAGGCAAGTCAGGGTAAGTACTGCTGTCAAATACAACTTATTCATGATTTCTCCTTATCGAAATTGGTATTACGTTTTCATTTGTAATAAATGCGCTCGCGAGACTTTATTCCACGAGTCTGTCGTCAGCCTCATTTATCAACTATGTCCACAACGTATGAGAGTTAGACGCGGCAGATAAGGGCGAGTTGCCGATGGGATGTCATTTGATTGTCAACTGTTTGTCGAGATCTGGTAAACGCGTGGCGGGAACACTGCTGGGAGGGTGGAACGGAGAGCATTGCGTGGTACCGTCTGGCGACATCACGCTGAGTCATGCATTGTTGAAGCAGCGTTCAACATTCTCGGCCGCTGCGGTACGAGTCGCTGCATGCATCTCAGACTCGGCGTCGCCGATCGAGTCTGTCCGATACGTCGAGTCGCGTAAGCAATCGGCAAAAAGCCCGAGAATTCGGCCGGTCCGCCTGCCTGAAGGAAATAGCTGCTTTCGCGCAGCCTGTGTTTGACTGCTAAAGTACTGGTTCAGGCCCTGGCGTAGCTGCAGCCGAGCCCGCCATAACCGTGCTTTCACTGCCGTTTCACTTATGTTCAGCACTTCTACGGTCTGATCGATTGTAAGCCCTTCAATATCCCGCAACACAAAGACCGTCCGCAAGATTGGGCTTAGCTTTTCCAAACACTTGATCAGGATGCTTCGTAATTCAGACGCCCAGTAGAGCTGTTCCGGATTGGGGGCCCAGTCCGTGACTTCGATTGGAGGTATGTCACCCTCGGCCTGAAAATCATCATCCAGGGACGCCTCTTTTGCGGTGCGTTGTTTTCGCAGTTTCATCAGCGACTGGTTCACAGTGATGCGAATCAGCCAGGTTGAGAATTTGGAGTCTTCGCGGAATGCGGGCAGGTTTTGGTAAGCCTTCAAGAAAGCCTCCTGCACCGCGTCCTGGGAATCTTCCCTGTTGTGCGTGACGCTTTGGGCAATTCGGAGAAGTTTGCGGTCGTATCGCTTTACCAGTTGCTCGAAGGCCGTAACGTCTCCATTCTTGCTGGCGTGGACAAGATCCAGGTCGTCGCACTCCACTTCCCTCACTGCGAATTGTGCCAAGTTTGCATTCATGTTCGTTCTCTTGACGCGGCAAAGCGTTGTTCTCTAACGCGCTGTCCGCGCCACCCATTTCGCTTCACCTTGATTGTCCTGAGTTCTGAGGTGATAACTCGCATGAGTCTCTTTTATTCCCGACAAAGTCGCACGAACCATAAATCTGTGAAGAGTAGTGCCGGCCCATTAGCGGCCGGATAGGACTACGTTACTGTCCACAGTGAAGAAGGTAACCTTAGCGAGGGGTTGATGTTGTCAGCGAGATGTAACGGCTGTGTAAAGTCCGGTGAAGATTCTCAGCGATCGTCCGTTATTTGTCGGACCGACTGCAGTGGCACCGAAGGGATAATCCGTCAAGCGGTCTTGTCGCGCGCGGGCGCCACGGAGGTCGACTGAGCTTGCAAGCATTGCCTTGCAAGATCGGGATGATTAACCTGGTCCGTTTACGCCGCTGAGGAAGCCACCCAGATGTCCGGTCAGCGCCACGACGCCGATTGCCAGAAGCTCAACGGCCAGGCGATAACTCGGCAAATGTACTGCCCGTCGCCGAGCGCTGCAATGCACCCACCACACCAGCCAGATCATCACTGTCGAAACACATGCCAGCACGAGGTGCAGCAATAGGATGCCCTTGAGGTTCTGTCCCTCGAGTTGGAACTGCCACGCGAGTAGCCCAGTAGCGAGAACCGGAACAGTCGAAATCGCCGCCATGAAAAGGTTGTAGTATGCCGCGTCCGCGAGGCCTCGGCGCTTTGTCCATTGCGCGAAAAGGTCGAACGCCACCGCCGTGATGAACAGCGCGATTGGAAAATGGATCAGCACGACATGTTGCGCGTGCTTCGCCAGAAGTGCCGTCTTAGGATCAAAAGGATTTACCATCGCCGTACCTTTTCCTGATTTGCTTGATACCCTGAATGTGGAGATTAGACCGCAAACTCGGGAGTTTTCTGGGCATGGGCTTGAGAAATGCATCGCGGGCCGCGGTGGAGCTGGCTGGACGGAACTAACTCCGCTGCAACCCGCGAACCTGTTATTGCCCTGTTTCTCGCGAAGGAGTCGTGCGGGCCTGTGCCTCCTCGGACCCGCTGCCCTCGACGCGCAAGAGCATCGCGCTGCCCTTGTCGATTTTCACCGCCTTCCGGTTGGAGGTCAAAGTGACTACACCAAGCGGCTCGGTGCGTCCGGATTGGAGGATTGTGAGGTCGTCAAATCCGTACGCGCCGCGGGCATTCACTGAGAAGAGCCAAAATGCGTGCGGAAGAGCATCGTCATCGATCCTGCCCCCACCGTGGGCGCCGGAATTCTGGTCCACATTGGCCAGCACGCCTTGCCTGGTATATTTCCCCACGACCCGCGATCCCACCATTACGGGCCCACCTTCGCCATAAGAAATCTGATCGCCTCCGATTTCAATCTGGCTGTCGGCATTCTCGCTCGACGTCAGCTCCGGTGTTGCGGCAGATACTGCAGACCTTGACGCGACCGCGCGCAGGGTGGTGGTGATCGGGACGGTCAGGTTGCCGAAGCGGGCCTGGTCGAATTGAAACGAGATCTTTGAGTCGTCAGACCCCTTGCCTGGAGTGCTGGCCGCGACCACGCAGCCTGTCAGTGTGGATCCTTTCCGTAGCATTTCTCCCTGGCCTAACTGCACATCCTGCGTGATCGTCGCGATTATGGCAGTTCCGCTTCCGCTCTTGTCCGAGCGCAAGGCCGTGTTCAAGCTGATGGGAAGAATGGTGCCCGCCGGAATCGGTTCTGCAGATCGTGTGTTCTGCCCTTGGACGGGTTGATAGACCGGCTTCAGATCTTGTGCTGTTCCGGTGTGCAGATACATCGGCAACACACAAAGCGCCAACCCGAGCATTTTCAGATTGTTCTTCATTTTGTCCCTCCTAAAGGAATTGCTAAAGAGCGCGTGGTTCTTCCGCACCAGCATTCCCCCGGTGACTCCAGTTCGCTCACTGACTCGTTGTGCAGAACCAACGGCACCCGGTTTTATTCCGTTGTATTTTTTTGTGGGCTATGGGAATAAAACGATCGTCCGCTGGTTTACCGTTGTGTGCATGCCGGAGAGAACCTGCCACCGGAGTCGTTCGAGCAATTAGCCATACCTCACTTCGAGCGGCTCTATAATTTTGCCTGCTGGCTGACACATGACCGGCAAGAAGCCGAAGATCTTGTACAAGAGACTTATGTCAAGGCGCTTAAGGGTTTTCCCTCGTTCCAGCCGGGCACGAATTTTCGCGCCTGGATCTACAAGATCCTGCGGAATACGTTTCTGACCTCCCGCACTGGGCTGAAGGCGACAGCTACCGTGCCGCTCGATCTTGAAGGCGAGGAGGAAGCCTTGCCCACAGACAAGGAAACGCCAGAGAGCATCCTGCTGCAGCGTTCGGATGAGCAGCTTGTGCAGCGGGCCCTGGAGGAACTGCCAGTCGCCTATCGCGAGGTCCTGCTGCTATGTGATGTCGAAGAGATGTCTTACCAGGAAATCTCTGTCACTCTCGCCGTCCCGATGGGCACGGTGATGTCGCGCTTATCCCGTGCCCGAAAAGCGCTACGGGGTGGCCTTCGACAACAGTTTGCAAAAAAGGATGAACCAAGAATGGTGACATATGGTTTGTGAGTCTTGGAATGCCGAACTCGACACTTACCTCGACGGGGAGGTTCCAGAGGGAGAGATGCGCACCTTCGACGCTCATGTGCGCAGCTGCCCCTCTTGCTCGGCCGATGCCCTTGCGCGCGTGCAGATGAAGCGAGCGATTCACGTCGCTGGAAAACGTTACACTCCCAGTGCTGAGTTCCGGAAGCGAATGCAACAGAAGATTGCTGCAAAACCGCAGAGAAGTTTTGTTCCGCGATGGGCATTAGCTGCGGTGGCAGCCGTCATTCTCGTGGCCGGGAGTTTGACCTCGGCCTATCTGGGATCTCGACCCGGCAGGGATCAGGTTTTCAGCGAGATCGCAGACTTACACGTCGCGACGCTGGCCAGCTCATCTCCGGTAGATGTGATCTCCACCGATCGGCACACGGTGAAGCCCTGGTTCCAGGGAAGAATCCCCTTCGCGTTCAATTTGCCGGAACTCCAGAGCTCCGGGTTCACTCTGCTTGGCGGCCGGATGACCTATCTCGATCAAGCGCCCGGCGCGCATCTCATTTACGATGTGGGGAAGCACCATATCTCCGTGTTCGTATTCCAGGAACGATCATTGCCAGCGACGTTGGACAAAGATGTTATCCCGCCTAAGCAACTGACGTTCAATGTTGAAACATGGACTCAAGGCGGGCTTCGCTATTTCATAATCGGCGATGCTAGTGCTGCGAACGTCGATAGTCTTGCGAAATTGTTTAAGGCCGCGTCATAAATGTAACGTTTGTAATTCTGATGCTTCGCACAGTTCTTCAGGATTCGCCCCCATCCCGGGAACTTTGGCAGACGCTCGTCTTTTCTGCTGCAAAGTTAAGCTCGATGGATACGTCTATCCCCCTGCTCTTCACGCCTCCACCTAAGGCAAGAACTTATAGCCCCTGCCGTGTACCGTGAGAAAGTGCAGCGGATGTGAGGGGTCGCCCTCCAGTTTCTGTCGTAACTTCATGATGTGGTTGTCCACCGTCCGTGTACAGGGGTAGTGCTCGTAGCCCCAAACTTCATTGAGAAGTTCGTCCCGCGAGATGACGCGTTGGGCATTCTTTGCGAAGAACTCCAGCGTCTTAAACTCCTTTCGAGTAACTGTGATCTTCTCGCCGCCACGAGTAATCTCGATCTTGGAAAAATCCACTATCACGTCGGCAAAGGCAAACACATCGGCGTCTTCCGGACTGGAGCGCGACGCGCGCCTGATTAACGCACGCAAACGCGCAACAAGTTCCCGGGGGCTGAACGGTATGGTCACGTAATCATCGGCACCCAGTTCCAGCAGCAGGACTTTATCGACGACGTCCGAACTCCCGCTAAGAATTACAAGGGGCGAACCAGGAATCAAATTTGTAATTGCCTTGCAAAGATCACACCCTGAAGATCCCGGGCGCGGCAGATCGAGGATCACTGCGGCTGGCGCTTGTTGCTGAAGTCTTTCCAAACCGCGAACGGCATCAGGGACAACTTCCACCGCGTATCCTTCCGAAGAGAAGAGCCGCTGCAGAACCTTACGCAACGCAACATCGTGCTCGATAATCAAAATCTGCTCGACAGAAGGTGACCGCAGTTCTGATGTTGGAATGCTCGCGGTTACTGCCAAGGTAGTGGCTGCCATGCTCTCCTCTTTCTCCGGTTGCCGCTTGATTCATCCGGTAAGCGTCATAAGCGTCGCTTCGCACGGTGGTCTCGCGGTGCATTTCACTCCCCTAGTGCATCTCGATGGGATAAAGCAAGTCTCTCGATAGCGGTGCATTTGGAGCGCTAAGGAGTGACTGGCGAACTGCCTTCCGGGCCCTAGCCAGACGGGACATGACGGTTCCTATTGGGATCGACAATACTTCGGCGATTTCCTGGTACGACATTTCTTCCACTTCACAAAGGAGTAGCGTCTCCCGGTAGTGCACTGGCAGATCCTCGATGGCACACTGCATTCGTTTCGAATCGGAGCGATTCATCAATATCGTTTCGGGAGTTTCGGAATCAACCGCCAGTTCACGTCCGTCCTCGTCCGGGTCCATCGCAACGGTCACGCGGCGCTCGAGTTTTGAGCGGGAACTTAGGAAGCTGTTCTTCAGGATTTGAAAAATCCATGCCCGGAAATTGGTGTCAGACTGAAACGATGCGAAACTGCGTAAAGCCTTGAGATAGGTCTCTTGTACGAGATCGTCGGCTTCGTTCGAATCGTGCACCAGCCAGCGCGCGAAGTTGTAAAGGGAATCGAAAAGGGGCATTGCCAGTTCTTCGAAGCTTCCTGACGGTTGATCGTCTTGGAAGGACGAAACCCCAAATCGGACCGACCCTAGTGACCTATGTCCAATATTCCCCATTTGCCTTCTCCTGGATCAGCTCGAACCCCGGTTGCAGCCCAATCTGACGTGCAGGTCGTCCGGCGTCAATTAATTGAGGACGGGCGGCGGGACCCTGGATTCCTCAGACGATGCCCCATCTTTCAGCTGTTCCGCCATAAACGGGTTGATGCGCAGAAGTCCGACGCCGCGACTGCGCAGTTCTTTGAGGAGCACGATCCCCGCGGCATCGGCGAATGAAACGTCCGCGAGTTCGAGGGACAAGTGCACCTTCTCGGCGAAAGTATGCACATCGCATGCCCTGCGGAGCTCCTCGACCGAGGAGCCTGTTACCCGGCCTTCTACCCGAAGGGTTACGGCACTTCTTGACGATTCGACGATTGTGACCCTCAACATCGCGGTTCACCCTGATCTCCCTGGACTTGATAAAGCAATTGACATGCCCTTCGCGGAATCAGGCCGGGGTCTGAATCTCTCTGCCCGGACTCACGGAGATCGCCCGAGCCAATATTTATCTGGAATCAATAAGTTGCGAAGGCTATCGGCCATCTGTTTGCCCTTCGCTCGCCGGGATGCGGAGACTTGCTGTCTTTTCCAGGTTTTTGGACTGAGAGGCGGAGCCACCACATACGGTAGCCACGCGACACTTGGGTAGGAGGAACTACGACGGGCGGTGACGAGATCCCTTGATGCCGAGCTTATCCATCCGGTGGCGAAGCGTGTTGGGATGGAGGTTCAAGATCCTCGCCGCACCTTTTGGACCATCCACCACTCCGCCGGTATGTTGAAGAGCTGCGAGAATGTGGTTTCGGTCTATTTCGTCCAGCGTTAGGAGTAGTTTCGGAGACTCGCGGTCCGCTCGCCCATGCTCGGAAGCGTCCGTATCGGCAGCTTCAGTATCGGGACCTTCCACGGCTTTTGTAGAGGCGGCAAGTGGCATAAGGTCGCGGTCCAGCCAAAGGGTCGGACCAACTGATAAGACGACTGCGCGCTCGATGACGTTCTGCAACTCCCGAACGTTTCCGGGCCAGGGATAGTTCACCAAGTTCTCCATCGATTCGCGCGAAACGCCGTCGATCTTCTTCCCTAGCCGCTTGGAGAACCGGGATATGGAGAAAGCCACCAGCTGAGGAACGTCGGATCGGCGTTCTCGCAAAGGGGGAAGCTCAATGGGAAAAACGTTGAGGCGGTAGAAGAGGTCTGAGCGGAAACGGCCTGCCTGGACCGCTTCACGGAGGTCGCGATTTGTGGCGGCAATCACGCGCACGTCCACACGAATAGAGCGGCTGCTTCCTACCGGCTCAAACTCGTGTTCTTGCAGGACGCGGAGCAGCTTTACCTGCGTCTCCAGGGACAGTTCCCCGATTTCGTCCAGGAAGATCGTGCCGCCGTGAGCAAGCTCGAAGCGTCCGATGCGCCGCTCCAGAGCCCCCGTGAATGCCCCTTTCGTATGGCCAAAGAGTTCGCTCTCCACCAGACCAGCCGAGATGGCGCTGCAGTTCACGTTCACCAGGGCGCGGCCGTTGCGGACGCTGCGGCTGTGGATCGCGCGCGCAATGAGTTCCTTCCCCGTCCCCGTTTCCCCGTAAATGAGCACGGTGGAATCTGTAGGAGCGACTTGATCGACGGCGTGGAGCACCTTGAGCAGCGCTGGACTATTGCCCACGATCTCCTCGAAGTTATGCTCCGTGCGCAGTTCCTCCCGGAGATAAACGTTTTCCTTTTCCAACCTCGCCTTCAGGTTGTCAATTTCCTGGAAGGACTGCATATTCTGAATTGCCAACGCGACCTGGTTCGCCACTTCCTGCAAGAACATGGCGTCCTCATCCGAATACCGATCTTTTTGCTGGTTCACAAGGCTGAGCAGTCCGATACACTCTCCCTGAAGAGCCAGGGGCACGACGCACATCGACCGGATACCCTCTACCGCGAGCCGGCGCTCGTTGGGATACTGCTGCTCCTTTTCAAGATCGCGGCGCACGAGAGGTCGCAGATGTTCGAACACCCAACTGCCGCAGGTCTCGTCGCGGCCAAACTCCAATCCCGTCTGAAAGTAGTCCGAGTGCAGCTCCCCCTCCACGGCGAGGAATCGAAATGAGTCTCTTTCCGGCTGATAGAGGGTAATCGCGCATCGGTCAAATGGGAAGACAGGATGCAAGGCTTCGGAAATGGAGTGCAGGAGAGCTTGCTGGTTCAGATTCGTGATGATGGCATTATTGATCTGAAGCAGGATGCGGTTCTTCTCTTCGCTTTTACGCAGCGCGGCTTCCGCCTGTTTCCGCTGCGTGATGTCCTCGGAAAGCGCCATGATAAATCGCGTCACGCTTTCAGTACCCGGAACCAAAGAAACGTTGTTGCTGACCCACCGGAGGGTGCCATCTTTGCGTCGATATTGTTTCTCGATCTGAAACTGTTGTCGTTTTCCCTCTAACAGCTCGTTGATCAACTGCCAGTTATCGTCGCGATAATCCTCTTCGGTGATCTCCAGAAAAGTGAGTTTGCGGAGTTCATCTTCGGTATAGCCCAACATTTTCTCGTAAGCGCGATTCACCGCCAGGAAGCGTCCGTTGAGATCTGTAAGCGCTACCCCGATGGCCGAATTCTCATACACGGACCGCCACCGCTCCTCGCTCTTCCGCAGCGCCGCCTCCGCCTGTTTCCGTTCCGTGATATCGATAAAGGTGATCACTGCGCCCAGAGTTTTGCCTTCGCGAACCACAGTATGGGACCAAAATTCCACAGGAAAGCTCGTGCCATCCTTTCTCCAATAAACCTCATCGTCTCGGTGGACGTCTTCGTTCTTTTGGAAGCCAATATAGATCGGACATTCTTCAATTGGATATGGGCTGCCGTCTTTTCGGGTATGGTGTTCCAGCGCATGCATGTTTCTCCCGATTCAGTCCGCGGGATCGTCGTACCCGAGTATGCGTGCCGCCGCAAGATTTGAGAAAAGACAAATGCCTTCTGAGTCGCAGCCACAGATCGCCTCCGTGGCGGAATCGAGGATCAAGCGGATTCGCAGCTCGCTATTGTGCAGAGCGTCTTCCTGCGTTCGCCTCGTGCTGTCTTCAGAAAGCGGCATGGCGCAAGATACCGGCATCGTGTGATTGGCTACTTTCTCCACGCGCCGCTTGAGGCCAGCATATCGCCGACCACACAAAAAAGCTATGAGGACCCTGAAGGCTTCCCACCCGAATGGAAGGGTCATATACCGCGACCTCAACGCAACAACAATGCCGCCGGTCAATGCGAAATGGGTCGGTGCCGTCTACTCGAGCAGCTAGGAGAGACGAGGCGATCGCCACACGCTCGCCTTTTGGTTTCGGCAATCGCCGAGCGGATTGTCTTTGGCTCTGGTGCGTGTTCTTCGCCGCGCTAAAAAGCGCAGTCGAGAAACGCCTGAGCAAAGCAGGACCCGTCGGACCGTCAGCTTAAGACAAGACTTTCGCCGGTTGTATTCACGAACAATTCCCGCCCCCTGCTAGACTGTCGCCGTGCGCCGCCTGATCGTCAATGCCGATGACTTTGGCTTTACCCTGGGCGTCAATCGCGCCATCGTCGAGGCTCATACTCGCGGCATCGTGACCTCCGCCACTCTTATGGCCAACGGACGCGCCTTCGAAGACGCCGTGCGGTTGGCAAAGACCGTTCCTCGCCTCAGCGTGGGCTGCCATGTCGTGCTGATCGATGGAGAGCCTGTTCTTGATGCCGAACGACTCCCTTCCCTCACTGTTGCCGACTCCGGCGGCGCACGCTTCCGCGACGGCTTGAAATCCTTCGCCGCCCGCGCCCTGGCTGGCCGCCTGAATTCCGACGAGATCGAACTCGAGGCGAGCGCACAGATTCACAAGCTTCAATCGGCAGGCCTCACCGTCTCGCACATCGATACCCACAAGCACACCCATTTGTTTCCGCAGGTGCTGCAGCCGTTGCTCCGCGCGGCCCGGGCCTGCGGCGTGCGCGCCGTGCGGAATCCGTTTGGCCCCAGAAAGCCGCTGAGGTCCAGCGACCTGCTGCCCCGTCCCAGCCTTTGGACGCGTTATGGCGAGGTAAAAATTCTGCGCCTTCTGGCCTCCAAATTCCGCAACACGGCGCACCAGCAGGGCATGGAGACTCCCGATGGCACGTTCGGCGTAGTCGTAACCGGAGCTCTCGATGAAAAACTCTTCCGCGCCATCGCCAGAATCATTCCCGAAGGCACCTGGGAATTCGTCTGCCACCCCGGCTATTACGATGACGATCTGAAATCCGCCAAGACCCGCCTGCGCCAATCGCGGGAGACCGAGTTGCGCGTTCTGACCATGCCTGAAGCACGGCAGTTGCTGTCGGATCAGGGCATCGCCCTGATTTCGTACCGCGAATTGGTTCGCCCCGAAGCCAGCCCCTAGATTTTTCCGACCGCAATTGCGGCGCCTCGGTGTTTGCGAGTACCTTCGTAACCTTAAGCAAACTCTCCCTGCTGCGTTATGATGGCATTAGAATCGGCTCAGAAGATTCCATCTGGGAGGCTTTTATCATGTCTGCCTCAGGGGCAGCCCCGCGAGCGACGTTGGACCTGCGCATACGTGTGTGGGGTATGGGATCGAACAATCAACCCTTCCATCAGAACGCCACCGCCCAGAACGTGAGCATCACCGGAGCCTGCATTTGCGGCATCGAGCAGGAGTTGAAAGTAGGCGATGTCATCGGCGTTCAATACGAGGCCAAGAAAGCCCGCTGCAAGGTAATTTGGGTGATGGAAGCCACAGGCTTAAAGAAGGTTCAGGTGGGAGTTCAACTTGTGGCTGACCAGGAGTGTCCCTGGATTGCACAGTTGCCCGCCGAAGAGCGCTCCAACCTGCCCGCTCCCACCCCTGACAATCGCAGAAGGTTTCAGCGTCACAAGATTTCGTTCCCTCTCGAATTCAAAGATGAACGCGTGAACACCCCCATGCGGGTCAATGCCACGGACATCAGCGGCAACGGTTGTTATGTTGAAACCGCCATGCCTTTGCCTATCACTACCGTCTTGAGGGTGGATCTCTGGCTCGACCAGGAACACCTGACTTCGACCGCCACCGTCCGCACGCGCGATCCCGGAGTTGGCATGGGCATCGAATTCACTGGTCTACCGGACGAATCCAAAAAGCGGTTTCAGGCCCACCTGGACAAGCTCGACCCGGGCATCTCCAAGCCTGGGCCGAAGACCTCTGACGAGTAGTTCTTCGCGCCAAATCACTTTTCCGCGCGCCAAGCCCCTCCACGCCTGTAGAATCTGCATCTTCTATTGCTTCCAGCCATCGAATTACAGGACCACTGGAAAGGGCGGATCTTACCGGGATGAAGATTGGCATCACTTGTTACCCCACTTACGGCGGCAGCGGCGTGGTGGCCACTGAACTTGGTTTGGAACTCGCCCAGCGCGGCCACGAGATACATTTCATTTCCTACGCCCCGCCCATCCGTCTTCGCGGTTCGGAGCCCAATATTCATTATCACGAAGTTGAAGTGTCCCGCTATCCGCTGTTCGATTATCCGCCTTACGATCTGGCGCTGGCCACGCGCATGGCCGAGGTCGCACAGTTGTACGATCTCGACCTGCTGCACGTTCACTACGCCATCCCGCACTCGGTCAGCGCACTTCTGGCCCGCCAGATGCTTGAGGATGGTCCGCGAGGACGGCGCCTGCCTTTCGTTACAACCTTGCATGGCACCGACATCACACTCGTAGGCCTCGACCGCTCCTATTTACCCATCACCCGTTATTCCATTAACCAGAGCGACGGCGTCACTGCCATCTCAAATTACCTGCGCGACCGCACCATGCGGGTTTTCGATGTGAAGAAAGAAATCGAAGTGATTTACAACTCGGTGAATTGTGACGTGTATTGCCGTCCCAAGAACTCCGCCCAGCTTCGTGCCGAATATGCCGAGAACGGGGAAAAGCTGCTCGTACACCTTTCCAACTTCCGCCCGGTGAAGCGACTTTCCGATGTAATCGAGATCTTTGACCGCGTGCGCAAGCAGGTTCCCTCGAAACTTCTGCTGATCGGCGACGGCCCGGACCGCTCGGTCGCGGAATGGCTGGCCGTGCAAAAAGGAATTCACGAAGACGTGCTTTTCCTCGGCAAGCAGGACCAAGTGCAGGAGAAGCTGGGAATCGCCGACGTCCTTCTGATGCCGAGTGAGTTGGAATCCTTCGGCCTCGCAGCCCTCGAAGGAATGGCGTGTGAAGTCGTCCCCATCGCGACCCGCACCGGTGGAGTTCCGGAAGTGATCGAACACGGTGTCAGCGGTTATCTGGCCGACGTTGGGGATGTGGAAACGATGGCCCGCTATGCCATCGAACTCCTGACGGATGAAAGCCGGCTGCAGACGATGGGCAAAGCAGCTCGCGCCGTGGCGCAATCCCGCTTCTGCGCCAGTAAGATCGTCCCCCAATACGAAGATTTCTACCGCCGTGTGCTCGAGCGCTCTTCGTAGAAACCTTCCGGAACCGCTCCCATCGCCTGCAGCAGCGGCAAGCGGATCCGCACCAGCGTTCCCTTGCCTTCCCGGCTGTCAATCGTCATGCGCGCCGCATCTCCATACAACACCTGTAAGCGTTCGGAAATGTTGGCCATGCCAATCCCGGCGCCCCGCGTGCTGTTTGATTCCACGAGTTGAGTCGCCGCCATACCCACGCCATCATCTTCCACCTCGATGACCAGCCCGGAATCAGCCAACCGGCTGCGCAAGTAAATGCTGCCGCCTTCCACCATCGAGGAAAGTCCATGCTTGATCGAGTTCTCCACCAGCGGCTGCAGCAGCATGCTCGGCACCATCACATCGAGCGATGCCGGATCAAGTTCCTTAACCACCCGCAGCTTGTCCGGACCAAAACGCACCACTTCAATGTCGAGATAGTTGTCGATGAATTCCACTTCCTCCCGCAGCGGCACGAACGAGTCCGTACTGTTGAGCAAACGCCTAAGGATGGTAGCCAGCTTCGAAATCACATCGCGGGCCTTATCCGGATCGAAGCGCACCAGGGAAGAAATCGAGTTCAGGGTATTGAAAAGGAAATGAGGATTGATCTGATTCTGCAGCGCTTCCATGCGCGCGTGCAAAAGCAGCCGCTCCTGCTCCTCCAATTTGATCTGGATGCGGACGCTATTGAAGATCTTGAGTTCAATCCCGATGGCCATCGCCGACGCTGCATAAATGGCCGCCTCGATCCACAGATTGCCGCTGTCCATGCTGAAGATGGAATGAGGGAAGTAGCGCGCCAACTGGCTTTGCACGAAACGCAAACCGATAATCGTGGTGAAAAACATGATCTGCCAGTCAAACAGGCGAGGCGTCGGCAGATTGCGGCGAATCAGGCGATAAATACTGAGATCGATAAACGGAGAGAACGACCAGATGTCATCCTTATCCAGCGCCATCGTGCGCAGTTGGCCGGCAATGAAGCCGCAAAGCATTCCGAAAGGCAGTGTCGCCCATTCTCCATGCAGCAGCGCCGGCAGGGCCATCACTATCCCTCCCAGAACGCCTGCCCAGCGGCCGCCGATCACTCCCAGTAGCAGCACGGTCTCGAAACTCAAATCGCCCGCAAAAAAGCTCTTGGCCGAAAACCGGATCCATACTCCGATCGTGATCGGCAACCCAAACCACAACACCAGATAAATCTTCTGGCGCAATGAACGTTCCTCGCGGAACAACAGCGATTTGAACTCCACCGAACGCACCAGGCTGCTCGACACGGCCGCAGCCACGCCCAGCTTGACCAGCAGATTGATCCATATCAGCCGCGGTTCCATGAAATTACTCGCAGGCATTCACCCGCGAGAAAACTGTAGCACGAAGCACGTGTCTTGCCAGAATCGAGGAACCTTCGCGTCGCCCGGACAGGTATGCGATCTGGCTCTAGTAGCCTTTCTGTTTGTCCACCGTGAACAACAGCGGCTGGCGCGCCAGATAACGCCGGAGATTTCCCGAGAACACCTCGTAGTGCCGTTGCCAGAGTTTTTCCGTGAGGCTGGCGGTGTGCGGCGTGATGAGCAGGTTTTCGAGGTCCCACAGTGGCGACTCGGCCGGGAGCGGTTCCGGTTCGAAGACATCGAGCGCCGCGCCCGCGATACGGCGACTCCGAAGCGTGTCGACAAGGGCGACTTCATCCACCTGCGAACCGCGGCCCACGTTAATCAAATACGCGTCGGACCGCATGGCCGCCAGTCGCTCCGCATTGATCAATCCGCGCGTTTCTCCCGTAAGGGGCGCGGCCATCACCACAAAGTCCGATTGAGACAATAATTTGTTCATCTCCGCCGGAGCATAGACAGCAGCTACTCCCTCAGGTTTGTCTTTCTCCGGATGTTCCCGCACCGCAATCACCCGCATACCCAACGCGGAGGCGGTGCGGGCCACCGTCCGCCCGATGCTGCCGAGCCCGATCAAACCTAGCGTTGCGCCCGCCAGTTCGCGGGGCCGGATGCCCTCGTCCCAGATCGCACTCTTCCCCCAGAGATGCTTCT
>Ga0210388_10001415_pt1 | contig 18869 bp, 15 predicted proteins | sample IncBWC19OmetaG_FD_155485 | JGI IMG/M metagenome (GOLD analysis project Ga0210388, IMG submission 155485) | Forest soil microbial communities from Barre Woods Harvard Forest LTER site, Petersham, Massachusetts, United States - Inc-BW-C-19-O ... | reverse complement strand
CCATAGTGCTCATCCGTGTGCGCCGTATTGATCGAGAATACCGTCAGCTTCGCTAAGTTGAAGTTGAAGAGTTTCACCATCTCGCTGCCTTTTGCATCGGTCATGCTGTCGAATGCCTTGTTGCAGAACGCAACTCCGCCCTTGAGCGCAGCCACCAGGTCGGCCTTGGACGTTTTCGTTTTTTCGATGTCCTTTACTGGGTTTGCTTCGCCTATAGCCTGCGAGCAGAACGAGTACGAAGCGTCGGCCACATGGCCAACGAGCTGGCCAAACGTGCGAACATCCGGTGTCGGCTTGAAGGAATAGTTTTCTTCCGGCATTTTCTGCGCCGCACCGACCACCGCTCCGCTCACAAACGAGTAAAAACCTTTTTCGCTCGCGGTAATCGGGTTCGCCGGTGGAGCGGACTGCGCCGCCGGGGCGGATGGCGCCGGTGCCTTCTCCTGCCCGAGCAGTGCAACGGGAACTGCCATCAATGCAGCAAACACAAAACCGAGTTTCTTGTTCATGGACACACCTCTCGCGAAAATATGCCAGCTTACGGGTCGTCAGGGAACTCCGTTACGAACACCCGCTACCTAACTATACGCATGGATTTTCAAATTGTTTCGCGTCTGACAGCTAAGTCTTGGTAAGTCGCCTTACTGGACATGTAGTTTTAAGGCGTTTCACTTGTACTGTAACGGCATTAGTCAAGCAGCTGTCGGCGATTTTGTGGAGGCAAGACCGGGTGAAACTTGCTGGCACTAAGGCTTGCGTGCGATCGCGTAGACCGCATCAGTTTCAACGCTTTCGACCTTGCGCTCATGTATGTATTCCAGGGTTGCGTGCCGCACGCGTTTACGTGCTTCCTGAGCAAGTTGTTCGATCGTGCCGCGGTATCCTGATCCCATGGCGATAGTCCAAAAGTCCTCGGGCGAACTCAGAGGCTGAGCGCCAGCCTCTGCTACTACGTCTTCTGTGTGCACACCCGCTTCGAGGAGCATAGATGCAAGTGCATGCCGTTCGTTGATGCGCTCCCACGGATTAAAGCTTTTGTAGAGGTCTGGGCGCTCATTTCGCACTGCGTTCCAGAAAGCGGAACTGCCGGGTTCTAGGACGCGCGGTCCCCATGTGGTGATTGCAAGTTGGCCGCCGGGCCGGAGGACTCTCCAAAGCGAACGGACTCCTGATGCCATGTCCGGAATAAAGAAAATGCCGAACACACAAATTACTGCGTCGAACATTTCGGCAGAAGGGTCCAACTCCTCGATATCTTTCAAACGGAACTCCGCCTGTGTCAGGCCGAGTTGCGACGCTTTCCCTTGCGCCAGGCGTAAAAGGTTCTCCGCTAAATCGATACCCAGCAAACGCCCACCTGAGCCTACGGCCTTCGCTGCCGGAATGGCTGAGGCTCCGCTCCCGCAGCACGCATCCAGAACGCACGCGCCAAGTTTCAGCTGCATTCGCTCCACTGTTCGCCGGCCGATTCGGTCCCAAAACGAAAGTGCCGGTGTATCAAAAAAATCAGCCGCAGCGTTATATGTCGAAACCACGTGAGCCTTCGCATCTTTCTTAGTTTCTGGTTGCATTTGAACTCTCTCTCGCTGGGACACGCGAGTCACTTCTCTGGTAACCCGTTAATCAGGAGTTGGCTCTGTTGACGGCAGACTGGCACACTCCTCTCCCATACAAAAGTCCCATTTCGTGGAATTCAAAATGCTATCAATCTCTTGCGTGGCATCCACAAAACGGGATTGTCGGCCGTTCTTGGGACCTACAAACCCCGTGTCACTGACAACTAGCTTCGTTTTGCCATCCTCCCAAATGTGTAGGCCCACAGATGGAGTATCAAACCCCCAGGAAAATGCCCTGTCATCGAGCGCCATGAATTTCACTTGGTCCAACGTCCGCAGAATTTGCGTTATTTTCCCACTCTCTATTTTGCCGACTTTTCTGCTGTCAAAGCGGGAATGTCTTTGGCGGCCTGAATATTCAACTCGTCCGTCCCCCTGAACGGTAATCGTATATTGGGGACAGGAACCAAAGCACGGTCCTCGGGCCAGCTCTATTTTCACCGATGCCAAGTCTTTGGGATCACTCAGGGCGCCAGTCTTAGTAGGCTCCCACACTGCGACAAAGGAAATGAGCGCCACTATTGCGATTCCCAGCACCAATCGCGTCTCTGGACTACCGCGAGCACGCACCAGTCGGTCCCGGTCTTGCAGCATGTACACGAGAGGCAGAGCGGGAATCAGAAGCAAAACGATGTCTCGTGAGTAGATGGGGAAGAGCCAAAAGCGAGTTTCATACCAAAGAACGTATATCCAGAAGGCGAGATGAAACAAAACCAGCATAGCAACTGTCCATCTTGGAATTGCTCTCCGACGCAAATACAGCAGGATCGGCAACGCACACAGGTACGCAATCTCACCGATGAATACCATAAAGGGAAGGCTCTGCCAGAAACTGCCACGCGGGGTGGCATACGGTTCGCTTGGGGGCCAGTTCCAAGTCAGACGCGATACCGTTAAATAGCTGACGGGTGCGGCAAACAGTAAAAACATAAGGGTCGATCGCTTGACGAAGGAGCAAAACTCTCGCATGTAGGTAAGCAGCGCCAAGAGCAGCGACGCAGCAGCTGTTAGACCAAGAACGGTTACGAGGATACAGATTTCAATTCCGAACCGTTCCCTACCGGACGGAAATTGACGGCGGAGCGCGCTAGTTTTCACGGGACTTACCGTTTGCAGGTGAAGAAAATCAACCACTCGATACGCACCGGTGAGTGCGAGGTAGGTTGAGTCATTAACTGGTGTCTCCCGCGCCCCGTTTTTCAATACGTAGCTGAGTCCGCCGATGAACAGGGCACAGGCCACGCTGAAACTCAGCAGAGCTGCGTTTAGGTCCAAAGGCCTATCGTCATCAGTTTGGGAAATCATGGAAAGCTCGCAGTCAGTTTTACGTTACTCGATATATACCTCGTGCTGTCGCATCGGTGTGTAATCGACCTGTATAGCTTTGGACACCAACCAAAGCCAATGAGTGCCTGCGTACCTGTAGTACCTTGTAAGTTACGTTACCGGAAATTACGTTCGCGCATCCGTCTGTCCGATGACCCCGTTTATCGCTACGAATCTTCCAACGTTTTCAAAACTGTGATGCGCGATCACCAACCCATCTGGCGCATCCGCTCCAGAATGAGTCCGCTATAGCGATTCATGCGATCGGGTCGCCGCTTCAGGGGTAATGGCAGAATTGCGGCGAGCCGGGCCGCCTGTTCCCGTTCGATCTTCCGGGCCGAAATTCGATAGTAGTAGCTGCACGCTGACTCGGCCCCATAAACACCAGGCCCCCATTCGACCACGTTGAGATAGAGTTCCAGAATGCGCTGCTTGCCGAGGACAAATTCCGCCACCGGAACAAGTGTGAACTCCGCGCCCTTGCGAAGGATGGATCGGCCGGTTCCGAAGAACAGGTTTTTTACCAGTTGCTGCGTAAGCGTGGACCCGCCGCGAATCCGCCCGCCTTCCATATTCTCTTCAGCGGCGATTTGCATCGCGTGCCAATCGAATCCGTGGTGCTGGTAGAATCGCGCGTCTTCCGCGGCGATCACGGCGTGCTGAAAATCGGGCGAGATTTGGCTCAGCGGAACGAATTCGTATCGTTCATGATACGGCGTGTTGTGAATCCACGACTGCAAGCGGCGTTGCATGTGCACCGCGGTCGTCGGTGGGTCGATCCACCGGGTCGCGACTAGGGTCAACGCAGCGAGCGACCAAAGAAGCACCACTCCGACAAGGAACCATCGAATGAATAATCGGAGAGAGAATTTCCGATGCGGGGCGTGGGACTCGGAAAGCTCAGCGGGCTTGCCATCGACCTGCGCAGGGAGGTCTTCCGCGTGCTCTTTCGAAGGTGTTTCTGGATTTTCAGTCACGCCTCAGAATAATCGTTTGCCCTGTTTTGACATAGTGCCCGATTACTCATGCGCTCTAGAAGGTGGACTCAACGCCAAGACCGAATTCTACTGTACCTCGCCGCGAAATTCCGCGAGTGCCTTAAATCAATGGCAGGTGCCGCTACCCGAATCGGTAAAGCTCTTTCCTGCAATCGGAATGAATTGCCAATCGTAGGCATTGGGCTTCAGCGTTAGTTTCAATACGCCAAAGGCAGTCGTATCGCGAATCTCGGTGTTGGGCTTCGGCGGACCGAACGGACGAAGATTCTTGCCTCCGGTGCCAGCAACGAACTCCCGAATACCGCGCTTGGCATCCGCTTTGCCATCGGGATCCTGGGGCGCGAATCGTTCATAGTCGTGATCGTGGCCGTTGACCACGACATCGGCATTGGCGTCATAAAGAGCCTGCCAGATAGGTCTGAGCTCGGGGTCGTCTCCATGTTTGGCGCCGGAGCTAAAAAGTGGCTTATGGAAATAGGCCAGTGTGCACGCTACGGGATGCGCGGCCAAGTCCGCTCGCAGCCATTTTTCCTCGCGTGAACCGGCGTTGCATCCTCCAACTTCAGTGCACTCGCTGTTCAGGACAACAATGTGCCATGTGCTCAGCTCGTAGCTGTAGAAACCGTCTTTATAGCTTCCTGCGACATCGCCGAAATAGCTAAAGTAAAACGCTGCGTCAGTGGAATGGAACTCGTGGTTGCCCACGGCGGGTCGTGTGCGCGACTTAAAGCGCCCCCAGGTTCTATCGTAGCACTCGAAATTTTCCTTGGTGCCGTCTGGATAAGCCAGATCGCCGACCGCCATCACAGTGCCTGGAATTTGCTCGAGTAGTTTTGCCGTAGCTTCAGCACCGGAGAGGTCAGTACAGTCAGCGATGTCGCCAGCACCGACCAGCACGGCGTTTTGCTCGGCCGCCGCCGGACACGGAGATGCCCTCGTGTCGTGAAAAAAGAATGCCAGCGATAACGACCCACATACGAGTGCAAGCCGGAGATTCAATTTCATATTAGATTGTTCCTGAAATACGGGATGGGGCAGCTCCAGAAGCGGGCCGCCCGTCATCAAACTATTTTTCGTGAGTGGGCGACCAGCGCATGCCGAGTGCGAACGTCGGCCCGTAGTATTCGCGCTGAACCATGTATTGCTTCTGTCCGTTATAGAAGCCAAAGGCTTCGTTAGTCAGGTTGAGGCCATAGGCCACCAGAGTCATTCCGTATTTCAATCGAAAACTCCCTTGAGCATCCAACTGAAAGTGGGAGTACAGATAATTGTCGGCGTCAGGGCCGTGGAGCCCGCCAGGAGTCGGCGTCGAACCACCTGTGCCGTCCTGATACTGATAGGAGTAGATGCTCGCACCGTTGTAAGTCGTGCCAACTCGAATCGAAAGGCGTCCGTGATCGTAGGTTGGGCTGATGTTAAACGTATTCGGCGCCTGTCGTAGGAGTCTCGGGCTGTCCGAGCGCCCGGGCAAGCCGCTCGCCTGAGAATTTGTGTAACTGTAGTTAGCCGTGAGACCCAAGCCGCCGAGCGCTCCGGGGAGCGAAGTGAAATTCTGCAGGTAGGCACATTCAAAACCGGCCAGCCAGCCGCTTCCCGCGTTAACAGGCTGCGATACCATCCATTCCTGCACAGGGTAGAGCGGATTGCCGGGCACAGGCGTGTAGTTTTGCTTCAACTCCGATTGCGTAACGATCGGATCGTACAATTGTTTGTAGAAGAAGCCACCCTGGATCATGCCGAACGGCTTCAGATAGTGTTCCATGAGTACGTCGTAATTGTTGGCCGCTTCAGGCTTCAGGTTTGGATTGCCGAAGGATGCCGAGTCTGGAGTTTGATGCAGAGTGACAGTGAGCGCTTGGGCGATGTCTTGAGGATCTGGGCGGGAAAGCGCGCGGCTATACACCACGCGAAGATCCGTATCGTGCCCCAGGTCAAACCGCACGGAGGCGCTTGGGAGAACCTTGACGTACGATCCGGTCATTTTGGTATCGGAGAGGAAAGCGCCGCTGTCATCAAAAGCTGGAGTGAAGGTAGTCAGGTTTGTTCCTTCGATGCGCACTCCCGCCACAATGCGAATGCGATTGAAGTCGATGGTGTTCATCACAAAACCGGCTGATACCTTCTCTACGTAATCAAAATTTTGAGGCTGCGGACCAGGTCCGCCGGATGCGAGCGTAAAGCCCCCCATATTGGAGTTCAAATAATTGATGATGCTGTTCCAGTTGGTTGTCGGCCCAGCCTTGTAATTGCCGGAGTAGTAGTCGTTGTTGAAATACGTCCCCAGAAATTGCGTCATGGGTAGCGACCCGTTGGCCGTATAGTCCGGAGTATAGGAATCATCAAATTTGTGCGCATTCCGGAATTTCCCGCCAACTTCGATCGTGGAGAGATGCGAGCCGATGTGATAGGTCTTCGCATACGCTCCAGTAAACTGCAGGTTCAATTGAGGGGACTTCCCGAACGACGTGTTGACGTCCACTAAATCGTAGTTTGCCGGAGCATACGCCTCGCTGAAGCAACTAGGTGTCCACTGAGGAACATAGAGGTGAGTAGTGAGCGCGGGGCTGAATTGGCACGAACTGCCGTTCGGATAGAGATTGTTGAAGGTAGAATTCACCGCAAAGTCCGCGCCTTCGTCTCCGCCCGAATGAACTTGCTGCGCGCGCGATACAGACGCGTCCCAGGCGAACCAACTGGTCGCAAACACATGCTTCCCACCAAGAAGAATGCTGCCAATCGAGAAATCAGGAACGCGGTTGGAAGTGCTGAATGCAGGCACGCCTGCTCCGCATACTCCACCGCTGCATCCGTTGGAATTCAATAGTGTAATTCCCGGAGTGTTGTCTGTGAGTGTGTAAACCCACTTGTCACCATAATCCTTGAAGTCGGAATAAATTCCGCGGATGTAAATGTCCGAGCCTTCCCCTAGTTTGTAATCCGCGCTCCCCGTCAATCCCCAACGGCTGCGCTTATAGACGTATTGGCGCATATCTTGCGTATCGAAATAACGCGCTGTGGAGCCATCGCCAAATGTCGCGACGTCCGGAACGGGCTCGATGTCATCGATGCCGCGGCCGTTCCAATCGTAGGAACCCCCGACCAAAACTCCCCAACGCTTATCTTGGCCAAAGCGCTTACCCACAGTTCCCGAAGTTTGCCAAAGGTTGCGGCCACCATCGATCGCGCTCGTGCCGCCTCCGCCGCTAAACGCCACTGTTGGCCGCTCTCCTGCAGTCTTAGTGACAATATTCACGGAACCGCCGATTCCGTCGCCGTCCATGTTCGCTTGCAGGGTCTTGTTGACCTCGACCGATTCGACAAGGTCGGCGGGCATGGCGTCGAATTTAATTTCACGGACTCCAGGCTCTGGCGACGGAACATTGACGCCGTCAATCGTGGCGTTGGTGAGACGCGGCTCGAGACTGCGCACCTGAATATATTTCCCCTCGCCTTCGTCGCGCTCTAGCGTAACGCTGGGCAAGCGTCCGACAGCGTCAGCAATGTTGGCATTCGGAAGTGAAGTGATGACTTCGCTCGTCATCACCTGAAGAATGTTATCGGCAGTGCGTTCCCGGTTGACGGCCTCGGCCTCGCCAGAAACACTTTCGGCAGTCACAAGGATCTGCTCGTTTTGCGAGGACACTTGCATTGAAACGTCCACCGTAGTCGTTTGCCCAGCCGTTACATTTAGGGTTTTTGTAAAAAGAGAGAATCCAACGTAGGTCACCGTCAGCGTGTAGCTGCCAGGCGGGAGATTATTAATGTAGTAGGTGCCCTGTTGCCCTGAGACGACCGTGCGGCCCGCAGGCTGCAGTTTGATCTGCGCGCCTTGCAAAAGTCCGCCCGACGAATCGGTGATGTGGCCCGCTATGGAACCAGCTTCGCTTTGCGCATACGCACTGCTGGCGAGCAAAGCCATGCCCATCAAAATAGGCAGAATCCCTCTAATGTAGTTCCTGGCAAATCTGGACTTCATGGATCCCCCCCCAGTTTTTATCCCCGGCAAGAAACCCCGACCTTTGGCGATCTTCGGAGCATCAGTTCTGGCACTTGAACTCTTTAAAGATTTCCTCCATTGAATCGGAAAGATGGAAACCTTCCATGACGCAACTAGAAACGTTAGTTGAATTGACGCTGAAGTTTTTTCAGATAAGGGCAAGCAGGGAGCTAACTCTCTCAATTACCGAGAGTTCCAAATGCGCCAGCGGGAAGCTTGATTTGAAATTCGGAACCGGCGCCGAGCTTACTCTCTGCAGCGATTGTTCCGCCATGCATTTCCGCGATCCAACGAGCGATCGCCAGGCCCAGTCCGGCACCGCCCGTGTTCCTGGATCGAACGCGATCGACACGGTAAAACCTGTCAAAGATGTTCTTTAGTTCCGATTCCGGGATGCCTTCGCCTGAATCCCGCACGGTAATCTCTGCGTGAGTCTCCGACTGAGATAATGCGATTTCGCATCGCCCGCCGCTTGGACTGTATTTCACTGCATTGTCCAGTAGGATGAGCAGCAGGCGGTCGATCGCAATTGCATCCGCCTTGACCCATACAGGCTCCCTCGGAGTCGTCGCGGTGACATCCAACGCTTTCTCCAATCCGAGCAATGCGGCTCGCTCGCGGGCTTTTTGCACGTGCGCGCCAAGGTCGAGAGTACGCATCTCCATTCCGGCCGCACCGGCGTCAGCTCGTGCAAGCATCAGCAGATTTTCAAGCAGTTCCGATGTATCTACGGAAGTCTCGAGAATGGTGGATAAGGCCCGCCGATACTCTTCTTGGCCCCGCGGCTTCCGCAGCGTGATTTCGGCCGTGGCGCGAATCACAGCCACCGGTGTCCGGAGATCGTGCGAGGCATCCGCTGTGAACTGCGTGATGCTCTTGAAGGAGGCTTCAATCCGCGCAAGCATCGCGTTGAGAGTTTCTGTCAGGCGCCTGAGCTCGTCGTAAGCCTTCGGCATTTCCAGCCGGCTGGACAAGTTCTGCGCACCGATCCGACCCGCGGTTTCAATGATCCGGTTGACGGGCGCGAGAGACCTCCCGCTCAGCCAGTAACCCAGGAGCGAGGCCAGCAATACAAGTAGCGGCAGAATCTCTGTTTCAATGAGCCTGAAGTGATCAAGCGCCTGATCGAACGGCTCCGTCGGAACCGCGGCATGTATTTCGTAAACCTCATTGCCCGCGCTGACCCTCTGAACTGCAATGCGATACTGCGAAGAGTCCAGATTGGTGGTGACGAAGGAAACAACCCCCGCGCTGACTTGCGGCAGTGGTCCATGCGTTTGCAGAAACTGAGGAGACCGGTAGATCCAGTTCCCGTTTTCGCCGGACACCTCGAAGAGCGCCCCGTTCGCCCAAAGCTCCGCGAGCTCGCTCAACTCTTTACGGACTTTGGTTTCTCCACGCAGAGAGTTACTGGCCAGAAGCCGCTGAATGGTTTCCAGATTGGTGCGCGAAGCATTGTCGGCAGTAGCCTCGATACTCCGGCGGAATCCGACATCGCTCACCCAAAAGAAGGCCACGAACGACAAAGCCAGAACCACAAAGTAGAGAGCAGTGAGGCGCGCCCGAATCGGCAAATTTATCAAACTGAATGGCCTCCGATTGAGTACCCGAATCCGCGGTGAGTCTGAATCAATTTCTTGGTGGCGCCGTCGTCCAATTTCTTTCTTAGAAGCCGAACGAAGGCTTCGACCGTATTTTCCGTGACATCAGGACGATTACTCCACACGGCGTCCAATATTGCGCATCGCGACAACACTCGGCCCGGATTCTTTACCAGGAGTTCGAGCAGCCGGAATTCCGTAAGGGAGAGATAAATCTCGCGTCCGGCGCGAAAGGCTCGATAAGAATTTACGTCGAGAACCAGATCCTCGAATTCCAGGACGTTCTTCGGTCTGGCGGCGGAGCGTCGTTCCAGTGCGCGGATCCGCGCAACCAGTTCAACAAACGAAAATGGCTTTGTAAGGTAGTCATCCGCGCCGGCATCCAGTCCTGAGACGATATCCGGAAGGGCGTCACGTGCCGTGAGCATCAGCACCGGAACGGAATTGCCTCTAAGCCGCAACTGCCGCGCCACTTCAAGGCCGTTCATGCCGGGTAACATTACGTCGAGAAGAATCAAATCGAACGCGGTATCGCCAGTCAGCTGAAGAGCCGCGCGCCCATCGGTGGCCCGATCAACCTCATAGGACTCATCCTGTAGCCCATGGACCAGCACTTCGGCCATGACCTCATCGTCTTCGACGAGCAGGATGTTCATGCAAAGACCTCGTGCGGATTCTAAGCTGCACTATATTAATGTTTGGTGAATCATCTGTTGCAATAGCATTGCAACCGCCAACGGCTCAAGATCGGGCTTGGGAGTGAACGTCAGCTTAAGACACAATGGAGTTCGATACGCGCTCGAATCGAGAATGAAAGCCGGGGCATGCAACGTAAACTCTCGGTCGCATATCCATGAGCTTTTGCGTGCAGGCATGCCAACGCTTGCCCAGCTTAGGCAGGACGAAATAATTTTCAGATCCAGATTTCTTCAACGATAAATCGGCGCGCGTTGCAGAGATTGTCCATCAAGCGCGCCTGTCTCACTGCTTGCTTGACGTGTTCTTGACTCGCGGTTACGCTTCCGACTCAGGATTTGTGCCCCAGGAGTTCGGCGTAACGGCTGACGAACAGGTACTCGTGGCAGACACACCTCTGCAGGTTGTAGGTCGAGAAGAAGACAAGACGGAACAGCAAATTTCCGTTGCCGGAGTGCTGGTCAACGCGCTTAAAAGCGCCGTGGCGGACGTGCAGGATTACGCCATGCTTTGTGGCCGCACGCTGGTCGCCCTAGTCACCCCTCCGTACTACCTTCAAGACGTTTTGCAGCAGATGGACAGCATTGGTGCTGGCTCACTCCCCATCATATTGCTATCGGGTTTTTTTATTGGCGCGGTCATGGTGTTGCAGACCGGAGCGCAGTTCACTCGCTTTGGCCAAACCTCGCTGACTGGCGACGTGGTGGCCATCGCACTTGTCCGAGAGTTGGGGCCTTCGCTTACGGGATTGCTGGTGACCGGGCGTTGCGCAACGGGCATCGCTTCTGAGCTCGGCTCGATGCTGGTCACCGAACAGGTGGACGCGATGCGCGCGATGGGGACGAATCCCGTCCGCAAGCTCGTGGCGCCGAGGGTCATTGCGACGCTGCTCACGCTGCCGCTGCTGACCGCGATGACGGATTTCATGGGCTTGCTTGGTGGTTGTGTGGCGTCAGTTTTCTCGCTGCGCCTCACTGCGGTCGAGTTCTGGCGCCGCGCGATCGATGCTTTGGATTTTGCAGACTTGATGCAAGGATTCACTAAGCCGTTTTTTTTCGCGTTCATCCTTGCCACCATTGGCTGTTACAAAGGGCTCACCGTTCGCGGCGGCACGCAGGGAGTCGGCCGGGCCACCACTCAGGCGGCTGTACTGTCTTCCGTGATGATCATTGTGGCTGACGCGTTTCTCACAAAAGTGGCCTTGTACTTCGCGAACAGACTTTTCTAGTACCTGTTTGGGCCCCATCTGACTCCAGCATGCATAAATCGTTTCGTAACCTCCCAGCACCAGAATTACCGTTATAATGACGCCCACACGCCCGATGCCAACCGCCGTCACATCGAATACCGACTCCAGTCCGACCATCAAATTTGAAGGTGTACGCATCGGTTTCGAAGGAAGAGATATTCTGCGAGCCGTTTCGTTTCAGGTGCAAGAACGGGAGACGTTGGTACTGTTAGGCGAAACAGGAATGGGCAAGACGCTTTCGCTCAAGCTGGCAGCCGGCCTTCTCCGGCCCAGCAGGGGTAACATTCAAGTGCTAGGCCGGGATGTATCCAGTATGGCGGAGCGCGACTTGCTCGCCTTCCGCCGGCAGATTGGCTTCGTCTTTCAAGAAGGCGCGCTATTTGATTCGATGACCGTCGGGGAAAATGTGGCCTACCGCCTGCACGAAGACAGAGTGAAAGACGATGAGGTCGATCTGCGCGTGCGCGAGGTGCTGCGCTTTGTCGAGCTGGAACATACCCTGGATCTGTTTCCGTCCGAACTCTCGGGAGGAATGCGGCGGCGCGTGTCCATCGCGCGAGCATTGATCAACCAGCCGCCCATAGTTCTGTACGATTCGCCGACGGCCGGCTTGGATCCGGTCACATCGCAAACGATCATCACGCTTATTCTGCGCCTGCGCGACGTCTTCGGCGTTACGGCGCTGCTCGCGACACAGCGGCTTCAGGACGGTTTCGCACTCGCGAACTTTCGCTTTGATGCCGCATCCAAACGGGTTGTGCATGACGTGTCCAACGGAAATGCGGCAGGCCCCGCCAAAATGGCGGCGACTCGTTTTCTGGTCTTGCGTGACGGCGGGGTTTATTTCGAGGGCGGCCAGGAAGAACTTGCGGATACAAAAGATGAATATCTGAAGCGCTTTCTCGTGTGAATTGGCTTGGTCGGTTGGACGATCGAAAGGGAGGGAAGGAAAAATGGCGCAGCGCAAACAATTGACGTGGATGGAACTGCGCGTGGGGCTTTTCGTGCTGGTAGGCTTGGCGGTTTTGGCTGCCGGCATTTTCTACGTGACGGGGGGGGAATCGTTTGGACCGAAGTACCGGCTCATCACCTATCTGCCTGACGTTTCGGGACTCGTGCACGGAGCTCCGGTGCGATTGAACGGCGTGGAAATTGGGAACGTCGAAACCATTAAGCTGGCGCCTCACGTTCGAGGCCAGGTGCGGCCGAAAAACAGAAACATCGAAGTCGTGATGCGTCTCAGCAAGCAGTACGACAGCGACATTCTGACGGATTCCGCCGCGAGCCTTGTGACGGAAGGATTGCTAGGGAACCGCTACGTCAACATCAGCTTGGGAGTCACAGGTGTGCCTCTGAAGGACGGCCAGGAAGTGCCTGGAGTGGAAGAATCGGGAATGAAGGAAGTGATGGACCGAAGCGTGGACGTGCTGGGCAATCTTCAGACGCTCTCGGAAGATATCCAGGGAGTGGTGGACGGAGTAAAGGCGGGGAAAGGTACGGTCGGGAAATTGCTCGTCGATGAGCAGGCCTACAATCATCTGAACAGCATCCTTTCCAGAGGCGAAGTCATGCTTGCGAATATTCAAGCTGGGCAAGGAACTCTCGGAAAATTGGTTGCGTCGGATGAAATGTACAACAAAGTGGACAAGGGCTTGGACAACGTAAACGTAATATTGACCGATGTGCGTTCGCAGAAGGGAACCATCGGAAAGTTACTCTACGATCCCACGCTCTATGATGAAGCGAAGCAAGCGATATCGAACGGCAACGCCGTCATTGGCGACGTGCGTGCCGGCAAAGGCACTCTGGGCAAACTGGTCACGGACGATACGCTTTACACCAAAATGCGCGACGCTACCGACAATGTGGCCAGCGCAACCGCCAAACTGAATGACAATACGACCACCGTTGGAAAACTCTTTTCCGATCCAAGACTCTATGACAACTTGGCCGGCCTGACCGGAGACATGCGATTGCTTATCGGAGAATTCCGGCAGAATCCCAAGAAATTCTTGCGCATCAAAGTGGCCGTTTTCTGACGCGCTGGAATTCCCAGGTGCCCCGCAGCGCACTTTGCCAGTTATAGCGGGGTGTGTTGTAATGCATTTGTAACAATTCAGGCATACGCTGAGTTGCCAGATCGGTTCTCGCTCAAAGCTTCATGGAAAATCAGGACATCGCACAAAAACAGCCGCGGACGGAAGCGGGCAAATCCACTCTTCCGCAACCCGGAAAACCGGTACCGAGCCGCGCGTACCCTGGCGCGCTGATAGTCGTCGAAGGCACGGATGGATCGGGCAAAAGCACACAGCTTTATCTTTTGAAGCGCTGGCTGGAAATCGGCGGATACCGCCTCCATTTTACGGAGTGGAATTCGTCGCCGCTGGTCAAATCCGCAACGCGGCGGGGAAAACAGCGGCGGCTGCTTACGCCAACAACCTTTTCGCTTCTGCATGCGGCCGATTTCGCGGATCGCTGCGAACGCCAGATCATGCCGCTGCTGCAAGGCGACTATTTGGTGCTCGCTGATCGTTATATTTATACCGCGTTTGCCCGCGATGCGGCCCGCGGATGCCCTGCGCGCTGGCTGAGAAATCTCTATCGGTTTGCGCCTGTGCCGGACATCACTTTTTATTTTCGAGCTCCGCTGGACGTAGCTGTGCATCGTATTCTGAGCGGACGCCCCAAACTGAAATATTACGAAGCGGGAATGGATATGGCGCTCTCCTACGACCGCTCGGAAAGTTTCCGGCTGTTCCAGGCGCGCATCCTCGAGGAGTACGACAAGATGGTCGATTCCGATAATTTCGTCGTGCTGGATGGCACGCTGCCAGTCAACAAGCTGCAGAAACAGATGAGAGAAATTGTCGCGTCTAAAATTGACTTGAAGCGTTTTGCGCCAGGCGTTCAGCCTCCGGAGTAAGCATGTCCGATCAGGAAAAAGAGAAAGAAAAATCCGCCGCGCCGGTTGTTCCGGTGGAACTGACGCAGGCGACGGGCGCGCCGCTTCCCGGGGTGAAACCCGCAGTGCCGGGCGAGGATGAAGCTGCACAATATTTCTATGGCGAAGCATTAGTCGGATTTGACCCGAGTGAAATTACCGGAAACCTCATCGTTATTGAGGGGATGGATGGTTCCGGGCGATCGACGCAGATCGCGCTGCTCCAGGAATGGCTGGAATCGGAAGGCTTCGCCGTACAGACCAGCGGATTGCGAAGATCCTATCTCGTGGGACGCGACATCGACGAGTTGCTGGCGAAGAACGCGGTAACGCGGCTGACACTTTCGCTCATGTACGCCACGGATTTTTTTGACCAGGTCGAGCATCGTGTGTTGCCTGCGCTTCGCTCCGGAACAGTAGTTCTTGCCGACCGTTTTATTTTCACGCTTGTAGCACGCGGCGTAGTGCGCGGAATTAATCGCGATTACTTGAACGGCCTTTACGCCATGGCGTTGCGCCCACATCTTACGTTTTGGCTGAACGTTCGTCCTGAAACTGCGTTTGCGCGCGAATTCAAAAAGGCACAAGCCATCAGTTATTGGGAAGCGGGGCGCGACATGTCGCTTTCTCACGACCTCTACTGGTCGTTCATTCGCTACCAAACGATGATCAAACGAGAATTCGAAGTGATGGCCAAGCGCCACGCGTTCATTGAGCTGGATGGCGAAGCGAGCGTTTCCGCCGTCAACAAACAGCTTCGCCAGCGCATCGGCGAGCAATTGGGAATTCGCGCGACGAAATACACACCCTCCGCCGCGCTTGCGCACCTCTGGCGGTAAATTCCGAATGTCCGAGCCGGTTCACATTGCCTCCATCGACGCGGGCTCCAACGCAGTGCGCCTTGCCGTGGCGCGCGCCTATTCTGCACTGGATATCGAACCCCTGTTCAACGAGAGATATTCGCTGCGACTTGGCGAAGGCGTTTTTGTGCGGCACCGCTTCAGCGAAGAACTCTTCAAAAAGGGCGTCAAGGCCTTCCGTCATTTCCACGAAGTGATGGAGGAGTTCGGAGTTACGCGATACCGAGCGGTGGCGACAAGCGCTTCTCGCGAAGCGCGCAATCGCGATGCGTTTGTGCGGCGCATCAAGCAGAAGACGGGGATCGCGCTTGAGGTGATCAACTCCTCGGAAGAATCGCGGCTCGGTCGTGTCGCCGTTCTGGCTGCTCTAGGACCGGAATCTCCGCCGCGGTGCATCGCGGATTTGGGCGGAGGAAGCCTGCAGATAAGCATCCTCCGCGATCACAACGTGGAACAGAGCGCGCAGTTGCCGCTGGGAGCGGTGCGGCTGATGACCACGCTGAAAATCCCAGGTGTGATACGTCCGGCGCAGGCAGAACAAGTGCGCAGGTACGTACGCGCGCTTTTGGAATCGCGCCTGCCTGCGCGGCCGAACCTCGGCGAACAAGTCGCGGTTGCGCTGGGAGGAAACGCCGAAACTCTAGCGAATATTGCGCCCGGCCCCCGGCTTCATGGACTGCCGACGATACAGCTTTCCTTGCTGCGAGAACGACTGCCGGGCCTTTTGGAACGCGATGTTCGCGAGCGCATGAAAAGTTATGGGATAAGACGGGACCGCGCGGACGTGCTGGGCATTTCGGCGATCACGTTTGTAACGCTCGGGCGCTACCTGAACATTCGAAATTTCTCGATCCCCAGCGTGGGGCTGCGCGAAGGGTTGCTTCAGGAAATTGCGCGTGAGGCGTTTTCCAGAACGGAGCCGCATCGCTACAACGCGGCCGCGCGACAACTGCTCGTGGGCACACGGAGCCTTGCGCGGCGTTTCCAAAAGGACCAAACGCACGCTGAGCACGTGCGCGAATTGAGTGTTCTCCTATTTGACCAACTGCAACCCGTGCACCATCTTCCTGCGCAGTCTCGCGTGCTTCTCGAGGCTGGGGCGCTCTTGCACGACACCGGACACATGATCAGCCATCGCGGCCATCACAAGCATGGCGAATACCTGGTGTTGAATGGCGATATTCCGGGACTGGAAGGACGGGACCGCGCCATCGTTGCCGGGCTGGTGCGCTATCACAATCGAAAATCGGAGCCAGCGGGCCACCACGCCGCGTATTCCTCGCTGAATAATAGTGATAAGCGAATCGCGAGGCGTCTCTCGGCGATTCTGAGAATTGCCGAGGCGCTGGATCATTCCCATCGCCAGCGAGTGACGCAGCTGCGCGCGGCTTTTCAGCGGGCTGCCGTGGGACTTCAGATCACCGCGCGGGGCGATGCTACGGAAGATTTGGTGGACGCGAACCGCAGCGCGGAACTTTTCGAGAAAGAGTTTCACGTGCGACTTTATTTTCGGCAGATGCCTTCGCAATAACGGCGACGCGGACCTTCGCTCGACTGTTCAGGTGATATTCTTTAGCTTCATCGAGGGGGGAAAGATCCCATGGAAATATACGTTGTGCGTCACGGAATCGCGATCGACCGGGAAGATCCCAAGTGTCCGCCCGACCCGGAAAGATATTTGACCGAGGAAGGCGTCGAGAAAACGAAGCGAGTGGCCGCGGCGGTGGCCGCGCTTGGTGCGACGCCGGATTTGTTGCTATCGAGTCCCTACGTGCGAGCGATGCAGACGGCGGAGATTTTCGCGTCGGCGCTGGATTATTCCAAACAAAAGATTCGGCGGACGGATTTGCTATTGCCGGGGGCGGAGCCTTCTTTGTTTTTCCGTGAGCTGGCGAAAGACAAACAGACGTCGACACTTTTTGTGTTTGGACATGCTCCGCAACTGGATGACATTATCGCGGCGGCTCTGGGTTCAAAACATCACATTACTTCGTTGAAGAAGGCGGGTGTGGCGTTAATCGAATTGAAGCGCGTATCGCCGCCGAACGGGCAGTTGGTTTGGTTGGCACCGCCGAAACTTTTGCGGCGGGCAGGGAAGTAGATTCAATCTGCCCGGCTTCTGCGACGATGGCTGGCTAGAGGTTGTGCTAGGGCTGAAGAGCCGGTCTAAAGCCCGGCACCTACATTAGTAGCGCACTAGCAGCGAACGTACACAGGCCGACTGCACAGGGCACCTGCATGAGGGGTCGCATAGACGAAGGCGGGCACGATGTATCGTGCCCCTACGGGTGCTTGTCGTTTGATTTCCTATATAGTTGTTCGCCCTCCCCCAGGAATTTTGTAACCGTTGCTGATAAAGGACTTGCGGTTTGCGTGCCGTGGGTTATGGCTTGGACGGCGGAGTGACGGGCTGAAGCCCGCCCCTACATTTCCGGACTTTCCGGACGAGGTTACCAGGGTTTGCCGTCGACGTAGAGGCGGTGGGTGTGGTCGAAGTGGACGGCGTAGGGATCGCGGTTTGGGGCGCCTGGTTGGCGTCGGGTTTGCGGTAGTGGTGGAGTAGTTGGCGGGGCGTTGTTGGGTTGGGCGGTTTGTGTTGGAGTGGGATTCGTTGTGGGCTGTGGGAGGGGACAGGCGGGGGTTGGGAGTTGGGTCTCGTCGATGGTGGATGGGGTGGGATCGAGACAGGGTCCTTCGCTACGCTCAGGATGACAGGCTTGTGGTGTTGGCGCGGGTGTTTGTGGCGGGGTTGCGTTGGTGCGGTCGGGGAAGATGGAGCGGGCGATGTTTAGGGCGGCTTCGGTATCGGCGGGCGAAGGGCGTGTTGCTGCCGGTGTTGACGGTGGCGGGGCGTCGGATGGTTGCGCGGACGGTTGTAGCCCGGCCCTCACGGGTGTTGACGGGGCATGTTGAGCCGGGGGTGTGGGATGCGCGGGGTGCTCGTCCTCGGGTTCGGGATTGTCATCGAATTCGTTCTCGGATTCATCTTTGGGGGCGTTGGGGTCGGGCGGGTAGAGGTAGTCGTGGTTGGAGGTGACGGAGGTGTGGATGGCGTCGCGCCAGCCGTCGGTGCCGAAGGCGTTGATGTATTCGTGTTGGGCTAAGCGGGTGGACTGCATCAGGGTTTGGAACATGTAGGCTACGGTGCGGGCTACACGGGGTTTGATTTGGCCGCGGATTATGGCGGGGATTAGCCGGCCCATGGCTGTGTTGAGATCGTTGGCGGAGAGGTAGTCGCCGGAGAAGAAATAGGTTAGGTCTTTGGCTAGTTTTTCGGCGGACTGGGATTGGGATTCTTTTTGGGCGTGGTAGAAGCAGAAATGCGGGTGGCTGCTGATGCGTGGGGTGCGGCAGCGGCGGCCATCGGTGAAACTGAATAGACATAGGGATATGCGGTCCTTGGCGGTTAGCGAAGGCATTTGAGTCTCCTTGATTTAGTTTTGGGATTTTTAGGCGCGAAATGCAAAATACAAGATGCGAAATGCGAAGTGCGAAATGCGAAATGCGAAATGCGAAATGCGAAAAAGAAAGATGCCGGGCTAAAGCCCGCCGCTACGTATAAAAACAAAAACGCCTCGCGGTGGC
>Ga0210388_10001414_pt1 | contig 18871 bp, 16 predicted proteins | sample IncBWC19OmetaG_FD_155485 | JGI IMG/M metagenome (GOLD analysis project Ga0210388, IMG submission 155485) | Forest soil microbial communities from Barre Woods Harvard Forest LTER site, Petersham, Massachusetts, United States - Inc-BW-C-19-O ... | reverse complement strand
GCTTGCCCTCGCGCCAGAACAGCGTTGGCGTGCAGTAGGGGTTACCATCCACGACGTAGGAGACGTGACACATGGGAGCGGCGTCAAGAACGGCGTGAACAGTCGCGTGATCGTAGAATCCTCGGTCCTGCCGCCGCTTCACCTGGTTCACGCGATTGACCGGATAGCTGGGCGCCCTCTCTTCTGACATGACTTCCCCCTCGTTGACAATCGCTTGTATTGCTTCGAGCCTTGTAGCACGCTGCAAATGGTCGCCGCGAGGTCCAATTTGGAGCCGATTACGCCAACCACTTCCAAACGTCGACGCAATGTCCTTGATGTACCACTCGGACTGGACCGGACCATCGGCAATCAGTCTCTGCAGGTGCACGCCAGTTTGCGAAGCGCGATTCTCGACGGCCGGCTCGCGGCCGGATTGCGGCTGCCGTCGAGCAGGAGCCTGGCCGATCAGCTGAGTGTCAGGCGCAACGCCATCGTGGGCGCCTATGAGCATCTTCTGAGTGACGGTCTTGTCGACGCCCGAATCGGCGACGGCACCTACGTCGCCTCTCGGCTGCCAACCCGCGTAGATCAAATTACGGTTGCCCCGTTTGTGGCCGCGCCAAACCCCCGCGGTGCGTTTGCGCTTGGCCAGACCTACTCAGATCCGGTCGTTCTGCGGCGTCTTGCGAGCGCAACGCGGCGCCGGATCGCCACCGCGCCGGCGACGTACCTTGGTTATGGGGACCCGCGCGGTGGTGAAGAGCTTCGCCGGCAGATCGCGCTACATCTCGCGGCAAGCCGCGGCATCCGCTGTGACCCGAGTTGTATCTTCATTGTTAGCGGGACCCAGCAGGGTGTGCGCCTGTGTGCGGATGCGCTCTTGCGCTCCGGGGACCGGGTGTGGCTGGAGGATCCCGGCTATCCGGCGACGCGCAATACCCTGGCAGCAGCAGGAATGCGTCTCGTTCCGGTACCAGTGGACGGTCAAGGTATTCAAGTTGCGGCGGGCCGGCGGACGGCGTCGTCAGCGAAGGCTGTCTACGTCACGCCTTCTCATCAATTTCCGACCGGTGTCACGATGAAGATGGAACGGAGGATCGCCCTCCTTGACTGGGCCCGAGCCTCACGCGCCTGGGTGTTCGAAGACGATTACGACAGCGAGTTTCGCTACAGTGGACCGCCGCTGACGGCGCTTGCCGGCATTGATCGGGCCGATCGCGTCATTTATATCGGAACATTCTCCAAGACTCTGTTCGCCGGATTGCGACTCGCCTACCTGGTGCTGCCACCGGCCGCGGTGAAACCGGTTGTCATTGCCCGTGCGGCTCATGACCGTTTCCCGCCGAGCCTTCTTGAAGGTGCCGTCGCTGACCTGATGGCGAACGGCATACTTGCCGCCCACGTTCGGCGGATGCGCACTCGCTATCGCATTGCCCGGGATACAATCGCGAGCACTCTAGAACGAACCGCACGTGGCACACTTAGGCTCGTTATACCGACTCAAGGTCTTCATATGCTGGCCCACCTTCCACCCGGACTACCGAAGCATGCCGCAGCTGAGATTCGCGCGATTGCACGGATCGAATGTTTTTTACTATCGGAGACGCGCCTCGTGCGGTCCGGACCAGACGGATTCGTCCTCGGCTTCGCAGGTCACGACATCAAGGAGTTAGCGGCGGCAGCCCGTAGGCTTGGTCAAGCGGTTCGTACTTACGTTCGGGTGTCCGCCGCCTGCTGACGGAGATCTCCGGCGTAGCTGGCGCTTGCCGAAGGCCGTCTTTCTCCTTGGTTCAAACGCATAAAGCCGGTAGGCGACATTTGTATTCAGCTGCGGTCGAACGTATCTTGGTCTCTCGGTCGGAAATCAATCAATGGAGATTTCGCATGAGAGAGCTCACTGCAGATCTGTTCATCTCGCTGGATGGTTTCGCCTCAGGCCTGAATCAGACGGCTTACTTCGGCTATTTCGGCCAGAATCTGGGCGATTGGGTGCGTGACCATCTTGAGAAGCCTCAGATCATACTGATGGGGCGAGCGACCTATATGGCGCTGGCTCACTTCTCGGCATCCGCAACGGATCAACTCAGTGTAAAAATGAGCAGCCTCCCCAAGCTGGTATTTTCAAGCACACTGAAAGAGCCGCTTGCCTGGAAGAACACGCGACTATTGAAGAGTGCCGTCGCGGACGAAATCCGGGCGCTCAAACAGCAGCCTGGAGATCCGTTGCGATCGATCGGCAGCATCAGCCTCGTGAAGAGCATGATGCAGCTAGGACTCGTCGACCGCCTTCGGCTCATGGTATTTCCCCTGATCCTTGGCAGTGCTGGCAGGGAGCCGATCTTTGCCGGCTTTCCACAAAGGAGTCTCGAACTGATCGATATGAAGGTCCTGGACTCGCGGCTTATTCTCCTGGAATACCGGCCCGTCTAATGGTCGGTCAGTCAGCACCCCGCCGATTCTCGGAATGCTCTTAACCCTCCACCAGACGCAGCGCATTCCCGAGCGACAGCGGCGTTTCGGGCCGAATGCGCTCCCACACTTTGTGGTACCAAAAAGATTAACGAAGTGGTTCTTGAGAATGCCCCTGAATCTCCTTACCCTCACTCGACCGATGATTTCGATAGCTCGCAACGTGGCGGTCGTCAGCCCTCGAGCATTCTTGGATACGACCCCGCAAGGAGACTACTAACAATGAAAACACTCATCCCTTGCCTGGTCGTGATGGTCTTCGGCGCAGAGCCTGCATTTTGTGCTTTCGCCTTGGACGCTGTAGCTGAGCCGAGCACCGAAGCCGCAGTCCTCGCTCCAGACGACGACCGGCTCGCCGCGGAACTCACAGGTGACCTGAAAGCTCTCGATGCCCGTTTAGTGCCAACATACCGCGACGTCACAGAAGAGGGTAAGGTTCACACCAAGCAATATTTGGTTGCCGATGCGGCGAAACACCCCAGCAAAGTTGCGATCCCGCCGCTGCAGGCGGCCGCGGATTTCCGCGCACAACATCCGCTGACAGAGCATGTGCTAGTCGAAGGCGACACCTCCATATTGCAGTTCGAATCAAGCTAACGCGAACAACAAGCAGTTATTCGATCGGTTGATGTGTTTGCGTATAAGGATGGTCGATGACGCGGGTTGTATTCATCACACAACAACGTGATGAATTGGGACCCGGTGGGCGCGACTGTTGAGCGCGGCACCGGATTAAGGTCAGTGGGAGGCAAATGAATTGAATATGGGTGACGAATCGGCACGTTGGATTGGATTTAGGCTCTTCATTGCGCGCTTCAAAATCGCCAAACTGTTTGCATTTGCGTTGCCGTTGTTCGCGGTTCTGGTAGTGTCGCAACTTTTGATGCAAGGCGTCGCCCACGCGTTGCCGCTCTCGGCTCGGCCGCTGTGGTGGCTGGCGTCCAAGTCTTTGTATGCCGCGGCGATGATTTGGCTCTATTCACTCGAGGTCCGGTATTTCGAGCGTCGCCCGGTTTCGGAGCTGGCGACTCGCGGAGCGGCTTCCAGAGTCGCCGCCGGAGTCGCCGTAGGCTTCGTGTTGTTCACCTCACTCTTGGCAGTTCTCTATATCAGAGGGGATATTCATCAAGCTCATTTCAACGGCTTCGCCGGCCTGACGTCGCAGGCAAGCGCTGGCCTCGGCGCAGCGGTCGGCGAAGAGCTGCTATTTCGCGGAGCGATTTTTCGTATCACCGAGGAATGGCTCGGGACCACAGCCGCCCTGATCATTTCTGCGGTTCTGTTTGGTGCCGCGCACGGCCTGAATGCGAGCGCAACGCCCATCGGTGTGGTCGCCATCGGTCTTGAAGCCGGAGTACTGCTTGGCGTCGCGTATTCTGCATCGCGCAGTTTATGGCTCCCAATCGGAATGCACTTTGGTTGGAATTTTACTGAAGGAGGCCTATTCAGCACGACGGTGGCGAGTGGCCCATCCCGTGCTCTGGTGTCCATGACGCTGGATGGACCCGTGCAACACACCGGCGGTAGTTCTGGGCCGGAAGCTTCGCTAATCGCAATCGCCGTTTGCCTCATTGCCGCAACCATCCTGAGTATTTACACCGTGCGCCGCGGCCTGTGGCAGCCGTGGCCGCGTCGCTCCAAGGGCTGACCGGACGACGGCTTCGTCGCGGCGAGGGTCTCGAGAAGAGACTCTGTCACTCCGTTGGTCGAGGGCACTTCTGAATGGACGCATACAAATGCAACGGCTAGTCTTTTCTGGAATCATCACCGCCATCATCATGACCTTTGTCGTGGCCGTCGCGCAATCAGCCGGCGACAGTGTAAACGATGCGATGGATTCCATTCGATCGCAGGCGATTCGTGCCGACATGCGTTTTCTCACGGACGATATGCTGGAAGGTCGGGGTACCGCCACTCGCGGTCACGAACTGGCTGCGAAATTTATGGCAACCCAATTTGAAGCCATGGGCCTGGAGCCGGCAGGAGACAAGGGCACTTATTACCAAAATGTTCCGCTACGCTCTTTTATGGCGGACCAAAAGCATTCTTCCGTTTTGTTGATTGAGTCGACCGACAAGCTAACGCTCGCGTCCAAGGACGATTTCTTTGTGCGAGGCGACCCTGGGCGTCAAACCAGCGCGGTGGAGGCGCCTGTGGTCTTCGTCGGCTTTGGTGTGTCAGCGCCGCAGCAAGACTACGATGATTACAAGGCCATGGATGTCAACGGGAAAATAGTGGCGCTAACCTTTGGCGCGCCTGCCTTCGAGCCAGCAATGAGAGCTTACTACTCGTCCATTGTGACTAAAGCGAAGAACGCGGTCGCGCACGGTGCGGTCGGCATGATCGTCGTCGATGACCCACTGGGAGAGGAGTACTATTCGTTTGGCGCACGGGTGCGACGCTTGCAATCGCCCGAGCTGCGATGGCTCAATTCGAAAGGCAGTCCCAATGACTATTTCCCACAATTGCGGGCAATCGCTTATACGAGCCTGAAAGGCACGGCGATGCTTCTTCGCCATGCGCCGTTTTCAGCAGAACAAGTATTTGCCGCCATAAAAGAAGGAAAGTCGCTGTCCTTCCCCTTGCCAATATCCGCCAAGATATCCGCGACGACTCAGTGGAAGGATACATCCAGTCCGAACGCCGTCGCCCGGCTTCCCGGAAGCGATCCAATATTGAAGACTCAGTACGTGATCTATAGCGCCCACCTTGATCATCTTGGGATCGGCGACCGTGTGCAAGGCGATGATGTTTATCATGGCGCGCTGGACAATGCGTCAGGTTCCGCGGCGTTGCTTGAATCCGCTCGGGCATTCCGGACCCTTTCCACCCCACCCCGCCGCTCGATCCTGTTTCTTTCCGTCACGGGGGAGGAGTCCGGCTTACTGGGCTCCGATTATTTTGCCCACAATCCGACCGTCCCAAAATCCTCCATCGTTGCGGATCTCAATAGCGACGGTGTGATGATGCTCTGGCCGCTTCAGAGCGTGGTTACCTTCGGCGCAGAGCATTCCAGTTTGGATAAAATAATGGACGTGGCGACGCGACGTTTGGGGTTGAGTCGAAGTAAAGATCCCAATCCCCAGCAATTGTTTTTCATTCGCAGCGATCAATACTCTTTCGTGCAACAGGGCATCCCGGCGGTCTGGCCGTCACCGGGCTTTAAGTCCAACAATCCCGCGATCGATCCGAAGGCGATTTTCTCAATCTGGCAAGAGACTCGGTATCACAAACCGCAGGATTCCATTGATCAACCGGGGTTGAACTTCGAGGAAGCTGCAAAGTACGTGCGATTTTGCTTTCTCGCGATCTATCTCATTGCGCAGGAGCCGCAGAGACCTAAGTGGAATGAAGGGGATTTCTTCGGCGTGATCAATGGCACCTTGCATTAGCCACGAAACATGAAGCTTGAACGCGCGAGGGCCGCAGTTAACCTATAGAGTCTGCGGATCTGCAGCAAGGCGTCTGGAATGGCGTTGCAGCATCCGAAGCTAGCCTGTCCCTTTAGTGCTGTCACCTCAATCTCGATCTTTATGCGTGGATCTGCCAGACCGGCTGAAATCATCATTGCCGCAGGACGGAATCTCGCGAAAATACTTGCGAAGAACCGGCCAGCATTGTTCGAACGCGGAGCCGTCAGGCAATACGTATGATACACGTACGATGCCCCGCGGACTCGAATCGGCCGGCGCAGAGCAACCTCGATGTTCTTTAGGGATTGCTTTGTTTGGGCTGCCAGGTCATCAGCTATCGCCATGGTCGAGTAATCGAACCCAGTTGTGCCCAAAACAATTACTCAGTCGCCGGCGAGCACGGCTCGGGAATAGCCGATTGCAGCTTCGAAAGTGGAACCAGAACTAATCAGTTTTCTCTGCATGGCGCCTCTAACCTTGATAACTAGCTGGTCGAAGGCGACAACTTGCCTGTAGCGGTCTTAACGCCTGCACCATTCCTTGTGTCCTTCACCAACAGCCATGCGAACAGTGCGCCGATTGCGATCGCTACGATTGTGGCTGTCCACTGATCGACAAACCATCCGTTTGGGAGAATGATCATGCAACCGGAGAGCGCATTGTTCGCTCCGTGCGCGAGACTGCCGGGCCAGACACTGGCGCAACGATTCACTAACCACCCCAGAACGAACGACATGGATATTGCTTCCAGCGGGAAGATCAGCAATGCCCCTATAACGGGATGCTGTGCGTCATTGAGGCCGGACAAGTTAATGGGCAAGTGCCAATAACCCCATATTAGACCTACGAATAGTGTGCCTTTGATGGCGCCGAATCGACGCTGCATCTCCGGCTGCAACACCCCTCGCCATCCGCCTTCCTCGCCAATGGCACCCACGATCATAATGACTACCGAGCTGAGGACTAGTGACAGTAGAAGATTCAGGGCGAAGTAAACGAAGCCTTGCTGCCCAGCGCCCAAGACTGCGTGGAGATGCTGGATGGAATCAATACCGCTGCCGTTCTCACCAAGGCGGAAGAGATCTGAGTTCCAGTGTCCCAGACGCAGCGTTGCGATCAAGATTTGCTGACCGCAGTAGAAGGACCATCCCGCTGCAGCCGCCACGGGCCAGAACCGCAATGCGGCCTTTTTTAACCTCGACCATAATCCTGCGCGGGGTTGTCCACCGGCCAACAGCGCTGCCGTAAGCGGTGCCCACATCGCGGGCAGTAGCCAAAATTGCCCCTTCGAACCATAGATGACAGCCAGTGTCATAAAGAACCAGCCGATCCCGAAACTCAATCCGAGAAATGTTAGTAGATCTTTGTTTTTCATGTCACGAGACTCCAGACGCAAGGTAACTTGACTCGTCAATCTACCTGAGCAACTACCGGTCATTGTCCGGAGGTAGCGGATCCAGTGAGTATTGCGTCACGACCCAAATCGTGCCGATTCCGCTCTTATGAATTCGCCATTGTGGCCAAGCAACGCTCTAGGAGCGATTTAAAGGTCTTGTCCTCGCCATCACCTGCGCGAGGTCCACCATCCAAATGTTGTAGAGACCGTTATTCCACGTCGTCATTTCTCGCAACACGTCGATTCCGCCGCCTGCGGGTATCGGTTTCGGCACAGGAACGACGCGATCACTGGAAAAGTAGAGTGTCTGATTATCCGGACTCAATCGCGGTTCCGCGTCTGATTGAGGACTATTAATCGAGTCTCCGAGGTAGATCGGCTCGCTCCATCCTTGTCCAATCCGGTATGTAATAAATAAGTCAATGTCCTTTCTTGCGTGACGCCCGGAGCCAAACACCATGAATGAGCGGTCGCGCGCAACCGCCGGATCGACATCGGTGTCTGAGCCATCGCTGAAGGCGAGTTCGTGGATCTCGGTATACGTGGAATCGGCTTCAAAAAGCTGAAACTTATGCGTCTTCAAGTTGGGCCGCATGAAGTAGAGCGTGCCGTCTCCTGCAATACTCGGCGAATAAGTCGAGCCGCTCGCGTTAACACTATTTGGCAAACGGACCGGCGTACCCCACCCAGCGGGGGTACGGGCGACTCGCCAGAGATTGGATCCCTCTCCCGGTTGGGATTGGCCATTCATTTCCCCATCTACGGGGCGTCCCCCTGGAATTGCGGGACGATTGGAAGAAAAAATGAGGTACGACCCATCCGGTGACATCGCCGGCTCCATGTCGAGCCAGCGCCCGGAAAAAGGCACTATCGCGGCCTCCGACCAACCATGTTCTTTCTTGTGCGATATGAGAAGAAACGACGCCGCTGCTGAGCTGCGGCCAAAAATAACTGTCTTGTCGTCTGGACTGAAAGCAGGCGCGCTGTCATGCGCTGGACCAGAAATCGCGCCAGGCGCGAAGATTTTTGGTTTGATATCTAAGAGTGCGTCCGCGCGTGTGGCGACGGGCCCGAGTAAAGCAAAAGACCCGAAAACGACCGCTATTCTTGTCCAATTCGCCATCGGACGCTCCTTATATAGAATCGCTAATTTGCATCGTCGCTTGGAGCTTTTTGTATCCGCTCCGCCTGTCAACTACGCTCTCTGCCCTCCACTGACTTCATTCAAGGCTGTCGCGCGGCCAGCCGCTTCCCATGCCGCTAGATCTTTCAGCAGACTCTCACTGTGATCGCGAATTGCGTCGATCGAATCGGCGCCGAGCTGCAGTCGCAACGGCGTATTGGGCGAATCGAGCGCGGCTTCGATCGCGGCCGCCGCCTTACGCGGATCTCCCTCCTGCGCGCCATGCATGTTTCTAGCGAAGTTGCGAGTTTCAGCAATCACGGCACGATAAGCTTCAAGAACAGGCATGTGCCGCATGCTGTTACCGGCAAGGTTGGTGCGAAACTGCCCAGGTTCCACAATTAAGACCTTGATGCCGAACCGTGCAACTTCGCGTGCCAGTGCCTCGCTCACGCCTTCGAGTGCAAATTTGCTGGCCGAATAGGCACTGAAGCCGGCAAAGGACAACTGACCGCCCAGGCTCGAGATATTCACGATCGAGCCTCGCTTCTGCGCGCGCAAAACGGGCAACACCGCGCGGGTGATGTTCGCCGCACCGAAGAAGTTTGTCTCCATCTGAGCGCGCAACTCTCCATCCGGGGTCTCCTCGAACGCACCAACGACGCAGTAGCCGGCGTTATTGATGACAACATCGATCCGCCCAAAGCGAACAACCGCCGACTGAACCGAAGCAACGGCATCCTGCGCACACGTTACGTCGAGCGCAAGGGCCAGAACCCGCTGCGGCGCCACAGCCACGAGCCTTTCCAGGGCGGCGACGTGACGCGCGGTCGCGACGACGTTATAGCCGCGTTGCAACGCATGCTCGCAGAACGCTTGTCCAAAGCCCGAAGAAGCACCGGTAACAAACCAAGTCTTGATGGCCATGTGGACCTCCCTTCATGGAGACGGGAATAATGAAAAAAGCCAGAAACCAACTGTAGCTCTGCGACTCGAAGCTTTGACGCATTACGCTGCGGATTGTTCCGAGCAGTCGGGGTGGTCTTGATTCCGATTCCTGCGCCCCATCCTGGATGCGCGCAGCACCCGGAACGCGGAATGAACCTGGGCTACGGATCTCTGAAATGACTCGCCGACCTGGGCGCACTCTGCTTCTGATATTGTCGGCCCTCGTTTGACAATCGGCTTATACCGCTTTGAATCTTGTAGCACGCTGCAAATAGTCGCCGCGAGGTCCAATTGGGAGCAGATTAGGTAGCCACTTCAAACGTGATCCCCAGCGGGAATTTTCCTAACTGTTTGTCGATCCGCACGTTGCTGATACGTCGAGGTACTACATCAGTTGGAGATGATAGTCACGGTTCGCAAGAATGGAGGATAAATGAGTACGTATCAGAAATTCACGCCTATCAAGACGCTGATCGCAGTCTTTGCGACTTTTACCGCTGGCTATCTGGACCTAGCGATCATTCAGGCAGCAGAGGAGATGCCGCCCATGCAGATCCCCAGACCCACACCCAGCACCAGCGGTCACGCCGCCGTCAACGGAGTAAATTACTACTACGCGGTCTATGGTACGGGTGAGCCGCTGCTGCTCCTTCATGGCGGCCTGGGCCAGATCGAAATGTTTGGCCCCAACCTAGCCAGGCTGGCGCAGACCCGGCAGGTGATTGGCGTCGATCTACAGGGCCACGGCCGCACACCGCTGGGGTCTCGGGCAATTAGTTCTGTCGACATGGGCGATGACATGGCTGGCGTGTTAAAAAAGCTCGGCTACGACAAGGTGGACGTGCTCGGCTATTCGATGGGTGGTGGCGTCGCATTTCAATTCGCCTCACAGCATCCGACGATGGTTCGTCGTTTGGCGCTCGTATCCGCTGGCTACTCGCGAGACGGATTCTATCCGGAGATGCTGCCGCAGCAAGCGGCAATCGGCTCCGCTATGCTGGAGCAGATGAAGGAAACGCCGATCTACAAGTCGGATGCGGCGATTGCGCCGCATCCGGAAGACTTCCCGAAACTGCTCGACCAATTGGGGGCCAACAGCCGCAAGCCCTTCGACTGGTCGGCGGACGTTAAGAAGCTCACCATGCCCGTGATTCTCATCTTCGGTGACAGCGACGCGTTCCGGCCGGAACACATCGTGAAGTTTTACCAGTTGCTTGGCGGTGGTCTCAAGGACGCTGGCTGGCAGCGCCAGCACATGTCGCAGAATCGATTGGCTATCTTGCCAAATGTCACGCACTACGAAGTAGCCTTGGCACCGCAGCTGCTCGACGCTGCTCTGCCATTTCTAAACGGAGAAGGACGCGCAAAGAGCGAGGAGCGCGTGTGCGACAAGTAAATTTCAACGCCTCCGAGACAGAGGAATGTCGCCAATTGAATCCGCTACCCTGATGTGGCGAAGCCCCTTATCCGCGGACAAGGCTCGGACCTCAGAATCTCTGGCGGTGTGGGGCGACCATCCGCCTATCGTTTCGATCAGACCACCTGGGATGATGGCCAAACGGCAGTCCACGAGGGCGTCCTCGCCACCGTCGGTGGCCGGTGCGAAATTGATTCGTTTTGACTTTATGATCAACCAGAACACGAGCCGGGCTAAAAAGGCGGCGCGTAAGGATCCAGTCGTGATCACCGACCGCGGCCGTCGCTCGCGCTGGGCGAACGGCGTCCCATTCGAGAGCCTTTACCTTTCCCCATAGGCCAATTGATTGGCCTGGATTCGGCCCAAAATTTCCGTCCCCATTTAGAGTATGATCTGGGCTGAATATCGTTTATCGATATCAAAGTGAAAGGCCCTTCGAAGCGAGTATATGAAAAGCACTTCCCCCAGCCGGATGACTGCATCGGAGTTCGTGGCCGAAACCCTGCGCCGGGAGATCCTCCGCGGTGAGCTCGCACCGGGACAGCCGCTTCTGCAAGACCATATTGCCGCGCGTTTCGATGTCAGCCAAAGCTCGGTGCGCGAGGCCTTGCGACGGCTCGAGTCGCTCGCATTGGTTGTTTCCATCCGCAATCGAGGCACGTTTGTCGCGACGCTGACCATCGATCAAGTGGAGGAGATGTATGAAATTCGTCTCGCCGTCGAACTCCTGGCCCTGCGCCACAAGTTTGTGAAGCTGTCGCGCGAGGACCTGAACGAAGCAGAGGATCTGCTCGATGACATGGAGAAGGATCCTGAAACGGCATTCTTTCTGGGCGATACCCACAAGAAATTTCACGCCATCTTCTACGACGGCGCCGATCGCAAACTTGGAAAGGACATCTTGCAGAACATATACGGCAACTTGACCCGCCTGTGGGTCGACTTCATCCGGAAGAAGCCCAGTCTGGCGCGCGGCTATGAAGAGGAATCCCGCCGGCAACATCATGATCTGCTGCGAGCCGCGAAGTCGCAGGATCTGGGTGCAGCCGAGGCCGTACTGACCCAACATATCAACCACGCGCGTGACCTGCTGGTCTCGCACCTTCGCCTTGATCTCGACCGGGCACCTGAGCCCGCAGTGCCGACGCCCACCGCAAAGACCACCCGCCGGCCCGGCCAGCGTCGCGTGCGCGGACGCTAACGCGCTATTCGCGCTTTTTGCGCATACCGCCTCGGACACGGTTGACGTTGGCGAGAATTATCGGCTATCGATAATTGACTGAATATTAACGCATTTCAGAAAAATATCCTTCGCCCTTCGTCGATCTCGAGGACGCTGTTTTTCCCTCAATTGATCGCACTTTGGCGGGTAATCGCCACCAATCTGTGGTTCATTTTCAGAAGTCTTCCCGGTTGCATGGGCACGATCAACGATGTATAAACGATTATCGATAATAAGCGGCTGGGCGAAATGGTGGCATTGGGGCGCCGAGTGCCCATCAAGGGCCGTCCGCAAGAATCTCGAGGGGGAACTGATCGTGATCAAACCCAACACAACGCATTGCCGCGCGTGGCACACATTCGCAACCGCACTGACATTGGCCATGGGAGCGGCACACTCCGCGTGTGCGGCCGCCGCTGCAGCGGAAGACTCACAAGCGAGTTCGCCGGAATCGGCGCCGCCCAGAGCGCAGTCGCCACTCGAAGAGATTGTCGTGACCGCACGCAAGCGCGAGGAAAAGGCGATCGAGGTCCCTTTCAGCTTGCAGGTGATTGACAGCGAAGATCTAGCGAAGCTCGGCGCGGTGGATTTTTCCGATTACGCTCGCACGGTGGCTGGCGTCTCCTTCGAAGATAAGGGTGCCGGTCGGTGGACGATCTTCATGCGCGGCGTTTCCACCGGCAGCGAGGTCGATACCGGCTTGCAGTCCTCCGTAGGCATCTACTTCGACGAGATCCCCATCTCGGAGGATTCGTCGCAACCGGACCTGAAGCTTTATGACATGGATCGGATCGAAGTGCTGCGCGGCCCGCAGGGCACCCTGTTCGGAAGCGGGTCGCTGAGCGGAACGCTCCGCATGTTGCCGAAGCAGCCCGATCTGGGCCGATTCAGCGGGGAATCCGCCGCACAGATCTCGGAAACCGAGCACGGCGGATTAAACTACGCCGTTGACGGCATCCTCAACCTTCCCTTGTCCGATACCGCGGCCTTGCGAATCGTAGCCTACAAGGATGACAATGACGGCTTCCTCAATAACGGCTTCTCAGGCGCGCAGGACATCAATTTTGAGCACAGTAATGGCGGCCGCGTGGCCCTACTGTTGCGTCCCTCGGACAACCTGGATATCACCCTGAATGGGATTTATCAGGAAAGTCGCTTCGGAGAGTACTACCAGGTCACCGATCACTTTCCGTCATTGATCATCGATGAGGCCGAGCCCGAGCCCTTCGCGGACCGCTACAGCCTGGCGGCCCTGAAAATCAACTACGATTTCGGACCTGCGAAGCTGACCTCCGTCACGTCCTACTACGAGCGTCGCCGATTTTTCCAGAACGACATCGATTATTTCACAGGCCTCCTTGGCCTACTGCAGGCGTACTCGCCGCTGACTTACACAGCGCGGACGGTGACGCAGGAGCTGCGTCTCGCCTCGACCGGCGCGGGGCCCTTGAGCTGGCTCATCGGCAGTTATTTTGAAGATCATCACGAAACCGCGTTGGAGTCTGTCTCGGCGGCTGGCGAGCCCGTGCCTCCGCCGGTCGACCAGCTAGTCAACATTGATCGCATCACGAGCAATCGCCAGTACGCCTTCTTTGGCGAGGCCGGCTACAAGATCACATCGCAGCTGACATTCACTGCGGGTTTGCGCGCATCGCGTATCGACCAAGACAACACGTCGATAGACAACGGCACGCTGTTTGGGGGCCAAACCCTCGCGCAGGGAACCAACAACAATACTCCCCTCACGCCGCGAGCCATCCTGTCGTACATGCCGGACGAGCAACACCAAATCTATGTTCAGGCGTCGAAGGGCTTTCGCATCGGCGGGGTCAATCCGGGACTGCCGCCCTGTCTTGCGCAGAACGGCTGCACCGTAAACGTCGGTACCACTTTCGGTCCTGACTCGGTGTGGAACTACGAGATTGGTACCAAGCTGCTGTCGTTCGACAGGCGCCTGACTCTGGACGCGGACGTGTTCTATATCGACTGGAGTAACATTCAGATCAATGTCGATCGCGGGGATGGTTTCAATGGATTCATGAATGCGGGCAAGGCAGTCGTCAAGGGACTGGAACTCTCCCCCCGTTTGCAAATCAACACGCATCTGCAGGTCGGCGGCCAATTCACCTATACCGACGGCAAGATCACGGAGCTCGGCGCTGGGCTAGCCGCCACGGGCGTGGCAGCTGTGGGTAACGCCGTGCCAGCAGTGCCAAAAATCGCAACCAGCGGCTTCGCAGAATGGGGCACGTCGTTTTCCACCGACGGTTGGGTATTCGTGCGCGGTGACGTGAGCTATACCACCACGCGCTACGGTTCGTTCGCCAGCACGATGCCGATTCCGCTTCTCCCCTACTCGCTCGGCAATATTCGCCTCGGGCTCAACAAGGGTCTGTATAGCACGTCGCTCTTCGCAAACAACGTCACCGACCGGCGGGCCATGCTCGCGGTGCAGAACTACAGCGGAGTCCACGATGGCGCACCATATTCCTGGCTGCGCTATAACGTCAACGTCCCGCGCACCATCGGCGCCGCCTTCTCACGCCGCTTCTGACATGAATTTTTGTTCTGTCCGGTATCCTTCTTTGCGTATCTGCGCGATGTACATTCTGCCGCAAAGTACCAATTCACTCGGGGGTAACATGAAGTGGTTGCATCTCGCACCGGCGCACGTCGGTTTCGCTTTCGGTTTGCTGGCGGTGCTTCAATCCTTTGCGGCCGAGCCCACGGTCCCGCCGGCATCCGATAACGAACACTTCTCCCGGGCGCAGGTCACCGAGATCATTGCCGACGCGCGCAAAATCGTCGGCAGCTCGGGCGTGGAGGAACTCGTCGCAATTCCCATCGGCGGCACGCAACAGTGGATTTCGGTTCGAGGGCATGACCGCGGCAATCCCATCTTGCTGATGATTCACGGCGGACCAGCGTCGCCCGAAATACCGACGAGTTGGTATTTTCAGAGAGGCTGGGAGGACTACTTTACCGTGGTCCAGTGGGACCAGCGCGGTTCCGGCAAGTCTTACAATGCTAACGATCCGAAGACGATTCAGCACACACTGTCGCTCGAGCGAATCACCCGTGACGCCGAAGAGCTCGTTCAGTACCTGCGGGCGAAATATCACAAGGACAAGATATTTGTGCTCGGACATTCCTGGGGCAGTGTGGTCGGCCTCCATCTGGCGCATCGGCACCCCGAATGGCTGTACGCCTACGTCGGCATGGGTCAAGTCATCAGCGGCAAGGAGAACGAGCGCGTCAGCTACCGGATGACCCTGCAAGACGCGAAGGCCGCTCACAATGCTGAGGGCATCAACGAGCTTAAATCGATCGCACCTTATCCGAATGCGGACGGAACTGTGCCGCTGGAGAAAATCAATCTGGAACGCAAGTGGTCGGTGAATTACGGCGGCTTGTCCTGGGGGCGGGACAGCCTCAATTATTATTTCAATCTCATGCAGCTCTCACCGGATTATACGGAAGAGGACATCGCGGCCGTCGATAAGGGCTCGGCATTGTCACTCGGGCCCCTGCTCGGAGATATGCTGAATTTTGATTATCGCGCAATTGTTGATTGGCATTGCCCAATCGTCATGTTTGTCGGACGGCACGACTCTACGACGCCGTCGAGCGTGACTGCCGAGTGGTTTACCAAAATACAGGCACCCTCGAAAAAGCTCGTGTGGTTCGAGAACTCCGCACACATGATGATGGTCGAGGAGCCGGGGCGCATGTTGGTGCATCTCGTCGAGGACGTGAGACCGCTTGCGAAATGAGCAGACGGTGTCGCCGCGGTGAGGATCACTCGCCGCACAGCGAATCGACGGAGCCGCCACGATACACTGATAGGCCTTGTTCAGCATGATGACCTACAATCTCCGGCAACTGGGAATAGCGGTCGCCACCTTTTACTTTTGCGCCATCGCATGGGGTTCGGCGCGCGCGGTGGATCACACCATTGTTTTCGACGACATCAGCGTCGTCGATGTGCTCCGCGGCACTGTCTTTCGCAATCGCGATGTAGTCGTGACTGATGGGAAAATCGTCTCCGTCGCCCCGTCGCATGGCTATCGTCCGGAGTCCGGATCGGGCCGCACCCTTATCTACGGGCGCGCCAAATATCTCATGCCTGGCTTCATCGATATGCACGTGCACCTAAATTACCGGCGGTTGGCCGAGGCAACTGTGTCGCTCCGCCCCTTGAAGGACGCTGACATCCTCTCGCCGAATGACCTTAGTATTTACTTATCCAACGGTGTCACCACGGTTCAGGTCATGCACGGCGAGCCGGAGATGCTCTCCTTGCGCGACCAGATCGCTCGCGGGGATACCGTAGGGCCGCGCCTCATCGTCGGTTCGCCGCGGCTGGATGGACCGGAAGGTGATCCCTTCGTGAGGGTAGTTGCAACGGCTGAGGAAGCAGTGGCCGTCGTGAATGAGATGAAATCCACCGGTTATGACTTCATCAAGGTGTACAGCGAACTCGACCAGAGCACCTATGACGCCATCATCGATCGATCTCATCAGCTTGGCCTGCGCGTCGATGGCCACTTGCCGCGCTCTTTGCCGCTCGAGCACGGATTACACGGGCAGGACCACATTGCCCATATGGAGGAATTCGCCTATTTCGCCACGAAGTTCGACGCGAACGAAATTGCAGAATTCACCCGCCTCACCCGGGAGGCCGGAATCGGTGTCACGCCCACCTTAATCGTCTTCAAGAACGTATTGCGTTCGGTTTCCGCACTCGATGACTTTCTCGCCAGTGACGAGATGCTCTATGCCGACCCGTTCATACTCTACTCGTGTCTGCCGAGGAACAATTCTTATCTATCAGAGCACTTTCAGGAACCAAAAACTCGGCAACGGCTCGCAAAATACTTTGAGTTCATGAAGAAGCTCACCCTGTCCTTTCACAACGCCGGCGTTCCCATGAATGTAGGAACGGACGCCAGCGCCGCCTGCACAGTCCCCGGAGTTTCGTTTCATGACGAGATGGAGGAACTGGTCGGTGTGGGCATAAGCACCCCCGATGTGCTCCGCATGGCGACGTTCGAGGGTGCCAAGGCCATGCGAATGAGTGCGCAGATTGGAACCATCGACGTGGGTAAGGCCGCGGACTTGGTGGTGCTCGATGCAAACCCTCTGGAGAACATTGCCAATACCCGCCGAATCTCGGGGGTCATGACGCATGGTGTTTGGCTGTCGAAGGCAACGCTCGATGCCAACCTGCGGCAGGCTCTCTCGAATTACAAGCGGCTCGACCAGCGCCTGCATCTCGAAATCTGCCGGCTGGGGGTCTGCCGGCCGCCGCTTCGATGAGCGAGAGCGACGCGAAGCGGACCGGAGTATCCACGGCGACTGACGCGAGTTTGCCGACGGCGCCCACGGATGTTCAGGTATTTTCGCGTAAATCCCAAGCCTATTTGGACGACGTGGAGGCCAAGGTCAAGACCCTCTCGCCCGCTGCCGTCGCCACGCGAATTACTTCGCTCGTACAAGAGCATGACCGGTGGCGAGCGACCGCGTGCCTTAACATGAATCCGGCGGAGGGGCTCATTTCGACACGCGCGCGCGTGCTTCTTGCCAGTGATATGGCAACGCGACTCACGGAAGGGCTGCCGGGTGACAAAACCTACCCGAATTATCTTCAGAACCGATTTATCGACGAAATCGAGGCGACCATCATCGCTTTGGTGCGGCGGCAATTCGGCGCGCGCTATGTGGAGTGGCGCCCCATGAGCAACTCCATGGCGAACGCAGCAGTCTTCTTCGCACTTCTGAGGCCTGGCGACAGCATTTTCGTCCAGGATATGGATGCTGGCGGCAACTACAGCTATCAGACCTGCGGCCCCGCTGGGCTAACGCAGGCGCGAATCGCAACCATTCCCGCTGTCGGTAAGGTGTTCGAAATCGATGTCGATTGGGTTCGCACGTGCGCCAAGAAACTGCGGCCAAAGATGATTGTGATCGGTGGCGGCAAGGTGCTGTTTCCCTACCCAGTGCGCGAGCTGCGTGAGATTGCCGACAGCATCGGGGCCCTGCTCGTCTATGACGCCGCCCACGTAGGCTTGCTGATTTCTCACGGAATCTTCCAGCGTCCCTTGCAAGAAGGGGCGCATGTGGTGACCTTGAGCACCCACAAGATCATGGGAGGGCCGGTCGGCGGTATTGTGTTGACGGATGACACGAGCATTGCCAAGGCTATCATCAGCAGGACATTTCCTGGGCTCATGCAAACGCGCGACCAGAACAAATACGCCGCTCTGGCCGTCGGCCTCGCGGAGCTGGAACACTTCGGAACCACCCTTGCACGCGCGACCGTTGCCAACGCCGTGGCCTTCGCAGCCGCGATGGCCGGCGAAGGGTTTACGGTGCTCGCGCGCGACGGAATTTACACCCAAACCCATCAATGCTTCTTGGACTTGGGACATGCCGCCCAAACCTTCGACCGGCGATGCCAGGCTGTGAATATTCTGGCGTCGGACTGTTCCCTCACCGGTGACTCAGCAAGGGATCGGCGCAGCGGCATGCGCCTCGCCACCCACGAACTCACGCGACTAGGGATGGGCGTCGTGGAAATGCGCGAGGTTGCGCAGCTGATCGCCCGAGCGACACGAGATGAGGCAGACGTTGCTGCAATCAGCGCAGACGTCGCTGCGCTGATCTCCCGATTTCCGGGCGACGCATACAGCCTCAGCAGCGCCGACGCCTCGTGCTAGTCTAATGATCTTCGAGTTCACCGGCGATCTTTTGGCCTCGGCGTCACCCGAGGCGGCGGCATTCTTGTCGTTTGAAGACGCCGTGGCGCCGCCCGAGATCGGCAACAGCCATGGGCTGTTGCGCGAAGTCATCGATCGGCACCTCTCCAAGGTCCGTTTCAAAGGTGCACGCGGACAGTACC
>Ga0210388_10001413_pt1 | contig 18878 bp, 16 predicted proteins | sample IncBWC19OmetaG_FD_155485 | JGI IMG/M metagenome (GOLD analysis project Ga0210388, IMG submission 155485) | Forest soil microbial communities from Barre Woods Harvard Forest LTER site, Petersham, Massachusetts, United States - Inc-BW-C-19-O ... | reverse complement strand
CCAGATTTCCCAAATGCCGCTCGCTCTCCGCCAATCCCCAGTAAACCTCCGGTTCATCCGGAGCCAGCACCAGCGCCGATTCAAACCGCGATAGCGCCGCCTTCCAGTTCTTCGTTTCCAAGTAGTAACCGCCCACCTGAATGTCTTCCCGGGAAGTCTCAACATGCTCGGGCGGCTTCACGCTAATCTTGTGACGCTTCCCTTGCGGCTGGTCGTCGTCATCCGGTCCAGGCACCAGCTTCTCCAATCCCGCGCGGCTGTCGCTTGAAGTCAGCTCCATCGGCGCGTCGTTCGACGGCCCCGCATCGTCCGGACTGCGCACCGGGTCATGCTCTTCCTTTGGCAGCGGCACGCGTCCAGCCGCGTTGTCGTCCCCGCCATAGGTACCATCCGGCAGCGCTGGCGTGCCCGTAGAAGGCATCACCGGTACATTCGTCGTATCTTCAGGAAACGGATTAGCCTCCGTCGGCTTCTGCGGCGCCGCAGCCGGCTTCTGCCCGTTGCCCTGTGCAGGATTCTGTGCCGGCGGATTCTGCGCCGAAGTATTCTGCGCGCACAGCCTGCTCACCGCCATCAGGCAGCCCGCCGCAACCAGCGCAATCGCAAATCTCCGTTTCATCACCGAATTCCCTACCCCTTCAATGGTACGATGCGTTCGAGACCGCAAAATTCTGTCCGCAAGGAAAGCACCCCACAACCGCATGCCTCTTATTATCCGCTCCTCCGCCATCCACGCCGCCGGCTGCTACACCACATCGCCCATTCCCAAGGGCCGCCGCGTGGCCGAGTACACCGGCCCCCGCCTCAGCAAGGCCGAAGCCGACCAGGCCTACGAAGCCTCGCCCATCACCTATCTTTTTGGACTCGGCGACGGCGAGATCGTCATCGACGGCCATTGCATGGCCATGTTCATCAACCACAGTTGCGACGCCAACTGCGAAACCAGCGAAATCCGCGGCCGCATATGGATCAAGTCCATCCGCCCCATCGCCGCCGGCGAAGAAATCACGTACGACTACTGCCTCTACGACGGCGGCGACGACGAAGCGATCTGCAACTGCGGCGCAAAGAAATGCCGCGGCACCATGTATGCAAAAGAAGAAATCCGCCGCCGCAAACGAGCCGCCGAGAAGGCTGCTCTCAACGCCGCCAAAAAGAAGTCAGGCAAAAGCGCCAAACCTGCGCGAAAGTGAGTCAACGCGCACAACGCCATTCCGATCGACAGCCCGTTGATGCAAGCATCGGCATCCTGGAAATCGTCGGCCCGCTCCGCAACTATTACCTGAGCTGCGGGGTTCAAGGGACCAGGTCTGCCGGCAGATCTGCGGCCAACGTCGCTCCCGTTCCCAAGGTAAGCGCCCTTTCAACGTCGAAGCGAATCCACGAACGCCAAGATCGTGCACCCTGGGGGAATCCTCCATGATTTCGGCTCAACATCTCTCTCTTCGAAAACTCTTCCTCGGCTTGTTGTTCATTCTTGCCACGTGCTGCGGGCTCCAGGCCGCCCAGCACAGTGAATTCGTGGTCGGCGTCAACGTCGTAAATCCCTTGCGCGCAAAGGTGGAAGACCAGAATGCCGTCATCGCCCAGCTCAAGGCCGCCGGCGTTCGCGTCATCCGCTGCGGAATAACCCCCGACGACAAAGGCATCGACTTCGCCAAACGCGTTTACGCAGCCGGCATCAAGATCGAACTCATCGTCAGCTCGCAATATCCCTCGTCCGCGCCTTCACGCCTTTATCAACCCGATGTGTTTCCATCCATGTGGGGCGGTCATCCGCTCTCTTACGCCGATCCGGATTTGTCGCGGACATCCTTTCAATCCCTGCTCGACAAACTCGAAGCCAACGGTATCGTGCTCGCCGCCTTCGAACTCGGCAATGAGATCAACTGGGCCGCCTTCAATCCGGAGTTTCCCCTGCCCGGCGAAGGAAAGGTCTTCAACCTCAACGATCTTTCGCACGATCCTGAAGCGAAGCAAGTCGCCAAGGGTTTTCTGCAATATCTAAAGATTCTCGCCGTACTAAAGGACGTCAGCGATCGTTCCAAACTGAACCGGCATACGCCCATCCTCACCGCGGGTCTCGTCGATGCCGCGGATGGCGATCCTGCGTGGAACAACAAAAAGGAAGACAAAGTCAGCCTTCCGGCCACAATTGCATTCATGCGCGCCCATGGCCTTGACTCCCTGGTCGACGCATATGCAATCCATACCTATCCAAACTCCACGCAGCCAGGAAACCCAGCAGCGGACGCGAAGAGAACTGCCAGATTCAACGATGTGACGATGGCCGAATGCCGTGCAGCGGGAAGCAAAGACGGAAAGCCTTGCTGGATCACCGAATGGGGCTTTCCCAACAACGACGTCGCATGCCCCACGAACGACGCAACCCAGGCTCAACTTGTACGCCAGATGCGAGCAAACTTTGCCAAAGCCGCCGCGCAGGGGCGGTTGGCCGGAGCCCTGCTGTTTACTTGGGATTCCGACCCATGGTCCAAAGTCGTGGACAAGGACAGCGTCTACCGCTGCGGCAAGCTCACTGAAAGCGGCCGCGAGGCCATTGCGCCACTTGCTTCGAGCAAATGACTCCACGCTGCGGACAAATGATTTTCATAAACTAAACTCGAAAAGGGCACGGCCGCCGCGAGCTTGCATCAAGCAGGAAAAATTTAATTCAAAGACTCCTGTCCAAATCGGCCCCGTCCAATCGTCACCTGAGTAGCGGACAATAATGTCCGCATACAACCAATCAGGAGGATTCAAATGCAATATCTTCTCTTGCTCCACGCCGAAGAAGCCGGCTTTACCCGCATGACACCGGAACAGCAACAACAAGGAATGGCGGCCTACATGGCCTACTCCGAAGCGCTGATCAAGGCGGGTGTTCTAAAAGGCTCCAACCGTCTGCAGCCCGTAGCCACAGCCACCACCGTGCGCGTTGTCGACGGCAAGACGCAGGTGCTCGACGGCCCCTACGCGGACTCGAAAGAACAACTAGGCGGATACTATCTGATCGAAGCACCCGACCTCGATGCGGCTCTCGCATGGGCTGCCCGCTGCCCCGGCGCCAGCCACGGCATCGTTGAAGTTCGCCCCGTCTGGGAAATGACCCCATCGGCAAAGGCAGTGGCCTAACAGCATGACCGCACCGGAAGGCGACGAGCAAGCGCGAGCGGCGGCCGATGCCGTCGCTCGCAGAAGCTACGGCAAGCTCGTTGCCTTTCTAGCCGCGCGCACCCGCGATGTGGCCGCCGCCGAAGACGCGCTCTCTGAGGCATTCGCTTCGGCACTCACCGATTGGCCGCGCAATGGCTGCCCGCAGAATCCAGAAGCATGGCTGCTCACAGTTGCGCGGCGCAAAACGATTGACTTGTTCCGCGCCTCGCGCCGCCATCCGTCCTCGTCGGAAGAGTTGCACCTCATCGAAGAAGCCCTCTCCGCACCTACGCAAGACGAGATTCCCGACGAGCGCCTCGCCATGATGTTTGCCTGCGCGCATCCATCCATTGACGCCCCCACGCGCGCGCCGCTGATCTTGCAGGCTGTCTTGGGCCTCGACGCTAAGAAGATTTCGTCAGCCTTCCTCACTTCGCCCGCGGCCATGGGAAAGAGACTGGTCCGCGCCAAGCAAAAGATTCGCCACGCCGGAATCCCCATCCGCGTGCCCGGCGTCGAGGAACTTCCCGACCGGCTCGACACCGTTCTCAACGCCATATATGCGGCTTTCACTGAAGGCTGGACCGATCCCACCGGCGCCGATGCCGCGCGTCGCGATCTCACCGAGGAATCGCTCTTCCTGGCCGGCCTGGTAGTCGTGCTCTTGCCAGACGAGCCCGAAGCCCTCGGTCTGCATGCGCTTATGCTGCACGCGGAAGCAAGACGCCGCGCCCGCCGAAGCGTTGACGGCGAATTTGTTCCATTGGCTGAGCAGGACCAGCGTCTTTGGGATCACGCGCAGATCGCCGAAGCAGAATCGCTCCTCCACCGCGCCAGCAAAATGGCCCGCATCGGCAGATTTCAACTGGAAGCAGCCGTCCAGTCAGCCCACGTAGACCGCCGCCGAACCGGAGCCGAGAACTGGTCTCATGTGGCAGAACTGTACAGCGCACTCCACTCTCTCACTGGCTCGCCCGTAGTCCTCATCAATCGCGCCCTGGCAATCGCCGAAGTCAACGGCGCAGCCGCCGGCCTTGATGCCATGCCCGCCCAATCCACCGACCCGCGCCTCACCGAGTACCAGCCCTATTGGGCCGCGCGCAGTGAATTGTTGTCGAGAACCGGTGCATTCCCCGAAGCCCGTCGCGCCAACGAAATCGCCATAGGCCTCGAACGCGACCCAGCCGTGCGCCAATTCCTCGAGCGCCGCCGCGCAGCACTTCCGCAATGAAATCTTGCTCCGTTCAGCAACACACTCCTCCACATCCCCAGTCAACATCCAGGCCCACCCCGAAACGATACAATCGGCTCTTAGGCATTCCGTTCCCAAGATGAATCTGGGTGCCCCATCCATCGCGCTCTTTGCGATGGGTGGGAAACCTCAAATCTCGGTGCCCCCATCCTCGCCGCGTTCTTGTTTTTGTGCCAAGGGTGGGACACCACAAATCTCAATCGAACCAACCGTCAAGGAGCGCAACACCCATGGGTTACCAGGTTCTGGCCCGCAAATACCGTCCACAGCGCTTTGCCGACGTGGCCGGCCAGGAGCACGTCACCCGCACCCTGATGAATGCGCTCGCGCAGAACCGCATCGCCCACGGCTACATTTTTTCCGGCCACCGCGGCATCGGCAAAACCACCATCGCCCGCATCGTAGCCCAGGCGCTCAACTGCCGTACGGAAATTGGAACGGAAGCGCGCCCCACCCCCGAGCCTTGCAGCATCTGCGATTCCTGCATCGAAATCCGCCAGGGCAATGCCGTCGACGTGATCGAGATTGACGCCGCCACCAATCGCGGCATCGACGAGATTCGCGAACTCCGCGACGCCGCCCGCTACGCCCCGGCGCGCGATCGCTACAAGATTTACATCCTCGACGAAGCCCATCAGATCACCGAAGCCGCATTCAACGCGCTGCTCAAGACGCTCGAAGAGCCGCCGGCTCACGTCATCTTCATGATGGCCACCACCGAGCCCGAAAACATTCCGCAGACCATCCGCTCGCGCTGCCAGCACTTCAGCTTTCACGCCGTTAAGTTCGACGACATACTCGCACAGTTGCGCATGATCGCCACCCAGGAGCAGGTGGAAGCCGAAGACAACGCACTCGCGCTGCTGGCCGAGGCCGGCGACGGCTCCATGCGCGATGCGCTTTCCATCATGGATCAGGCCATTGCCTCCGCGCCGCTTGAAAGCGGCCGCGCCGTGCTTTCAGCCGCGCAGATTCGCGAGCTCATGGGCTCCGTCCCAAACGCCGTTTTCGAGCGCCTGTTGGAGGCCGTAGCCGCCGACCAAAGTGCCGAGCTGATGGAGCAATTGAACCTGCTCCTCAACGCCGGACACAGCCCTTCATCGCTGGCTCGGCAGATGGTTCGCTATCTGCGCAACGCGCTCATGGCCAAGCTGGGCGGCGAACAAACCGAGCTGCTGCAGATCTCCGGCGATGAGCGGGCCCGCGCCACCCGCTCCGCGCTTCTGTTCAGTGAAGAGGAGCTGACGCGCAATCTGCAAATCGTTTTGCGCACCTTCGACGATCTAAATCATCGCCAGGAACAGCGCTTCCATCTCGAACTCGGCCTGCTCAAACTGATCCACGCACAGCGCCTGCTGCCGCTCGAAGAACTGCTCAGCGGAGCGGTCAGCGGCACATCCGGCAGAACTCCCGCCGCATCCTCCGGTCCACGCGCCGCCGCGCCTGCAACACGTCCCGCGCCTTCAACCGCCGGTTTCAGCGCCAACCCTCAATCCGCAGGTCCAAGGCTGGAAACTGCATCAAGGCTTGAATCCAAATCGTCCTCAGTGGCGCCGTCAGTGCCAGCCGCCGGACCGTTCCTGGCCGGCACGCCGTTCCCCGCCACCGCAGAGCCATCCTCGGCGTATTCATCCTCCACGCAAACCGACGGCGCTCTCGCCAAAGCCCCTGAAACCGCGCCGCATCCCGTCGCCGCGCCCGGCCCCGCAGCCCCACCCCAGGTTGACGCGCTGCGCCACGCCATCGGCTCAGCGCTGGTCGAGGCCGGCCACGTCTCGGCAGCCCAGTTGCTCGGCTCCAGCATTTGGACGCTGGAAGCCACCAGCCTGCGCATCGAAGTCCCTATGGGCAAAAAGATGTTGGCCCTCACCATCAACGCCGCCGCGGAAAAAATCATTCGCCAGGAACTGCAGCGCCGCGGCGCCCCCGCTCGCTTTCTGATTGTTCCTGGCACAGGCGCGGCGCCCGACGCGCGCCTCACAGAAGCTCCGCCCCTGGCCGGAAGCGTTCACGAAGCTGCTCTCTCCAACCCACTCGTCCAGCGAGCAAAAGAGATTTTCAACGCCGAAGTCCGCAGCGTCGTTGATCTCCGCCAAAAATAACTGCATCTATCCGTCAAGGGTTACGAACCGAGGGATAAAAAAATGATCAATCCACTGAAAATTCCCGAATTGCTCTCCCAGGCCAATCACATGCAGGAGGAGATCCAGCGCAAGCTCGCTGAGACTGTGGTCGAAGGAAACAGCGGCGGCGGCGCAGTGACCGCAACCATGAACGGCAAGAAGGAGCTGCTCAAGCTTCACATCGACCGCGCAGCGGTCATCGGTCTGAGCGCCGCTCAGCCCGATGTAGAAATGCTCGAAGATCTGGTCGTAGCCGCCATCAACGAAGCCGGCCGCAAAGCCGACGATGCCATCAAATCCAATGTCCAAGGAATGCTAGGCGGCCTGAAAATTCCCGGTCTCAGCTGAGGCCCAATCCTGGAAGATCGTTCCCGGGGGCGGCAATTGCATTAAAGAATGGCGAGCTACAATCCATGAGCCGGCTGTCTCTATTTCCGCGAAGCACGAGTTTCGGCATGGGCCAATTTATGCTGCACACGTTCGCAGGGGTGGTCGGATATCTCTTGACCGTCCTGCTGATGGAGGGTCTCAGCGGCGATTTGTGGTACAGCCCAGCCATTTGGCTGCCATGCTTGCTTATCGGATTCTTTATGAATCGTAAACTGCATCACCGCGCGGCCGTCCTGGTTTGGTTGGGAGGATTGCTTTGGTTCATGTTCACCACTGGATACATTTCACACACAGGATTTCATTGGGTCTCCTGGACGAAGTATAGGGAGCACATACAATTCCCACTGCGAAATAGCGACTGCGCCGGAAATGAATGCCTTAACTATGTGTTCGGAACACTGCCCCTTTTGAACTCAGTCTCTTACTCGATCGGCGCTGCGTTGGGGCTTCTACGCAAAGCAGGCCGCTCCGAAGGATAGCAAGGTGCCCCAGATCTGGCCGTTGAGACCTGGGAAGCCAAGAACTCCAACCGTATTTCGTCCATTCAGGAGGCATATCCCGTGTCACGCTACGCCGAGCCCATGGCCCGGCTCATCGAAGAGTTGAAGAAGCTGCCCGGCGTGGGCACCAAGAGCGCCCAGCGCTTCGCCTTCCACATCCTGCGCTCCACTGACGACGATGCCGCCGCCCTCGCCGAGGCAGTTCGCGGACTCAAAGCCGCCTTGCGCCTATGCACCATCTGCAACAACGTTACCGACGTCGACCCCTGCGCCTATTGCGCCAGCCCCACCCGCAACCAGCGCCTTGTCTGCGTAGTCGAGGAGCCCACCAGCATCGAGGCCGTCGAGCGCAGCCGCGGTTATCAGGGAGTCTTCCATGTGCTGCACGGAACGCTCTCGCCGCTGCACGGCGTTGGCCCCGACCAGTTGCGCACCGCCACTCTCATAGCCCGCGTCGAGCGCGGCGAAGTGGATGAAGTGATTCTCGCCACCAGCCCCACACTCGAAGGCGAAGCCACGGCAAACTGGCTGGCAACCGCACTGCGCGGGCCTTCAGTCAAGATCACGCGCATCGCCACAGGCGTTCCCGCCGGCAGCGACATCGAATACGCCGACGAAGTCACCATGGCCCGCGCCATGGAAGGCCGCCGCGAGCTCTAGCATAAATTCGCAAATCTTCCCACGCGCCGAAATATAATCCATGCCATGAAACTCCGCGCAATGGTCCCTGCGTTTCTGGCGGCTTTCCTTTGCTCGTCCTCCTGTGCGCAACAAGATTCAGCCGGCGCCAATGCGACGCCCAGCATCGTGAACTTTGCGGCTGCCGCGCGAAAATTGCTCCGCCTGCAGAATCAATTCGAGCAGATGGTCCCACCGGGCGTATCCATCGAGGCTAGGGAGGTGTACCGCAAAGGCACCTCAGGCAATGATCTACAAGTCCGGTACAACATTTATGTCAAGGGTGTTCCACCTGACATCGTCTTTCGCCAGATTCAATGGCCAGTGGACCGCGAAAAGCCGATAGGCGGAATGAATGGGATCACCTTGAACAGCGACGGCCTCATGATCTGTGCCGGGAGAGCACCCACGCAGTGTCACAACGGCAACAAGCTCGATGCTCCGATTCAATTCACTCGGATCAAGCCGTTGAAGGGTGAGCCGGCGCGTTTTATGTTCATCGCTCAAACCCTCAGAATCCCGATTTCTCTTGTCCCGGACCCCATCCAGGCCGAAGACAAGGGCTGCAAACTCAGCGCAATTCGTCTTTCGGCAAAGTTTGAAATCGCCATGATCGAGGGCTCGGGCTTCTCGCCCGGCAGCGACGTGCACCTGCGCAGGTCGAACGCCGGAGGCAAAAGCATCGCCCTCGTTGTGGACGACGATGGACTGCCCTTCACAATGTTTGCCGCACCAGACCTGGTTTTGAAGGCGGACAACCACGAGGTCATCCAGACGATTGCGCCGAACAATGCCGCCAATGGCGCAAGCGGCTCAGACACCGTGGAGGTTACCGGTGCTGGATGCAATCCGAAGATTACTTACGAATGGGGTGTGTTCTAACCCCGCAGTTTGTTCAACAGATCCTGCGGATGCACCGGCTTGGCCAGAATCTCGAACTCGTATCCCTGCACCCTCGCCTTCTCCAGCAGATCGGCCGTCGCTGCTTGTCCTGAAAAGAGCAGAATCTTTATTTTGGGCAGCATCGCGCGCAACTGGATGGCGGTGTCGATTCCGTTCAGATCGGCCATAATCACGTCGGAGATTATCATGTCCGGCGCAAATGTTTTGGCCAGCTCGAGCGCCCGTTCGCCGGAATAAACGGCGCGAGCATCAAAGCCGCTCTGGTTGAGAATCATGGCCAGCGTGTCGGCGATCACTCGTTCGTCGTCGGCAACCAGAACTTTCGGTTTCGCGGAGTCATCGGGCATATTCTGCGGCACGCATCCTTGTGGGAGAGTGAAATCGACGCATGGGTCAGGTTGCGGGATTCGGTCCGCATTAATTGCGGAAGCGATCCCGGTGGCTGGCAAGGCGCCTTCCTCAATGATACGCTCTGTTTTACAGTGGAATTGACGCACGTGGTGCCCAGCCCGCTCTGGACGCGTGCGACCGCCCAAATTCGATGTCCGTATGAAACCCTCCCATCGGTGCCTGTTCATCGGGGAGCAACCTGAAAAACATACACTTGCAACAAGCACCCGGGGACTTTCTCCCAGGCGGACCCCTACGGAGAACCACGCATGCAGGACGCGGGCACCACCAGCCAGACCTCGAATCCATCGGCCGAAGCGGGCGTCCCCGCGGTCGAGCCGATAATTCGCGCGGAAAAAATCGAGAAATACTACGCCCAGCCCAGCCAGAATCGCATTCAGGTCATCTCCGCCACCGATCTCTCCATCGTTCCAGGAGAAATTCTTGCCCTGCTCGGCCCCTCGGGCTCGGGCAAATCCACCATGCTGCGTATGCTGACCGGACTGTCCACTCCATCCGCCGGCCAGGTCTATTGGCATGAAAAGCCCATCGCCGGCGCGGAAATCAATGTCTCGATCGTCTTTCAGAGCTTCGCCCTCTTTCCGTGGCTCACCGTTCTTGAAAACGTGGAAGCACCCTTGCAGGCTCGCGGTGTCCCTCCCGCCGAGCGCCACGAACGCAGCATGAAAATGCTCGACACGGTTGGCCTCGACGGTTTCGAAGCCGCCTATCCCAAGGAATTGTCCGGGGGAATGCGCCAGCGCGTCGGCTTTGCCCGCGCCCTGGTCGTCGAGCCCGAAGTGCTCTTCATGGACGAGCCGTTCTCTGCACTCGACGTGCTCACCGCGGAGAACCTGCGCTCTGAACTACTCGAGCTCTGGGCCAACAAGGCCATGCCCACCAAAGCCATTTTCCTGGTTACGCACAACATTGAAGAAGCCGTGCTGCTGGCCGACCGCATCATCGTCCTCGGCCGCAACCCCGGCCACATCCGCACCGACTTCCGGGTGCAACTGGCCCAGCCGCGCGATCGCAAGTCCGAACCGTTTACGCACTTGGTCGACTACATCTACAAAGTACTCACTCGCCCCGAGGTAGCTCCGGAGGCCGCGCCCGACCAGACCACCGGCAGGGTGCCGCGCGATCAGCGCCAGATGCACTACCAGATGCTGCCCCACGCGCGCCCCGGCGGCATGGCCGGATTGCTTGAACTGCTGCTCGACAAAGGCGGACGCGATGACATCTACCGCCTGGCCGACGACCTTGCCTTCGAAATCGACGATCTGCTGCCTATCGTCGATGCCGCGCAACTGCTCGCCTTCCTGAAAATCGAAGAAGGCGACGCTGCCATCACCGAGAGCGGCGCAGAGTTCGCCAACTCCGAAATCCTCCGCCAGAAGGAACTCTTCCGCGACGCCGCCGTGGCCAACGTCCTGCTGCTGCGCCAGATTCGCCGCGCGCTGGAAGCCAAGAGCGACCACACCGTTCCGGAAGACTTTTTCCTCGACATGCTCGACGAGCAATTCAGCGAGGAGGAATCTCAGCGCCAGATGGAAACCGCCGTTGCCTGGGGCCGCTACGCCGAATTGTTCGACTTCGACGCCGGTCGCCGCCGCTTTGTGCTGCCCGATGCCCAGGAGGAAGAGGCCGTCGTCAACGAGGAGTCGGAATGAACCTTCCCCACCCTCTGGCACGGTCTCTCGTCTCCTCGCGCACCTGGCCCTTCGTCATCGACGTGGGAGTGGCCGCGTGTGGTCTGGCCATCTTCTTCGCTATCGTCAGCACCGGAAAATACTGGCTCAGCAAGCCCGTGCCCGTGGTCGAAATCTCTCACTCCATCGGCGCTCTGCCCGTCTACGCCTTCTACTCCATGGTCCGCATCGGCCTGGCTTACCTGCTCAGCCTCATCTTCGCTGTCGCCTATGGCTATATCGCCGCCTACAATCCGCGCATCGAGGCCTGGATGGTCGCCGTCCTCGACATCCTGCAGTCCATCCCAGTCCTCAGCTTCCTGCCTCCCGTCGTGCTCTTCATGGTTGCGCTCGTTCCCGGTCATCAGTTGGGAATTGAGATGGCAGTCATCCTGCTCATCTTCACGGGACAAGTTTGGAATCTGGCTTTCAGCTTCTATTCCTCGCTGAAATCCATCCCGCGCGAGATGGTAGAGGCCTCGCGAATCTATCGCTATTCTGCGTGGCAGCGATTCTGGCAGCTTGAAATGCCCTACGCCGCCATCGGGCTGGTTTGGAACTCGATCGTTTCCGTTGCCGGCGGATGGTTCGCTCTGATCGCCTGCGAAATTTCCCCCTTCGCGAACTACACCTACCAGCTCCCAGGCCTCGGCAGCTACTTGCAGGTGGCCACCAACTCCGGCGATTACAAGGCGCTGATGTTCGGCATCGCCACTGTGATTCTCATTGTTGTGGCCACCGATCAACTCGTCTGGCGTCCCCTGATTGCCTGGAGCGACAAATTCAAGTTCGAGCAGGTCGAATCGACCGACCGCGTCACTTCGCCAATTCTCACACTGCTGCGGCGTTCCAGCCTCCTGAGTTCCCTTCCCAGCCGAGCCTGGTCGCGCATTGAAGAGCCCATTTATCGCCGTCTCTCCCGCACCCAGGAGTGCCGCGTTGTCCATCCCATCGACGCAGAAAAATCCAACCGGCCCACCCTCACGCTCTGGATGCTCGCCGTCGCCGCAGTCGGGATCATCGGCTGGGGCGCTCTGCAAGCGGTAATCATGCTTAAGACGGTCACCTGGCCCGACATGAGGCTGCTTCTCGAAGGCGCTGCCGCTACATTCGGCCGCGTCAACGCCGCGCTGCTTATCTCCGCCGCATGGACCATCCCTGTCGGCGTCGCCATCGGCCTCAATCCGCGGCTCTCGCGCATCGTCCAGCCCACCGCCCAGGTGCTGGCTTCCATCCCCGCTACCGCATTCTTCCCCATCATTCTCATCGGACTGGTCAAGATTGGCGGCGGCCTGGGCATCGGATCGATTGCGTTGATGCTGCTCGGCACGCAGTGGTACATCCTCTTCAACGTAATCGCCGGAGCCATGTCCATCCCCTCTGACCTGCGCGAGGTCAGTTCCCTCTACCACTTCACCCGCTGGCAGCGCTGGACAAAGCTCATCCTCCCCGGAATCTTCCCTTACCTAATCACCGGCATGGTTACGGCCTCAGGCGGCGCCTGGAACGCGTCCGTCTACGCGGAATATTCGCACCTGAAAGACAGCACCTTGCAGACCATCGGCCTAGGCTCCGAGATCAGCTCCGCCACTGACAGCGGCCGCTTCCCCATCATCCTCCTCGCCACCATCTTCATCTCCCTGATGGTCGTAACCATGAACCGCCTGGTATGGCGCCGCCTCTACCGCCTCGCAGAAACGCGGTATAAACTCGAAGGCTAATCGGTTTGGGTGATACATCACACAATCTGGGTGCCCCTGGTTTCGATTCTGAGACCAGGGAGACAGCAGAAGTCAGACGGTCGGGCGACACAAATGCGCTGGGTGCCCCATCCTTCGCGTTCTTTGTGACGGGTGGGAAACCACAAAAGTCCGAGGGCCGTCATCTGGAACTTTCATGTGCGACGACTCCCACAAACCGCGAGGAACCCCATGATTCGAGTCGGTCTTATCGGTTTCGGCTTTGGCGGCGGCGTCTTTCATGCCCCACTCATCTCCTCCGTTGAAGGCCTGCAATTGGCCGCCGTTGTCGAGCGCCACTCCGACAATGCCGCCCAGCGTTATCCCGGTATCACCACCTACCGATCCCTTGACGAAATGCTCGCTGACACCACTCTCGGCCTGTTCGTCGTCGCCACTCCCAACGGAACCCACTACGAAGTAGCGCGCCAGATCATCGAAGCCGGCAAAAGCGTGGTCGTCGACAAGCCCACCGCCCTCACATCCGCCGAGATCGCAAAACTGATGGAATTGGCCGCCCAGAAAGGCGTGCTACTCATCCCATTCCATAACCGCCGCTGGGACAGCGATTTTCAGACACTCTATAAACTTGTACGCGAAGATTCAGTGGGCCGCATCGTCCATCTTGAATCCACCTTCGACCGCTGGCGCCCCGTCCCCAAAGCCCGAGCCTGGAAAGAAGACCCAGCCCAGGGCGGCCTGCTGCTCGATATCGGAACCCACCTCGGCGACCAGGCCATGGCCCTGTTCGGAAGACCCGAAGCGGTCAGCGCCGACGTAACCCGCGAGCGCGATGGCGATGGCTCGAATGACTCTTTCACCGTTCGCCTGCACTACGCCGACTTCTCCGTCACGTTCTCGGCCAATGTGCTTTCCGCGCTTGCCCGTCCCCGCTTTCACCTCCGCGGCACCAAGGGAAACTACTGGAAGTGGGGCCTCGATCCGCAAGAGGCCGCGCTCAAAAACATAACCCGCATCGACGACCCCGCCTGGGGACACGAAGCCGTACACGACTGGGGCACCCTCAACGTCGACGTCGACGACTCCATAGTCACCCGCCCCGTCCAGCCCATCCCCGGCGACTACCGGCGCTACTATGCCAGCGTGCGAGACGCTCTCCTCGGCAGGTCCCGCACACCCGTCCCCGCCCTGTCGGCGTGGCTCGTCGCCCGCCTTCTGGAGTACGCCGAGCAAAGCTCCGCCGAACGCCGCGAGCTCCCCTGCGACTGGAGCGAAGAACCCGGGTAAACGCAACCCCACCGACTTTGTAATTGAATATCAAACGCTGGGTGCCCCCGGTCTCGCCTTTGAGACCAGGGAGACCACCAACAGACATGTCCCGGCTTTGTATTTAAACATCAAACGCTGGGTTTCCCTGGTCTCGCTTTTGAGACCAGGGAAACCACCGACGCACATGTCGCGATACTAGAGCCCGTCCATCGCATCCGGAGGAGCATCGCTTACCTTCGACAAAACACGCTTTAGTTTTTCCACCGATCCCCGTGCGCCGCGAGCATTCAATCTCGCCAAATCGCCCGCCTGATCCTTTACCGGCTCCTTCTCCACCAGCGGCACCCAGAAACGAAAACTCGCCCCTTTGCCCGGCAAACTTGCAGCCTCGATTCCGCCGCCATGCGCAATCAAAATGGCACGCGAAATCGCCAGGCCCATCCCCGATCCCTTGTGTTTGTGCGCACCCTTTTTCCCTCGATAGAATTTTTCAAAGATCAGCGGCAAGTCAAGCGAATCGATTCCCGGCCCATCGTCCTCCACGCTGAACTCCAGGCGCTCAGGCGAGCGCCAGCTTCTAAGGGTGATGCGGCTTCCCTGCGGCGTATGCCGCGCAGCGTTCTCCAGCAAGTGCCGTAGAACCCGCCCCAGCAAGTGCGGATCGAACCAGGCCGGCTCATCCTCCCCCTTCACATCGATGTTCACTCGATGCGCCGAAAGAATCTGCCTCGATTCCTCCACCGCCTGATCAAGCAGCGCCCGCGCATGTTGCGGAACCGCATGCACCTGCACCACGTTGGCGTCGATCTCCGCCATCTCCACCGCTTCCCCGATCAGCGAATCCAGCCGTGAAGCCTCTTCATCCACAATCGTCATCAGGTCCAGCCGCCCCGCATCGTCCAGGCCCTTGGCTTCCAGCAGCGTAGTCGCCGCCGCGCGAATCGAAGTAAGCGGCGTGCGCAGCTCGTGGGTAAGCGAGTCGATCAGTGCCGTCCGAAGCCGTTCGCTTTCCCGCGCCGCCTCAATCCGCGCCGTCTGTTCTATTGCGATGGACCGCGCCAGCACAATTGCCACCTGCGCGCTCACCGCCGTCGCCACTTCGCGGGAAAGCAGCGCCGGCCGCCATCCCAGCGCCCCCACCGCCCGCATTCCCAGCATCAGCGCCGTGCAATAGAATCCCGAATCCAGTTGCAGCGTAGGATTCTGCCCCAGCGTCATGGCCCGCAGGCTCGCCTGCACACTGGCCGGAACGTCGGCAGTCGACCCATAGAACCGGTCCTGATCGCAGACATAAAGCACCACGCCCTCAAGCGCGAAGATGCGATGAATCAGCCGCGGCAAATCCTGAATCAGCCCCGCCGCGTCCTCGTGCAGCATCATCTCCTGGCTCAACTCGTATAGCCGCTCCACATCCTCGCGGCGCTGCTCGGCATCCTGTGTCTGGCGTCGCGCCCGCTCCGCCACGCGGCCCACCACCACGCAACTCGCCAGGTAGGAAAGCATCGCCACCCAGGCCTGCCCACCGGCAAGCTGCAGCGAGCCCACCGGGGGAAGAAAGAAGTAGTCAAACCCCAGCGCGCAGATCACCGCCACATAGAGCGACAACCAAAGCCCCGCCTGCGTCGAGGCCCATACCACCAGCACCAGGTACACCATCCCCGCCGCCGTTGGATTGGCGCCAAGTTTCACCAGCACAAACGTAGTGACCACCGCCATCATGGTGGCCACGAACCAGTGAAACACGCCCCGTGAGTCGGAAAGTCCCTCCATGATCTTCATCCCAGCAATCATAGTGCGAAGGGCCGATGATGTAAGCTTCCGATAAAAGAGCACCCGCAGCGAGGGCCAATGGATCAAGTTGAAGGGTACGGGCTTCAGCACGTACATCAAATGCCGCAAAATGAATCTGGGCTTTAGCCCCTGAGGGAACGAACCTTCAAAATTACACCGCATCCGAGAAAGTAAGCCATAAATGCCGGGAAGAATTCTCATCATCGACGACGAACCGCAGATCACCCGCGTGCTCCGCGCCGCGCTCTCCGCCCAGGGCTACGACGTCCGCACCGCCAACGACCCCGAAGAGGGCCTGCAGGTCTACAAGGATTGGGTCCCCGACCTGCTCATCACCGACCTGATGATGCCCGGCATGTCCGGCGTCGAAGTCACCCGAGCCATTCGCGCCCGCGCCTCCACGCCCATCCTGGTGCTCTCCGTGCGCGATCACGAGCGATCAAAGGTCGAGGCCCTCGACGCCGGCGCAGATGACTACGTCACCAAGCCCTTCGGCATTCAGGAGCTTCTCGCCCGCGTCCGCGCCCACCTGCGCCGCGCCCCCGAACGCACCGCCGCCGCCATTGAAGTGGGCGACTTTGTGATCGACGCAACCGCCCACTCCATCACGCTTCTCGGCAAGCCGATTCACCTCACGCCCAAGGAGTTCGACCTACTGGTGCACCTCGCCCGTCACGCCGGAAAAGTCATGACGCATCGCGCGTTGCTTACGTCGGTCTGGGGCGCGCAGTCAGCTCACCAGCCGGAGTACTTGCGGGTGTTCGTCGGCCAGGTCCGCAAAAAGCTCGAAGCAGAAACCGGCAAGCAGTACATCCAGACCGAGCCCTGGGTCGGCTACCGTTTCATTCCCGAAGGCTGGAGCGGCAACGAAGGCTGACCCACACGTCGCCGGAAACTCCCGTCGAGTCAATGTCGCCGCCAAGCTGCTAACTTGCTACTCCCGCGCCTGCGGGAGCTAACTCGCCGCCCTTGCATCCTCCCAAGAAACTGAACCCCTCAAGGCCCCAAATCGAGGCCCCATACTCCGCTCTTGTTTACCATCTTGGTTCGCGATTCCCCGGCTTTTTCCTCTTCTCATCCTGCTTCTTCCACCCCCTTACGCTTTATTTAGGAAATCCTGTCGATACTTAAAGATGGCCTGAGGCAACATCGTTTATGTGGGGCGAGGCCGAAACGGTCAACCCACAGCCAACTGGCTGGAACTGTGAGATCCGATATGCAAGATGTAGTCATGCTCGTCTTCACCACTGTCTTCTTCGTCCTGGCGTTTCTCTACGTCAAGGCCTGCCAGAAGTTGAGGTAGCCCATCATGCAAATTGACGTTGTCACCGTAATCGCCTTGATTCTTTCCGTCCTTCTGCTGGCCTATCTGGCTGTCACCCTGCTCTATCCGGAGAAGTTCTAGCATGTCCGCCAATGGCTGGTTGCAATTTGCCCTCTACTCTCTGGTTCTACTGGCAACCGTTCGTCCTGTCGGCGCCTACATGGCGCGGGTATTCGAAGGCCAGCGCACCTGGCTGGACCCCATTCTCCGTCCCATCGAGCGGCTGATCTACAGGCTTTCCGGCGTGAATGCTGAGGAAGAGATGAACTGGCGCGAGTATGCCTTCGCCATGCTCGGCTTCTCCGCCGTGACGCTGGTAGTTACGTATGCCATCGAGCGCATGCAGCATGCGCTTCCCTGGAACCCCCAAGGGCTGGTCAATGTTGGTCCCGACCTGGCCTGGAACACAGCCGTCAGCTTCACCACCAACACCAACTGGCAGTTCTATACGCCCGAATCCACCATGAGTTACTTCACTCAGATGACCCAGCTCTGTTATCACAACTTCATCTCGGCCGCCGCCGGTATCGCCATCGCCGTAGCCTTGATTCGTGGCATCAAGCGGACCACATCGAGCACCATCGGCAATTTCTGGGTGGATACCACGCGCACCCTGCTCTACGTCCTGCTGCCGGCCTCGTTCATCTATGCACTCCTGCTCGTGGCCCAGGGCGTTCCGCAGAATCTGCACGCCTACACTGTCGCCCATCCGCTCGAAACTCCAACCCAGGTCCAGACCATTGCGCAAGGGCCCGTCGCCTCTCAGGAAGCCATCAAGATGCTGGGCACCAACGGCGGCGGATTCTTCAACGCCAACAGCGCCCACCCCTTCGAGAACCCCACGCCGTTCTCCAACTTCCTGCAGATTCTCTCCATCTTCATCATCCCCGCCGGACTGACTTACACGCTGGGCCGCATGACCGGATCGCCGGGTCACGGCTGGGCCGTACTGGCAGCAATGTTCGTTTTGTTTGCCGCGGGCTTCGCCTCTGTCTACTGGGCCGAATCGCAGCCCCATCCGCTCATCCACGGCGCAGCGCAGGCACACACGGCAACCGCGCCGGGCGGCAACATGGAGGGTAAGGAAGTCCGCAACGGCATTGCCGAAAGCGCCCTCTTCGCCACCATCACCACCGACGCCAGTTGCGGCGCAGTCAACGGCGTTCATGACAGCTTTACCCCGCTGGGCGGGATGGTGGTGCTCACCAACATCATGCTCGGCGAGGTGGTTTTCGGCGGTGTCGGCGCAGGCATGTACGGCATCCTCATCTTCGTTGTGCTCTCGGTCTTTATCGCCGGTCTCATGGTGGGGCGCACGCCCGAGTACCTGGGCAAGAAGATCGAAGGCTACGACGTAAAGATGTCCATGCTGTACGTGCTCATCTTCCCGCTAATCATCCTCACCTTCACGGCAGTCTTCGTGCTTTGGCCCTCCGTCGGACTGGCAGCGCTTACCAACCAGGGGCCGCACGGGTTCACCGAAATCCTCTACGCCTTCACCTCCGCGGTGGGCAACAACGGCTCGGCCTTTGCAGGACTCAACGCCAGCGTCAACCCCACCACTCTCTGGTGGTACGACGTGGCCATGGGCTTCGCCATGCTGGGCGGGCGGTTCCTGATGAAGATTCCGGTGCTGGCCCTGGCCGGCCACCTGGCGATGAAGAAGAGCGTGCCGCCGTCGCCTGGAACCTTCCCAGTGAATACGTCGCTG
>Ga0210388_10001412_pt1 | contig 18883 bp, 17 predicted proteins | sample IncBWC19OmetaG_FD_155485 | JGI IMG/M metagenome (GOLD analysis project Ga0210388, IMG submission 155485) | Forest soil microbial communities from Barre Woods Harvard Forest LTER site, Petersham, Massachusetts, United States - Inc-BW-C-19-O ... | reverse complement strand
ACAGACCGCTCTGTCCACGCGGCGGGCGACGTGGAGTGCTTTTGCTAGAGGTGGCGGCGCCTTGGGACAGAGTGGTCAGTCCCCATGTTTTCGCGATTTATTTGCGGCGCCAAGGCTTTTGGACTCGGTATTCGGGGGTGCTGGTTACTGTGGGTTTGGTGGCGCGGATTAGTTTGCGGCGGGTTAGGATTCTGATTGCGCTTTGGACTGCGCTTTTAGAGAGGCCCGTCATTTCGGCCATGCGCTGATGGCTTAAGGCAGCGCTTTCCTGGCCCCGGCCTTCGGTTTGGCTCCAGATGTGGAGATAGATCAGGAAGGCGGAGGGGGATTTATCGTGGCCGACCAAATCTCGCATCAGGACGTCGAGGACATATTCGTCTAGTTCTGCCACGAAGGACAGTATACGTTGGCGGGGCTTGCGTGTACGCCGGTGGGGCACGGCCTGGAAGACGAAGGGGCGAGAGAATGGGGACAGACCGCTCTGTCCACGCGGCGCGAGATGTGGAGTGCTTTCTGTAGATAGCGGCGCTATGGGACAGAGTGGTCAGTCCCATTCTCTCGCGAGTTATCACGTTTTCAGAACGAAGTTACTTGCTGCTTAGTACGAATTGGTTGCCGTCCAGGTCTTTGAAGATGGCGGAGGTGCCCCAGGATTCTGCTTTGGGAGGGGCGATGAATTCTACGCCGCGGGATTTTAGCTGCTCGTAGGTTTGGGGGACGTCGTCGCTCATGAAGGAGATGCCGGTGAATGCGCCGATGCGGGATTCTTGGCCGTCGGGGTTGAAGAGCACGAGGCCGGTTTGCGCGCCGGGGATACCTAGCTCGATCCAACGCTGTTTGTCGGAAAAGGGCTGGTCGGTTAGGATGATGAATCCTAGCTTCTTGGTGTAGAAGTCGAGGGCGGCATCCTGGTCGCGGACGGAGATCGAAGTAAATTTGATGGATTTGATCATGGCCGAAGTATGCTGGAAAAGCGATGCGGGTTCAATGTGGTTTTTGCCACTATGTTGATTAAAGAGACAGAAGAAGTAGCCAGTAGCCAGCAGCCAGTAGCCAGAATGGAGTCTTGGGTTCTAGGGGCTCTTTTATTCCTCCTCAATTTTTATTTGTGCCGGGAATTGTTTCATGTGGAGTATTTGGTTCACATGGGGTCGATTGAGGGGGCTTATATCGGGATTAGCCGGTATGCGATTTCGCATTGGCGGGACTTGACGTGGTTTCCGCTGTGGTATTGCGGCGTGCCTTATCAGAATACTTACCCTCCGCTGCTGCATTTGGGGGTTGCGCTGGTGGCTTGGGTGCGTGGGATTACGCCGGCGCATGCTTATCACTGGACTACGGCGCTGGCTTATTGCCTGGGTCCGGTGACTTTGTTTTTGCTGGTGAAGAGGTTGAGTGGATCGCGACTCGCGGGATTTGCGGCGGGGTTGATTTATACGGCGCTGTCCCCTTCGGCGTGGTTGATCGGGGATATTGCATACGACATGGGCGGCCTGCTTGGGCCTCGGCGGTTGCAGGCGTTGGTTTATTACGGAGAGGGTCCGCATGTGGCGGCGCTGACTCTGCTGCCGCTGGCAATTCTGCTGGTGGATCTGGCGGTCCGGAAGCGGAAGGGATATTACATCGCGGCGGCCGCGGTGGCGTTGGCGGGGGTGGTTTTGACGAACTGGCTGGCGGGATTGGCGCTGGCGCTGGCGATCGGCGCGTACCTGCTGGCGGCGGTGCGGTCCTGGCGGGAAATTTTGTTTGTGGCGTGGATCGGGATGGCGGCTTATGGGTTGGCTATGCCGTGGGCGCCTCCGTCGACGATCGCGGTGACGCAGCTTAATGCGCGCACGGTGGGTGGGGACTACACGTCGGTGTATGGGGCGATACCAGGGTGGCTGGCGGTGATCGGATGCGGGCTGGCAGCATTGAAATACCTGGTGCGGCGGCGAGGTAGCGGCTTGCAGTTCGCGGTGTTTTTCAGTTTTTTGACGGTTGTGATTACGCTGAGCGAGGGATGGTTTCATACGCCGGTGGTACCGCAGGCGGTGCGCTATCACCTGGAAATGGAAATGGGGCTGGCAATGCTCGGGGGGATGGCGTTGTTCGAGGTGTGCCGGCGCTGGCCCGAGAGGGTCCAGATTTGGGCGATGGCGGGACTGGTTTTATTCCTGGCGATTCCGTATCGGGCTTCGCGACATTACTCGCGGACGTCGTTGATGTTGACGACTGAAGTTACGAAAACGAGCGAGTGGTTGACGGCGGATTGGTTGAATCGAAACTGGACGGGCGAGAGGGTGATGCTGCCGGGGTCGAGCGCATTTTGGCTGACGGCGTTCAGCGATACGCCGGAGGTGGGAGGAGGGTTCGATCAGGGCAGGACGAACGATATGCTGCGCGGCGCGGGTTATTGGTTGAAGGTCGGAAAGGGCGAGGGGTCGGTGCTGTGGCTGAAGGCTTTGGGGGTGCAGGCTGTGGGGGTGGCGGGTCCGGGGAGCACGGAGGAGTATCGGGACCCTGTCGATCCGGCGAAATTCGAGGGGTTGCTGGAGCCGCTATGGAGAAACGGAGGGGATGCGTTGTACCGGGTGGGAAAGGCGCATCGGTCGGTGGCGCGAGTGGTGCCGCGGAGCGAACTGGTGCCGAGGACGCCCGTTAGCGAGTTCGATCTGGATCCACTGCGGCGCTATGTTGCGGCGCTGGAGGATGATTCGATGCCGGAGGCCCAGGTGACGTGGACTAATGTGCATACGGGTCGGATTTCGGCGGAGTTGGGGGCTGGTCAGGTGGTGTCGTTGCAGATGGCGTGGCATCCGGGATGGCATGCGCGGGTGGATGGGAAGGAGATTCCGATTCGTCGGGATGCGCTGGGGATGATGACGATTTATCCCGCGCGGAGTGGGGCGCTGACGATCGATTTGAATTATGACGGAGGGGTGGAGATGAGAGTTGCTCAATGGGTTTGTGGGTTGACGGGGGTCCTTTTGTTGGGGATTGTTATACGCCGGCTGAAGCCGACGCTGCAAGCTGAAGCTTGCGCCACCATGGCAAAAAAGAAAGTCGTGGTATTCTGAAAAAGTCTTGGTAGAGGAGCGGGGGCCATTAGTAGCCTGGCGCGTGATTCCGGCGAATTCCGGAGCGCTTGGGTGAACGGGGCAACTTCGCCGAAATCGCGAAGCCGGATTCGGGGCGATGCGGTTGGGGGGCACGGTTAATACCTGTCCACTGTCATCTATTTCAATCGGGAAATGGGTGGAGCGCTATCAGGGAAGTTACTCTTGCTGCATTCGCAGCCGCTCCATCCCTGAACATTTATGAATTTATTCGAGCTGACGCGCGCGTTGGTGGATATCGATTCCGTGACTCCGAACGAGGAAGAGGTGGGAGTTTATCTGGCGGATTATTTGCGGGAACTGGCGGAGAGGACCGGGGGCCATGTGGAGATGATGGGCGTGGAGCCGCATCGGTTCAATGTGTTCGCGTATTGGGGCGAGCCGGTGGTGACGCTTTCTACGCACATGGACACGGTGCCTCCGTTTTATGGGTCGCGGGAGGATGAGGAGTTTGTCTGGGGTCGCGGGGCTTGCGATACGAAGGGGATTATCGCGTCGATGATCAAGGCGGTGGAGGGGCTGCTTGCGGCGGGGGATCGGAATTTCGCGCTGTTGTTTGTGGTGGGTGAGGAACGCAATAGCGCGGGGGCTTATTTCGCGGCGAAACATCCGCGGGGTTGCCGCTACATCATCAATGGCGAGCCGACGGAAAATAAGCTGGCGCTGGGATCGAAGGGGGCGCTGCGGTACGAAATAATCGCGAGCGGAAAGATGGCGCATTCGGCGTATCCGGAGTTGGGGGAGTCGGCGATTTTGAAATTATTGGATGCGCTTGGGAGGATTCGGGCGATTGAGTTGCCGGTGGATCGGGTGCTGGGGAAGAGCACGTTGAATATCGGCACGATTACCGGTGGTCGGGCGCCGAACGTGATTCCGGATCACGCGATGGCGGAGTTGTTTATTCGCATTGTCGATGACGGGGATTCGACTCGGGCGGCGATTGCGGAGGCGGTGAAGGGACTTGCCGAGGCGAAAGAGATTTTGTGCATTCCGGCGCTGCATCTGGGGTCGCTCGATGGATTCGAGACTTCGGTGGTTTCCTATACGACGGATATTCCGGCGTTCGGGAAGGCGTGGGGGCAGCCGTTTTTATTCGGGCCGGGCAGTATTCACTTCGCGCATACGGATGCGGAGAGGGTCCCGAAGGCCGAGTTGGTGGAAGCAGTATCGATTTATCAAAACATCGTGAGGCGATTGAGCAAATGAGCGAACGTATTCCTGTAGGTGTGTTAGGTGCGACGGGGATGGTGGGGCAGGAGTTTATTAGTTTCCTGCGGGATCATCCGTGGTTCGAATTGACGTTCTTGGCGGCCAGCGATCGGTCGGCAGGCAAGACGTATCGCGAGGCGACTGCTTGGCGCTTGGGCGGAGAGACTCCTGCTTATGCGCGCGAAATTATCGTTTCAGATTCGGTGCCGAAGGGCGCGCCGAAACTGATGTTCTCGTCGATGGACGCGTCGGTGGCGACGGAGATCGAGCAGGCGTTCGCGAAGGCGGGGCATACGATTGTTTCGAATTCGCGGAATCATCGGATGGACGCGGATGTTCCTTTGCTGGTGCCGGAAGCGAACGCGGAGCACTTGGGATTGATTTCGGAGCAGAGGAAGGTGCGCGGATGGGCGGGAACGATCGTGACGAATCCCAACTGCTCGACGATAACGCTGGTGATGGCGCTGGCACCGATGAAGCAGTTCGGGATTAAGAAGGTGATCGTGACGACGATGCAGGCGGTATCCGGTGCGGGTTACCCGGGCGTGGCTTCGCTGGACATCCTCGGGAACGTGGTGCCGTTCATTGGAGGCGAGGAGCCGAAGATGGAATCGGAGACGCAGAAAATTTTGGGGGTGTTCGAAGGCGGAAAGATTGAGCCGCTGGCGGCGAAGGTGAGTGCGGCGTGCAATCGGGTGCCGGTGGTGGATGGGCATACGATTTGCGTTTCGGTGGAGTTTGAGAAGAAGCCTTCGGAGCAGGAGATTATTGCGGCCCTGAACGGGTTTCGAGGAGTGCCGCAGTTTAAGAAGCTGCCTAGCGCGCCGGAGCAGCCGGTGATTTATATGGAACAGGGGGATCGTCCGCAGCCGCGGCGGGATGTGGAGAGAGAAAACGGGATGGCGGTGTTTGTCGGGCGGTTGAGGAAGTGTCCGGTGTTGGATTATAAGTTCGTCGCGCTGGGGCATAACACGGTAAGAGGGGCGGCGGGGGCGGCGGTGTTGAATGCGGAGCTGATGAGGGTGGAGGGGTTGGTGTGAGGGTCGGGCGGGTTAGTCGATGATCGTGATGAAATTTGGGGGGACTTCTGTCGAGTCGGCGGGGGCTATAGCGCGGGTTGCGGAGATTGTGCGGGCGCGCGTCAGGCAGAGGCCGGTTGTTGTTGTTTCGGCGATGGGGCGGACGACGAATAAGCTGCTGGCGATCGGCGAAATGGCGGTTTCGGGGCGGAGGGAAGACGCGCTGGGATCGTTGAAGGAGATGCGGACGTTTCATTTGCGCGAGGCCTCGGGGTTGGGAGCGGACGCGGAGGTCGAGGCGCATTTCGACGAGTTGGCGGAGTTGGTGAAAGGGCTGGCAGTGATGGGGGAATTGACTCCGCGGGCTACTGATGCCATTTCTTCTTACGGGGAACGGATTTCCAGCATTATCGTGGCGGCGTTTTTTCGCAAAGCCGGGATTCCGGCGGTGCATGTCGATTCGCGCAGCGTGATTGTTACGGATTCGCGGCATATGCAGGCGGCTCCTTTGTTTCCAGAGTCGAATGCGAAGCTCGAGGCGACGATTCCTCCGCTGGCGCGGAAGGAAGTTGTGGTGATGGGCGGATTTATTGGATCGACGCAGGATGGCGTCACGACTACGCTGGGGCGCGGAGGGTCGGATTACACGGCTTCGATCGTGGGGGCGGGGATTGGCGCGGACGAGATTCAGATTTGGACAGATGTCGACGGGATGTTGACGGCGGATCCGACGATTTTACCGGGCGGGTATCGCGTGGAGACTTGTTCTTTCGCGGAGGCGGCGGAGCTGGCTTATTTCGGAGCGAAGGTGCTGCATCCGGCTACGGTGCTGCCGGCGATCGAGAAAAATATTCCGGTTCGGATACTTAATTCTCGACGGCCGGAGGTTGAGGGGACGTTAATTGTGGCGGAGGCGCCGGCGAGTGCGGCGCCGATACGGTCGATTGCGTGCAAGAAAAATATCACGCTGGTGAATATCGTGTCGACACGGATGCTGATGGCCCATGGATTCTTGCGGCGGATTTTCGAGATTTTCGACCGGTTCGCGACTCCGGTGGATATGCTGGCGACGTCGGAGGTGAGCGTGTCGCTGACCATCGACAATACTCGCGCGCTGGCGGCGATTCGGGAGGAGATTGAAGAATTCGCCGAAGTATCGGTCGAAGATGGGCACGCGATTGTTTGCCTGGTGGGCGAGAATATCCGCAAGATTCCCGGGACTACGGCGCGGGTTTTCGCCGCTCTGAAGGATATTAACGTGCGGATGGTTTCGCAGGGAGCTTCGCTGCTGAATATCAGCCTGGTGGTGGCGGCGAGCGACCTGCATCGCGCGGTAGAATCGCTGCACCGGGAATTCTTCGAATGAAGCTCGCGATTATCGGCTACGGGAAGATGGGACGGATGATTGAGACGCTGGCGCCGGAGTACGGATTTTCGGTTCATGCGCGGGTGGATGTTCAGGACGATCTGAAGTCCGCGGCGGGCTCGGATGTAGCGATCGAGTTTTCTATGCCGGAGGCTGCGGTTGCGAATATCGAGAAGCTAGCGGCGCTCGGTGTGCCTGTGGTGGTCGGAACTACGGGATGGCTGGCGGAGATGGATCGGGTGCGAGCTGCGGTGGAGGCGAGCGCCATCGGGCTGGTTTGGAGTCCTAACTTTTCGATTGGAGTGAATGTGTTTTCGCGGCTGGTTCAGGAGGCGGCGAAACTGCTGGCGGATGAGCCCCAGTATGGGGCTTGGGCCTGGGAGATTCATCACATCACGAAGAAGGATGCTCCTTCGGGGACGCTGATCAAGCTGGTTAGCGATATGAAGAAGGCTGGATTTGAGCGGGCGATTGACGTTGGTTCGAATCGGGCGGGAGCGCATCCGGGGACGCATGAGGTCGGATTCGATTCGGCGGCGGATACGATTACTTTGCGGCACTCGGCTCGGAGCCGGGAGGGGTTTGCGCGGGGGGCTTTGAAGGCGGCGCAGTGGGTGGTGGGAAAGAAGGGTGTGTTTGAGTTTGGGGAGGTTTTGTTTGGTGAGTAACACAACGTCGACACGAATGTCGACGCGGCACGCCTGGAGGCGCGCGCCACAAAAGACAAAGATTGAGATAAGTGTGACGTGAGGTATTTTTTATGTTTACTGGATGTGGGACTGCTTTAATTACTCCGTTTTCTGCGGAGGGGGCCGTTGATGAAGCGGCTTTGCGGCGGCTGGTTCGGCGGCAGATTGAGGCGGGGATTAATTTTCTGGTTCCTTGCGGCACCACGGGCGAGAGTCCGACGCTGACCCGGCGCGAACATTTGCGCGTGGTCGAGATCACGGTGGAAGAGGCCAAGGGCAAGGTGCCGGTGCTGGGCGGCGCGGGCGGATATAACACGGCTGAGGTGATCGAACTGGCGGGCGAACTGCGTCACCTGGGCGTGGATGGAATCTTATCGGTCACTCCTTACTACAACAAGCCAACGCAGGAAGGGCTTTATCAGCACTTCAAGGCGATTGCCAAGGCGGTTCCGCTGCCGATGGTGGTTTACAGCGTGCAAGGGCGCACGAGCGTGAATGTCGAGCCTGCCACTTTGAAACGGCTGGCGGAGATTGACAATATTGTCGGCGTGAAGGAAGCGTCGGGGAATATTTCGCAGATGGCTTCGGTGGTGCACCAGGTTCCGGACAGTTTCAATGTATTGAGCGGCGACGACTCGATCACGATTCCCCTGGTGGCGCTGGGCGGGCGTGGAATTATCTCCGTAGTCTCGAATGAAATTCCCGGAGAAATGACCCGGCTCACGCAGTTCGCGATGGAGGGGAATTTCGCGGCGGCGAGGGCGATCCAGAGGCAATGGCTGCCGTTGATGGAGGTGAATTTTGTCGAGTCGAATCCGATTCCGGTGAAGGCGGCGATGGCGATGATGGGATTGTGCGAGCCGGTTTGGCGATTGCCGATGACTCCACCGTCGGCGGCAAATCACTCCAAGATTGAGGCGGTTTTGAAGAGCGTCGGGCTGCTTGGATCGAGCCGGAGCACGCATGCAGACTGAGATCGAAGCCCTGTTCGATCAGAAGCCGGCGAGTTATACGGAAGAGCATTTTGGGTTATTTCAGCGCTTCAAGCAGGCGCTGAACGCGGGCGCGGTGCGGTCCGCGGAGCCCGACGCGTCGGCACGCAGCGGATGGCGCGTGAATCCCTGGGTCAAGAAAGGCGTGCTGCTAGGGTTTCGAATGGGCGCGGTGGTCGATATGTCGGTCAATGAGACGCGGCAGCCGTTTCTCGATAAGGCCACGTTTCCCGTGAAGCGATTTACGCCGCAGGACGGAGTGCGGATCGTGCCCGGAGGGTCCAGCATTCGCGATGGATGTTATGTGGGGCGCGGCGTGACTTGTATGCCTCCGATGTATATCAACGTCGGGACGTGGGTCGGGGATGGAACGATGATCGATTCGCACGCGCTGGTGGGGAGCTGCGCGCAGATCGGGAAGAACTGCCACATCTCGGCGGCAGCGCAGATCGGAGGCGTGCTGGAACCTGTAGGCGCGCTGCCGGTGATTATCGAGGACGACGTTCTGGTGGGCGGGAATTGCGGAGTTTACGAAGGCACGGTGGTCAAGAAGCGCGCGGTAAGGGGGAGCGGGACGATTGTGACGCGGTCGACTCCGGTTTACGATGTGGTGCGCGGGCTGGTTTATAGCGCGACGGACGAGGAGCCGTTGATGATTCCGGAGGACGCCGTGGTGGTGGCGGGTTCGAGAGCGATTACGCATGGGCCGGGGAAGGAGTGGGGAGTTTCGCTGTATACGCCGGTGATTGTGAAGTATCGCGACAGTAAGACGGATGCGAAGATTCAGCTTGAGGATTTGCTGCGGTGATGGAGGAAGGGCAGGTCGGGAACCTGCTCAGCTAAACGCCTATGGATTCTGCTCTGCGGGGGGCGCGGCTGCTGGGAGTGCCGTTACTGAATAAGGGGACGGCGTTCACGGTCGAGGAGCGGGCTCGATTCGGGTTGCATGGGCTGCTGCCTCCTTATGTAGAGACGCTCGACGAGCAGGTGGAGCGGGCTTACAAAGCCTATCTCGTTTACGAGAAGCCCATGAATCGGCACATCTACCTGCGGCAGTTGCAGGACAACAATGAGGTGCTGTTTTACCGGCTGCTGCTGGATCACATCGAGGAGATGACGCCGATTGTTTATACGCCGGTTGTCGCCGAGGCTTGCCGGAATTTCAGCCATATCTATCGGCGTCCGCGCGGGCTGTTTATTTCTTATCCGCTGCGCGAGTCTATTCCAACACTGCTTCAGAACCGGCCGAATCACGATGTCGACGTGATTGTCGTTACGGACGGGGAACGGATATTGGGAATCGGCGATCAAGGCGTGGGAGGGCTGGGGATTCCGATCGGCAAGCTTTCGCTGTATAGCCTGATTGGCGGAATTCATCCGGCGCGAACGCTGCCGATTGTCCTCGACGTCGGGACGAACAATGAGGATTGCCTGCGCGACCCCGCGTATCTTGGCTGGCGTCATGAGAGGATTCGGGGAGCGGCCTACGACGAGTTCGTCGACCTGTTCGTTCAAGCCGTGAAGCAGGAGCTTCCGAACACTTGTCTGCAATGGGAAGATTTCGCGACGCCGCATGCGCGGCCGATTCTCGACCGGTATCGCGACCAGTTGCTGACGTTCAACGACGATATTCAGGGGACGGCCGCGGTGGCGCTGGGCGCGATTCTGGCGGCGGTCAAGGTGACGGGGAAGAGCCTTCGCGATCAGACAGTAGTTTTTTTGGGCGCCGGATCGGCCAGCATCGGAGTGGCTGATTATTTGCGCGATGCGATGATCGCAGACGGACTTTCTCCGGCCGAGGCGGTTGACCGTTTTTGGATTGTCGATAAGGACGGATTGTTGCGCGAGGAGCGAATCGATCTGACGCCGGAGCAGAAAGTTTATGCCCGCCGCGCAGATCACAATTGGGCGCTGGCGGACGTCATCGGCAATGTCAACGCTACGGTTCTCATCGGGCTCTCCACCGCACGCGGGGCGTTTACGGAACCGATCGTGCGGGAGATGGCGCGCAAAACGGAGCGTCCGATTATCTTTCCCTTGTCGAATCCGACGGAGCGGAGCGAGGCTACCGCGGAGGATTTGATTTCCTGGACTAACGGTAAAGCGCTGGTGGCGAGTGGATCGCCCTTCGATCCGGTGGCATTTGGGGGGCGGAAGATTCCGATCGCGCAGTGTAATAACGTCTACATTTTTCCGGCCGTGGGACTCGGCTTGGTGGCATCCGGCGCGACGCGGCTGACGGATGCGATGATGCAGGCGGCGGCACGCGCGCTGGCGGAACATTCGCCTGCCCTGGCGAATGGAAATGATGCGCTGTTGCCGCCCCTTCACGATCTACGCGGGGTCGCGGTGGAGATCGCGATGGCAGTCGGACTCGAAGCGCAAAAAGCGGGACTCGCGCCGCTCACAACCTCGGAGACACTGCGGGAGAACGTGAGTGCCACCCACTGGAAGCCGCAGTATCCCGAGTTGTAAGCGACGAACTACCAGCGCACGCCGAACGTTACGGGAACGTAATCCACATGCTGGTTGTTGTTCATGAACACATGGTTCCAACGCGCTTCGGCGTAGAACTTCGCATGCCATTTGGTTCCAAGGGCGATGCCTGCTCCGATATTCGCACCCGGCTTGTTTACGGAGTCTGAAGCGAGAACCTGAGTGGTGGGTATGCCGGCGGTATAGAAACCGAAGAAAGGATTGAATCCGGTTACGGTCGCAACGCCGGGAGCGGTGAATTCCTGATAGACGTGATAGAGGCCGCCGCCGCCAACGATGTAGGCATCCCAGTGTCCGTGCGGATGAAGGTGAACGATGGGATCGATGGTCGCCGAGAAGATATGGACGTCGCCGCCGGGGTATCCCAGGTTGCTCAGCGTCGTTGAATTGATACCCATCGAGTTGAAGTTGGTCTGGACCATGGCGCCGAGATAGGGTGAAAAATTCCAACCTGCGCCGCCACCGACATTCCAACCGTTATCCAGATTACGGCCTGTACTGCCGACTGACTGGGTGAATCCGCCGCCAACGTCGAAAGCCCAATGTGAAAACTCCTGGGCGCTCAGGCCGCCCGCTAGTAAGAGTGCGAAGAAAGATGTAGTAATGAACGTTTTCATGTGAAGCAAACTCCTTCGCCAGTTAGATTCCTTCACAAAAAACGAGTTTCGATCAGATGAGGCTTTGCACGCCTCCGGCTTCATACCAGTGCATGGCGCACGGCTCGAACGGTTCGAGAATCGCGCGGATGCGGTTGGCTACAGCTTCTTCGGGGCTACGAACCGCGAGAAATCCGGCACCGGTGCGCGCCTTCTCCACGTCGTCATCAGCGAAAATCTGTTCGGTGCCGAAGGCTCGGGAAAGGGTGGTCATAACGCCCGACCCCACGCCCGCGTTGGCCTGAAACTCTTCGAAGAACCGCAGGATTTCGGAGCCGCGAATCGCGCGAATCTCTCCTTGGGAAAAGCCGGCCTTTCGGAGCTCCAGCGCCGCTTGTTCGGTTTTCTCGAAACTGGGAAAAGTAGCAATAACGTAATGCTTCGGGTAAAAAACTCCGAGCTTGGAATCCGATTCCTTGAAAAAATTAGCGAGTGTTGTCATAGCGCTTACCGGACAATTGGCATAGCTCGATGTGAAAGGGGAGAGGATTTTCGCCACCCCCTACCGGTGAGGATGCCTAGAGCGAACATGAGACCCAAGCCTAGCAAAACTGTGACGACAGAGATGACAGTGAGCGCCGGAACGTAAAGAAGAAATGCGCCGACCATACCGACAAAAAGTATTGCGAGCAGGGTGCCGAGGCAAACCATGAAGTCGAGTTTCATGACAATTGAGCGTGCACTTGAATCGCCATGGCGATAAAAACTGCAAACAGATAACAGGTCGGCCTTTGCAAAAGTAACGACTGCAAAGCTTGCACCGGCCACGTAAAATCTGCGTGAGATTTTTCAATTAATTCCGCGAAACCTTGATTTATAAGTACCTATGGGTCTGGCACCTGAGTTGCCTTGCTATTCGCATGAAAGTTTGCGGCATTGACTGGAGGAACGCATGACACGGGATGGCTATGGACTCGCCTATCAAAAGGGATTCACTCTTACCGTTCGATTCCTTCTCTCACGAGGCGCACAGCGCGAGTACGCGATGGAAGTTGCGCAGGGTGCGTGGGTGCGAGGGTGGGAACGGCTGCACCAGTTGCGCGATGAAGCGACGGTGGTGACTTGGGTCAACACCATTGCGTTAAACGCCTACCGGCGCGTGATGCGGCGAGAAGCGCCAAGCCAGGAACTGCCGGAAGTCGTCAGCCCGCACGGCATCGATATGGCGGCGATCGACGTACACCGCATCTTGAATTATTGCCGCCCGTCGGAGCGCGTCCTCTTCGAGCAGCAGATGAATGGGGCGACGACGGAAGAAATCGCGAAGAAGCAGGGCGTCACGGAGACAGCGATCCGCATCCGGTTGCTGCGAGCGCGGAGGGCCACCCGCTCGCGGCTGGAGAAGAGAGCGATGCAACTGCAAGATCGGCATGCGGCGGCCCGCGAAGTGAGAGATGCTGCTTGATCATCAATTTCACGAGACAAAGGAGAAATCATATGAAAAAACTTTTAGTGGGCGTACTTTTGGCCGCGCCGGGCTTCGTGTCCCTGGGCTTCGCGGCAGACGAAGGGCCGCGGGAAGTAGAAAAGCGCATTCACGAATCAGGATTGGTACTGAGCGAAATCATGAGCGCTGGGGATAAAGCGATTCCCGACGATCTGCTCCAGAGGGCACAGTGCGTCGGCATCGTTCCGAACCTCAAGCGCGTCGGGTTCATCGTAGGCGCGAAGTATGGCAAGGGTATTTTGGTGTGCCGCACTCGGGACGGAGCTGGGTGGAGCGCGCCGGATACGATTCGGATTGAAGGTGGCAGCGTCGGACTCCAGATCGGGGCGGGCGAAACCGATCTCGTGTTCATCGTAAAGAACCGCGGCGGTGAAGAGAAGCTGATGAACGACAAATTCACCTTCGGCGGCGATGCCAGCGCGATGGCCGGCCCCGTGGGCCGTTCGACCACCGCGGAAACGGACGCAATGATGAAGGCGGAAATTCTATCGTGGTCCCGTTCTCGCGGCGTTTTTGCCGGAGTATCGCTCGAAGGTGCGACATTGCGGCCGGATCGTGACGACAACACCAAACTTTATGGACATCCGGCGAGCCAGCGCGAAATTCTCGAAGGACGCGTTGAAGCTCCGCGCGCCGCAACGGACCTATACGACCAACTGAATCATTGGGCTCCGTTTAAGAAGACGGAATAGTTTTTAGCGAATCCCTGTTTCCTTTGGACCGCAGCCGATTTCGATCGGCGCGGTCCTTTTTTATTGGTCAGGCGCCGGACGCGCTTTCCCGCTTCAACTCTTCTTCGGCGGCGAATTCGGTGACCCGGCTGTGCAATGTGCGCAAACTGATACCGAGAATCTGTGCGGCTCGCTTTTTGTTGTTGCCGGTGCTCTTCAATGTCAATTGGATATATGCCTTTTCCAATTCGCTCAAAGGATGCCCGGCTTCCATGGAAATGGAGTTGCCACTGGTTACCGCGGGTTCAGCGGCAAGAGGAAGAGGCGTCGCGATCCCGAAGTTTCGAGCCAGGTGCGCAGGAAGCAGAGTGCCCTCTCTCGCGGCGATCAGAGCGCGTTCCAGAACGTTTCGCAGTTCCCGCACATTACCGGGCCAGGAATGCTCATGCAGCCTTTCTAGCGCGGCGGGATGAATATCGGTCACGCGAAAATCGTACTTGGTGTTCAGATCCCGGATGATGGCTTCGGCGAGCGGCAGAATATCGTCCTTGCGGTCTCGCAGCGGCGGAATTGCGATTTGGAAAACGTTGAGCCGGTAAAACAGGTCTTCGCGGAACAGCTTGCTCTGAATCAACTCGGCCAGCGATTTGTTGGTCGCGGCCAGCACCCGCACATCGACGGCAATTTCGCTGGTTGCGCCCAAGCGGCGGATTGTCGCTTCCTGAAGCGCGCGCAAGAGGCGAGGCTGCATGGCGAGCGGCATGTCGCCGATCTCATCGAGAAATAGGGTCCCTTGATGAGCCTGCTCGAAGCACCCGGCGCGACGTCCCACGGCTCCGGTAAACGCGCCCTTTTCGTGTCCGAATAATTCGCTCTCGATCAGCGATTCAGGCAGCGCAGCGCAATTCACCGCAACGAAGGGACGCGAGGCGCGAGGGCTGAGCTTGTGAATCGCGCTCGCCACTAGTTCTTTTCCCGTTCCGCTTTCCCCCGTGATCAGAACGGACGCAGAGCTGGGCGCGATCTGCTGGATCAGCGAAAAAATTTCGCGCATCGGCTGCGAGGTTCCGACCAGATCAGCCAAGTAACCTCTTTGGCTCAACTGGCGATGCAGGCGCTCCGTCTCTTTTACCAGCGACTTGTGTTGCATGGCCCGCTCGAGAAGCGTGGCCAGCACCGCCGGGCGCGCCGGCTTTTCCAGAAACCAGAAGGCTCGCAAATCATGCACGATGGAGATTGCTTGATCGATGCTGCCGGCTCCGGTCAGAACGATCGCCGGCGTCATGTCCCCGCGATCGAATAGGGTCCGCAGCAATTCGAAGCCATCCATTTTTGGCATCATCAGATCGGAAATGATGACGTCGAACGGAGCGGCGGTCAGTCTTTCTAAAGCCGCCTCGCCGTCGGGGGCGGTTTCACAGAAATATCCCAGATCGGCGATGATGTCCGCTAATCTTTGCCGATCCTGTGGGTCGTCGTCCACGACGAGGACGCGCGAGGAGGTGGAAGCAGGCACCATGGCTATAGTTTAGCGTATTTGTCAATTTTGCACTCTCTGACGCATCGAATTTTGGCGGAACGATTGCTCTGTCTCGAAGGGAGGATTAATTATGAGCCAAACACGATGTTTTTTCTACGGACTCGGAATGGGTCTTGCCGCTGGAGTGCTGATGGCTCCGCGATCGGGAGTGAAGACCCGCAAAAAGCTGGTCGAAACCGCGCGGGAGAGCCAGGATTTCGTGATGCGCGAAGGTGCCGGGCTGAGGGATAGTGTGGTGGATACACTGAATCGGACCAAACGCGCCGCGCAAGCGACCGCGGAAGGCATCGGGATCGCTCTAGAAGTCGGGAAAGAGCAACTCGTAGGCTAGAGGGCTCTGACTTCCGGTTCGGCTTCCTACCGGGAGCCGGACTGGGGAGTTCCCTGGAGGGTTTCCTCAATGATCCGCCCCAGGTCCATGAAAGAGGCCAGATCGGTCGGTTTGCGGAAATACAGGTTCGCGCCAAGCTCAAGAGCCATTTGCCGGTCTTTCGGGGAATCCGAGGATGTAAGGACGATTACCGGAGTGCGGGAAAACGAGTCACTTTTACGGATGTGCGACAAAAGTTGCCCGCCATCCACCCGGGGAAGGTTCAGATCAAGCAAAATCAGGTCAGGCGCGGACTCCCCGTTCGTCGTGCCGGTGTGGCCGTCAAGCCAGACCAGCGCCTCTTCTCCGTTGTGTGCAAGCACCAATTCATGCGCAAGACCCCTTTTTTCAAGGGCGCGGCGGACCAGGAACACGTCCCCGTCATTGTCTTCCGCCAACAGAATTCGGTTCTTATGAGTCGTCACTTAATTTCACTGTTTCTCGAACGGCATAGGAGTAAGCACGTCAGTCTCCATCGCCGGCGGGCAAAAGAAAACAAAATGTAACCCCGGGTCCTTCCCGAGCCTCTATCCAGATTCGTCCTCCGTGCGCTTCTACAATCTTCTTCGAAATTGCCAGTCCAAGTCCAGCCCCCGGCACGTCCGAGCCTTGCAGCCTCCGAAAAGGGATAAACAGCCGATCCCGGTACTTCGGAGGGATGCCCATTCCATTATCGGTAATCGAAAAGAGCCAGCCCTCAGGTCGGAGGGTCGCTCCGATGACGATGCCGGGTGGATCCGGCCCTTTGAATTTAAGCGAATTCCCGATCAAATGCTCGAATAATTCCGCCAGCCGGTCGCGGTCTCCGGGAAGATCGGGAAGATCCGAAACAGTGATGGTCGCGCCGGTCTCACGAATCTGGAGGTCCAAATTAGCTAGCGCGAATCGGACCGCGCGGCTGGAGGGAAAAACCGTCATGACGTAGCGATGGGGCGTGATCGCGTTGGCGTAGCCGCCGATACCAGCGAGCAGTTCCTCCGTCTTGGACAAGCCCTGCAACATCTGGGCACTCAAGTCCGCTCGCTCCCGATCGTCGGCGCATTGCAGCAGAAGCTCGGAGGCGACGGCAGTCCGGCGCTGAGCGGCGCGCAGATCATGAACTGCCGACTGTAAGAACTGCTGAACTTCGTTTAGCATCTGAATTTCCTCAGAATTATGCGGCATAGGCACGGTTAGCGTAATTCAGCAGCATACAATTGGAGACAAGACCGTAGAATCATGTTACCTGGACGATTAGACCGGCCGCTTCTATTTATCGTGGTACTGATTTTGCTCGGGATGGGTTTTTCCGCCTACCAGAACTGGGCCCGGATGCAGGAGGATCTGGAGCGCGGCAGGCACGCGCGGGACAGTTTGCTTTCGACCATGGAACTGATCTCCCGGCTGACCGATGCCGAAACCGGCCAGCGAGGCTATCTGCTCACCGGGGCCGACGACTACCTGATCCCCTATGAAAAAGCGACCGCCGCGATCCCCGGTTTGCTGGATCGGGTTACGGATGCTGCCGGCGCCGACCCCGAATTGGTGAAAGACGCGAAGCTGCTGCGCCTTTACTCGCAGGACAAACTCACTGAACTGGCCGAGACCGTAACCATCCGCCGCGAGAAAGGACTCGAAGCGGTCCTCGAAACAGTTCGCACCGATAAGGGAAAGGCCGCGATGGATTCCATCCGAACCGTGGGCGCGGCGATGACCAACCGCGAATTCGCGCTCCTGGGCGAACGCAGGAGCGCCATCGTCGAGAATGCGTTCCGCACCTTCTGGCTGACCGTAGCGGGATTGGCGTGTCTGCTGTTCGCCATCGTGTTTCTGCAACACGCGGTGGACCGCGGAATCCGCGCGCGAGAGATGCTGCTAAGCGACCTCGAGCAGGCCAAACAGAAGCTCGAGGTTACGCTAATGAGCATCGGCGACGGAGTAATCGCCTCCGATGAGCGCGGCCGGATCACCCTGATGAACACAGTGGCGGAGGCTCTCACCGGCTGGACCCGGCAGGAGGCGGAAGGGCAACCGGTCGACAAAGTGTTTCACATCGTGAATGAGGAAACGCGGGTGTTGGTGGAAAGCCCGGTGAACAAAGTTCTGCGGACCGGCGTCCTCGCGGGCCTCGCGAATCACACCGTGCTAATAGGCAGAGGAGGAACGGAAATCGCGATCGACGATAGCGGTGCGCCGATTCGCAATCCGCGCAACCAGGTGCTCGGGGTAGTGCTGGTGTTTCGCGACATCCGTAAGCGCCGCGAGCAGGAAAGCCAGATCGACAAGTGGCACCGGATCTTTCAGCAAGCCGGATTCGGGGTCGCGATCCTGGTCGACGAAGGGAAAACGATCCTGGAGGTGAATGCGGCGTTCGCGCGCATGCACGGCTACGATCCGGAGGAGCTGCGCAACAGGCCTTTTGCGGAATTGGTGGACGGAGACTTCGCGGATGCGCGTCCGCGGTCGGCAGACCATGCGGTCTACGAATCGGTGCACAAACGGAAGGATGGCGGGTACTTCCACGCCCTCACCGATGCCACCGTCTTTCGGAACTCGGCCGGCGAGCCGCTCTTTCGGGCGGCGTACTTCGCCGATATTTCCGATCGAAAGCAAGCGGAGCTGGATCTGCGGCTCTCCGAGAAACGCTTTCGCGCTGCCGCGGAAGCGATGGGTGACGTCATCTGGACCAACAACCCCAACGGCGAAATGTTCGGAGAACAGCCTGGCTGGGCCGCATTTACCGGCCAGAGCTTCGAGGAGTATCAGGGTCTCGGCAGCTCCAAGGCGATTCATCCGGACGATATGGAGCTGTTCCAGGCGTGGCGCCACGCCATAGCCGATCCTAAGAAATTTACCACCGAGTGCAGGGTGCGCCGCTATGATGGCCAATACCGCCTGGTGTCCACCACCGCCGTCCCGGTCTTCGATGAGGACGGAAATTTGCGGGAGTGGGTGGGCGCGATGACTGATATCACTGAGCGGCGGCGCGGCGAAGACGACGTTCGGGAAAGCGATGAACGGTTCAAGGGTCTCGCGACCGCATTTCCGCAACTGGTTTGGTCGTCGAAGCCTGACGGGAACCTGGAATATGCGAACGCATTGTGGAAGGAGTATACCGGCCCTTCGGGCAATCTCCCGATTTGGGTGGGCTTGTTGCATCCCGACGACGCGAATCCCCATATGGAACGCTGGCGCGACTCGATGGAGTCGGGCAAAATGTTCGAATCGCAGGCCCGTTTGCGCCGCGCCGCGGATGGCACCTATCGCTGGTTCATTTGCCGCGCCGTCGCTGTGCGCGGCCGCGACAACCGGATCGTACGATGGCTGGGTGCGTGCACGGATATCAACGAC
>Ga0210388_10001410_pt1 | contig 18906 bp, 14 predicted proteins | sample IncBWC19OmetaG_FD_155485 | JGI IMG/M metagenome (GOLD analysis project Ga0210388, IMG submission 155485) | Forest soil microbial communities from Barre Woods Harvard Forest LTER site, Petersham, Massachusetts, United States - Inc-BW-C-19-O ... | reverse complement strand
GAGAGGGAAATTCTAATAAGTACTTTTTTAAAGTCCTTCCCATCGGGGAGGATTTAGGTAGGGCCAATTAAGCCGCTCCTGTCTTACGCACAGTCTGCTTTTGAACAGCAGCAGTATGCGTACGCGGCTTACCAGCTGCCTTTTGAGTCTTTTGGTGAGTTGGCTTAGCTTGCATATTATCAGTTGGTAAAGCTGGCTTAGCTTCTCCATCCTCAGTTTTGCTTTCTTCAAAGTCAGTTAAACCTGCCTTTTGCAAAATGTTAAACCATTGTATCATTTTACGTATATCAGAAATATGTACACGTTCCTTGTCGTATTCAGGCAATACTTCTGCAAAATACTTGGTGAGTTCTGCATCATCAACTTTATGGTCGATTGCAGGGCCTTTGTTGGTCTTTTCAGCAACCTTCTTGAAAACTTGTGCCAATGGAAGGTCTTCGTTATTACAATATACGCTAATAGCCTCTAATGTATGCACACGTTGTGTTGCATATACCGGCATTCTCTTTTTATCTACTAATGATTCTACTATAACGCTGTTTTTCGATTGCGCTATTGTTTTGTACAGGCCACTTTGTCCTGCTACTGCAATTATTTCACTTAAGCTGCTCATATCTGTTGTATTTGATGCAAATATAGAAATTTAACGATGTTCTCCGACAAGTATCATGAGATTCCTCTTGCTTTACCCCAAACCCCTAAAGGGGCTTTACAGTTCAAATATCCAATATCGAATCATGAATGCCCAATTTCGAAATTGGGAGTTCAATATTCGTTATTCATTATTATCAACTCCCTTTAGGGGGTTGAGGTTGGGGTTATATAAAATCCTTTACCTTTGACTCAAACATTTGGAAATTATGAAACTCGCCAATTACGTACAAGGAAAATGGATAGAAGGAACCGGAGATGGTGTTGCATTATTTAATGCCGTTAACGGACAACAAATTGCTGAAGCCACTACCAAGGGTATAGATTTTAAAGCCATACTCGAATATGCCAGGAACACTGGTGGGCCTACCCTGCGTAAAATGACGTTCCACGAAAGGGCGCTTATGCTTAAAAAGCTTGCTCTTTATCTTACCGAAAAGAAAGACATATTCTATAAAGTATCAGCAGCAACAGGAGCTACTAAAGTTGATTCGTGGATTGATATTGAAGGTGGAATTGGTAACCTCTTTGTATATGCCAGCAAAGGAAGGCGCGAACTTCCTAACGAACCATTCTTTGTGGATGGTAAACCTGAAATGATATCCAAGCAAGGTACTTTCATAGGACATCATATTTGTGTGCCTTTAGAAGGAGCTGCAGTACATATTAATGCATTTAACTTCCCATGCTGGGGAATGCTGGAAAAGATTGCAGTTAACCTGCTTGCGGGTATGCCGGCTATAGTGAAGCCTGCAACTGTCACCTCATTCCTTACACAAGTAATGGTAAAGGAAATTGTAGCATCAGGAATATTGCCGGAAGGTGCATTGCAATTACTTTGTGGAAGCACTGGCGATTTGCTGGACCACCTTACTTTACAAGATGTGGTAACGTTTACAGGAAGTGCATCTACAGGAAAGAAATTAAAATCGCATCCTAATATTTTGGATAACTCCATACGTTTTAATATGGAGGCAGACTCGCTCAACTGCTGCATACTTGGGCCAGATGCTAAACCGGGTACTCCAATATTTGACCTGTTCATTAAAGAAGTAGCAAAAGAAATGACAGTGAAAGCAGGGCAAAAATGTACTGCTATTCGCCGTGCCATTATACCTGATAATTTGGCTGAACCTGCAATGGAAGCACTGAAAAAGAAACTATCAAGTATTGCTTTGGGCGACCCCAGTGCAGAAGGTGTAAGAATGGGGCCACTGGCAGGAAAGGACCAGGTGAAAGAGGTTCTTGAAAAAGTAAAAGAACTGCAAAAGAGTTGCGAGACTGTTTACGGCAATTACGATGATTTTGAAGTAATGGCTGCCGATAAAAAGAAAGGCGCTTTCTTCCCATCTATGCTACTGTATTGTGCTGACCCAATCAAGAATAAAGCACCACATGAAATAGAAGCATTTGGACCGATAAGTACCATAATGCCATATAAAAATATTTCTGATGCTGCCTTGCTTGCTCGCATGGGTAAAGGAAGCCTGGTGGGCTCTGTATTTACTGAGAATGATGGTTACGCACGCGAAATAGTACTTGGTACAGCAGCGTACCACGGACGTATGGTTATAATTAATTCACGTTGTGCAGGTGAAAATACCGGGCATGGTTCCCCACTGCCACACCTTGTACATGGCGGACCGGGCAGAGCTGGAGGCGGAGAAGAAATGGGCGGTATGCGCGGTATATTCCATTATATGCAACGTACTGCTATACAAAGTCACCCGACTACAATTACGAAGATTACCGATGTATACCAACCAAAGGCTGAACAATGGGAAGACCTGGTACATCCGTTCCGTAAACATTTTGAAGATTTGAAAATTGGTGAAACAGTTGTAACGCACAAGCGCACTGTTACTGAAGCGGATATAGTGAACTTTGCCAATATAAGCGGAGATAATTTCTATGCCCACATGGATGTTACTTCACTGGAAGGTACTATGTTTACCAGCCGTGTAGCGCACGGATATTTTGTGCTATCGGCTGCGGCAGGATTATTTGTTGACCCTAAAAAAGGACCCGTACTTGCCAACTACGGATTGGATGAATGCCGCTTTGTGAAACCTGTGTATGTTGGTGCTACAATAGGCGTAAAGCTTACTGTAAAAGAGAAAGTTGCCAAAGAAAACCGTGAAGGCGAAAGGCCACAAGGTATTGTGAAATGGCAGGTTGACGTGTACGACGAGACCGGAGAAACCGTTGCACTGGCTACTATATTGACCATTGTTGCAAGGAAGAATCCGTAAGTATCACATATTATACTTAGTAGTAACTGATGGGCGATTCAAAAAACCTATATAAAGAATCGCATAGTCTTTTGCGCGAATCCCAAATGATTATCCTCAACAAATATTTCTTGAGGGATCCATCACAAAAATGGTTTTGGTTTTTATTCTCATTAATAGTTAAGGGCTTACCTTTTCTTATTTTATTGCATAGCAAGCCGCTCAATGACATTCCCGGTTTTTGGGGCATTGCTCATGGAGATTCCTATTCTTATCTTGCCCCAATTGAGAGTTTTATTAGCTCAGGTAATTATCAACCTGACTTCCGTATGCCCGGTTATGGTATTGTATTTTACCCATTCCTTCTATTGTTCTCAAAAGCTATAGCTTGTAATATAATCATCACCCTGCAATATATTGCAGCTGCCATAAGCGTGTACTATCTGGCACTTACTGCAAAGAATATCTTGGCAAGCAACAGGGTGTTCTACATTACTTTTTACTTATTTCTCTTCAGCTATTACACCAACTTTTACGATGCATATATTCAAACTGAAGCTTTCTTCACAGCGGCACTCATTTTTGCGGTCTATTACTTTACTGAATATTATCAGAGAGGCAGCATGAAATATTTGCTTTGTACTTCACTACTATTATGTTGGTTGATATTTATGCGACCTGTCTTTCTGCCTATACTTCTGTTATTCGCTTTGCTTATATTACTGAATAAGAATCTGCCAATAGCATCAAGATTTAAAACTGCACTTTTATTACTTATTCCTTTTTTAGTGTGTGATACAGCTTGGGTTGTCAGAAATTATAGCGTTCACAGGAGGTTTATACCGTTAACCGTTTCTGCGCTTTATCCCTATATCGCTACCAGCTATATGCAACCTATGTTTGAATTTGAACAAGCGTGGGGTGGATCCGCCGTTCTAACGGATAATAAAACTTCAGCAATTGATTCCGTTCCAAATGATATCTACACATCTCAATTCAATAATGATAGCCTTGTCCACTTGAAAGACCTAATAGCATCATTACAGCAAGCGAATTTAGATTCTGCAAAAGACGTAGCCTATGAAAATGAACTGAAAACAAAATTTGCCCTTTACAAGTTATCCATAGCAAAAGAAAAACCTTTCTTATACTACTTCATTGCTCCATTAAAATTGACTAAGGATTTCCTTTATGGACAAGAAAACAGGGATATGCTTGAAAGAGGCAAAGGCAATCCTATCATTGGATCAATCTTAGTATTATTTAATAAGGTGCTCTACTTATTAATAGTCCTTTTAGGCTTTATTGGCGCATTTATAGTTGCTATTAAAGGTTTTAGACACAACTATTTCTATTGGCTTATCTCACTCATCCCCCTTTATATACTTATCATTCACCCTATTATACTCAGGTATGCAACAAACCGTTTCTTAATACCTGCATATCCTTTCCTAATAGCCTGTACAGCATATATTTTATGCGAAATTTACGCCAGACTCTCCCAAAAGCCAATATAAACACAGCTAAACGTCTGCATCTATTCGCCAATTGCTCAAAATAGCTTAGCTTCGCACCTCCAAAAAATATAGAAAATGTTATCGGTATCTAATCTTTCGTTGCGTTACGGCAAACGCATATTATTTGATGAGGCGAATATAAAGTTCACTCCTGGTAATTGTTATGGTGTTATTGGCGCCAATGGAGCTGGCAAGTCTACTTTCTTAAAAATACTTTCAGGCGAAATAGAACCGAGCACAGGCCATGTAAGTATCACTCCCGGCAAACGTATGAGTGTACTCACACAGAATCACTACGCATATGACCAATACCCTGTGCTGCAAACAGTAATGATGGGTAACAAAAAGCTTTGGGATGTTATTCAGGAAAAGGATGCCCTATATGCCAAGCCTGACTTTAGTGATAAAGATGGCCTAAAAGCTGCAGAGTTAGAAGTCTATTTTGCAGAAATGGAGGGCTGGAATGCCGAGAGCGATGCTGCAACAATGCTTAGTAATCTAGGTGTAAAAGAAGAGTTCCACAATATGTTAATGGCTGACCTAAGTGGTAAAGAGAAGGTTCGTGTGCTATTGGCACAGGCACTTTATGGCAATCCTGATATATTGTTACTCGATGAGCCTACCAACGACCTTGATGTTGAAACCATATCATGGCTCGAGAACTTTTTAGCTGATTTTGAAAATATAGTAATTGTAGTATCTCACGATAGGCACTTTTTAGATGCTGTTTGTACTCACGTTGCTGATATAGATTTTAATAAGATACAGTTATATACGGGTAACTATACATTTTGGTATGAATCGAGCCAATTAGCTTTGCGCCAGCGCACCGACCAGAATAAAAAGATGGAAGATAAACGCAAAGAACTACAAGAGTTTATCGAACGGTTCAGTGCTAATGCTTCCAAATCAAGACAAGCTACAAGCCGTAAAAAGTTATTGGAGAAGCTTGTAGTAACAGAGATAAAAGCATCTACACGTAAATACCCCGGCATTGTATTTAAGGCTGATCGCGATTGCGGTGACCAGATACTAAGTGTGGAGAAGCTAACTAAAGCCTCTCCCGATGGAGTACCCTATTTTTCTAACGTTAGTTTTACTGTCGACAAAGGCGATAAGATAGCTTTCCTTTCAAAGGAACATATTGCAGTAACTACCTTTTTTGAAATTATAACAGGGGCAGAAACTCAGGATTACGGAGAAGTTAAATGGGGAAGTACTATCACCAAATCATACCTGCCTAACGAAAATGCTTCGTTTTTTAAAGAAGACCTGAGCCTGGTTGACTGGCTGCGCCAATATTCAACTGATAAACTTGAAACATACATACGAGGGTTCTTAGGTAAAATGCTATTTTCAGGAGAAGAATCTTTGAAGAAAGCGAATGTAATTTCCGGAGGAGAAAAGGTACGTTGCATGCTTTCACGCATGATGCTTACCAATGCCAATTGCCTTATTCTTGATAACCCTACCAATCACCTTGACCTGGAAACTATCACTGCATTTAACAATGCATTGAAAGATTGGAAGCATATTATCTTGTTCTCTTCCCACGATCATGAGTTTGTACAAACCGTTGCTAACCGTATTATTGAATTAACACCAAGCGGCATTATTGACAAGCGCATGACCTACGATGAATACATTGTAGATGAAAAAATAAAGGAGCAAAGAGAAAAGATGTACCACAAGGCCCTTAAGGTAAATTAAGATTACCTTATCAGAGTAAGGAATCCATCTCGTTTTGCGGGAACATTTTCGTAGTTGCAGTAGTTTATAATATAGTAATAGGTTCCGTCAGATGCCGGTAATCCGCTCTTTTGCACAATTCCGTTCCATCCGCTAAGCGCATCACCGCCTTCGTAAACTAAAACACCCCAACGGTTGTATATTTTAATATTATAACATTTAGCCCCTTTTATAATTACCTGGAAAAAGTCGTTCTTTCCATCACCATTAGGTGTAAACACATTGGGAATAAATACTCCGTTGCAATCTGTGGTATCAATACTAACAATACGATTTTTACTCTTGCAGCCTGCTATATCATCAGTAACATAATACGTCAATACTGTATCAACAGGTGGAGTTGTGAATGTATTACCAGTTGCAATTGGAGTTCCGCCAAGTATTGAGTACCATTCTATTGTTCCGCCACCTTGCGCGGTTAATGTAACTGTAGTACCAGGGCATACAGCAGTATCTGAAACCAATGGAGGCTGCGTATTATTGGGAGTAACATCAACCAGAGTTGAGTCCTTAGCTCTACAGCCATTTGCATCTGTAGTAGTTAATACATAGGTGCCCGAACTGTAAACTGTAATAGACTGATTAGTAATTGCACCTGGCGTCCAGTTATATTGGGCCACACCGTTGTTTCCGGTTAGTATTACTGAATCGCTTATGCAAAATGTTGTTGGACCCGAGACTGTAATTTTAGCTGCCGGTGTTGACATGGTAATTTTTATGCTATCGTGCGAAGTAAGCCCACATGAAGTAATGTTACAGAAGTAAGTACCAGCTGCTGTAAAATATTTAACTGTATCGTTACCACTAAGGGGGGGTTGCCATTGTATGGTACTTCCCACAGATGAAAACACAACAATTTTTGCAGTATCACCAGGGCATAAAGTGGTTGCAGTTGCAATAAGCTGAGGGGTTGCATATAGGTTAATCAAGATTGTATTTGATAACACGGGGTTACAGTATGAAGTATCAGAAACGACACAATAATAATTGCCTGGTTGCTTGACGTAAATAATGGAAGTGTCGCCACCTATATTTCCTGAAGGGCCCTGCCATTGATAATTTCCGATGCCCCCAGTACATATTAATTCAAGTGAATCATTGGGACAAATTACCCCCGACGATGCGGTAATAACAATTGTCGGTGGAGTTTTTAATGTGACGGAAGCACCTGCTGAAGCGCTTGCGGAGCAACCGTATATATTGGTAACAGATGATGATATGCTATATGAACCAACACCTACCTTTATTGTATCTTTGGTACTACCATTGCTCCACACAAAACTCATAGTATCCTTAGCAATAAGAATAACGGAATCTCCGGGGCAAATAGAAGCACCTCCGGTTACAGATAAACCCCCAATGGCAGGAATAGGATATAACCTGACAAATACAGAATCATGCGCCAATGTTTTAATTGTATCGCAATAATTTTCCTGAATGATTGTATCAGTTATCTGAAACCATCCTGAGTCCTGTGGTGTAAACGAATTTATTCCGCTTCCGGGGCAGTATGTTGTAGCAGTATATGTTATAGAACCAGGGCCTGCAATCCACTTTATTGTTGCCGAAGGCGGAATACATAAACTGGTGTTAGCTAATGGATTCGAAATAGAATCATAAGTAAACATGCTAAAGGAATTTCCTTTACAAAACCTTACTGTATCGTTATTACAAGTGAGACAAATTAATTTAGGTATTATTTTAGGAAGTGTAGTATCTATTGTTACCAATACACAAGTTTGATTGGTACATCCTTTAGCATCCTTCACATTAAAGCAATAGGTACCACTTTTAGTTACTGTAATACTTTGTGTGGTAGCTGTGGACCCATTGGACCATGAATATGAATTAGAGCCATATCCCCCACCCGTTAGAATTACCGATTTTTCACACACATGAATTGGCAAAGGGCTGGTAGCATTGGTATTTACTATAACATTATCAGAAATATTTGGTTGCGCAGGAAGCGGGTTAATAACAACATATATACTGTCCTTGCTTACAATACAACCATCTACACTCGTTTCGGTAACTGTATACCAACCACTTTTTGAAACATATATTCCACCGCCTACCTGTTTAGTTGACCATGTATCAGTAAAGTTTGGCCCTGCTGCCGGACAGGTATTCGAAACCGCATATACAGCACCACCTCCACAGTATGTAACCGTATCGGGACAACCTACATTTATACAAACGCCAACCTGTGGCCGTAAGCAGGCAGAACCATTTCTGTCATAGAAATCGTAAGGTTGTCGAGTAAGATCAATAGGCCTTGCAATAAAAATATCCAGGTTACCTGAAGTAGAAACAGATTGAAAATCTCCATAATAATTATCGGAGCAATATGCATTGTTACAGTTTATAGGATTGGTTTTATAGCCAATAAAATTAGCGCCACTGGTAACTATCATATCCTGGTCGAAACTTCCTGCAGTATATATGTCACCCAAGGAAGAAACGGCAATTCCGTTACCGTAATTATTCAGGTGGCCTCCTATTTGTCTGCTCCATTGCCATGCACCATTACTTGAAGAATATTCCGAAACGAAATTGTCCCAGTACCCAACTGTATTGAAAGTACCTTGCCCATAATCATCAGCATAGCCATTCATTACGCATTCAAAATTCCCAATAATGTATGGATTACCTGAACCATCCAACGCAATGGCATTAGAAGTCACGGCACTACTCGAGCCATCTGCTACATCCCAGGTAAGGGCACCAGCTGAAGTATATTTTGCGACAAATATTCTATTAGGATACTTGTTGGACAGTGTTACAACCGAACTTACAAAGAAACTAAGAGTGCCAGTGAAGCTACCAGTCAGATAAACATTTGAACTCTTGTCTACGGCAATTCCATTAGCAATGTTAAATGTGCCACCACCTGCCTTTGTAAACCATTGCTCATTACCTGTGCTATTATATTTCACCAGGAAAATAGCGTCGTAAAGTGTACTGTAATGGACAAAATCAAAGGTTATTGTATCGCTGAATTGCCCCATTACGTATACGTTACCACTTGGGTCAGCCGCTATGCCCAGGCCTCTATCTGTATGTATTCCAACACCAGACTTTGCCCAGAGAAAATTTCCATTTCCATCCAGTTTAGTAGTAAATACATTAATGGCTCCTTTTGTACTTACCAGTGTTGTTGAACCAAATGTAGCAGAGCCGGCAAATTCCCCGGTAACCAATACATTACCACTATTATCTATATTTATAGCATTACCTATATCTGCCTGTGGGCCACCTGCTGTGGCAACCCAAAGCAATTTGCCATTACGGTCGTACTTGGCAATAAATACATCTTGTGATCCTGCTGAGGTTATAGTAGTGCTTCCAAATGTGGCCGAGCCATAATAAAACCCTGTAACATAACTGTTGCCATTTCCATCGGCTTTTATAGCTAACCCTCTGCAAGAACCTGCACCACCTGCCCGGACAGCCCATTGAAATATTCCCAGGCTATTTGTCTTAGTTACAAAAATATCGCTAATACCTGTTGCCGTTATACTTAATGGACCGAATGAAGCGGTTGATGTAAAATAACCCGTTGTATAGGCATTACTGCTATCATCTAAAGAAATACTGCTCGCTTCATCAATAGTTGAACTTCCTGCCCTTTGCACCCAATAATTCTGCGCAGACAAATTATTTTCAGTGCTAAGAAAAAAGCACCATAATAGACAGAAAATAGAGAATATATTCTTTTTGCTCAATGCCATTTTAACTATTTAAATATTACAAAAGTGGTTTTTATAATAAGCTATTACGTAAAGATAAGCAGAAAGGTTAGGGAGTAGAATAGGAGCAATTACTTTCAAGAAACAAGCATCTGATAATCAGACATTAATATGTTCTATAGGTTAAGAAAACTTATTGAATATATCCGCCATTCTCTCTCTTGCTGCATATTTACCTTCTTGGGAATTATTGATGATTTCATTAATCCTTGGATTAAATTCATCTAGGTAATCTCCCGAAACAATAAGCTTAATTGCATCCTCAAATGTCGAAACAATGCAGTTGTAAAATGTGGCAGTTCGCCTGGGCCTTCTAGTATATGCTTCAATACCGCACTCTACCCTGTGTAGCATTAAATCTGCCAGTTCACGCTCATAAATACTGACTTTCTTAAACTCGTTTATCAATCTATTTAGATTGATATTCGTACTACGCTCCTTGGGATTTGGAAGAGAATAAGCCAAAGAAATTTTCTTCTTATACTTATCTAGTAAAGGGTTCTCCTCACCTGATAACTCAGCATTATAAAACTCTTTTACATTTTTAAACTTATCAAAAAGCGTTACCACTTCATTGATAATATCTTCCTTATCAGATTTTTGAAGATGCTTTAATAATGCTTTTTTAGTGAGCTTGGTCATTCGTTACAAGCTTTAAACCATTCTCTTCCAGGGTGATTAATCGTGCTTTATAAAGCGCACCTATTGCCTGCTTAAAGGTCTTTTTACTTATACCAAACATTTTGTAAACATCATCAGCAGGACTCTTGTCCATTAAAGGAATAAAACCATCATGTTCTTTAAGCTTCTCCAGTATCTGTGTAGATATTTCATCTACCTTCTCACGCCCGGGCTTATCAAGTATCAGATCTATTTTCTTATCATCCCTTATCTGCTTTATATACGCCTTAATCTGTTTGCCCCTTTCTTGCTTGCGGAATACATCCTTATTATATACCATTCCGGTAAAGGCATTATTAATAAGGGCCTTAAAGCCTAAGTCAGTTTTAGCATATAACACTGCATCAACTTCATCGCCTACTTTAAATTCATGTGGAGTTTTATCTAAAAAGTCTTCCACTTTCGCCGATGCCACAATACGGTTAGTATGTTGGTCGATATATACATGTACCATACACCAATCGCCTTCTTCTACCTTCAACCTTTGTTCACTGAACGGCAGAAACAAATCCTTCATTAATCCCCAATCTAGGAAAGCACCTATTGAATTAACCTGCACTACCTGCAGCAAAGCAAAATCACCTATCACAGCCAAAGGTTTTTCAGTAGTGCCTATAATCCGATCTTCAGAATCCAGGTAAATAAATACATCGAGCATATCACCTATCTTGGCATCTTTTGGAACATAACGTATCGGCAATAATATTTCACCCAAGTCTCCACCATCCAGATACATTCCAAAATCAAGCTCCTTTATTACTTTCAACGAGTTCTGTTTCCCTACTTCTGCCATTTGTTCAATTATTACCTTTTTATACTATTCTCCAAAAATAACCCTTACTATCTTCTCTGCATTCTTCTTATTAGAATATATCTTCTCCAATACCTCTTTTCTTTTAACAATCTCTTCGACAGGAAAGTCTTTCTTAAAAAGCTCGGTTATCGCGTTCCTCATTTCTAAGGCATCCTTAGCTGTAATACACAATTTGTCTAGGCCAATACCCTCAACCATTATTGGGTTCACCACACAATAGCGCCCAGTAAATAAAGCATTAACAAGCTTATGTTTTATACCCGTCGGCTGAAAAGTTGGCAATACATTAACATGTGCATTTTGAATAAGCTTTGTCAATTCATCTCCTGTTGGGGAATCAATAAACTTAAAGTTCTTTGCAGAATACTTCTTTGACAAATCATTTGCTCCTTTCCCAGCAACAATAAACTCAATCTCAGAATTATTAAAAACTTCTTCCAATAAAAATTCTGCTGCTTTTAAGTTCTCTTCCACCATTAAATTCCCATGATACAAAGCATACTCTCCCCTTCCAGTCAAGCATTCTACCTTATCATTATATATAAATGGGGGCAAATATTCCACGTTTGAGAATCTTGCGGAAAGATCTTTATGATCCTTTTCTGAAACAGAAAAGATACCTGTCGCTCTGCTCAATAAAGGCTCAAATCGCTTCAACCTCTTTGCCTCCATACTATAATACCACTTAGTAAAGCCAACAGGAGCCGCCTCAGCCAAATGCCTGTAATAGTCCTCTTCTATATTATGCATGCGAACGAATATCTTCTTGCTCCTAGCTCTATCATCGGTTAGGCATGCACAAGTATGCGTTCCTTCCAGAAAAACAGGATGCTCATCAGCAAATATTCTATCAAAGAGTAATTTATTCCTCCTGCTATGAACTATATAGGGTTCTGAACTAAAGAGACTATCCAGAGCACCTTTACGCGGGTAATAATGCACTTCATGGCATATTTCCTCTAATTGCTTAGACCTGCCCCTGCCATAATCAAAACAGTGATAAATGACTTTAACACCCATTTCACCCAAGCACTTGGCCCTGAAATACATATCTATAGCCGCCCCATAATCAGGCGGATAGGGCACATCAAGGGCAACAATATGTAGGTATTTAGTACTCAAAATAATATTGGTAAAGGTAGCTAAGAATAAGGATTTATGGTTTAAACCTTTGTTTTTCAAAATTATTATATATTTGCGGCATGAAACTCACACACGTACACTATCATTATCATGCTTATTCCCATCAGGGTAGGCCGTAAGTGTATTGTTCCCAAAAGAAAAACAACCTCAACAATATAACAAGGCTTACCGTAAAAAGTAAGCCTTTATAATTTTATTTAATTCAAACAAAATGACAACACTTAAAATAGCAATTCAAAAATCAGGCAGGTTATACGAAGATTCTGTTAGCCTTCTTAAAGAATGTGGTATTGAATTTAACAATAGCCTGAATAAGCTAAAAACAGAAGCATTTAACTTCCCTTTGGAAATACTTTTCCTCCGTGATGATGACATTCCCCAATATGTGGCTGATAAGGTTGCTGATATTGGCATTGTTGGCGAAAATGTATTAATGGAAAAGCAGAAAGAAGTAAAAGTGATTGAAAGACTTGGCTTTGGTAAATGCAGGTTATCTATCGCCTTACCTAAAGGGAAAAAGTACGGAGGTATTAAGAGTTTAGATGGTGCACGCATAGCAACTTCCTATACCAACATCCTAACCGACTTCTTAAAGAAGAACAAAATAAAAGCAGAGATACATGAAATTAGCGGCTCGGTGGAAATTGCACCCGGCATTGGCCTTGCTGATGCTATCTGCGATTTAGTAAGTTCTGGCAGTACGCTATTCTCTAATGGTTTGCGTGAGGTTGAAACAATAATGAAGAGTGAAGCATTACTTATTGGAAATAAAGGCCTCAACAATCAAGAGCAAGCCATCGTGAATAAGTTAGTATTTAGGATACAGGCAGTAAAGAAGGCTGGCAAGAACAAATACATTCTTCTTAATGCACCCAATAAGAATCTTGATAAGATCATCTCTCTTATTCCCGGCATGAAGAGCCCTACCATTATACCATTAGCGGACAAGGCCTGGAGCAGTGTTCATTCTGTTGTATTGGAAGATGAATTTTGGGAAGTGATTGAGAAATTAAAGGACAATGGGGCACAGGGAATACTTGTAGTACCAATTGAAAAGATGGTAATGTAATGATCCGTGTATATACATATCCGGCAGAAAAGAATTGGGACAGCCTTTTAAAAAGGCCAACCGAGAACTTTGCCTCTATTGAGAAATCAGTGAAGGGCATACTTGAACTCGTCAAAAAGAAAGGAGACAAAGCATTGTTTGAATTGACTAAAAAGTTTGATGGTGTAACTATCGGTAAACTTGAGTTAGATAAGGCTGCCATTGCCAAAGCAAGCAAAGCCATTTCTCCCACACTCAAAAAAGCAATAGATATTGCATATAAGAACATTTACACTTTCCACTCAGCGCAGGTAAGTAAAGTAGAGAAAACAGAAACCATGAAAGGCGTGCTTTGCTGGAGGAAATCTGTAGGTATAGAAAAAGTGGGTTTATATATCCCGGGAGGTTCTGCTCCCCTATTCTCTACAGTATTAATGCTTGGCATTCCTGCGAAGTTAGCCGCCTGCAAAGAAGTTATATTATGCACCCCACCAGATAAATCAGGTAATATAACCCCTGCCATTTTGTATGCTGCTAATAAATGCGGGATAAAAAGAATATATAAAGTTGGCGGAGCTCAGGCAATAGCAGCAATGGCTTATGGAACTAAAAGCATCCCCAAAGTGGATAAGATATTTGGCCCCGGCAATTCATATGTAATGATGGCAAAACAATCAGTAACTCTTGAAGGAGTTGCGATTGATATGCCGGCTGGCCCATCGGAAGTGCTTGTAATTGCAGATGACTCTGCCAATGCATCATTCGTTGCTGCAGACTTACTAAGCCAGGCAGAACATGGACCTGATAGTCAGGTAATACTTGTTTCAACAAACACAAAAATTGTTGAACAGGTCAATAAAGAAATTGCCACTCAATTAAAAACCTTGCCACGTAAAGCTATTGCTACAAAAGCATTAGCTAATAGCAGGGCAATACTTCTGAAAAGTCACAATGAAGCGATTAACTTCTCTAATCAATATGCACCGGAACACTTGATACTATCCTGCAAGAATGTTGAGAAATTGGCAGAGAAAGTCATAAATGCTGGCTCCGTATTTCTTGGTAACTACTCACCTGAAAGTGCCGGTGATTATGCATCCGGCACTAATCACACTTTACCTACAAATGGATATGCAAAAGCATACAGTGGTGTATCATTGGATAGTTTTATGAAGAAAATTACTTTCCAGAAAATATCTCCGGAAGGGCTGTTAAAACTTGGCTCGACTATAGAAATTATGGCTGAAGCTGAACAATTACAGGCACACAAGAATGCGGTTACTATTCGTTTAAATTCAATAAAGAGGAAGAATGTTTGAGTTGAAAAACATATTGCGGACAAATATCGCAGCACTTACACCCTACTCCTCCGCGCGCGAAGATTTTAAAGGTGAAGCTGAAGTATACCTTGATGCGAATGAGAATTCGTTAGGCTCTGCTATCACCAATCATAAACTAAATCGCTACCCAGATCCTTTGCAATTAAAGGTAAAAGAAAAGATTGGTAAAATAAAAGGCTCTAAGCCTGCGAATATCTTTTTGGGTAATGGCAGTGATGAGGCTATTGACATCTTGATCCGTGCTTTCTGTAATCCGGGTAAGGACAATATAATTATACTGCCTCCTACCTATGGTATGTATGAAGTTGCCGCCAATATTAATGACGTAAAGGTTAAGGCAGTAAACTTAAATAAGGACGCTCAACTTGATTTACCGAAAATTAAAGCAAGCATTGACGACAGCACTAAACTCATTTTTGTTTGCACTCCGAACAACCCTACAGGAGGTATTATTAATAAAACAGATATTGAAAACCTACTAAATAGTTTCAATGGAGTAGTTGTTGTAGATGAAGCCTACATAGACTTTGCTGACGCTCCGGGCATGGTTCAAGACCTAAGTAAATACCCAAATCTTGTTATTCTTCAAACCTTTTCAAAGGCATGGGGACTTGCAGGGTTACGTGTGGGTATGGCATTTGCGAGTGCAGAGATTATTTCAGTAATGAATAAAATAAAAGCGCCATATAATGTTGGGGAGTTAGTACAGAACCTTATCATACAAGCTCTTGATAATAATGAACCGGTAAAAGAGATGGTAGAAACGCTCAAGAAAGAAAGGGCGATTCTTATTCAAAAGCTTTCTGAGTTGAGTTCTGTAAGCGGTATTTTACCTTCCCAGGCTAATTTCCTATTAGTTAAAACAACCTGTCCTGATGAGTTATATAATTACCTTATTACAAATAATGTTGTAGTGCGCAACCGTTCCAAGTTGCCACTATGTGAAGGTGGGTTGCGTATTACTATTGGTACTCCTGAAGAAAACAAAAAACTTCTATCACTCTTAATTGCATTTGAAAAAACATTGAGCAAATGAAGAAAGTGTTATTTATAGACCGGGATGGCTCCATTATTATTGAGCCTCCCATCACTGAGCAAATCGACTCACTAGATAAGCTTGAGTTTTTGCCGGGTGTAATTACTGCATTATCTAAGATTGCTAAGGAACTGGATTATGAATTAGTGATAGTAACCAATCAAGATGGCTTGGGAACTGAAACATTTCCAGAAGAGAACTTTTGGCCTGCACAAAACATGATGATAAAGACATTGGAAGGTGAAGGAGTAAAATTTGCTGATGTATTTATAGATCGCACCCGCCATGCAGATAATGCTCCTACCCGCAAACCAAGAACAGGGATGCTTACAAAGTATTTATCTGGGTATGATCTAAAGAACTCCTTTGTTATAGGTGATAGGCTTACTGATTTGGAACTGGCTAAAAATCTCGGTTCCAAAGGCATTCTTATAAATTGTACCAAACCAATTGGTGATGATTTAATCCCCTTTCTAGCATTAAACACAAATAACTGGAACGAGATTTATACTTTCCTTAAACTACCTACCAGGCTTATAAAGAAAGAAAGAAAAACAAATGAAACGGATATAGTAGTTACTCTAAATCTGGATGGTACAGGGCAGACGAATATTAAAACAGGTATCAACTTCTTCGACCATATGCTTGACCAGATTGGTAAGCACTCCGGAATTGATTTAATTATAGAAACCAAAGGAGATACTCACGTGGATGAGCACCACACTATTGAAGATACAGGTATAACATTAGGGGAAGCTTTTGCACAAGCATTAGGAGATAAAAAGGGCATAGAACGTTATGGTTTTTGTCTGCCAATGGATGATTGCCTTGCACAGATGGCATTAGACTTTGGTGGCAGGAATTGGATTGAGTGGAATGCGGAATTTAAGCGTGAGAAAATTGGCGATATGCCTACTGAGATGTTCTTCCACTTTTTCAAATCCTTTTCCGACGGTGCACGTTGCAACCTGAATATTAAAGCAGAAGGTGACAACGAACACCACAAGATTGAATCGATATTTAAAGCGCTTGCACGCAGTATTAAAATGGCAATCAAGCGCGACCCAAACAAAATGACCTTACCCAGCACTAAAGGCAGTTTATAATGAATGTAGTAGTAATAAGATACGGTTCTGGTAATATTCAGTCGGTGCTTTTTGCATTGCAGCGTATTGGCGTTACTCCTACTCTTTCATCGGACCCGGAAGTAATTGCCAAAGCTGACAAAGTAATATTTCCGGGCGTTGGTGAAGCTTCCAGCACTATCAAAGAATTGAAGGCAAGCGGTCTTGATAAAACCATTACCGGTTTAAAGCAGCCATTTATAGGTATATGTCTTGGCCTGCAGTTAATGTGCAAACATTCAGAAGAAGGTAATGTTGATTGTCTTGGTATCTTCGACCTCAATGTCCGCAAGTTTATTTCAAATGATAAAGAATTAAAAGTTCCGCATGTAGGATGGAACACTATTCAAAAGCTGAATGGGCCATTATTTAGAGGCATTATTGAAAACAGCTTCGTTTATTATGTACATAGCTTCTATGCTGAAAAAGGTGCAGAAACTATTGCAGAAACGAACTATATAACTCCCTTTAGTGCTTCCCTTTCGAAGAACAATTTCCATGCGGTACAATTCCACCCTGAGAAAAGCGGAGTGGTGGGAGAAACTATTTTAAAGAACTTCATTCAGCTATGATACAGGTTATTCCAGCAATAGACGTTATTGACGGTAAGTGCGTACGCCTTGCCTATGGTGACTTTACTAAGAAAGTAGTGTATGATGAAAAACCATGGGAAGTTGCCAAAAGGTTTGAAGATGCAGGAGTAAAACGTCTTCACCTCGTCGATCTTGATGGTGCAAAGCAGGGAAAGGTGGTAAACTTCAGAGTGCTTGAAAGGATCTCTACTATGACCAGCTTGGTCATTGATTTCGGTGGTGGCATTAAAGCTGATGAAGATATAAGAATTGCTCTCAATAGTGGAGCAGCTATGATATCTACAGGAAGTATAGCAGTTAAGAATAAACCACTTTTTAAAGAATGGTTAAAACATTTTGGGGCAGATAAAATAATTGCTGCGGCCGATGCAAGGAATGAAAAGGTTGCAGTATCTGGTTGGCAGGAAGACAGCGGCATTTCAATCTACGATTGTATAAATGAGCTATTGGCAGATGGAGTAAAACATGTTATCTGCACCGATATATCAAAAGATGGAAGCCTTGCTGGAGCGGCAACAGAGCTATATAAGAACATTATAGAAAAAATTAAAAACTTTAACCTGATTGCAAGTGGTGGAATAAGTTGCCTGAAAGATATCGAAGATGTAGAAAAGATTGGATGCAAGGAAGTGATTGTAGGTAAAGCACTATACGAAGGAAGGATAAAGTTAGAAGAGTTAAAACCATTTATCGCATAGATTATGTTAACCAAGCGTATCATCCCTTGTATGGATATACAAAACGGCAAAATTGTGAAAGGCATAAACTTTCTCAATATCCGTGAAGTGGGTGACCCTGTTGTGCAGGGGCGCTACTATGCAGAACAGGGAGCAGATGAATTGGTTTACCTTGATATAACTGCAACAAACGAAGAAAGGAAAGTATTTGTAACACTCGTTCGCGAGATTGCTCAGGCTATTAATATACCCTTTACCGTTGGTGGTGGAATATCAGGCATTGATGATGTATCGAGGTTATTAGATGCAGGAGCAGATAAAATCTCTATTAATTCCGCAGCAGTGAAAAATCCAAAACTGATTACTGAACTTGCAAACAGATTTGGTTCACAATGTATTGTCGTTGCTATTGACACTAAGAACGAAGAAGGTGGTTGGAATGTTTATGTACAGGGAGGTAAGACAAGAACACCGCTTAAGACAACTGACTGGGCAAAGCAAGCTGAAGAACTAGGTGCAGGAGAGATTCTTCTTACATCAATGAACAATGACG
>Ga0210388_10001409_pt1 | contig 18906 bp, 9 predicted proteins | sample IncBWC19OmetaG_FD_155485 | JGI IMG/M metagenome (GOLD analysis project Ga0210388, IMG submission 155485) | Forest soil microbial communities from Barre Woods Harvard Forest LTER site, Petersham, Massachusetts, United States - Inc-BW-C-19-O ... | reverse complement strand
CAGCGGAATCTGCACGGTCTTCGTCTCGTTTGGATCGATCGTGATGCGCTGGAAGCCCTTCAACTCTTCACGCGGGCGCTCCACCTTCGACTGAAGATGTTTTACGTAAAGCTGGACGACTTCGTCGCCGGCGCGGCTGCCGGTGTTCGTCACGTCGACGCTTACCGTGATTGTGCCATCCTTCGCCAGCTTTTCGGAACTCGTCCTGATGTTTGCGTAGCGGAAGGTTGTGTAACTGAGGCCATAGCCGAAGGGATAGAGCGGTTCTCCTTTGAAGTACATATAGGTGCGGCCATCGCGAATGTTGTAGTCCATCATTGGCGGTTCCTGGTCGAGAGATTTCGGCCAAGTAGTCACCAGATGGCCGCCCGGATTGTAATCACCGAAGAGGACCTTCGCCAGTGCGGTGCCTTCATCCTGTGAGGAGTGTGCCATGTGTAGAATCGCGGGGATGTTGGCCTGGGTCCAGTTGATGGCGAAGGGAAAACTGGAGATGAGCATCACGATGGTTTTGGGATTCGCGGCGTAAACCTGCTTTATCAGTTGCTCCTGAGCGAGGTCGATGCTTTCGCGATCGCGCCCTTCGCGGCCATCGCTTGCCACAGTGCAGGGAAGCGTACCGCCGCCATCGTAGGGAGTGTTGTGCCAGTCGTGCGCCATGTCAGGTCCGCAAGTGGGATCGTTGCCGACCACCACCACCGCCGCATCGGCTTCTTTCGCGGCGTTGAATGCAGCATTGCCAATTTCATCGGCGGCATAGATGACCTTGGTGCCTGGTCCGACCGCATCTTTGATGCCCTGTAGCGGCGTGACGGCGTAGGGCGGCGTGCCGCCGTACCAGTCCCAGTGAACGGAGTTGGCGAGCGGCCCAATGACCGCGATTGACTTGATGGAGCTCTTATTGAGAGGAAGAAGGGCATTCGCGTTCTTCAAAAGCACGACCGATTCGAGGGCCATACGCTTCGAGACGTCACGGTCCTTGTCTGTGTTCCAAGGTTCAGGTGAATCTTTGATCGTCGAGTAGGGAACCATCTCCGGTGGGTCGAGAAGGCCGAGACGAATGGTAACCCGGAACTTGGGGCGAAGCAGATCGTCAATTTCTGCCTCGGTGATCTCACCGTCCTTGAGGGCGGCCTTTGTCTCGTCCTCGTACGTATCGAGAAATTGATTGATACCGGCCTTGAGACAGGCGACGACGGCTTCCTTCTGATTCGCGAAACTCTTATGCGCGGTGACCAGGAGCTTGACTGCGCCTCCATCACTGGAGATCACGTCGACGCCCCATTTTTCCTTGACGATGCTCTTGAGGATGGGATTGATCGCCATCGGCGTGCCATTCCACGAATTGTAGGAGGCCATGACACCCTTGGCGCCTCCTTCAAGGAAGCCCATGCGGAACGGCACGGAATAGTATTCCCAGAAGAGGCGCTGGTCGAAGTCGGATGACGAGCTGGTGCGGTAGTTCTCATTGCTGTTGGCGAGGAAATGCTTCAGAAGAGCAGCCGCCTGCCAGTATTTCGGGTCGTCTCCCTGTAGCCCCTTGATGAACGCTACAGCCATGGTTCCGTTGAAGAAGGGATCTTCGCCGTAGACCTCTTCGCTGCGGCCCCAGCGAGGGTCGCGCGCCAGGTCCGATTGCGGACCCCAAAGCATCAGGATCTGCCGATCGTATTTTTCGGTTTGCGTAATAAAACGCGCTTCGTAGCCTTCGACACCGGCGGCCTGGCGAACAAGCGCAGGATCCCACGACTCTCCCATGCCCGGAGGCTGAGGGAACTGCGTCGTCGTGATGATGGAGCGCTCGGCTTTGCCTCCGCCGCGCTGGACCACTCCGTGAATGCCTTCCGAACTGCCGAAGTTTTTGACGCCGAGACGCGGGACTCCGGTCTTTGTCCCGAGACACGCGATTTTCTCGTCGATGGTCATGAGCGAGAGGAGATTATCGATTCTCTTCTCCATAGGTAGTGCCGGATTATTGAACGGGTAAGAGGACTGTTGCGCGAGAGCCGGGGCGAGCCCGAGAACCAGAAGGCTGAGGAGGCTTGCAAGCCGGAATTTCGTCATGAACGGGTTACCATCTCAACTTTTCGACAGGGGTGCCGGCTTCGATTGGAGTTGCCGCGAACGCCGGCTTTTGCAAACGCAGTTAGGCTATCATGCCGGAGGTCATACCACCGGATGCGAGGGCCCGGGGCGGCATCCTGCTGGCGGGATCATCATCCTGTTCCGCACCGTGTCGTGTTAGCTGTTCGGGAAGACCATCTTTTTGGGATCTACAACTTCATCGAAGGTTTTCTCGTCGATCCATCCGGTGGCGAGCGCAGCCTGTTTCAGCGTGGTTTCTTCGTCGAGCGCTTTGTGAGCGATCTTCGATGCCTTGTCATAGCCGATTACTGGACTGAGCGCCGTTACGAGCATCAGGGAGTTCTCAACGAACTGGGTGATCCGTTTCTCATTCAGCTGAGTGCCCTCCACCGAGAAGACGCGGAACTTCTCGCTACCGTCGGCGAGAATGCGTGCCGAGTGCAGGAAGTTGTTGATGATGATCGGACGCATCGCGTTCAACTCGAAGTTGCCCTGGGAGCCGGCGAAGGCCACCGCGGAATCGTCTCCAAGAACCTGAATGCAGATCATGACCATCGCCTCACACTGCGTGGGGTTGACCTTTCCGGGCATGATCGATGAGCCCGGCTCATTGGCAGGCAACACCAGCTCGGCGAGACCGCAGCGGGGACCGGAGGCGAGCCAGCGCATGTCGTTGGCAATTTTCATCAGTGCTACGGCGAGCGCGCGGAGTGCAGAATGTGCGTTCACCATGGCATCGAGCGAGCCTTGCGCTGCAAATTTGTTGGGCGCGGTGACGAAGGGAAGGCCGGTGAGGTCCGCGATCTTTGCGGCGATCTCCTTGTCGAATCCTAGAGGGGCGTTCAGTCCGGTTCCAACGGCGGTACCGCCGGCAGCCAACTGGTAGAGACCGTCCAGAGAGCGCTCGATTACCGCGATTGCATCGCGAAGCTGGGTTGCGTAGCCCGACCACTCCTGTCCCACGGTCAGCGGCACCGCATCTTCGAGATGTGTGCGGCCGATCTTGACCACGTTGCTCCATTGCCTGGCTTTGGCCTCGATCGCCCCTGTGAGCGCTTCAACTCTGGGCAAAAGATATTTCTTCACTTCAAGGACGCTTGCAATGTGCATGGCGGTAGGAAACGTGTCATTCGAGGACTGCGCCATGTTGACGTGATCGTTCGGATGAATCGGAGTCTTGCTGCCTATCTCGCCGCCGAGCAACTGCGCGGCGCGATTGGAGATTACCTCGTTGATATTCATGTTGGACTGTGTTCCCGAGCCGGTCTGCCAGACATAGAGAGGGAACTCACTATCCAGCTTGCCTGCAATGACCTCATCGGCGACGTAGGCAATGGCGTCGGCCTGCCATGGCTCCAGGCGTCCGGCGGCTGCGTTCACCAGCGCTGCGGCTTTTTTCACGTAGCCGTACGCGTGAGAAACCTGCTTCGGCATGCGATCGTCGCCGATAGCAAAATGAATGAGGGAGCGCTGCGTCTGCGCTCCCCAGTAGCGATTGGCCGCAACCTCGATCTCCCCCATCGAATCGGTTTCCGTACGCACGCCGGTGGCATCGATGCCGATAGGGAGCTGCTTTAACGCGTGGGCCTGTTTTGCTTCTGCTACTGCCATCTCAATCCTCGCTGTTCTTCTCGACTCACATCTCGATGGTGAGATGTGACCTGCATAGTGGCAGCTGCCGATTCCTCGAAGAATTACCTCTGTGCAGTGATCCGATCCGACAAGAGGGAGTTAATCCTCCGCGTGTTCGTATGGCACGTAAACCGGCTCCCAGACGTAGGCGCGGATTTCTTCCTCCAAAGATTCCGGATCGGCAATCTGCGCCACCCCATCCGCGATGGCCTGTTTCCCAACTGCTTTGGCCACGACCAGGCTCACCTTGCGGGAGTCGGCGATCGGGGGCAGCAGGTGCGCGTTCTTGTCTTTTGCCGTGGGAGACATGCCTGCGAGCGCCCTTGCGGATGCCATGATCATGGCGTCAGTGACGTGTTTCGCCCTGGAAACGAGGATACCGAGAGCGAGGCCGGGGAAGATGTAGGAGTTATTGGTCTGGGCGATGGCAATCGATTTGCCATTGATTTCTACCGGCGAAAATGGGCTGCCGGTGCCGACGAGCGCACGTCCGTCTGTCCACTTCAATAGATCGGCGGGAACGGCTTCTTCGCGGGAGGTTGGGTTGGACAGGGGAAAGATGACCGGGCGGTCCGTGTGCTTCGCCATCTCGCGCACCACAGCCTCGGTGAAGGTGCCGGGCTGGCCCGAAACTCCGACAAGGACGGTCGCTTTGGCATTGCGAACGACATCGAGGAGTTGAACCTCATCTTTGCCGGATAGCTGCCAGCCGTCGAGGTCCTTTTTCTTGCGCGCGTAGGATTGCTGATCGGGGCGGATATCCTTGCCACCTTCCACGAGCAGACCGTAACGGTCGATGGCGTAGATTCGTTTTCGGGACTCTTCCTCGGTCAGGCCTTCTTCCTGCAGAGCGGCGAGCATGAGGTTCGCGATTCCTATCCCGGCGGACCCGAAGCCGAGAAACACGATCGTCTGCTCCTTAAGCGGAACGCCGGTTGCGTTCACGGCAGACAACAAGGTTGCAGTGGTGACGGCTGCCGTTCCCTGGATGTCGTCGTTGAATGTGCAGAGTTGGTCGCGGTAGCGAGCGAGCAGGCGAGCGGCATTCGAGCCGGCAAAGTCCTCCCACTGCAGCAGGATATGTGGCCATCGCTTTTTCACTGCCGAAACGAAGGCTTCGATGAAGTCGTCATACTCCTGGCCTCGCACGCGGTGATGCAGCCAGCCCAGGTAGATGGGATCCTTCAGCCGTTCCTCATTATCTGTACCTACATCGAGAAGTACGGGCAGGCAGTGTTCCGGAGGGATGCCGCCGAGGGCGGTGTAAAGTGCCATTTTACCGATGGGGATTCCCATGCCACCGGCTCCCTGATCGCCGAGGCCGAGGATACGCTCTCCATCGCTGACAACGATGCAGCGTATATCGTCATAGCGTGGATTGGCGAGCATCTGTTCGATGCGGTGCTTGTTCGGGTAGCTGATGAAGAGCCCCCGGGGCTTTTGCCAGATTTCGCTGAAGCGCTGGCACCCTTCTCCTACGCCGGGCGTGTAGACGACCGGGAGCAATTCTTCAACATTATGAGCGATGAGGGAATAGAACAATGTTTCGTTGGCGTCCTGCAGATCGCGCATGAAGCTGTACCTGGAAAAGCTCGCTCGCAGGTTCTCCAGCGCTTTTTTGCGGCGTTGTAACTGGTCTTCAAGCGTTCCCTGATGAGGCGGCAGCAGGCCGTGGAGAGCGAAGGCATCCCGCTCTTCGTCAGAGAAGGCAGTGCCTTTGTTGAGGCGGGGATTGTTGAGGAGGTCGAACCCCGATAGCGGTGTGCGGATTGCAACTTTCTTCGCAGGGTTCAGTGTCTGAACTTGTGAACTCATCTCTTCTTCTCCTTGCAACTGCATGTCTTATCCCGGCCATTGCTCTGAAGAAGCAATGGTCCGTGAAAGACGCTTTTGGGGCACTGGATACGATTCTTGAAGCACCCTATCCGGTCCGAGAATTTCGCTGCGCAAGGCGAACAGGGGCTGCATTCCGGGCTCCGCTCAAGTTCCTTGAATAGTAGAACTTTTCATGGTGAATTAGACTTGCCCATGACGACGGAAATGACGTTATTATCCGGCTTTCATCGATTCCTTTGGATGAAAATACGCGATAACGCCTTCTCCTGAGTCAGTGATCCCGGAAGAGGATGGGCTATGAAACACGAGAGAACAGCGCTGAGCAGGCGAGAGCTTCTGGCCGGAGCCGGTTGGCTTACGCTGGCCGGAGTTGCCGGGGTTCCCCGTCGGCTGCTGGCCGCCGATCTGGCGACACTCGACGTAGCCTACGCCGGGTCTATGGGGTCGCTGATGGAAGGGTCTTTGAAGACGGCCGTGGCCAGGACGCTGAAGCTGGACATGCATGGCCGCGCTCAGGGATCGAGCGCATTGGCCCAGCTCATTGTGGGAGGCAGTATCTCTCCAGACGTGTTCATCCCGATCACTCCGGGTCCGATGCTCACAGTGCTGCGGGCCGGCAAAGCAGAGGTCGCGCATCCTTTTGCCCACACGGAGATGGTGATCGCATACAGTCCGAAGAGCCGATTTGCGGCCAGCTTTGACGCGGCAGCGAAGGGCAAAGGTAACTGGTGGGAGGTGTTGCAGGAGCCGGGTCTGCGCTTTGGAAGGACGGACCCGGTGATCGATCCGCAGGGACGCAACATCATTTTCACGATGATGCTCGCCGCCAGGCTGTACAAGCAGGCCAACCTTGTGGAGAAGGTGCTCGGCGAGACGATTAACAAGGAGCAGATCTTTACCGAGCCGACGGTGCAGGCGCGGTTGCAGAGCGGTGAACTGGATGCGGCTTCGGCGTACAAGATTCAGCCCGGACCGTTCAACCTCCCTTATGTTGTTCTGCCCGCGGAGATCAACCTGAGCGGGCAAAACGTTCATGCAGCTAATCCTGACCTGAGCCTGTCGGTCGGTGGAAAGACCTTTGTTCCGGAACCTCTCATTTACTATGCGGCTGCTCTCAAGGGCGCGCGCAATGCGGAGGGCGCGGCTGCTTTCATCCAATGGCTTCAAGGCGGGGAGGCGCAGTCGATCTTCCGCCACCTGGATTACGATCCCGCAGGGGATGCCTCTGAGCTGCATGCATGAGGATCGATCGCCGCTGGCTCGCGAGGGGTGGGGCAACCCTGTTTGCCGTGGCGCTGCTCTATCCGCTCACCGGCTTGTTTGCGCGCATCGGCCGCTGGCAGTGGGGGGAAGATGTTCGCACACCGGCGTTGGCTTCGGTTCGCGTTTCTCTTCTGCTGACCAGTTGCGCGATGCTGATCATCGTGGCCGTGGGCACGCCGCTGGCCGCCTACATTACTCGCTGCCGGACGCGTGAACGGTTGGTCTGGCAGGCGGTGCTGCTGATTCCGATTCTTCTGCCGCCACTGGCTCTGGGAATCCTCTTGTCGCTGGCGTTCGCTCCTTATGGAGCCGTGGGCGGATGGCTGCAGCACTTCGGGATTGAGACGACCAACAGTGCCACGGCATTCATCGCAACGCAGGTTTACGTCGGCATGGGATATTACGTTCTTGGCACTGTGGCTGCTCTCGATGCCGTTCCAGTGATGTTGCAGAAACACGCTGCATTGCTTGGCCTGACTCCATGGCAGGTGTTTGTGCGAGTCACGCTGCCGCTCTCGCGGCTCGGCCTCGCGGTCGCACTCAGCGTTGCCTGGATCAGAACCATTGGTGAGTTTGGAGCCGTGGTTGTGACTGCATATTATCCTTCGGGAATGCCGGTTCAGCTATGGGTAAACCTGCAAAGCTTCGGATTACCTGCGGTGATGCCGCTGCTCGTAGTCTTTCTCGCGGTGGCACTCCCTTTTCCCTGGATCGTTCATGTACTGGCGCAGCGGCAACGCAATGCTTAAGGCGCACATCATCAAGAAGCGCCGCGACATCACCATCGATGTCTCCCTGGAACTGAGTAAGGGATCTTCGGTGGGACTATTCGGCGCTTCCGGTGCGGGAAAGAGCACTTTCCTGGCGTGCATCGCGGGAATCGAAGAGCCCGATGGCGGTTACGTAACACTCGACAAGCTACGATTTTTTCCGCCATCTCTCCCTTTGAATCAACGACCCGTCGGATACCTTACGCAGGAGCCCGGTCTCTTTCCTCATCTGCGTGTGAGCGAGAATGTGACCTTCGGTCTGACGAAGGCCGCTGCCGCGGAAGGTGAGCAGGCGCGCTGGATCGAGATCCTGCGCGACAGGTTGCAATTGGAAGAGTTGTGGCATGCCCCGGCGTCTTTGATTTCGGGGGGGCAGGCGAGGCGGGTTGCGCTGGCAAGGATGCTGGCGAGAAGGCCGCCGCTCGTTCTGCTGGACGAGCCTTTCGCAGGGCTGGATCGCGGGTTAGTCCGTGAGTTGATCGACGACCTTGTTCTCTGGAGCGGAACGTTGGGCTTCAGCATGATAGCTGTCGACCATCAGGCTGAGATTCTGAGGCGGCTGTGCCCCGGAGAAGCGATTGCGATCGAAGATGGCAGGGTGGTGCAGCGGGGTAATTGGGATGAGTTGAACGGCGCTCCCGCTACTCCGCTTCTGCGTTCGCTTCTGTCGCCGCTTTGAGGGCGGTTTTGCTGGAATCCTGGAAGCGGTGGATGTTCAGCGCGTTGCGATGTAGATTGCGGTCGACTTCGCTCCGAGCGACAACTTGAGGTCTCCGTCGCTGGAAGACGATGCTTGCGGCGCATCGAGCTCCGGCTTTAGGGTTGCGCATCCTTCGAGTGTGGTCATGCGGGTGGGCACCACGAAATCGCGTGCATGGTCGGAGTGATTCACGATGATGACGATCCGTTCGGATCCGCCGGCAGTGCAGCCGGAACGAACGTCTGGCGTGCGTGCGAAGATCCACGCGGAATCATCGGCGAATAGATTCTGCTGTTGTCCTGTCTGAAGAAGCGAGTTCTTCGCCCTCAGCTGAAGCAGGCTGCTGGCCCAGTCGAAGACCTCGGATTGATCCTGGGTGCGCTGCGCGGGGATGAACGCACTGGCCTGGTCTCCGGAAAATCCGCCGGGGAAGTCGTGGCGATTGTCGGGGTCTTCGCCGCCGTGCATGGCGATCTCGTCGCCTGAATAGATCTGGGGCATACCGCGGATGGTTGCAAGGAGAGCGAAGCCCATCTTGAGATCGGCTACGGTTGCTCCGGGCTCGTTGAGGAATCGCGTGGTGTCATGATTGCCGAGGAAGGGAACGAGTCTCTCAGGGTGCGGAAAGAGGCGGTCCTGACGCTGGATATCCTCGAGAGAGCTCATTGGCTTCCTGCCGGTCAATGCGGCGCGAAGGGCGAAGTACGTTGGAAAGTCGAATGGCGTGTCGAGTCCGGTGTCGATTCCGTTTTGCTCAACGCCACCGGCGAAGAAGGATGTGATCGTCGGGTCCGAATTAAACACTTCGCCGACTGTGGTGAGATGCGGATACAAATTATGCAACTCAGCGTGGAAATCGTGCCAGAAGGTGCGGCCCACGTATGGGAAGGTGTCCAGGCGCAGTCCGTCCAGTCCCGCAGTTTCCACCCACCAGACTGCGTTTTGAATCAGGTATTGGCTGACGAGAGGGTTCTCCTGGTTCAGGTCGGGTAGAACGTTTGCGAACCAGCCTTCCGTCACATCATGCTGTTCGAGCCATGAGGCGTGCGGGTCGGGAAGGGACTGGAAATCACCCTTTGCTGCATCGTGATGGTCAACCGTTCCGTGGAACCAGTCGGGCGTTGGCGGGTCTTTGGCCCAGGGATGCGCCGCGCCGACATGATTTGGCACAGTGTCGAGCACAATTTTCATCCCGTGCTCGTGGATGATGCGAGCGAGGTGCTGGTAATCCGCAAGGGAGCCGAAGTGCGGATCGGTCGCATACATATCGGTCGCGCTATATCCGTGATAGGCCTGAGATGCGCCGGCGTTGTTGTAGACCGGAGTGGTCCAGATGGTGGTTACGCCGAGGTTTTGGAGATAATCGAGGTGCTGCTCGATGCCGCGGAAGTCGCCGCCGTGCCATCCGCGCGGTTGGTCGCGTTCGCCTGGTGATGGATCATTCGAAGGGTCACCGTCGGCGAAGCGATCGTTCATGATCAGATACATCACGTCGGCTGAGGAGAAGCCTCTGAAGCCTTCATTCGCAGGCTTGCGAACACCGAGCGTGAATGGCGCACCGGTCGATCCCTGGGATGTCCTGACGCGCAGTTCGATCTGTTCAGGGGCTGCGGAGCGCGTGTCGAGCCATACGAAGAGGTAGTGTCCGTTCTCCGATGCCTGCGTCTTCGTAACTGAAACATTCTTTGCGATCGCGGTGACGGTCGCATCCGTGAGATGGTTGCCGTGGATGAGCAGCATGGGCGAAGGCATCGTGGCCCACCAGTTGGGAGGGTCGATCTTGTCGATGCAAGGAGAAGATGATGCGGACGCGGCAGAGCACGACATCGGGGTTTCGGCGAAGCCGTAGCCGGCTACCAGAATTGCTAAGAGAAACAATGCTAGCTTGCGAGCCACCATGGCGCTTCCTTCACGAGAGATCGGGTCGACGTAATCTTACTGTCTGGAGCGAAGATGGTTCTTCAACCAGCCAAAGAAGCTTGCGTCACGGCAGGGGATTCTGCCGTGGCGCATTGTTGGTCGGACTAGAATTGCACGCGGAAGGCCAGCTCAAGCTGGCGCTCGGAATGGGTGTGCGTTCCGTTGATCTGTCCGAAGTTGCCGTTGTCCGGTCCGGTGAGGCTGCCCATTGCGCTGTCGAAGTTGCCGTTCGGATTATCGAAGGCGGGCGTATTCGTCAGGTTGAAAGCTTCCGCGCGAAACTGTCCGGTGACACGCTCAAAGATCTGGAAGTTTTTGAAGAGTGACGCATCCATATCTCTATATCCGGGCCCGAACATCTGATTGCGATCCACATTGCCGGGCGCGATGAAGACGCCCGTGCTGTTGGCCGCGGGGTTGGCGAAGGCTGAGGTATCGAACCACTCGTGCAGGCTCTTCACGTAGTGGACCGGCTTGGTGATATCGGCGCGATTGCTGGGATTGGCACTGTCGATCGTGCCGTCCGGCTCGAGGCCCTTGCTGGTATAGACGTCAAACGGCGTGCCGCTGGAGAGCGTCACGATGGTGTTGACCTGCCAGCCGCCGATCACATAGTTGAGCGCAGTGGGGATGTTCGACGCGAACATCTTGCCCTTGCCGACAGGCAGTTCGGCGAGTGCGCTGAAGACGAAGACATTTCGCTGGTCCTGGTCGCTATTGCCGTAATTCGATTTGAAGCTGGGACCGCTGGGCAGGATGAAGAAGCGCGTTCCTGCGCCTGCCGTGCCGGTGTTAAACGCGCCGTTCGAATCGTCCAGCGTGTGGGACCAGGTGTAGGCACCGGTTAGTTGCAGGCCATGTGCCATGCGGCGATTGAGGAAGATCTGCAGGCCGTTGTACTCGGATGTGCCGCCGGCGACTCCGCGATCGATGGTGTCGGACGCGCGCGTTGGATAGAGGTAGGTGCCAGCGGGCGAGTTGAAGACCTGTGTCTCCGTGTTGAACCAGGTCATCAGGTGATCAGCCTTGGTGCCGACGTAGGCGATGTTAACCGAGGTGTTGGCATCAATCTGCCGCTGGAGCTGGAGATTCCATTCCTGAATCATCGACGTGGGCAGCCGCTTGTCGACCGCAATCAACGAGACATTCTGTGGATTGCCACGATCAACGGTGCTGCCGAAGGTGGGCAGCGGCAGCGCGTTGGTCGCATCCAGGTTGTTGTTATCGTTGAGCGGACCCTGGCCGGTGAAGGTAATGCGATAGCCCTGGGTGGCCTGGTAGTCTGCGGCTCCGTTGAAGTCGGGATTGTTGCTGAGCTGGTTCCCAACGCCGCCGCGGTCGAGGAAGTAAAAGATTCCGTATCCGCCGCGTACGACCATCTTGCCCTGTCCGGTGAGGTCGTAGGCGAATCCGAAACGCGGGGCGAGGTTGCCGAAGTTGGTGTCGATGAGGCTGCGCGAGTTGCCATTCGTGCCGGCTACGAGGAGCGTACCGGAGGCTAGATCGTAGTTCGACTGATTGTTGCTCTTCTCGTAGGGATGGGTGTAGAGGTCGTAGCGAAGGCCAACGTTCACAGTGAGGCGCGGGTTTACCTTCCAGTCGTCCTGCGCGAAGTAGCCGGTCTCCCAGTTCACGGTGTCGAAGTAGTTTTCGGAAACACCGATGAGGTAGTCGGTAAAGCCGGCCATCAGTTCCGAGGCTTCATAGCCGGTGAAGCGACCGGTTCCGGGATAGGTATTGCCCCCGATCTGAAACTGGCCCTTGGCGTTGTTTCCCTGGAAGAAGTCGACTTCACGCTTCTCAATGCTGGCGCCGAACTTGAGGGCGTGGCCGCCCTTGGTCCATGAGAGCGAGTCGACAAATTGATTGCTGTGCTGCGGCACGGAATAGGGACCGCCATCACCGGTGTAGGCGATTTCGTAGTTGCTGCCTCCGATCAGTGCTCCGCCGCCGAGCAGGGAATTGCGGTTGGCGTTCTGAATGCCGAGCTTGGCGGAGAGCGGGTCGCCTTCAAAGGGGTTGATGTAGGCGTAGTAAGGGCGCAGGAAGCCGTAACGAAATTCGTTGATGACGTTGGGCGAGAAGGTGTGTGTGTAACCGACGGCTACGCCGCGGGGGTGAGTCGGGTTGGTTCCTGCACCGAAGCCGGCGGGCAGATTCGGGAAGAGACTGCCTTTGGTGAGGTTGTCCTGGCCGTAGCTGTAACGGCCGAAGACGCTGTCACGCGAGCTGATGGTTGCGTCGAGGCGGACATCGAAGTCGTCGAAACGCTCGGTCTGCGCCGGATTGGTGAAATAGTTGTTGGTCACTGTGCCGGCAACATTGGGCAGCGGGAAGGCATTGAAGTAATTGATGGCCGCCTGGTTGGCGCGGTTCGTCGGGATCTGGTTGTTCGGGAATTGCTGGCAGGTTGTGGGGTCGTAGATCGCGCCGTAGGCCTTTACGTAGCCGGTTGGATAGGTGCAGCCGGTGAGTGCGGCATAGGGCAGCGTGGTCAGATCGGTTCCGGCGGTGAGGGCTTTGCTCTCGAGTTCGGAGAAATCTCCGGTGCGCATGAGCTGTGTCGGAACGGTCTGAAAGGAGCTGCCATTCGGCTGCTTCAGGCGAAGTCCCTGATAGTCGCCGAAGAGAAAGAGGCGATCTTTCAGGATAGGTCCGCCGAGGGTCCCGCCGAATTGTGTGCGGTGGAAAGATGGAGCTGCCTGGGTGGGGCTGAAGTAGTTAGGGCTCGCGTCGAAGATCTGATCGCGGTCGAAGAGAAAGGCCGATCCGTGGATCTGGTTGGAGCCGGACTTAATGGAGCTCTGGATGATTGCACCGCCGGCTTTTCCGAATTCTGCCTGCGCCACGCTCGTGCTTACGCGGAACTCCTGCGTGGCCTCGACGGGAGGGAAGAAGACGATGGTGTTGACCAGGCCGTCGTTGTTATCCACGCCGTCGAGTTCGAAGTTGTTCGCCTGGGCGCGAATGCCGTTGACAGACAGGGCCGCGCCACCGGTTTCGGAGTAGCGATACGTTTCGGAGTTGCCGTTCTGGCCGGCTGCGTCGCTGCCGTACGCGCCGCGCGTAACTCCGGGAACGAGGAGAGCGAGTTGGGTGAAGTTTCTACCGTTCAGCGGGAGCTCGGTAACCTGGCGTCCCTGGATGACGGCGCCGGTGGTGGCATCGGCGGTGTTCACGATGGGCGCGGCGTCGGTTACGGTAATCGATGTGCCGACGGCTCCGGGCTTCAGGTGGAAGGTGAGCCCCTGGACCTGCGAGACTTCCAGGGTGAAGGTCTGCATCTCGGAGGCGAATCCGTTGGCCTTCACCTCGGCTTTGTAATTACCGCGCACGAGGGCGTTAAAACCGAAGTTTCCGGCGCCATCGCTGGTCGCCGTAGTGATTGCACCGGTGTCATCGTTGGTGAGATTGATGGACGCGCTGGGAACAGCAGCTCCGGACTCATCGAGCACGGTGCCTTGAATCCTTGCCGTGTCGGTCTGAGCTAGCAGAGTGCTCGTCCCAAAGATGACGGACAGAACAAGCGCGAGTGCCGCGACGGATCGCGGCACCCAAAAAGACTTCTTGGTAAACATCTGGTGTTGCCTCCCAAAAGAAACGAAACGGGATCGCTCTTCATAACTTCCAGCGGTCGAGTGAGATGCGAGCCCAGACGCACTAAACTCTCTTGGCGGCACAACCAGCAATACACAGCGTGCCCATTTTGCTTCAAACATTTGTCAACAGATATTTGCTTTATTTTCTTTTGGTTACAAGTTGGTTTAACCAGATTGGGAGGGCGGAGCACAGATTGACCGGCTCGTTATAAAGGAGTAAAACTAAGGGTTTTCCGACACCCCACATGATTACCCCCGTCACGGATTTCCAGCGCGGTACCAACAAGGTTCAATTCGGACTGTTTGAGGCCGATCTCGCAACCGGTGAGCTCCGTCGGTCCGGAGTTCGGATCCGTCTTCAGGCGCAGCCGTTTCGGGTGCTCAGCTTTCTGCTCGAGCGCCCCGGGGAGATCGTCACCCGGGAGGAGATCCAGCAGCGCGTCTGGGGCGCGGACACAATTGTCGATTTCGATCACAGTCTGGGCACGGCGATCAACAAGATCCGTGAAGCGCTGGGGGACTCCGCGGAAAATCCACGGTTCATTGAGACGCTGGCCCGGCGAGGCTACCGGTTCATCGCACCGATCAAGATGGCGGCGACGGAAGCTGTGACGCCCGTCGCCGTCGAGGCTGTCGCGCCCGTCCTGGTGACTGCAAAACCAAATCCGGAAGCCGGCCTGGTTCCATCGACCTCGGTTCTTCCGAAGGGAATGGCCGCCCGGAGCTGGATGGTGTGGGGAGTGGCAGCTCTCGCGCTGGCATCAGCGACCTTTTATCTAGGTGCCCGCTCGTCCGAATCCTCATTGACGCCGCGGCGCATCTCCCAGGTGACCTTTTCGGGTCGTGTTTCGCCGGGCGACCTGCAGTTTGAGAGCCTGCCGGCGACGGCAACGGATGGGTCGCGCATCTACTTTCCCCAGATCGAGAACGGACGCGCCATGCTCGCCGAATCTCTCATCGCAGATGGAGAGACGAGCACGCTGGGCGTGCCGGGGGAGATCGCCGCGCCGTCGCTGGGCGATATCTCTCCTGACGGTTCGAAGCTGCTGTTGCGGAACCACCTGGCAACCGAGCCGGAGCAGGCCTTTTGGATTGTGCCCACGATCGGGGGCGCTGCGCGACAGATTTCGGGGGTTCTTGCCCACGACGCCACGTGGATGCTGGATGGCCAGCGGATTCTCTTTGCGTCGGGACATGACTTGTTTGTCGCGCGCGAGGATGGGTCGGAACAACAAAAGTTCGCGACCGTTCCAGGACGGGCCTTTTGGATGCGGTGGTCACCGAATGGCTCGCGGCTCCGCTTCACGGTTTTAGATAGCCAGACCCATACGACATCGTTGTGGGAGATGAATTCCACCGGAAGAGAGCTTCACCAGATGCTTCCCGACTGGAACCATCCGGCGGCTGAATGCTGCGGGAGTTGGACGGCGGATGGCAGATATTTTGTTTTCCAGTCGACCCGGGATGGAGAAAGCAATCTCTGGCAGGTTGACGAGAAGCCCGGATTCCTGGGCCGGTCCGGCCCCGAGCAGATTACGAACGGGCCGCTCAGCTACCAGGCGCCCATCACCGCGCGCAGCGGCGACCGGATATTTTTTGTCGGCCTCAACACCCGATCTGAACTGCTGAGCTATGACGAGCGCATCAACGTTTTTGTGCCGTATGCAGGTACGTTGAGCAATGCACGGCGGGTGGAGTTCTCTCGCGACGGCCATTGGGTGGCTTGGATCAAGCAGGATGACAACTCGCTGTGGCGAAGCCGCCTGGATGGTTCGGAGCGAGTGCAGCTGACAACCAAGCCCCTGGAGGTCTTCATGATGCATTGGAGTCCGGACGATAAGCAGATTGTCCTGATGGGCCTTGAGCCGGGCAAGACATGGAAGCTTTATTCGGTGGACGCGGAGGGTGGTCAACTCAAGACGCTGCTGAATGAAGACCGCAATCAAGCCGACCCGGACTGGTCTCCGGATGGGCGGCACGTCGTCTTCGGACGGCTTCCGGAGCTGATGGCCAAGGAGTCCAGCGCGAAGACGATCTCGGTGCTCGATCTTGCCAGTGGGAGGCTTGAGACGCTAGCCGGTTCCGAAGGGCTTATCAGCCCGCGCTGGTCTCCGGATGGGCGGTCGATTGCCGCTCTCTCGCTTGATCAATCCCGGCTGATGCTGTTCGATACCTTGAGCAAACAATGGCGGGTCCTGGCGCACCAAACAATTGCCGATCCGGTGTGGTCCCACGATAGCAAAGCAATTTTCTTTCATGATTTCGGTCAGGACGGCGAGCCAATCTACAAACTCACCATAGCCGACGATCATATTCGGCGGATTGCCGATTTACGCGACCTACGTTCGGGGGACTTTGTTGATTACCGATTCGCAGGATTGGCTCCGGGAGACATTCCTTTGGTCAACGCCCGGATGTCGACGGCGAATATTTACTCGACCGCGATCGGCGGGCGTTGACGTCTTCCCAATAACCCTACCGCACTGTTTCCAATTGCTGATCCACGCAGCCCGAAGCCTTGACGACCGGATTGCAGCGAACGGCTTCCTTTTCCGTGAGTGTGACTACGTAGCCTGAGGTTGCCGGTTCGGACGCAGGGTAATCGGTGCTGATCATCTGCGCTCCGCTCGGCAGTACCTCGTCCCGACGGCTGGTGTCATTGTTGCGCGCCTGCTCTGTGTCCGAGTCGGAACGGGTGCGGACAAGATATCCCTGCCGCACGAGAGCGTCGATGGCCTGCGCGGACGCGTCGTTCTCTTCGGTGAAGGCGGCATCGGGGGAGCCGGGCGCGGCATTCGTGAAGAGCACGCGACCGCGGAGGGAGGGATGACCATCGAGGTATGCCGGGCCAACCTTCCGCTGGTCGAGGAGAAAGACCACTTTACCGCGCGCCTCTGCCAGGGTCGGCCAATTGTTGTGGTGGACGGCTTCGTCCAGGGTTGCGTAGGTGCCGAGGACCTGATCCGGAAGCACGATTTCCTCGCGAGGAAAGACCGAGAGAATCTCCTTGTCGAGCGCGTCGAAGACCGCGGGCGTGAACGGCTCGGGCTGAACCGCATTGAAGCCTACGCTGGCGGGCAGCGAGTTTTCCTTCGTTTCGACGAGGATGAAGAGCGGAACGTGTTGCGGGTGAGCCTTGGACCAGGCGCGTACCTCGCTCAGGCATGACGTGAAAGGCTGGCAGTTACTGCGCTCATCGATATCCTGCACATGCATAACCTTGAAGCCCGGCTTGTCCATGACATGCTGCGGATCGAAATCCGGGTCAGGCGGCAGACCCGCCTGCTTCACAAACGCGTCGATGGCCGGATGTGCGTAGCGTCCACCCTTGGCGTCGGAGTAGATGTCGATCTCAATCTGACGTACTCCACCATTGAGCTGTTCTGTGAGAGAGGCATGGCGGTAATCGAGTGCTCGCATGGCCTTAGGATTCTTTTGTCCCAGCCACTTGCGCTCGCTTGGAGCGAGGCCCGCGTGGTAACTGTTGTGGCTGCCGATCACCTGAATTTCGTTGATTCTGACAGTGCTGTCGGTTTGGCCCTGTGCGGTGACTACACCAAAAGCCAGCAATACCAGAGAGAGATTTCGGTTTCGCATCCATACTCCTTGCTTTGTTCGCGGATAAGGAAAACACGCCTGGTTCTTCAGGAGACAGACGATGAGCGCTCCCAGGATGATTCTGTCTTTGTCACGCGACGCAGACAAGGGGTATGAACCGTGGAGAGAGATCCGTACACCGTCTCCTTGTGCAGATCATTCGCTGGAATTCACGGCACTTGCGAAGGAATCGGTTTTGCGTGAGGAGATGGTGAGTGATTCAACATTTCTTACGGCAGGCCGATGCGTTCACTGACCACGTGCGGCTGGGACGCGTTCGCCGCTATGTTGTCGGTCTCGATTAAAACTTCAAATGGGCCGATGACTCCATTCGCACCCCTGGCGCGTTCAAGGACTGGCTGCATCTGTACCGGGCTCAGGAGAAAGTCTCCGGCTGCCTGAGTTCCGGCCATATTCACACCTTCGATGAGCAATGCATGTCCGGTGCCATCAAGATTTGGGACAAAGGCAATCACTCCATAGGTTCTAAGCAGCGGATCGTTCGGTTCGCTGGCGTAATTTTCGTGCTCACCGTTCAATGGATGCCGGTTTGTGATCACGCCTGAACCGCCGAAGTCCGCGCCACGCGAGAACCGGAAGTTCAACTGCTGCTGAAAGAGATCGACCCAGGGATCCGCGTCGTTTGATCCCATTAGAATCACATTCCCGCTGTGCAGATCATCCATTCTCAAATCGCGCGCGTAGCGGATCATGAGGCGCTCGGGCACGACTTCGGGGAGCCGCGCCAAGTGCGTCGTTAATTCCAGATCCGCGATACTTGTGTATCGCCGCGCGCCAATGGTTTCGACCTTGTGCTCAAGGCGGTCGAGGTCGTCCGTGTTCCTGCTGTCGGTCAATCCGATGATGCCCTGCACGATCTCGGAGTCTTTCAGATAGCGCCTGTTGGCGTAGTCTTCCAAAGAAACGTGCTGACGGATAAAGCTCTGCAACATCACGAGCCCACCGTCGGCGGGCACAATAAATGTGTCGCGCTTCTCCTCGAATATCTGGCTCCAGAAGACTCGGTTGATCTTCATCGCCGGAGTTTCATGTTTCAACCAGCCTCCGGGGAGGTCGTGAGCTCCGATATATCCAGCGAGGGCGCTCAGAACGATGGTGCATGCCGCAGCTAATAGATGGACCGGCCTTAAGCCCCACCTCGAAATCCATTCGGATGGCTGATGTAGTGAGCCAGTTGATATGTCGCCCGGTAGAGTCTTCGCGCCGTTGTGCTGAGGCCTCTCAGTTGCACTCAATTCGGCTGCGATCGGATACTCCAGGGAATTCGATGGAGGATCGTCCGGTATCGACGCAATTGATGCAGACAAATCTTCTTCGCGTTGTTCGGGAATGGCGCTTTCATTTTCTTTCGGCGAGAAGACGGGCACGTAGCCGCCGCGCGGGATCAGGAGAGTGAGTGTTTCCTGCTTGCCTTCGGCGGCGAAATACTCTTCGAGGCGCTTGCGCAGAGTTCGAGCGTAATTGCGGACGATGTTGTCGTCGC
>Ga0210388_10001406_pt1 | contig 18928 bp, 5 predicted proteins | sample IncBWC19OmetaG_FD_155485 | JGI IMG/M metagenome (GOLD analysis project Ga0210388, IMG submission 155485) | Forest soil microbial communities from Barre Woods Harvard Forest LTER site, Petersham, Massachusetts, United States - Inc-BW-C-19-O ... | reverse complement strand
GGGACAGGCTTGTCGATCCTCCGAGTGCAACTGAGCCGCCGCCGGAGAGGCCGCTTCCGGCAGAGACCGTGAGCGCTCCGCTGTTGGTGAGGAGTGAGTTGCCGATCGTGGAGGTCGCAACAACTTGTCCATTTTGATTCGTTGAAAGGAGCGCGTTGGTGAGGCCTGAGAAGAAGGTGGTACCGAGCGTTGCGAGAGAAGTCGAGGACTGGTTGATGTTGATGAGGTTCGAGAAGGTGGTGGAGGCGGAGAAGGTGTTGTTGTCGGAAAGGAGCGTCGAACTTGCGGCTGCGATCGTGTAGGTGCCATTCTCAGCGATAGTGGTTCCGTTGATCGTTGCAAGAGTACCTGAGAGCAAGTTGGTGCCGATGGTAGAAGTCGCAACAACTTGGCCTGATGAATTTACCCCGAGGACCGCGCTGGCGAGATTGTTGAGGTTGAGGTTAGTGCCGATCGCGAGAGAATTGTAGAGCGTGGATGTTGCACTTGCGACGAAATTGCCGACGTTTTGGACGGAGAGGATCGAGCCGGGGGTGGTGGTGCCGAGGCCGAAGTCACCGTATGGATCGAAACGTGCGACCTCGTTTAGCGTGCCGAACTGGTCGGTCGAGAATGTAAGACTGCCGAGCGACGTGTCACTGCCGATCACTGTCTGGATGCGGGCATCTTCATCAGAGCCGTTCTGGTTGTAGAAATCGATCCGACCGATCGAGTTGCCGCTCACATTAGTGTTGCCGGCGAGTTCGAGCGAGGGTTGCGTACCGGCGCCCGTGGAAGCGATCGTAAGGTACTTGTTGGCACCGGATACAACTCCGGGAGTCGTCGTTCCGACGCCGATATTCCCCGCTTGCGTGACGAAGAGCGTCGAGGTGCCGCTCACGGTCGTCCCGTTCGCTGCATAAAAGGCGAACTGTCCTTGCGTGCCGGAGCTGACGGTACCCGATCCCCCGCTACTTGTCGGGAGACACGTACCATTAATAGAGAAGCAGCCGGCAGAAAGATTGATGCCGTTGCCGAACGTTGAGGTTGCGTTACCCACCGTGAGCGCTCCCAGGCTTGCGGTCTGCGCGAAGAGATTCGTCGAGCTTGCGACAGTGGAGAAGAAGTTCGTGGAAGTCGCATTTGCGAGCGTCGTGTTGCCTGTCACGTTGAGCAGGTTGAGGTAGGTGTTGCTGGAGACGGTGAGGAGCGATGTCGAAGCCTGATTGATATTTATGAGATTTGAAAAAGTCGTCGATGCTGAGAACGTGTTGTTGTTGGAAAGGAGTGTGGAAGAGGCGGCACTGACGGTGGCAGAGCCGCCGAGCGCGATCGGCGTGCCGTTGATCGTGATGCTTGAATTCTGGAGTTGGCCGTTGCCGATCGTGGAGGTCGCAACGACTTGGCCGGAGGAGTTCACGGACAGGAGTGAGTTGGTGAGACCTGCGAGTGTGAGCTGGCCGGCGGAGTTGAACGAAGAGGTTGCACTGCCGCCGAAGTACGCAATGCCGAAGTTCGAGAAGACGGTCGAAGAAGCGTTCTGGAAGCTCTGGAGTCCGGTCCAGTTGTTGGCGTTGGTGAGGTTGAGGGACAGGCTTGTCGATCCTCCGAGTGCAACTGAGCCGCCGCCGGAGAGGCCGCTTCCGGCAGAGACCGTGAGCGCTCCGCTGTTGGTGAGGAGTGAGTTGCCGATCGTGGAGGTCGCAACAACTTGGCCTGATGAATTTACCCCGAGGACCGCGCTGGCGAGATTGGCGAGTGTGAGCTGGCCGGCGGAGTTGAACGAAGAGGTTGCGCTTGCGCCGAAGTATGCGGGACCGTATGCGGAGAAGAGCGACGTGGAGGCGTTGGAGAATTGCTGGAGACCGGTCCAAGAGTTGGCGTGCCCAAGAGCAAGCGATGCCGTGACCGCACCGCTCGTCGGTGAGATCGAGAGGGTTCCATCGCTGTTCGAAACAGAAGAAACACCGGTGACGAGACAGGTGCCGTTGATCGAAACACAGCCACTGGTGAGGTTGATGCCATTGGCGAAGGTTGAGGAAGCTGTCGATGAAGTCACACTGAGGACCGGAGTTGAAAGTCCTGTATAGACCGTGGAAGTTGCGCCCTTAACGAAGTTCGCGGTGCTGTCGATCGAAAGTATCGTGTTGGGAGTGGTGGTACCGATGCCGACGGAACCGAGGACAAGAAGTTGTCCGCCTGAAGTGCGTGTGGTAGTTCCGATCGAAACGCCATCCGTCGCAGAAGAACTGCCTTGCGTTATGCCCAAAAATAGGTTGCTGTTTTGTACGGCAAGTGATCCTCCTGATCCAGCAGCGATGTACACATCCCCGCCTGAGCCGCCCATCAGAGAGCCGTTGCCCCCTGCGCCGCCGTATATTTCTATATTGCCACCCTGCGCTCCGAAAGAACCGTTTGTCCCACCGAGACCGCCTTTCAAGAAAACCCCCCCGCCCGTGCCCGAATTCCCGACTCCTGTTCCCCCGAACACCGCAAGCGCTTTCGGGGCCGCGCCACTTGACGTACCGCCGGCGATCGCGAGCGTGGCCGAAGGAGATGTCGTGCCCACGCCGAGCGTACTTGAAAAGTACGCATTCCCCGTGGTCGTCGCACCTCCACTGATCGTGAGTCCGCCCGTCTGTGTACCGCTGCCGATCGTTGAAGAAGCTGAGGAGATGAATCCGTTGGTGAGATTAAGGAGCGAGGAGAAGATGTTGCTGCCCGAGAAGGTATTGTTGTCGGTGAGCAAGGTGGAGGAGGCTGCGGTGATGGTGGCCGAGCCGCCGAGCGCGATCGGCGTGCTGTTGATGGTGATCGAAGAATTCGCGAGTTGAGCGTTGCCGATCGTCGAGGTGGCAACGACCTGACCGGAGCCGTTCACCGCAAGGAGAGAGTTGGTGAGGCCCGCGAGCGTGAGCTGGCCCGCGGAGTTGAACGATGAGGTGGCGGAGCCGCCGAAGTATGCGTTCGTGAAGACTGAGAGATTTGATGAGGAAGCGTTCTGGAAGGTTTGCAATCCGGTCCAATTATTTGCATTGGCAAGATTGAGAGTGAACGTTTGGGCGGCGGAGCCGTTGTATGCAGTTCCCGAGAGCCCGCTACCGGCGGTGAGGTTGAAGAGGCTGTTGCCCAAGGTGACGCCGCTGATCGTGTTGGCGCTGAGCAGATTCGTTCCGATCGTGGTGGTCGCGATCACATTGCCGTTCGCGTCTGTGGCAAGGAGCGAACTCGATGTAGCGGAGAGGTTGATGAGGCTGAAGGTGTTGTTGCCACTGAATGTGTTGTTGTTCGCGAGTAGCGTCGAGCTTGCGGCACTGATCGTGATCGATCCACCGACGCTGAAAGGTTGACTGTTGATTGTACCGAGATTGCCCGAGAGGAGGTTGGTGCCGATCGTCGAAGTTGCGATCACCTTTCCGTTCTGATCGACGGCGAGGACTGCGGAGGCAAGGCCCGAGAACCACGTGGTGCCGAGCGTTGTCAGGGTTGAGCTCGCATTTGCAAAAGAATTCAGGCCGGTCCAGCTATTGTTGTTGGCAAGCAATGTAGAAGATGCCGCGCTGACGGTGATAGAACCGCCGACGCTCAAGGTCTGACCGTTGACCGTGCCAAGTGTGCCCGTCAGGTAGTTCGTGCCGACCGACGTTGTGGCGACCACCTGGCCGCTCGCGTTGGTGCTGAGAACAGCGTTGGGAAGGCTAGAGAAATACAACGAGCCGAATGTTGCGAGAGAGGTCGACGATTGGTTGATGTTGATGAGGTTGGAAAAGGTGGTGGAGGCGGAGAAGAGGCTGTTGCCGGAGAAGGTGTTGTTGTCGGTGAGGAGCGTCGAGGATGCGGAGGTTGAACCGAGGCAAGTGCCGTTGATCGAGAAGCATCCGGAGGTGAGGTTGAGCCCGTTGTAGAGCGTGGATGTCGCGTTCGCGACGAAGTTGCCGACGCCCTGCACCGAGAAGATCGAACCGGGGGTGGTGGTGCCGAGGCCCAAATTACCAGCTGCCGTCAGAACAGAGCTGAGCCCCCCGCCCGGTGTGTAGATGTCGAGGATGTTCGCGTTTTGTCCGGCGACGGGAACGAGCGCGAGGGTCGTCGTCGCAACACTGCTCGAGACGATCGAGAGTTTCGCATACGGCGTCGAGGTCGCGCCGATCGCCACATTATCGGTCGAGGTCGAGAGCGCGACGGAACCGACGTTGTTGGTGGTCCAGCCGCCGCCGCTCGAAGCGCCGCCCGTTGCGATCGTGCCGCAGCCGATGTTGCCCGAGGCATCGGTCTGCAGCGCTTCGCCGCCGCCGCAGGAAAGGATCGAGTTTATGTTGAACGTGCTTGCGTGTGCCGCAGCAAGATACGAATTGCTTGAGATCGAGAGGACGGTCGTCGACGCATTGCTGAGTGTCGTCTGCCCCGTGACGTTGAATGCGCCGGCAACGAGCGCATTGCCGGTCGTCGTCGCGCCGCCATTGATCGTGAGCCCGCCGGCTTGGGTGCCGTTGCCGATCGTTGTCGATGCCAGGAAGAGATCGCCGCCGCTGAAGATATTGTTGCCGGAGAAGGTGTTGTTGTTGGAAAGAAGGGTCGAAGAGGCCGCGGTGATCGTTGCGGAGCCGCCAAGCGCGATCGGTGTGCCGTTGATCGTGATCGAAGCGTTCGCGAGCTGGTTGTTGCCAATCGTGCTTGTCGAGACGAATCGCGTCCCGTCGAAGGAGAGCAGCTGGCCGGACGTGAACGATGTTGCGTTGGTACCACCGTTTGCGATCGAGAGCGCCGAGCCGAGCGAAAGCGAACCGAAAGATGCGCTCTGCGCGAAGAGGTTGGTGCTTGATGCGGTCGTGGAGAAGAAGTTGGTTGAGGTAGCGTTGGCAAACGTCGTGTTGCCAGTGAAGGAATTGATGCCGGAGAACGTATTGTTGTTCGCGAGCAATGTGGAAGAAGCCGCGCTCACCGTGATGGAACCGCCGACACTGAGGGAGTTACCGTTGATCGTGCCCAAGGTTCCTGTCAGCAGATTCGTGCCGATCGACGACGTGGCAATTACTTTTCCGTTCTGATCGACTGCCAAGATGGAATTGGAAAGACCGGAGAACCACGTGGTGCCGAGCGTTGCGAGCGTGTCTGATGCATTTGCAAAAGACTGGAGACCGGTCCACGTATTGTTGTTTGCAAGCAGCGTAGAGCTTGCGGCGCTGATGGTTGCCGATCCTCCGAGAGCGATCGGCGTGCCGTTCACTGTGATGCTTGAGTTCTGTAGTTGGCCGTTGCCGATCGTGGAAGTTGCGACGACCTGGCCGGAGCCGTTCACTGAAAGAAGCGAGTTGGTGAGCCCTGCGAGCGTGAGCTGGCCTGCGGAGTTGAACGAAGAGGTTGCACTGCCGCCGAAGTACGCAATGCCGAAGTTCGAGAAGTTCGAGGACGATGCGTTGCCGGCGAAGATCTGCAGCGCACTCCAGGTGTTTTGTGAGGAAGTCGAAACATTACTCGAACCGGATCCCGAACCGACACACACACCGTTGATCGAGAAGCATCCGGAGGTGAGGTTGAGACCGTTGTAGAGCGTCGAAGTCGCTCCGTTCACGAAGTTCCCGACGCCAGTGACGGCGAGGATCGATCCGGGCGACGTGGTGCCGATACCAAAATCGCCGCTCGAGTCGATGCGCGCCTGTTCGGTGAGCGGACCGCCCGCAACACGCGTCGAGAACGTCAGGTTGGTATTGACCGGAGATCCGATGTAGTCGGCGGCGAGATCGGTGATGTTGTCCTTTACCCGCACATTGAACGCGTCTTTGTCGCCGGTAGAATTCTGGCCGAAGAAGACGCTCCCGAAGACCGAGCCGTTGCCGGCCGATGTGTTTTTCACGAGGAGCGGGACCGAGCTGCTCGACTGCGTGCCGATGCCGACGTTGCCCGTTGTGAATTCGACGCCGTTGGTGTCAGTGACCCACTGCGAAGATCCTGCGATGCCGAGCGAACTGGTGGAGGTGAGCGTGTAGCCGCCGGAAGAATTGCCGACGAGGAGCTGCCCGAACGCCGGCGTCGAAGCGACTCCCGTGCCGCCGTTGCCGATGCCGAGCGTTCCCGTCAAGAGGTTGGTGCCGATCGATGTCGTCGCGACGACCTGGCCGTTCTGGTCCGTCGAAAGCAAACTGTTCGTAATGCTCGTAAAGTACACCGAAGACGTCGCGGTGAATTCCGATGTGGAGGCATTCGCTGCAAAGACCTGTAAGGCGCTCCAGATGTTCTGGGACGAGGTCGAAACATCGCTGCTCCCTGTGCCGCCCCCGCCGGAAATGCCGAGCGAAGAGGTCGCAAGCAGGTCGAAGCCGCCGCTTGCATTGCCGACGAGCAATTGTCCGTAGCCCGGCGTGGTCGACGTACCCGTGCCGCCGCTTGTAACAGAGAGTGCATTTGCGAGCGTCGTCTGCCCGGAAACGTACAAATTCGTGGTCGTGGCATTGCTTGTCGACGCGTTCAAAACCGAGAGCGTATTGGATGCAGAAGAGAACGTGAATTCCGGTGAACCACCGAACGCAACGCCGTTCTCGTTGAATTGCACCTGCGTATTCGATCCGCCCGGATTGCCGGCGCCGCCGGTGCCGATGCAGGTCCCGCTGACCGAGAAGCAACCGCTCGCAAGATCGATACTGCCGCCGAAGGTCGACGTTGCCGAACCTGACACCGCGAGCTCTTCGACCGTCGTCGTGCCGCTAAAGGTCGCATCACTGATCGTTGCGCCCGCGATCGTTCCGCCGGAGATACCCGAATTCGAGATCGAACCGCCGGAGATCGACGGGTTCGTGATCGTTGTTCCGTAGAGCTGGTCGATCGCGTTCGTTTGGGCGGTGACGTTGTAGTTCTGGGCGGTGACGGTCGAGTTGGCGTTCGTTGCCGAGACGATCTGCGCGGTAAGCGAATCGTTGAGTTGCTGCAATTTCTGGTCCAACTCGCTTTCCGTTACTCCGCCGGAGGAGGCGAGCGGTTCGTTTTGCGCGATGCGCTCGATGATCGGGTTCTCAACGACCGTTCGCGTTATCGTGCGCGTGACGGTCGTTGGCGGCGTTTGTGCAGGTGACTCGAGCGATCCGATGTTGACCGTGACGACGCCAGAGGAGGATCGGTTCTGCGCGAAGCGGACACCGGTGAACGGCGAGAAAAACGACTGGATATCGTTTCCGATCGAATTCGCAAATTGGAAAAGAGTATTTCCGATCGAAGCGGTCGACGCGGTGAGCGGCGAAGCCGCTGCCGCAACAGCGAGCTCCGGGGTGCTCTGGCTCAAAGCACCTTGAGCGGTGTACAGGCCGACCACAAGAACGAGCGCCAAAGCTGCAGCCGCAACTTTATGCAAGCTCGTGATCTTGGTCGCGGATCGGTATAACGATCGTTCAGGTGATACAGCGGGAGCTTTGCTCTTTTCTATCTTGAGCGGCTGCGGATCCTCGCGCGTTACCGCATGCATCAGCTTGCGATACAGTTCGCCAGAAGCGAGCGACGCCGCAGCGATCTGCGCTGCTGTCTTTTTTGGAAAACCCTGCTGTTCTGTGGAGCCCGATCCATTCGAAAGGCCATATTCTTGCTGGCGTTCGCGAACGAGGGCATCGCGGCGTTGTGCGTTCGCATATTCCTGGGTTACCAAAAACGTATGCAACGATTCTTGGCTGACGTACCACTGTCGGCCAACCTGCTTTCCGGCGAGCTTACCTTCTCGTGCCAAGCGAGCGATGTAATCGCGCGTCAAATTTGACGTACCGGCAGCTTCAGCTGCCGATATATATCTGGCTCCCTCAAAAAAAAGTTCTTCGGTCATGATCTCCAGAATCACTAGCAATATCTAGAAAATTCGGGTACACGAACTGTGTTTGTTCACGCTTTCTATTGTAGCGTGCTATGGGGGATAACCTGTTGATTTCGAGTGAACTAGTATGTGGATAACATAGAGAAATTCTTGTGCGGAAATTGGGGACACCAATTTCCGCACAAGAGCGTCATTTGCCCGACGCTTACCCGCCTGAGCTTCTCCCTATCACGAAAACGTTGCTCTGAAAGCACCTTCGATGCTTTTAGCCTGTTTTGTAGCCCCACCGAAGGCATTCAGGTCTGAAGACCTCTCCGAGATCTACGTTGACTCTTGGCAAAGAGACCAAGTGAATATATCGATGTCTTTATTTTATAGAACCTCGGTGAACCGAGATACGTAATAAAAGCCCATATCGTCTATTACTCATTTCCGGATCGCTGGTATGTCAGTTGATGCGTCAAAAGCGGTTCAAGAACTCCAGCAATCTCGCTAAAAGCACTTCCAACGCTTGCTGGCATCGCGTTTAAAGCTGGGATCCTGGGTACTGCTATCGCATAAACCGAATTTTGCCTTAGCGTTGAGGCATACCCTGCGGAAATGACTATTACTATGGTCGCAGCAGCAGTCAAAAGTAGGGGCAAAGAGACACCTCGCTTCTTTTCATTGCTTTGGAAAGCAATGGCAGGTTTGGTCACGAGGACTTTAGGACCGGTTTGCCTAGGCGAGATACGCCTTATAGGCAGAAATTGCCCTTTATCCTCCTGTATCGGTGCATCGACAGGTCCTTCTTCAACGATATTCATGGCTGACACGGCAGCAATTGACTCCTCGTGATCCGGTAACGACGCAGTAACCGGCATAAGATCGCTCTCTTCGTTAAAATAATTCAGAAGCGGACCTGCGCCAGGATAGCTATGTTTCGGTTCATATTTCATCTCTTCTCTTGGCCCAATATGTCGCTTTTGGATCCCCACGGCCTCGCTTTGTACTGCGCCCAACAAAGCATCTTTCTCTTTCTTATGCCCTAATATGCTTTCTCGCTCGACATACCACCTGTTTCCGACCTGTTGCGACAGTACCGTACCCGCCCTTGCTAGTTGACCCACGTAATCTTGCGTATAACCCGTCTGCTCCGCCGCATGGGCGGCTGAAAGGTACTGCTTACCGTCAAAGAAGATCAGCGTCCCTGGTTCGCTGCTCTCAGGCCGTGCAGGGGGTTGAGGCTTGAATTCCGCAGCCTTCTCCCTGTAGTTCTCGAGCGACTCCATCGATACATACCAAAGACCACCAATGCGACGTGCGTCGATAAGAGACTTCCGGGAGAGCTGTCCAATATAGTCCTGCGCATATCCGCTTAGTTCCGATGCTCGCTTGGACGAGATATAGGATTTGCCTTCAACTTGTATCTCGTCCGACATAGCTGAAGTATATACCGAGATACGTATCTCGGTATATACTCTCGGCTCGGATATCGTGTGGATTACTAGAGTTTGGCAATTGCCTCCTCAATACCTGCTCTAAGGACAGCAGGGTTGGCAGCGCCACGTAATTCACGCATGCATTGGCCTACTAAATACTCGATGACCGTAGTTTTACCAGCCTTAAACTCAGCAACCGCTGGAAGGTTTTGGCTCAGGATCTTTTGTATAGTCTCTTCAAGTTTTTCTGCTATATCGCTCTGTAGGAGATCATGCTCTTTTACATACAGATCAGGTGCTGACAGTTCACCGTTGGCATAGATAGCAAGGAGATCTTTTGCGGTGCGGGATGATATCTTGCCGTCTCGAACAAGAGTGATAATTTCATTGAAATTGTGTGACGATATCGGAATCTCGGTAATCATTCCTGTATCTCGTTGTTGCGTATCTCGCCTGCCCGCCATAGCTCCTCCATCAGAGCCGGTCCCGCCCCTGGCAGATGCAATGGTAGAAAGAATATTCACTAGGTCATTCCCGATGTAGTTTGCTGCAAGCTGAACGCCCTTATCCTCCTTTCCCATAGCCTCCACGGCCGACTCAAAAAGTGCGGCAAGAGCTGGTTCCCGAATGAACGTCTCGGCGTCGTCGGGCTTCACTCCCAATGCCTGATAACGAGCCCGTTGTTCCCACGGGACTTCCGGCATCTCCTCGCGGATCGTACTGCTGTTGAATGCAGGCAACTCCGAGAGCTTGAGCGACGGAAGATCCGGATCCGGGAAGTATCGGTAGTCCGCACTTCCCTCTTTGCTGCGCTGCGGGAACGTTGCTTGCTTCGCGTCGTCCCAACCAAGGGTCTGCTGCAAAACTTTTTCGCCGCGTTCAATTACTTTCTTCTGACGATCGATCTCATACCTGACCGCGCGCTCCATTGCGTTGAACGAGTTGAGGTTCTTTATTTCCACCTTCGTGCCGAGTTCGCCGTTTTTCCCGACAGAAACATTTGCTTCAACACGCATTTCACCTTTCTCCATATTCGCGTTCGATGCGCCGAGTGTGCGCAAAAGCAATTGCAACTCACGCGCGAAATTTCCCGCCTGCTCGGCGGACGTGATGACCGGCTCTGTGACGAGTTCCATGAGCGGGACCCCGGAACGGTTGTAATCGATCGCCGTTGCTCCCGTTGCGTCGTCATGGATCGAACTCGCCGTGTCTTCTTCGAGATGCACGCGCGTGATCGCGACTCCGGCTAGCTCGCCGCCGCTCACAAGCGGATATTCGAATTGCGAGAGTTGATAGCCTTTCGGCAAGTCCGGATAGAAATAATTCTTGCGGTCGAATTCAGTGTAGTCGGCGAGCTGGGACCCGAGCGCAATACCGACCTTGAGCACGTGCCGCACCGCTTCCCTGTTGATGACAGGCAGCGTTCCCGGATGCGCGAGACATACCGGGCACACATTCACGTTGGGGCGAGTTTCGTCAGGATCGTTCTTTGAGTCGCAGAACATCTTTGTCCTGGTCCTCAATTCGGCATGTATCTCAAGGCCGATCGTCGGAACGTATTCCCCTTCCATAGCAGGTACTCTAACAAACGAAGCCATGCCCGTGCAATGAGCATAACGTGTCAGAGATTGATTATGTAAACAACTTATTTGGATGATTTTCTGATAATGCCGAAATGATGCCTAGGTCCGACCTCCCCACTTGATGCGGTGCGGTCATGTATGTAATGCCGAGATGGCCGAGACGTTAGGCATGTACGGAATCTCGGATGCCGATATCGGCCCTCTACGGCTCTCCTTCGGACTTGTTCCGAAGCGTGTGCCCTGAGAATAAAACGAGGACAATTGAGACCGATGCCGCAGATCCGAAGCTTTTTGGTGTGTGGACAGGAGTCGGGTTGGAACACAAGTTCCTCGCATTGAAAAGACCTCCTGGTTTTTCTTCCTAACCCATTCGGGTCTCCATGTGCTGACCTTCTACGAGACGCCATTGCCCACCTTTAAGCAAAGGTTCCGCTTTCTTGAACTTCATTTCTTTGGTTTCCGCGCCGTTCGTTATTTTGACGTGATCGTTGCGGCCGTATTCCTTTTTCACGCCGCCTGCACTTTGTGCGGTGATCGACTGGGCCGCTTTCGCAACTGCCTCCCCTGCCCGGATGCTTGGGCTTTGCTGTGCGGAAGCCGCCTGCAACGCGAAGGTCGGCAGGACCGAGATGACCTGGAGTGCGTACGAATCTTCCATGCGTTGGAAAAGCACGAGCCCTTCCTTTTTGTATTCGACGAGCGGGTCGCGCTGGCCGTAGGCGCGTAAGTTGACCGAGCTTCGCAGGTATTCCATTGCCTCGAGGTGGTCGACCCAGAGGAAGTCGACCGTCTGCAGAAGGAACCTGCGGATGGATGGGTAGAACGCCGCGCCGAGTTGCTCCTTTTTCTTGGCGACCATTGCGTCGAATGCTTCGGTGGTCACCTGCTTCATGCTCTCCGGCGCATCCGGTACCGGCATGGTGAGCCCCGGCGCGAGTTGCGCAATGTTTGCGAGCTCTTCGTCTACCGCCGCATCTCCTCCCGTGAGAAGCGATCTTCGGCGACCGTAGACGGACTTACGTTGGATGTTGAGCACGTCGTCGTACGAAAGCACGTGTTTGCGGGCGTCGAAGTTTATTTCTTCGATGCGCTGTTGTGCCTTTTCGAGCGAGCGCGTGATCATGGAATTATAGATAGGCTCGTCCTCGGGAATGCCGAACGTACCCATGACACGCTTGATCGCGTCCGAGGCGAAAATACGCATGAGCGAATCCTCGAGCGAGACGAAGAATTGTGTGGTACCGGGATCGCCCTGACGGCCGGAACGGCCGCGCAGCTGGTTGTCGATGCGGCGCGCATCGTGACGCTCGGTGCCCAGGACGAAGAGTCCGCCGGTATTTTTGACGCGTTCGTATTCCTCCGGGGTGGCTGGGTTGCCGCCAAGTTTGATGTCGACGCCTCTGCCGGCCATGTTGGTCGAAATGGTGACCGCACCGTACCTGCCGGCCTGCGCGATGATCTCGCCCTCGCGTTCGTGGTTCTTGGCATTCAAGACCTCGTGCGGAATACCCTCCTGCTTGAAATGCGCGGCGAGAAGCTCGTTCTTTTCGACCGAAACCGTGCCGACGAGGACCGGCTGTCCCTTTTCGTGCAGCTCTTTGACCGATCTGGCGATGGCGCGCATCTTGCCGCCCTCGGTCTGGAAAATGAGGTCATCGAGGTCCTTACGTTCCGTGGACCTATTGGTCGGAATGACAACGGTGTTGAGGCCGTACACTTTGTAGAATTCCTCCGAGCTCGTGACTGCGGTACCGGTCATGCCGGCGAGCTTTTCGTAGAGCCGGAAATAATTCTGGAACGTGATCGAAGCGAATGTACGGCTCTCCGGCTGGACCGCGACACCTTCCTTGGCCTCGATAGCCTGGTGCAGACCTTCGCTCCAGCGCCGGCCCGGCTGCATGCGGCCCGTGAACTCGTCGACGATGACGATGGTACCGTCGCGCACGACGTACTCTTTGTCGCGACGATAGAGCGCCTTGGCGCGGACCGCCGTTTCGAGATGATGCACGAACTTGATGCCCGCGTCGGTGTAAATATTGCCGATGCCGAGTGCTTTCTCCGCTTTTTCGATCCCCTTGTCGCTTAGTTGGATCTGTTTGCGTTTCTCGTCGACCTCATAATCCTCTTCCTCGCCCGGCACCAGCGTGCTCGCGATGGCAGCGAACTTCTGGTAGAGATTCTCGGCATCGGCGGTCGGCGCGGAAATGATGAGTGGCGTGCGCGCCTCGTCGATGAGAATGGAGTCGATCTCGTCGACGATGGCAAAATGATAACCGCCCTCCTGCGGAATGCGCTGGCGCAATTGCTGCGGTTCGTACTCAAGGTTGTCGCGCAAGTAATCAAAACCGAACTCGTTGTTGGTACCGTACGTGATATCCGCGGCGTACGCTTCATGGCGCGTGCACGGGCGTAAAAAATCGTTCTCCACTTTGAAGCTGCCGATCTGGTCTTCCTCTTTCAATTCTTCGGGCGTCACGCGAGAGGGATCGTACAAGAACGAAGCCTCATGATTGATGATGCCGACGGAAAGCCCCAGCGCGTGGTAGATCTGCCCCATCCAGACCGCGTCGCGGCGTGAGAGGTAATCGTTGACGGTGATGATGTGGACGCCTTTGCCGGTGAGGGCATTCAAATAAGCAGGCAACGTCGCGACGAGCGTCTTACCTTCGCCCGTGCGCATTTCGGCGATGTCGCCGTTGTGCAGGACCATGCCTCCTATTAATTGAACGTCGAAGTGGCGCTGTCCCAGCGTGCGGCTCGAGGCTTCGCGCACCGCGGCAAAAGCTTCCGGAGCGAGATCGTCGAGGGTCGCACCATCTTCGAGCCGTTCCTTGAACTCGACCGTTTTTGCCTTCAATTCATCGTCGGAGAGGATCCTGAACGTGTCTTCAAGTTCATTCACCTTCGCGACGATCGGCTCCGCGCGCCTGAAAGCCGCCCGATTCTCATCGCCTGTTATGACATTCCAGAAAGCCATCGTCCGCATATCCTACCCCAAAACGCGATGATTTGCGATTCCAAAAAGAAAAATCGCCTCTTTTGTAAGAGGCGATCTTTCTGAGCGCTAGCGGCGCTTCTTTGCCTTCTTGGCCTTCTTTTTCTTTGCCATGGTGATACGTATCTTTGTTTTTGTGCTAAGGTCGACCCGCACGCGCCGAACGTAATTGCGGCGAAGATGCGTTTTCTCTTTTAGTATTGCACGAACGTACGAAAAAATACTTTTTTTTCGTAAAAGTGTGGATAACTTTTCGTATCAGAAATATCCAAATTTTTAATTGCGGAAAACATTTTCTCGCAAAGAAAATATTTCTTTGTTGCAGAAAAAACGATCTGATGTGTATCTCGGTTCTCCGAAGTACGCAATTGCAATGTTTTTTCGAATGCAAAAAGGCGCAATGTGGAGGAGTGTGTGGAGCACCAAAGAGCTGCGCTTTAAGAACCGGCGGTTCTTAAGTATCTCCGCCACGGGGAAACTATAGTTTCCCCGACCCCCTTCTACTTTGGAGCTCGCACCCCCTCCCCATACCTTTTCGGGTAACCGAAAAGGCGCAATGTGGAGGACGGGTGCGAGCTCCAAAGTGAAAGTCTTTTATGAGTGCCGCCGCCCTCCACGCTGCGCCCTTCGTAGCCTTGGCGAAGAAGGACTGCGCCCGTCCTCACCAGCTCTTGGGTTGCTCGCTCAGCGTAACACCATGAAAAATGCGTGCAACCTATCCTTCGGGAAACCGTATACCCGCCTTGCGGCGGGTACATCGGCGACTTTCACATCTATGAACCGCACATTTACACGAAATGTGTAGCACTCACCCAATGATGATAGCGCCAGAGCCTTGCGCGCGCAAGTGGTATCCCTGCGTTATTGGACCTTCGCGGTGCCGCTTTCGACTTCTTGAATTGCCTGCTGCGCCTCTGTTGCCGAGCTCGGATCCTCGGCTTCGACGGCCTTCAAAGTCGCGATCGCCTGTGCCGAGTTGCCTTCCGCGTAGTACGCGGCCGCGAGCGTGAAATAGTTCTGGTCGTTCGAGGGGTCTGCCGCTACCGCCGCCTGCCAAATGGTAACGATCGGCGCGTACATGTGCTGCGATGCATACGCCGCCGCGATGCGCGGATCGGCTGCCTCACCGCTTGCAACGACCGGAGCGAGGATCTGTTGTGCCGTTGCGTAATCCCCCGCATCGATAAGCGCGGCAGCGTAATACAAACGCGCGTCGAGATAATCCGTCTCGAGGTTGTAGGCGGTTTGGAAATAATTGAGCGCACCTGCGGTGTCGCCGCGGGCTTGCGCATTGAGCCCTTGTTCGAAAAGAATTGTCTGCTTATCCGGCGAGAGCGAGTGAGCGAGTGCAAGCTGCGATTGCGCGTCCGTGTAATCACCATAGGCATCGAGCATCGTGCCGAGGAACAGTGGGAACCGTGCATCGAGCGGCGCCACTTTTTCTTGAAGCAACATTTGCTGCGCTGCAAAACCGAAGAATTGCTCCTGGGTCGAGGTCGAGACTCCCTGCGCGCCCGCGAGCTCACTCGCGACTTGTACGAGCTGTTCGCGCGCTTCCTGTTCGCCGTACGTGCCGTAGAGAACAGCCTGCTGGAAGTCAGCGAGATTTTCCGAAAGGCCGCCCGGCTCCTGTGCGAGTCCCGCGAGGATCGCGAGGTTCTGTTGGTACGCGTCCCAGTTCACGATCCACATCGTGCCGAGCGAAAGAATGACCGCTACGCACAGCGCGACCCATGCGGCCGACGCCGGGATCTTCGGGAACGGAAGCAGCGCTGCCCCGTCGGCCTCGCTCGCACGCCACGCGATATACGCAAGCACCGTGCCGAAGAGAATATAGCTCGTGATGTTGTCGAAGACGGTGAGGTTATGTATGAAATACCCCGCGAGAAGTCCCGTGAGAATGCTTTTCTCGCCAAGGTCGAACGCCTTGGTGCGCCACAGCACCCAGAGGTACGCGAACAAAAGTCCGAAGTATGAAAGGAGCCCGAGCGTGCCGCCCGCGATCCACCAGTCGAAGACGATGTCGTGCACGCGGTCGAACCACTGCTCGTCCGGATACATGCGGGGGTCGTAGTATTTGTCGAACACGATGGCGTACTCTTCCTGGCCCCACCCGAGGATCGGGCGTTCCTTGATGCCCTTCCACGCGATCTCGATGTTGATGATGCGCGAAGCGACGGTCGTCTCGGTCGGCGAGATCTCGACGAGGCGCTGCAAGAAGCCTACGTCCGCGACCGCAGCCGTGTCGCGCGCGAGCCACAAGCCGCCTGCGGCAACAATGAGAACAGCGAAGCCGATGAGGATATACTTCCGCGCCTGGCGTGCGTGCGGTGCAAGGAATATATAGATGAGACCGCCCAGAACGGTGCCGCCAATGAGACCGAACGTTGTCCCGCGCGTTCCCGTGAAAAGCAACGCGACCGTGTCGAGGACGATGACAAAAGAGAAAAGATACGAACGCTTGAGGAACATCAACCCGCCGATGCAGGCGAGCACGACGAGATACAAGAGGACCGCCGGCCAGGTGAGCGCCGAGCCGGTCACTGCAGATTGCGCTGCGATATACAGAAGTCCGACGGCGAGCGCGGCGGGGAACGCAATGCGTTCCCACAATTCCCACTTGCCTTTGCCCGATTGGTAGATGAGAAGCGCGGCGAGGAATATGTGGAAGAGCATATATACCGCAAGATAGATCGGGTTGCCGAACGTCGCGTCGATGCGCGCACTAAGGCCGGAAAGGCCGCCTTCGCCGAGCGCGACGACGCCGAGTATCTGCGAGAAGCCCCAGAGGTCGACGAAGACCGACACGCCGATCGTGAGTTCAAAAAGGCGGCGCCAGAGATTCTCCGCGTTGATGACGCACGCTGCGACGACGGTGTAGCAGAAGAGATGCGCGATGGTGATCCAGCCGTCCATGCGCTCGAAGTTGCTCCAGAAGCTCTTGAACGGGTTCACGCCTTGCGCGTCCGCGATCGCCATGATGACGATGAAAATGAGGAACGCAGCGAATATCCAGTTGCGCCGCGGGCGGTATTTCGGGTTGATGAGGCACAGCGCGAGCCAGCAGAACGTGATCGTCTCGACGATCATGCGGAAAAGGAAGTTCTTGCCGGTGATGTACGGGAAGAAGAGCGAGGTCGTGACGACCAGGCAGATGAACGGAAGCAGGAACACGCCGACAACGACTATCCAGCGCAGGATCTTCTCAGACACTGTCATGCGCGGCATTGTAGCACCATACCAACGGCGCGCCAGAGGCTCTCACTACCTGACGAACAGGTCCTTCTCCTTCAAAAGCAACTTCACGACTTCGGGGCGGATCATCTCCGGCGGAGGCGGACTTTTCTTGAGCAAGAGGTCCCGCACGACGCTCCCTGCCGCATGTACGTGGTATCGCTCGTCGTGCGGGCAATCTTCCTCAAAAACGGTCTTCTTACACTTGAGGCAGTAAAACGCCCTGCTGAAATGCAGGATCGTGATACCCATCGCGCGCTGGTGTTTCTGTATCATGCGCGAATATTCGGCAGCGGTATAAAAATCCCCCACTCCTGTATGGTCGCGCCCGATGATGAAGTGCGTGCAGCCAAAATTCTTTCGTATGACGGCAGTGAGGAGCGCTTCACGCGGGCCTGCGAAATACGCGTTGTACGGGAGGAAGCTCAAGATCGCCTTCCCTCGCGGCAATACATGCGCCACGAAATATCGGTACGCCTTCGCGACCACTTCGTTACGGAAATCACCCGACTTTTTCGCCCCCACAAGCGGCTGTACGAGCAAACCGTCCGTCCGCTTGAGCCCTTCACGCTGGATATGTTCGTGCCCGAGGTGTGGCACGTTCCTCGTGTGAAATGCGACGATCGTCCGCCATTTCTTCCGTTGGAACATCTCCCGCACTTCGCGCGGCGTGTAGGACGGCCGGATGATGCGCGGCGCGGGGCCGATCCACGTGAGCTTTCCTGCGATGAGATACTTTTTTGCGTGGCGGACCTTGTACACGCCGGGGTGCGAGAGATCGTGCGTTTTGAATACCTGCGACTCGAACTGACGTTTGGGGAACGGGTAGATCTCTTCCACGCACAGATGCGCGATCTTTTTGCCCGCAGGATCGGCCAAGAACACCGCATCGCTTTTCCCGATCTTTTTTTTCTCCGCTTCGTCGATATCGAGAACGATCGGGATCGGCCAGAAGGTCCCGCTTGAGAGCTTGAGGTCCTTAAGCACGGACCGCAATTCCTTTTTACCTAAAAATCCTGTGAGCGGACTGTACGCGCCGGTCGAAATATTCCACACCTCAGTGACACGATCCTTGGGCAATACTAGTTTCGGCAATGCGAGGGCGCTGAGTTTCCGGCGTTCACGCGCATTGGCTATTCTGTCGACCAGTATTCCCCCCAGCGGCTTGTTCATGCGGTGAGCGTATCCCGTCAAGGTCGTTCAAGCAAACGAGCGCCTGAGGCGCGTGTAATACACATTGAGCCAGCCGAACGCGGCTGTACACGCAATGCGCAACGACGTGGGAATATCCTTCCTCCAGCCGTCGGGATAAATGGTGTGGCCGGGAGCGAAGCGCGTGCGGTTACCTTCGATCTGATGATGTTCTACTGTATCAAATTCGAGCATCTGCGGTTCGTATGCGACACCGATCTCCATGCACAATCTGCGAAGCGTCCTCTCCGGATCGGCAACGAGGTCCGCAAAACGCAGATAGATGAATGTGCCGCGCCCGCGGGTCAGTCTTTTGAAACGCCAGCGCAAGATCTCCACTTTCAGGTTCGAGAACGCCCACATATAAAAATACGGGAAGAATTTCTTGTATTTTTTGATATACGTCCATGTCGAGCCGCGATTGTCGCGCACGAGGTGGATGATGACGGGCTCAATATCGGGAGACGTCGAAAGCAGCTCTGCGCGCTCGACTTCCTTAGAAGAGTCGACGATGACGGAGCGCTTACGCAATGCCAGCAGCGAGCGGAATATTGAAAGGTTCGAAGCAATGTACTGTTCATTCTGGACGGGCACCGGCGCTCCTTTGGCCACGCGATACGGGCCCCGATCCAACACATAATCGAACTTCGGCTTGAATATTCCTTGTTCTTTCCATGGCAACGGCCCCATGACCGCCTTCCAGACTTCGCACTCGGGCGCGGGTTTGCCACAGGTG
>Ga0210388_10001405_pt1 | contig 18968 bp, 13 predicted proteins | sample IncBWC19OmetaG_FD_155485 | JGI IMG/M metagenome (GOLD analysis project Ga0210388, IMG submission 155485) | Forest soil microbial communities from Barre Woods Harvard Forest LTER site, Petersham, Massachusetts, United States - Inc-BW-C-19-O ... | reverse complement strand
CCACAGTCTTCCCGACATTTCCCAGCGCGTCGTTGATGGCAATTGCGGCAAGATGCACACCCGCCGGCTGCTGCTCGCCTGGAATTACGACACACTTGCCACCGCTGGCCTTCAGGTCTTTGGTAAGCGAAGCGAGGAACTTCTGTGCTTCATCGGACCATGTATAACCAGAAGGCGCAGAGCCTGCGCCGACTGCGGAAGCCAAAGCCGCGGCAAATCCGGGGATGTCGCTCGCGCGCAGCGCCAGCCGGTGCTCAGCCTTAAGGCCGGTCGTGGTGGTCATGCTCTCGACCACGTAGAGCCGATTCATGCTGTAGTCGCCTGCTTCGGCCTTTTCAAGCCTGCGGCGGTTTGCATAGTCCCTGGCCAGCATGTGGAAGCCCGGGTAAACCGCGCCGGAGAGAAAATCCGCATCGAGCGAGACAATCACGTCTGCTGCATCGAGCTTGTATTGCGCATCGGCGTAATCGCCGAACGCGGTCTTTGACGCAGCGTACGCAGAATCGCGATTCACCGGGTCATACTGGATCCATTTGGCATTGGGAAATGCGGACTGCGCCTTCTTCCACTGTGCCGCCAACGTGGGTGAGGTCACCGTGCCGCTCAGGAAATAAAGACCTGCGCCACCTGCAGATTTTTTTTCTGCCGCTGCCGAACGAAAGGCAGCGAGGAATGCTGCCCACTCGCGCGTTTCACCGCGATAGTAAACATGCTGCGAGCGGTCAGGATCATACAGGCCGAGCAGAGTTCCCTGCGTAAGCGGGTCGGAGCTCCCTTTGTTTACCGGATGCTCGGGATTGCCATCAACTTTGATAGGGCGATAGGCATCGCTCTTAACCAAGAGCGGAACAGCGCCAGTCGGAAATGGAAAGGCAGTCGCGAAATACATCGGCTTGCCGAGGACCAGGTCTTCGGGAGCCTTTACGTACGGATAGATGGGCTCGTCGGGCTGCTTCGTACAGCCAGCCAGACCGGCCAGCGCCATCGAAGCGCCCATCAGCTTCATGAAGCCGCGACGCGATACCGGATCGATCCACTCGGAACTATGCTGAGGGAACTCCTGACTCACGGCTGCGCCGAATTCAGGCGTGCCAGCCAATTCGTCGAGGGAGCGCCAGTACTTCTTTCCTGTTGTACCGGCGAGCTTCTTTCGTACATCGGCCAATGTTGGCGCCGAGGCCGGCTTCGCGCTTCCGTTCTGCATGTGAGGTCTTTCCACGCTGTCCATTTCGAGCCCGCTATTTCTCACCGGTGGCATACCTCGCAGCTGGAAAGATCCCGCGGAGACCGGATGTTGTAGTGCTGCACCAGGAAGCCTCCCAGCGCCTCCTGGCTTGTGAACTTCGTATAACTCACCGGGGCTGGCGTGAGCACGGAGGTTGGAGCATCCGTAGCCTGTGCCTGCGCGTTCAAAGCTGAGGTCAACCGAAGAGAAGCCAGCTGCGGATTGCCACCGCTGGCTGCCGGATCGCTCGTGGTGCAATTGACCGATTGCGCCGTCGGCGTGCCCTTCTTCACATCGGTCCCCGCGCACCATACGGGGCTCAGCTCCGATGGAGCTTTCCATGCCATGTTGTAAATCTGGCTGGTCGGGCGGATATTCGCTCCCGGATTGCGATGGCAGTTGAGGCACCACTCCATCTGCAATGTGCTCTGCTGATACATGATCGGCATCTCGTCGACGCGCCCGTGACAACTGGAGCAGCCCATGCCTTTGTTCACATGGATTTCGTGATTGAAGTAAACGTAATCAGGCAGGTCGTGGACCTTGGTCCAGACAATCGATTCCCCCGTGGCCCAGCTATTACGAACCGGTTCCAGCAAGTCGGCATTGGTCCATATCTGCGCGTGGCAATTCATGCAGGTGCGAGTAGGAGGTATGCCCGCGTAGCTCGATTTCTCGACCGAGGTGTGGCAGTACTGACATTGCAGGCCGAGCCCCTGAACGTGGTGCTTGTGGCTGAACGGAACAGGCTGATCCGCTCTCTGACCTTGCCGCGTTACCCACGGCGAACGTTGCAATTGATCCAGCGTCACTCCCAGGGCGATCACGATCAACCCTGTTAAAACCAGACTCATCCGGGCCAGCGCGTTCGAGCTGCGGTCAAAAATCTGCGCCATGAATGCGTTCCTGCTTCCTCAAAATCCGTGTTTGGTTGGAGGGTTAACGCGCTGCCCTGTATGCAGCATCTATCCGCTCAAGGCTGCGCGCTTCCGTTTCGCAACCCAAAAGACCATGCTTTGAATCGAAGCAACACTATATCAGGCAAAACGTAAGACTGAACAAGCGCTTACACCTCAGTTATCAAAAATTTCCAGTGAGAATTTTCCTTCAGTAATAACGACCAAAGAAGTCGCAAATATCGGCAAGCGTTAGAACGATCAATGTTGATGCGCCCGCGATGAATCTTCCGTTGATCGATTCGCTTCCAGAAAATAAAACGGTGAGAACGATATCAAATTGAGCTTGATCGGCTCGAAGCACGGCTTGTCCGGCAAGAGCGGAGCATTTCATCACTTACCTCGAGCCACATCCAGACGAACCGCGATACTCTGAATGCCAATGAACGACGGTCGCCGAACGCCGCGCTACGACATTACCCTGGCATGCAGGGAACTCTCTGAGGCCGATCCCGTTTTGGGCCAGCTCATTGAGCGAGCGGGTCCTTATACGTTGAAGCTGAAGAGCCAACATTCACCCTTTGAAGCGCTGCTCGAGTCGATCATCTATCAGCAGCTTCACGGCAAGGCGGCTGCAGCGATTCTGAAGCGCCTGATCACGTTTTTTGGCGAACTGCATCCGAGTCCGGAGAATTTGATCGCTGCACCTGAGGATCGGCTTCGTGGCTGCGGGCTTTCCGCCAGCAAGCTGCTGGCATTGCGCGATCTGGCTGCGAAGACATTAGATGGTACCGTTCCCACGCTTACCCAGATTCGTCGGCTGTCCGACCAGGAGATCGTCGATCGCCTTACGCAGGTTCGGGGCATCGGTCCCTGGACTGTCGAGATGCTCCTCATCTTCAGGCTCGGGCGGCCCGACATTCTACCCGTCACCGACTATGGCGTGCGCAAGGGCTTCGCACTTACATTCAAGCGGCTGCCCAAGCGTAAGCCCTTCGATGCATCCATGCTCGCCAAGCCCGCGGAGATGTTGCGACGCGGCGAGCGCTGGCGCCCCTGGCGCTCGATCGCAAGTTGGTATCTTTGGCGCGCTTGTGATCTCGCCGGCAAAGCATCGCCGCCTCCGGACTGAGACAGGATCGCGAGACCTGCCTTCATCGTTGTGACCACATTGTCTTCATAGGGCTCATGTAGACTAGCTGCCGTTCCGATGACCTCACTCTCCATGACGATCCAGTTTGCAGCCCACTGCGATGCCTCAGTGCATTCATAGTGAAGACATTCAGGGAAGCGATCGGACCCAGATCCGCGCACTTCTCCGGATTCAAGGGAGGCGCAGCGAGGTCGCAGAAGAAGTCGTCACGCGGCTCTCCTTTGAACCCGGAGTCTCCGCCACCAGTTGGTCGATAGCTGCAGAAGCTATGGAATGATGCCCGGCGCCGGCGTTTTCAGCCGGTACACCCGCACATAGTCAAAGTCCATCGTGAATCCCGCCGCATTTTGCGCGGAGATTCCAATCTGCGCGCTCGATCCTAACTGATGCTGCCACGTTTCCTCCTTCGTCCAGTTCTCGCCGCCGGTTGAGGAGTACGCGGTGTAGAGCTCGCCTTGATCGCCATTTCCGGTGCGAACGATGCGGAGCCAAGTTGTCTCCGCGGCTGTGCCCGCATTCTGATGATCGTATGTCGGATAGTTCGCAGGCACCGGGCCGATCTGCTTTCCGAATTGTGTCTGGCGCGTGTCGAAGCCGGGAAAGATATCCGGCTTGATGCTGTTCTGATCCTTGAGGTAAACGAACACCGCGCCCTGCGAAGTTATAGCAGCACGAATTGTTGAACGGGACACTGGTCGTTACTTTTGTCTCGACCACCCAGTTGCCGTTCGCAGGCACCGGCTCTCCGAGAATCGATACCGTCTGCGGACCGCCGTTCTCATCGGGACCCCGCGTCTGCACTTCGTATGCGCTGCCGGTCGGCGTGTAGTTGTTGTTGGCGTTCTGATGAATGAAGTGCCACTGCGAAGAGAGCGTGGTTGAGTTGAACTCACCGCCGGGGCCGACCCAGCGATTGCTTGCAGAGTTTCCATGTAAGCGCTTCCACGAACCTCTTTTGGTTATGTTTCCGGGGTTTTTGGCGGCATCCAAGTTCATCTTCACACCAATGAAATCAGCCGATGAGGGAAAGAGCAGGGATAATAAACAGCGAGGAACCTCCCCAAATGCCCGCATCCGAGCGCTATCTCTGTATCCACGGCCATTTTTATCAGCCGCCGCGCGAAAATCCCTGGCTGGAAACTGTCGAAACCCAGGACTCTGCGACTCCCTATCATGACTGGAATGAGCGCGTTACCGCGGAATGCTATGCGCCGAATGGCGCAGCTCGCATCGTGAACGCGGAGAACCGCATCGTCCGCATTCTCAACAACTATGGCTGGATCAGCTTCAACTTCGGTCCCACGCTGCTGTCGTGGCTAAAGGACAACGCGCCGCGCGTGTACCGGATGATCCTGGACGCCGACGTTAACAGCCGTCATCGGTTTTCGGGCCACGGGTCGGCCATGGCACAGGTCTACAACCACATCATCATGCCGTTGGCGTCGACGCGCGACCGGGTCACACAGATCCGCTGGGGCATCGCCGATTTCGAGAGCCGTTTCGGACGCAAGCCGGAAGGTATGTGGTTGTCGGAGACGGCGGTCGATACGGAGACGCTCGATCTGTTGGCGGCCAACGGCGTCCGGTTTGTAGTCCTTGCGCCCCATCAGTGTGCGCGCGTCCGGCCCATTGCTCCATCGAAGCCGAGGGAGTCAGCCGACGGAGCCGCCGCTGCGAAAGCGGAGGCGGTCTGGAGCGAGACGCCAAATGCGACGGTTGACACGACACAGCCTTATTTCGTGCGATTGAAAGAGAAGCGATCCATTGCCGTTTTCTTCTACGACGGACCCCGCTCGCGGGCCATCGCGTTCGAGGGGCTGCTCAACGACGGTGAGACTTTCGCGCGACGTCTGCTGGGCGGGTTTTCCGATGCCGACCGGGCGCAACTGGTTCACGTTGCGACCGATGGCGAAAGCTATGGACATCATCACAAGTATGGCGAGATGGCTCTAGCCTTTGCTCTGCGCTGGATCGCTGCCGAAGGCCATGCGAAGCTCACCAATTATGGGGAGTTTCTGGCGAAATTTCCCCCCGTCTACGAAGCGCAGATCGTGGAGGACACGTCGTGGAGCTGCGCGCACGGTATTGAACGCTGGCGCTCGAACTGCGGGTGCAACGGCGGCCATCTGGGATGGAACCAGCAATGGCGCGCGCCTTTGCGCGAAACTCTCGATTGGCTTCGCGAGTCCGTTGTCCCATTAGTCCAGGCGAAGGGTGCAACTCTCTTCACGGATCTCGATGAGGCCCGCAACAGCTACATCCAGGTGGTGCTGGATCGAGATAAGAAGGATACATTCCTGGCGAAATATGCCAACCACAAGCTGACGGAGTGGGAGAAGACCGACGCCCTCGAGCTGATGGAGCTGGAGCGGCATGCCATGCTGATGTACACCAGCTGCGGATGGTTTTTCGATGAAATCTCCGGCATTGAGACGGTGCAGATCATCGCCTACGCGAGCCGGGTTCTGCAGCTAGCCTCATCGCTTTTCGGCGAAGCGGGCACTGCGCTGGAAGCGGAATTCGTGCGCAGGCTGGGAGCCGCGAAGAGCAACTTACCTGAGAAACAAAACGGCGGAGCGATTTACAACGATTCGGTTAAGAACATGCGCGTCGGCCTGGAACAGGTTGCAGCGCACTACGCCATCAGCTCCATCTTCAAGACCTATGCGGTTCAGGCTGAACTGTTTTGCTATACCATCCGGCGACAGGCCTATGAGATCGTGACGTCGGGCCGGGGACGGCTGGTAATCGGGCAGGCGCATATCTGCTCCAATCTCACAGAAGAGCAGGAGGCCGTCCTGTTCGCCGTGCTCCACTTCGGCGACCAGAACATCACGGCTGCCGTGAAACCCTGGGATGAAAGCCAGGCTTCCGCTTATGCCGAATTCGTTCAACAGGCTCGCTCCGCGGTCATTCGCGCCGACTTTCCCGCTGTGATCCGGCTTTTCGACCGGTATTTCCCCGGACCGGCCTACTCGATTCAATCTCTCTTCCGCGACGAACAGCTGCGCATCGTGCAGTTCATCCTCAAAACCACGCTGGCAGAGGTCGAGGCCAGTCTTGCCTCCATTTATCAGGACCAGGTTGCGCTTCTGCACTTCCTCAGCCAGAGCGGACTGCCGCGGCCTTCGGCGTTGACGCTGGCGGCCACCTTTGCCATCAACGCCGGGCTGCGCCGCGCGCTCGAAAGCGAACCCGTCGATGCCATCCAGGTGCACTCCTACCTTGCGCTCGCGCGCGCCGACCAGGTTACGCTCGACAAACCTCTGCTGAGCTACATGGCGGACCAGAAAATGAAGCGTGCGATGGTTGACCTGCAGGAAGAGGTAGTCGAAGCGTCCGAGCAAACCTCGACCCTCGAAAATGCGCTGCTGGTTGCAAGCACCATCTCCGAACTGCCGCTGGAGCTGAATCTGTGGCAGGCACAGAATCTCTGGTACGACATTTACCGCCGCATTGGAAAATCGTGCAGCCTCGACCCAAATTCTTGGTGCAAGAAGTTCTTCGAACTCGGCAAGCTGATGCGGATCTCGGTGGATGAACTGGTGATCGAGGAAGATGCGCTGGCCGTCGAGGAAGCGAAGACCACGGCTTGAGAGGTGCCGCCGGTGACGCGTCTGCAAGGAGCGTCATCCGTGGTTGTCTATCTGTCGCGGGATCTTAGCTGCGCCAACGCAAAGTAACCGGACCGGTCATAGGGTGCCGCGGCGGCTCGCCCGTTCGGGCCGCATCGAGCCTTGCCTGCTTCAACGCGAAGTACCATTTAGCCGGACGGTCAGCATCCTCAATGAGCATCAGGGATGGATCGTATCTCAGCCCCTCGGCCTGCTGAACCATGGTCAGTTGATCCTGTGCGACAAACCGTTTGCCGAAGAACTTTGCGATGGCGGTGACGAAGGGGATGGCATAGAAGACATTCCATGCGGCGTAGACGTCGATCCGGCAGGCATTTGCAACCGTAGGCGTTACGGTTGTCAGGCTGGAAAACCATTTTTCGCCGCAGCGGATGGTTTCGAATCGCCGGTTGGGGAGAACAAAATCGATGGTCGTCGTGATGGGTTCGCCGTAAACACCGAGCAGCTTATAAGGAGCGCTGTTTCCCGAGGGGGCATGCGCCGACATGCGGAAGCCTTCCGGGATGGGCTCGAAATGCTTCTCTTTTTCGTGAATGCTGGCGCGCTTCCGCCACCACCACGCCTGGTGGACGAACGGACCGTGCGCAGGGTCCATGAGGCCGATGATGCCGTGATCAACATTGCAGGGTAGATCTGCCGTGAGATGGGCGCTGCGAAAGCGCGGGCCGAATTTCGGCGTCTCCGGCACCGGAGGCTGCTCTCCGGCACGCGCCCGTCCGGTGCCTGGCTCCGAAACATACACCCACGCGTATCCGTCGCGCTCTTCGCAAGGGAAAGCGGTCGCATAGATTTTGCGAGGGTCGAGCGTGTCGTGGATGGTCAACGAGGGAATTTGGGTGCATTGCCCGCTGCCCGGCTCGAAGGCCCATCCGTGATATTTGCAGGTGACCTCTTCGCCGTCGAACCAGCCGCAGGAGAGGGGAATGCCGCGATGGGGACAGCTATCGCGCATGGCGAATATTTTGCCGTCGGCCCGCCGCCCCAGCACCATGGGAATGCCCATCAACATGGTCGTAAGGAGCTTTTTCCCGGCCAGGGCGCTGCTGCGCATCGCCGGGTACCAGTCGTTGTAAACCAGCGCGGTGGAGGGTACCTGCGGAAGTGAAACCATTATCAAATCTTGCATTACTCTATCGTCCGGTCAATGAGGGGATGGCAGTCAGCAACCGAAGCTCGCCAGGCTGTAGATGTCTCACGACCGCTGTCTTCTCTATAATCTGCCAATGCGCCCGCCTCTGCGCCGCTGCCCCTGGAAGGGAAACTTTCGATGAATAGTCTGCGCACGGCAAAGCGTTTCGCCTTTCCGCTCCTCGGGCTCTGGTTCCTGCTGTACGCTTCCTTCTCACTTCTCAAGCCGCCGCTGCTGGATGGGACGGATTCGGTACAGGCCGAGACGGCCCGGGAAATGGCGACCTCCGGGGACTGGATCACACCGCATCTCGACGGAGTGCGCTACATAGCCGTTTCTCCGCTGCTGACGTGGATGACAGCGGCGAGCTTCAAACTTTTCGGGTTCTCAGACTGGGCGGCACGTCTTCCCCTTGCCTTCGTGGCGCTGGCACTCTTCATTGTGACCCTTGCGCTGGGGTCGCGCATGTTTCTTACTCCCGTCGCCGGGTTCTATTCTGCGCTGATTCTGCTCACCTCGTACGGGATCTTCCTGTTTGCCCACCTGCTCTATCCACAACTGCTGCTTACGCTGTGCATCGCAGGCGCTGTCTACTTCTTCTGGAGATCGCTTCGTGCTGCGTCGCTGGGCACGGCGGTCGGGTTCGCCTGCTGCTGCGCTTTCGGATCGTTGACACAGGGCCTTCCCGGCGTGGTTCTGCCGCTGGCCATCGTTGCGCTTTTTCTGTTCTTTACGCGCAACCTGCGCCATCTTCTTCGCTGGCATCCGGCGATCGCCATCGTGATTTTTCTTGTGCTGGCGCTCCCGTGGCGCATCGCCGTCCACGTAGCGAATCCAACGCGGCCCTACCTGTCAGCGATGCCGCGCGCCTGGCCAACGCCGTTACTGCTCTTCTGGGCCTTTCTTCTGCTCTGGCTCGTGCCCTGGAGTTTTTTTTCCATCGCCGCCCTTGCCCGTATTCCCCGAAGCATCTTCACGCGCAGGCAGAAACTGGACTGCAAACAACAGGCCCAGCTATTGATGGTTCTCTGGGTAGCTCTGACCACTCTGTTGTTCACGTTTTACAAACGTGAAGAATATTCGCTGCTCCCGGCACTTCCAGCGCTCGCTATCCTGGCCGCGAGCTGGCTGGCATCCGATGAGGCTTCCCCGTCACGTCTGGCGCGCATTTTCGCGTGGATCTTCTTCGCCGCAGGTATTCTCAAGGCCGGCATTGCCCTTTTTCTCGCCATTCGAGCGCCGTTGCCCGCGCCTGGAATCGACATCGCGACGCTGGTTCATCTGCATCCCGGACAGCACCGTCTCTTCTTCGGATATTTGGGCGATTTCACCTTCGCTTCCATGGGCGCGTTTCGTGTTCCCTTGCTGCTCACCGCGGCGGCGCTGACGGTAGGCGTCACGGCCAATCTTCTCTTTCGTCTCCGCGAAAAGGCGCGGCTCGCGAACTGCTTTCTCGCCGGGATGATGGCTTTCTTGTTTATTGCAGCACATCTGGCGCTCAATACATTTTCGCCGGTGTTCTCATCCGCCATCCTCGCCGAGGCCATCAAGCCGGAGATAGGGTCGTCCGATGCCGTCGTGATTCAGGGCCGCTATGAAGAGGGCTCTGCGCTGGGGTTCTATCTGGCAAGGCCGATTCAGATTCTTGACACGCCTGCCGGCGATCTCACACCGGGATCGTTAGCCCCGGATGCTCCGCCGGTGTTTCTGGATATCGATTCGCTTGCCAAGTTATGGAACGGTCCGGGACGAGTCTTTCTTTGGACTTCGCCGGAAGCGGCACCAACGTTACCGGGAGAGAGCTATCTGATAGGCCGGGACGGCGGGCGCGAGATTGTCAGCAACCAACCCAATAACGGCGGAGCAGCGTTCTAGAGAAGCAGGGATTGGCCATTAGCCACTAGGGTTTGGGGGCAACCCACTTCTTTTGGCCAACCACTTAGCAGCGAAACGCTAAACCCTGATGGCTAATACCTAATCCCTCAATTTAAGCTTTCCATCCTCAAGCAGAAATCTCTGCCCACGCCAGACAACCGCATTACTCGCGAAGCTCCACACCCACACCCACAGAGCCGCCAGGTCTCGCAGCGGTAGCAGCCACAGGTCGCGAAGTACCTGCCGGTCGCCCAGAATGCCCACGCCTACAGCAAGTGCGAGGGTGACTCGGGCCAGCAATGCCAGGCTCAGCAAGGTGATGCTGTCGAGGCTCAATCCCGAAGCGATCACGTTGAAGATTCCCCAGGGCAGCCCGAAGGTAAAGACGAGTCCTGCATAGCCGAGCTTGCGTGAATCGCGGATTCCGCGCGCCCAGCGCAACTGATGCGCGAAGAATCCGTGGAGATCGTAGGGCGGAACGGAGGTCTCGACGACTTCGCGGCTGAGGCATACGCCAAAACCTGCCTTGGCGACTTGCACGCCCATCTCGTAGTCGTCGGCGAGTGCATCCGCCAGCAGTGCGAAGCCGCCAATTGCGGTCAGCGCCTCGCGGGAGATCGCAAGGGTCGAACCGAGTCCGAAACGGATTTCGCCATCGAGCTTGAGGGCCATCAGCACGCCGGGGAAGAAGTCCGTCGAAATTCCCAGCGCTTCCAGCTTTGAGCCGAGCGTCCCGTGGGAGCGCCCGCGGTAAGGAGCGGTTACCATACCCGCGATTTTGCCTTTCTGCGGCACGGCAAAGCCGGCCATGATGCGGGTGAGGTAACGCGGCGAAACGCGGATATCGCTGTCGTTCACGATGAGGTGGTCGTAACGGGCTTGTGCGGCAATCTGCGTTACATTGCTGATTTTTCCATTGAGACCGAGTTGCTCAGGACAGAGGAGCAGGCGGATATCACGCTGCGGAAATTCGGTCTGGAGTCGTTCGATGGCTGGGATGGCCGGGTCATCGATGCTGGACGCACCGAAGAGGATTTCGTAGTCTCCCGGGTAGTCCTGCCGGCAATGGCTGGCAAAGGCCTCATACATCTCCGGATCAAGGCCTTTCACGGGCTTCAAAATGCTCACCGCAGGCGCAAAACTGGTGGCGGATGCACGGCGGCGGACAAATGCCCGTGCGCTCCAGAGCGCGGCGATGAAATAAAACAGGCCGATAAACGTGAGAATCGTAGTCAGGGAAGCGACAATCGTGGCCAACATGGATAAGAACAGGGTATAGGGTGCGACGCGCTCACTCCATCTCTACACCCTGAACCCTATGCCCTGAGCCCTGATTTATTCGTAGCGCAGCGCCTCGATGGGGTCGAGTGTTGCGGCCTTCCATGCGGGATAGATTCCGAATACGAGGCCGATCGCCAGAGACACCGTGAAGCCGATGATGGCCCACATTGGCGACATGGTAGCGGGCAATGCGGAAATGATCACCCGGATCAGCAATGTGATGATGGCACCGGCCACAATTCCGATGATTCCGCCGATGGCGCATAGGGTCGTGGCTTCCGTGGTGAACTGAATCAGAATATTGCGCTTGGTCGCGCCGAGCGCCTTGCGCACACCGATCTCGCGTGTCCGCTCCGTGACCGACACGAGCATGATATTCATCACGCCCACGCCGCCAACCATCAGGCCGACGCTGGATACCGCGACCATGAAGATGGCCAATCCGCCGGTGAGCTGCTTCCAAAGACGAGCGATGGAATCCGGAGCGAAGATCTCGAAATCGTCTGGTTTCCAGGTGGGCACCCTGCGGCGTCTGCGCAACAGCTCCCGAATTTCATCCTCAACGAGAGCGCGATTCTTCGGATCGTCGTACTTCGCGCTCAGCCACATATCCTTGTCTTCCGGATGCAGCTTGCGGAAGGTCCGCAGCGGGAAGGTGGCTTTGTTGTCTTCAGGATTATCGCCGCCGCCAAAAACCTGTTTGAGCTTGTCGGCCACGCCGATCACGGTGAACAGGTCGCCTTCGATTTCCACTTCTTTGCCGATCGCGTTTTCGGTACCAAAGAGCTTCTGTGCCGTGTCATGGCCAAGAATCACCACATTGGAGGCTCGCTCGTCTTCTCCTTCGGTGAACAATCGGCCCTGGGTGAGATTGAAATCAGTCACATCCTTGAGCGCAGTGGTGTCGCCTTCCAGCATTGTGCCCTGAGCTTTTTTCGTCCCGTACTTCACGCCGATCACGCCCACCTGAAAGATCACGTTTACATGGCGCGCACCAGCGTTGGAGGCGACCACGTGCGGGAGGTCGCGCATGGCCATCGCATCTTCGAGCGTCATCTTCTTGCGCGCGAGCATGGCCGCGGTCGGGCGCACTCCAATCACCGGCATGTGGAAGATCCACAGTACGTTCGAGCCGAGAGAGTCGACCCAGGCTTCTACATTGTTGTTCAGACCGCTGATGATCGAAGAAATCGTGATTACGGTCATCACGCCGATTACGATGCCGAGGATGGTGAGGCCGGAGCGCAGCTTGTTGGCCCGCACCGTATCCAAAGCCATCCTTACTGATTCGCCCGTGCTTCCGAATCTCATCGAGAACCTCTTTCTTGCGTCAAAGCTCCGACCTAAGGGCTACGATCGGATCGAGCATTGCTGCGCGTCGTGCCGGATACACTCCAAAGAAAACACCGATAGCCCCTGAAACAAAGACCGCCATCAACACCGACCAGAGGGCGATATCCGAGGGAAAGCCCACGAGCACGGTCACCAGCTTGGCGACACCCACGCCCACCAGGATGCCGACAAATCCCCCGACCAGCGACATAGTCCCGGACTCGATCAGGAATTGCAGCAGGACATCCTTGTACCGTGCGCCGAGAGCCTTGCGCACTCCGATCTCTCGGGTGCGCTCCGTTACCGATACCAGCATGATGTTCATGATGACGATGCCGCCGACAACGAGGGAGATCGAAGCGATGCCGATCACCACAAACAGGAACGTGGAGCTGATGCTCTTCCAGAGCCCGACAAATGTTTCATTCGTCGATAACTCAAAGCTGTCTTCAGCACCCGTAGCGTCGTGCCGGCGTGAGCGCAGCAGCACGCGGGCCTCATCCGAGGCTCGCTCCAGTATCGGTCCGACAGCCCCGGCCTTTACGTAGATCGTGACGCTGTCGTTTGTCCCGTAGGTGTGCTGATAGGCGGTGATCGGGACGGCTACGTAGTTGTCCTGGCTCTGGCCCAGCGTCTTGCCCTGGCGCTCGCCGACGCCGATGACCGTGTAGGGCTCGCCGTCCACGCGAATTTCTTTGCCTATCGGGTCTCCATTCGGCATCAGGTTGTCGACGATGTCATAGCCGACAATGGCTACCCGCGTTCCGTACTGATCGTCAGCGGGGACGAAGCTGCGGCCCAGCACGACATTTAGATTGGAGATCGCCGGCATATTCCAGGTCCAGCCGCGAATATCGGTGTTATTGCTCGAATGATTGGCGTAGACGATCTTGCCGCTGGTATTCAGTAACGCGCCTACGGTTGAGCAGCTCTTGCACAGCTCATTGATGGCCCGGTAGTCGTCCAGCGTCAACTTCTTGCGCTTCTGGAATTTCTGCCACTGTTCGTAGCTGAAGATCACGGGGGATTGCTTGCTGAATGTAAAGACATCTGCGCCGTAGCCGTAGACTTTGGTCGCGACGTACTTGTTCACCCCGTTGGTCAGCGTGATGACGGCAATAACCGACGAGACGCCGATGACCACCCCAATCAGCGTGAGCACGGAGCGCAGCTTGTTCGCCCAAAGGGACTGCAACGCGATCCTGATGGCCTCTTTAAATTCCATAGCTTCCTGACCGGGAGTGCCAGCGCCCGGGTAGGACGAGTGTAGCAGTCACCCGTGGCTCCTCGGGCCCAAATTAAGGCGCGGCTTCCCCCTGGGGTTGCATACGCATCCAACGGATTGTGGGTTCCGTCCGAGCCCGGAAAAAACGAAGTCGTTCCTCCGTGTGCACCAAGCCGCCAGGACGTCCGGCCTTTCTGCACAGAACCGTTTCCCCAATCGCATCAGGAGTTCCCTATGGCGAGCAATCGCGGCGTAGTTTTCCTCAGCCCCGGAAAGGTCGAAGTTCAATCCATCGATTACCCCAAGTTCAAGAATCCACAGGGTAAATCTATCGAACACGGCGTCATCCTGCGGATCGTTTCGACGAACATCTGCGGGTCCGATCAGCATATGGTGCGCGGGCGCACCACGGCTCCCAAGGGCATTGTGCTGGGCCACGAGATAACGGGCGAGATCATCGAGAAGGGTAAAGATGTCGAGTATCTCGATATCGGCGATCTGGTGTCCGTGCCGTTCAACGTGGCCTGCGGACGTTGTCGCGCCTGCCGCGAGCGAAATACGGGTGTCTGCCTCAATGTAAATCCCCAGCAGCCCGGCGGAGCTTACGGCTATGTCGACATGGGGGGATGGGTGGGCGGTCAGGCCGAGTATGTGATGGTGCCTTACGCCGACTTCAACCTGCTCAAATTTCCGGATAAGGATCAAGCCCTCAGCAAAATCACCGATTTGACCATGCTTTCCGACATTTTGCCGACCGGCTTTCACGGTGCGAAGTCGGCGGGTGTCGGCGTTGGCTCAACGGTCTATGTTGCTGGAGCCGGGCCGGTTGGCCTTGCGGCGGCCGCTTCGGCCTACATCCTGGGAGCCGCTGTGGTCATCGTGGGCGACAGCAAGAAGGAGCGTCTGGAGCACGCAAAAAAGATGGGATACGAGACCATCGACATCACCCAGCACTCGAGCCTCGCCGACCAGATCGCCGAAATTGTCGGCGAGCCGGTCGTCGATGCGGCGATTGACGCTGTCGGCTTCGAGGCAAGCGGCCACGGGACCAAGGACGAGCCTGCTCCGGCGAGCGTGCTGAACGAGCTGATGAATGTAACCTTTGTTGCCGGAGGCCTCGGCATTCCCGGGCTTTACGTTGTGGAGGATCCGGGAGCGAAAAACGAGGACTCTAAGAAGGGCGTCTTGAAGATCCGTTTCGGTAAGGGGTGGGCGAAATCGCTGCACTTCCATACAGGGCAGGCGCCTGTGCTGCAGTACAACCGCCAACTGATGCAGGCGATCCTGCATGACCGGTTGCCGATCGCAAAGATCGTCAACGCCACCGTCATCAATCTCGATGATGCTCCGGAAGGCTATAAGGAGTTCGATTCGGGAGCGGCGAAGAAGTTCGTCATCGACCCGAATGGGATCGTGGCGAAGGCCGCATAGACTCTGGGTGAATGCCGGCGCCCATCTCGAACATAGGGGTTTTCGGGATGGGCGCCGGCATGCTTTGGTGTCAGCGGGGAGCGGGTGTCTCAGCGTCCGCCAGGGCATAGGCCAATACCGTCATTACAGCAGCGTTTTCATTGAGCAGCTTGGGATCTACCTTGTCGAAGGTGTCTGCCGCCGTGTGGTGGTAGTTGAAATAAAAGCGGCTGTCCTGCGTTGGCGTAAAACCCGGAACGCCCTTGAGATCTCCGACATCTTCGCCCGCTTCCTCTCCACCGGTGAGCGTTGAGGCGCCGATCGGTTCGAGCACATGCGCGACGGGGCGCAGGTAGTCGCCCAGCTCCGGCTTGCCCGCGAAGGTAATACCGTCGGGATGATCGGCCCCGAGGTCGGACTCCAGCGCTCCGATGTGATTTCCCAAGTCGCCGGCGTGTTCCTGCGCATATGTCTGCGCCCCTTCTCCGCCCTGCTCTTCGTCCATCCAGGCGATGAAGCGCACTGTGCGTTTGGGGTGAATGCCCAGCTTCTGCAGCAGATGGATTGCCTGCATGGAGACGACGATGCCAGCTCCGTCGTCGATTGCGCCGGTTCCGAGATCCCATGAATCGAGGTGGCCGGAGACGATGACTACCTGCTCTGGATGCTCGGACCCCTTCCAGTCGGCGATGACGTTATAGCTCGTCACGGGCGGCAGATTCTGAGGGGTTAGAACGAGCCGCATCTTTACCGTTCCCTGGCGTGCGAGATTTTCCAGCAGGTCGGCATCCTCGGCTGTTACTGCAGCCGCTGGAATTTTCGCAATGCCATCGCTGTAAAAGGTCGCTCCCGTGTGCGGGAGCCGGAAATCGGCTCCGCCCACCGACCGCACAAGGACCGCAGCAGCGCCCATCGATGCGGCAACGCTCGGGCCAGCTCCGCGATAGAGAACGGCTTCGCCGTAGGCGGCCAAGCCATTTCCCTGCGCGGCAAGGCGCTTATCGAAGTGCTCGTTGAACAAGAGGATTTTGCCTTTGACTGTTCCAGCGGGCAGCGCACGAAGCTCGTCGAAGCTGCTGACGACGATCACTTCCGCATTCAACCCTTCTGGGACTGTGGCCACGCTTCCGCCCAATGCTGTGAGCACAATCTTCTGCGTGGTATCGGGCGTCATGCCGGGCCACGCGAGCAGCGCGCCCGTCTCCTGGCCTCGAACCCAATGCGGAACCGTGGTCTTCTCCAACTGGACCTGCGCACCGAGGGCGCGCATCTCTCCCGCCACATATTCGACGGCAGCAGCAGCCTGAGGCGAACCCGCGAGGCGCGGGCCGATGTTGTCGGTCAGGTGCCGCAATTCGGTCAGCGCGTAAGGATCACTCATCGCTGCATCGCGCAGCTTTGCCATCGTGGCCAGCTCCCGGGGATTCCAGGCACCCGGACCGACGTTCATCATCTGGTCAAGGCGCTGCTGGATCGTTGGCTGGACGGGAGGCTGCGTGGGCCCCGAGGCCGGGGCCTGGACCTGGGTTTGAGCAAAACAACTCGAACAAACCGCGAGCGAGGCGGCAAAGGAAAGGAGGGAATGTCTGACGACCATAGGCGATAAGCTATCACGCTGCATTTCAGCGAAACGACGGCGATCATTCATACTCCTGCTGATGCTGAAGCGTCTTATGCTGTTCGCCAAGCTCATGGCCGTGCTGCTCCTTACCATCCGGGCACACCGCAGATGTACTACGGCGAAGAGCTCGGCATGCGCACCACCGATCCCGCCCGCATCGAAGATGTACACGATCCCATGGGCAAAATTGGCTTGCCTAAAGAAAAAGGCCGCGACGGCGAACGCACCCCCATGCAGTGGGATGGGTCCAAAGAGGCTGGTTTTACGATAGCCGCCAAACCCTGGCTCCCCATTCCTTCCAACGCGGTCGCTTACAACGTGGAAGCCGAAGCCAAGGATCCCGATTCCATCTACATCGCCTACAAACTCCTGCTCACACTCAGGAAATTTGAGGCGGCTCTCGGTGATGGATCCTATGAAGCACTCAATGAGGACGACCCAAATGTCTTCGCCTATCTGCGCCGCAGCGGAGACTCGACCATTCTGGTAGCCCTGAATATGAGCGGCCAGCCCCGAACGGTTGCGTTTCAACTCGAAGGAAAGGGTGTTGCCGGATCGACTGCCACGCCCCTCTACAGCTCGCCATCCTCAGCTCAATCATCTATCCAACTTCAGCATGTGGAACTTGCGCCCTTCGGGGCATTGGTAGCGGCCGTGAGGTGAGCATGAAGTGAGTCGTTTGCGAGAGAAATATTCTGACGAAAAGGAGACTCCGGTTCTCCTGACGGAGAACCGGAGCCACGTTGCAAGCAGCCTATAAGCCGAATTCTGTCGAGGACGGCCATTCCTCTAGGCGTTGCATTACTGCAACGCTCCAGCAACCTACCCGGAGGTTTCCGCTCCATTGAAGCTTGCGCCTCAATGAATAACCCGCGTTGGCGCGCCGGGCCGACACGCACTCGCAGCCGATCGGGTCGGGCTGCGAATTTCCTCCCTATTTGGTCTTGCTCCGTGTGGGGTTTACCATGCCCCCGGCGTTACCGCCGGAGCGGTGCGCTCTTACCGCACCTTTTCACCCTTACCTTCGCCTCTTGCGAGGCGCGGGCGGTATTTTCTCTGTGGCACTGGCCGTCTCGCGGCCTTGACGCCGCGATCCCGGACGTTATCCGGCACACTGCCCTGCGGAGTTCGGACTTTCCTCTCCCGGGTCCGCTTGCGCGCGCCCGGCAGCGGCCGCCCGGCCTGCCTGCATCTCAATCATAGCTCAGTTTCCATGGCTAACCCGCTGAATCAGAAGATCGAGAAATGTAACCTGACCCTTCAGAATCTTCTCGCGGGCGGCTTCGATCCCGAACCAGTCGCCGCGATCGACTTCAGGAATGTCCATGGTTCGTCCGGATCGGGGCGGCCACTCGATGGAACAGGTATTGCTCGCCAGCTTTGTTGGATCGCAATCGCCTTCCACGGCCCAAGCTGAGACCAGCTTCCCGCTTCCCTGCATCGCGGTTCCCAACTCCACAAAATTCCCGGCTGGCTCAAAACCGGTCTCTTCGTGAAACTCGCGCTTCGCAGCCTCCAACGGAGGTTCGCCTTCCGCATATTCCCCCTTCGGAATAGACCACGCTCCGGTGTCCTTCCTGGCCCAGAATGGCCCTCCTGGGTGAACCAGAAAGACCTCCAGCGCGCCATTCTTATGCCGGTACATCAGCAAACCGGCACTCAGTTTCGGCATATTCTGAAATACGCTCCCAGTAGTATCGTCCATGATGCCTGATCTCGCCGCCCAGCCCGCTGGAATTACGCTGCCTTCGGAAACGATTCTGCATGGGTCGGTTCTGGTGCTGCTGCAGTTCGACGTCTGCGAAGCGATACGGCTGGACCGCCTGCGCGAGATTCTCAGCGCCCGGACGGTTGAGCAATCGCAGCCGAGGCATCCGGCGCCGGGGTACATCCGCTACGAGCGCCCTCCGGTTGTCGAAGCGGTTGAACCGTTGGTACTTGAAAGCGGTGAACGGCTAACGGGCGAAGTCAAGTTTTATGACTACGGCGTGCTGAGTGTGGTCTTCGAACTACCTTTTACCGGCGGATGGAGTAAGCTGGCGGGTCTCGCGAGCCGCTGGGTGTGGGATGTGGATTTCGTCGCCGAGGCGACTCAGATTGTCCGCGACAAGATTGCGCGCGCCGCCGCAGCCATCGTCAAACCGTACCAGGAGTGGCTGAGCGAGGATTACCTGATCTTCCACATT
>Ga0210388_10001404_pt1 | contig 18977 bp, 12 predicted proteins | sample IncBWC19OmetaG_FD_155485 | JGI IMG/M metagenome (GOLD analysis project Ga0210388, IMG submission 155485) | Forest soil microbial communities from Barre Woods Harvard Forest LTER site, Petersham, Massachusetts, United States - Inc-BW-C-19-O ... | reverse complement strand
TCACTTCCGTCCACGCGGGCGTGAGCCACGAAATTCTTCGTTTGCAGCTTTAATTCGACGCGGTCGTATCGGGGGATGTCGGACATATCCAGAAGAAATTCCGTCTTTCCAGCGATCGTTCCAGGCTGCAGCACGTTTATTTTTTTCTGTTCTATCTCCAGTCCTCCTCGCTCGATGCTGAACGCGTAGGGGATTTCTTTCTCCGCTGAATAAATCCGTAGATCTTCCAGGCCTGGCTGGACATGCGGCCAAATGCTTTCATCGACCACGACGTAGTGCTGGCCGGCGGTGCGTATGGGTTGGAGTTGGCGTTCATATCTAAAATAGGAAATGGAGGGTGTGGCGATTAGAAACATTGCCAGTATCTTCGCCGGGGTCCTCATCATTGAGTCCTTTACGCAGATTTCTCCGAGGAGTCAGAAGAAAGCTTTAGCCAGTCGCGTTGATAGATGAACGAAATTGCGAGCAGCACTCCACCGAGGGCGATAAAGCTGACGATCCTATAAGTGCCGCCAAGTTGAGAAACGTCATACAGAAAGACTTTCGCAATCGTGAAAGCGATCAAAATCAAAGCCTGCCAGCGGACAAAGGCTGAACGTTTTCGAAAGCCGATGGTCATCAGGACTGCGCCGTAAATCAGCCAAATTGCCGAATAGCTGAAATCGCGGGCGATTGCGAGTTGGTTTTGGCGATAAAAAAGGAAGTGGTTTCCGCTAGCAAGCATTCGCCGCGAAAAATAATCCGAAACTTCCAGGGTGAGAGCAATCAGGGCCAGGAAATTTACGCCAACTGCAGCAACATGAATGAGCGGCATTTCGCGTTCGGATGCGTGCTTCTTTCCGAAGAATGCGATTCCACCCAAAACAGCAATGGCAACCAAGTACGTAGAAAATCGCAAATTAAACAAAAGCGTTTCCGTTCGAAAGTGATCGTAGAAGAGTAATCGGAAAAGACCCAGAATTAAGGCCGCGCTTGCCATGTAGCGCAAAAAGTTCGTTTGGGTTTTAACGCTAATCCACAAAAGCACTGCCGATTCGACGAGCCAGGAAATGGTGATCCATTGGCCTTCCAGCTTTAACGGAATGGCAATTGTGATAAAGGCGATGGCGATTGCCACGTGCAATAAATGGATGAAGGTCGTATCTTTTTTCGGGAAACGCATCTTGAATGATGCGGCAATGCCTAAGTAAACAGCCGCCAGTGCCAGTGCGAACCACGTGAGTGTAAGGGTTTCGCCTAAATACATCTGGTAGAGGGCCAGGAAAAACAGTACCGCGTTGAACAAAGGAATTATCGTCAGCGTGACGGAAGGCCCGGTGAATCGCTTCGACTCTTCGTAAGGGGATGCCAGCGGAATGGCCGCAAAGATGGCCGCGAACAACGCCGTAAAACAAACCGTCAAAGGCCGTTGGTCTTTGGAATAGTAATCCGAGCACCAGCCGATATACAGGATGATCGTCCCTGCAAAACTTCCCCAAAGCAGACGACGCCAGGGCTTATAGATAGCCATCGCCAAAATCGCAAGATCCAAGAGGATGACATAGGAAAACAGAACAACCTCATGGTTCTCGCCTGTAGAAAGTAACACGGGAGTAGCAAAACCGCCTGCCAGGGCAAAACTCGCGAGCAATTCCGCATCTTGAGTCAGCGCTAGCACAATGGTGGCCGCGGTGACGATAACCATCGCAGAAAACGCGGCGGCCGCAGGTATGAGGTGGTAAATCTGAAAAGCGCCCCAAAGCGATAGATATAACGTGCCAATGCCGGCAGCTTTCAACGAATACGAGAATGCCAGGTGGCCTCGATCGCGAAACCTTTCACTCCATATAACCAGTCCGATGCCCGCCAGCAGTCCAATGGCGACGCGCCCGCCAGGGCCGATCCAATTGTTTTCAAAAGCGTATTTCAGAAAATAAGAAATGCCGACGAGCACGGCGACGATGCCGATTCGGTTCAGCCAAAATTGGCCAATTTTTTTTTCGAGGCCAGTGTCGTCACGCTTCGGGGATGACGGGAAGCGCGGTTGAAATCGACCAGCGGGTTGTTGTGCAGATGCGACTGCGTTAGGCGAAGTCGGGCCAGCTCGAACCTCGTCCGCGGGCGGAGGAAGCGTCGTCTCTGGAGCAGGCGGACTGGGCGGTTGTTGTGGTGCCGAGCGAATTGCTTGTGGCCGAGCCTCTGAAGAGGCGCCGCTTTCTTGTTCTAACCGATAGACCCGCGCAGTTAGAGCGGCAACCTGAGCTCTGAGAACATCGATCTCATCCTGGGGGCTGGCCATCCGCGTACACTAACCCATCGATTAACTGCCAGCAAGTCAGTTAGCCGGAATTGACCCGGCAAAAAATGAACGACCCATTAAGCACAATACTCGCTAACCCGGGGAGTGCCTATTCAAACTGTACTTCTAAGCGTGAATCCAATGGTACCGAGACTTGCTCTAAGTCATTTGTTACCAGTTTTATTTTTGTCTCCGATCGCCGTGGAATTGTAAGGACTTGAGAAGTGAGAAATGTAGCATTTCTTTCCGTTGATCGGCAGTTCGGACGCATCATAGGGCGTAGCGCGGGATTTCGTGGTGTCTTAGGATGTTCGTTTCTTTAGGTCTGGTTGGGAGACAATATGCGAAATGATAAATTCCGGAGATTATTACGCAGGTTTTGGATTGGCGTGAGCTTGTTTTTGCTGAACTGCGCGTTCGCCAGAGGTCAAGAAGCGAAGGTAGCTGCGGCGCCGGGTGCGGCGACCGACGTGCGCGCGCTCGCGGATGCAGTTCGCGGTTTGCAAGCGCAGGTGCAAACGCTGAGCTCGCAAGTGAGCGAGTTGCGCACCGACGAGCAGCGCTGGCACGCGGAAGCTCGCGAGCTTCGAAGCGAGCTGGAAGTTACCAGGGCGCAGTTGGCTTCGCACCCAAGTGCGATGGACAATGCCGTGAACACTGCGTCGAACAATTCCTCGAATTACGGGTCCTCGAACTACGGGGAATCATCCACATCGCAGCAACGATTTGCGCCGACTTCGCCGGATTCGAGGGCGAATCTAAATCCCTTTGGAGCGCGCGAATCTGCTGCGCCCACGACTCTGGATGAGCGTGTAACGAAGCTCGAAGACAGCCAAGACTTGATCGACGCCAAACTCACGGAGCAGAGCCAGACAAAAGTGGAAAGTGGTTCGAAGTACCGCCTAAGGCTGTCCGGAATCGTTCTTTTCAATCTATTCGATACGCGAGGACTGGTTGATAATTTGGATTTTCCGGGGTGGGCGATTCCCGGCGCGGCGGGTATTTCGTCCAATGCTTTCGGGGCTTCGCTTCGCCAATCGCAAATCGGGTTGGAAGTTTTCGGACCGGAGATTGCAGGGGCGCGCACCAGCGCGAATGTGAAGTTCGATTTCGCGGGCGGATTTGCAGATTTACCAAACGGAATTTCCATGGGACTGATGCGTTTGCGAACGGGCACGATTCGAATGGACTGGGCGAACACTTCGATCATCGCCGGGCAGGATTCGCTCTTCTTTTCACCTTTGTCTCCGACTTCACTGTCATCGCTCGCCGTTCCTCCGCTGTCCTACGCCGGGAATCTTTGGAACTGGGCGCCGCAAGTGCGCATCGAACATCGCAAGGAGTTATCCGAGGCTTCGAGTTTGTTGTTTCAAGCCGGAATTTTGGATTCATTCACGGGAGATTTGCCGGATCAGAGTAAGCGTTTTCCTACAGAAGGTGAACAATCGGGCCAACCGGCATATGCCGCGCGGGTGGCCTGGAGCCACCGTTTGTTCGCGCAAAATTTCACTCTAGGTGCGGGCGGATATTACGGCCGGCAAAATTGGGAGTTTGGCCGCAATGTGGATGGGTGGGCCGGCACCGTGGATGTTTCGCTGCCACTTGGCAGGTATTTCGCGGTGACCGGAGAGTTCTACCGAGGGCGCGCGGTTGGAGGGATTGCCGGGGCAGTGGGGCAAGATGTTTTGCTTTCAGGTCCGGTCGCGGATTCGACGACTACAATTCGAGGCTTAAATTCCGTGGGCGGGTGGACGCAGCTGAAATTCAAGCCGACAGCAAAATTCGAGATAAATGCAGCGTTAGGCGACGATAATCCGTTCGCAGGCGAATTGAGACGTTTCCCGGCGACGCGGAATTACTACGGGTATTCGATCTCGCGGAATATGAGCCCGTTCGCCAACTTCATTTATCAGGCGCGCTCAAACGTGCTATTTTCAGCCGAATATCGAAGAATCCAGACTTATACTCCCGTCGGCACTTTTGCTGCGGCAAATCAATTCGGTACGAGCGTGGGATACATCTTCTGATGAAGTTCCGGGGAATCGCGCGATTGTTGAAGTCGTACTGCTGGTTCATACCGCTCGGGATTTCTCTAATTCCGTTGCCTGCGCAACCGCAGGATCGCGCGGTCACGATGAAGGTTGTGGAAGTGAAGCAGGGAATAGAAAACACTTGGGATGCGGCAAACGTCGTCGTGTGGCTTAGTCCGCTCGATGGATCGAAGCAGAGCCCCGCGTCCGAAGCAGCAAACGGCCAAAGTCCGCAGCTGGTGCAGCGCAACAAAAGCTTCGAGCCCCATATTCTCGTAGTGCGGGTCGGCACCGTGGTGCAATTTCCAAATCGCGACCCCTTCTTCCACAATATTTTCTCCTTATATGATGGGAAGAGATTCGACCTGGGGTTGTACGAAGCGGGCACTACACGGTCGGTACGCTTCGACCGGCCCGGAGTGAGCTTCTTGTTCTGCAATATCCATGCGGAAATGAGCGCCGCGGTGGTGGCGGTGGATAGTCCGTATTTTGCGATTTCAGATCGCCAAGGGCGCGTGAAAATAGTGAACGTCCCGGACGGACGCTATGAGGTACACGTGTGGTACGAACGCGGGACCCCGGAAAGCCTGAAGAATTTAACTCACGTGGTTGAAATTTCGGAATCGTCCCGCGCATTGCCTCCGCTTCGTGTGATGGACAATCCCGATTTCACTCTGGCGCACAAAAACAAGTATGGCCAGGAGTATGTCCCACCGCCCAATCCCGGGTACGTTCAGCCATAGACCGGTCGATCGGCGGTGAACGCCGATGACGATTGCGAGATGAAGTTACAAGTTTTTTACAAATTGCAAACAGTGTGGTGACAACGAACGCAGTGAGTTCTCTGAGACTTGTATACGTTGATGGTTTGTGGCTTCTGGATTCACGGGGATTTTCGCCAATTCTAATGGTTTCGTGTGCGCTGAATGCGGGCGGCATTGACCGTTTTCAGGCGAACGGATTACCATCGAAGAACTCCCCGTTTTCTCCGGCCGATCGCACGCTCAGGCTGGCGTGACCGAGGACACTATGGATACCGTTCTGATTGTCGAAGACAGCCGTCCCATGCAGCGGACGTTGCAGCGGTTGTTTGAGTCCGACGGCCTGCAGGTGGAAATTGCCTCGGATGGCGTGGAGGGGCTGGAAAGTTTTAGAAAGCAGGTCCCCAATGTGGTGGTTCTCGACCTGACCCTTCCGCGACTTCCCGGCAAGGAGCTCTGCAGAGCGTTCAAAAGCCATGCGGCGGCCGTACCAGTGGTGGTGCTGAGCGCAAATACCGAGGTAGAAGATAAAGTGCTCCTGTTGGAACTTGGAGCCGACGATTACGTGACCAAGCCGTTCAGCCCGAAGGAACTTCTGGCGCGCGTGAGGCGGGCGATGCGCCGCACGAGCACGACCACGGCTGAGAGCGCGAAGTTTAGCCAGGAAACTCCGCAGCACGAATTGCTGGTGTTTGGGGACGCAAAGATCGACTTTACAGGAATGGTGGCCACGCGCGGCGGTAAGCCGCTGACCTTCACAGCACAGGAATTCAAGCTGCTCAAGTTTTTCGCGCGGTCACCGGGAAAGGCTATTTCGCGCGAAGAGCTTTTGAACGCAGTCTGGGGATATCAAAACTATCCGACGACCCGCACGGTAGACAATCATGTTTTGCGTCTGCGGCAAAAGCTCGAGCCCGACCCCGGCAATCCGCGATATTTCCTGACCATGCACGGCACCGGTTACAAGTTCTTGCCCGGAGACCTTGTTGCGGTTCCTGGAAAATAGCGCAAGGACCTGAATGGGCCGTCTTAGATTGCGCACGCAACTTCTGGTAGCGACCTTCCTGATCATCTGCGCGCTCACCGGCGCTCTCGTTTTCATCGTGCGATACACAGTGCGTTCGGAAATTGCCAAGCAGGTGCGAGAGAGCACAGATGCGTCACTATTGGCATTCGAGAATGTCCAGCGCGAGCGCGATCTTCAACTGTCGCGCACAGCGGCATTCCTGGCGGAACTTCCCACGTTGAAGGCTGCGATGACCACGCAACACCCGCTGACGATTCAAGACGCGTCAGAACCTTTCTGGAAGCTGGCGGGCAGCGATCTTTTCCTGCTTGCCAAACCCGATGGAGAACTGCTGGGCTTTCACGTCACGAAACCGGGTTGGAACCGGGATCTTTCCACGCATGACTTGAAGAGCTCTCTGCAACAGGGAGAAGATGCGGCTTGGTGGTACGCCGACGGGCAACTTTATCGCGTTTTCTTGCGTCCGATCACCTCTGGAATTGGGGAGAACCAGAGGCAACTTGGAATCCTTGCGATCGGCTACCAGATAGACTCCACGGTGGCGAAGCAACTTGCTGCTCTGTCCGGTGGTGAAATTGCGTTAGCCACTGGAGAGAAGATCATCGCCTCCACGTTCTCGAAGGATGAAGAGGCAGAATTGCAGCGGTGGATTCAGCAGAATCTGAAGTCGGATGCCGGGGCAGGCGAGCTAGCCTTAGGGGCGGACCAATATCAAGTATCGTCAATCTTAATCCAAAGCGGACCGCCGACGCCCGTGAAGTGCTACGTGCTGATGTCCTTGCAGCCATCCAACAGTTTCATCCAGCGATTGAATCGTACAATTTTTGTATTGGCGATTTCCGCAGTCGTTCTAGCGGCACTGCTCTTAGGCTTCGTCTCCAGAACGATCACGCACCCCTTGGATAATTTGGTTTCGGGCGTTCGAGCGCTGGCGGCCGGTGACTACACATATTCCATTACGTCGCGCGGAAGCAGCGAAGTAGCGGAGTTGAGCCAGGCATTTTCAAAAATGCGGGGCGAACTGCGCACTTCACAACAGCAGCAGCTCGCAACGGAGCGCGTCGCGGCTTTTGGAACGGCGGCCAGCTCGATTTCCCACGACCTGCGCCACTATCTCGCGACGGTGGTGGCCAATGCGGAATTCTTGTACGAAGCGGAGAAACTGAAGCTTAATAAAGACGAAATTTATGACGAAATCAAAACTGCGTCGGATCAAATGATCGATTTGTTGGATTCGCTGCGTGAGCTTGGGCGGGAAGACGGCTATATTGCCCCGGTGCCCGGTTTCCTGGATCAAAGCGTGCGCAGGGCAATAGAGTCAGTGCGAGCACGGCCGGAATTAAGGAGCCGGGCGATTTCCATCAACACTTCTGGAGACATGAACGGAGTGTTCGATCCCAGAAAGTTGGAGCGCGCATTTTTCAATTTGCTGTTGAACGCATGCGAGGCGACCGGGCAATCCCAAGGCCGGATAAAAGTTGATGTTGCATCGTCAGAGGAATTTTTTGAGATTCGAGTGGCTGACAACGGGGCCGGGGTGCCGGATTCTATCCGCGGCACGCTCTTTAATCCTTTCGTCAGTTCGGGGAAATCGAACGGCACGGGGTTAGGGCTCGCTATCGTCAGTAAGATCGTTCACGATCATGGCGGCCGCGCCACCGTGGAACACACCTCAGGCGCCGGAACAATCTTCTTGGTTAAACTACCGCGATCCACCGGTGGGCCGGTTGCAGCGGACCGGGCGACAGCCTCATCGATGGATTAAATCCGATTTTGAACTAATAGAGAATTTTCTATTCCCTTTTTGGGACACTCCGGGGAAATAGCCTTCGAGTAGAAGAAGACGCGAACTCTTCTTCCCGTGTGTTTTCAAGTGTGTCGCGTCAATTGATGGCGGATCAACACATACACTAAAAACCCGATTACCCCCGAATGGTTTGGCAGTCAACATGTAGATGGAGACTGGGCCATGCCAAACATACGAATTCTTATCGTTGACGACAAACAGCTCGTAAGAAAGGGGCTGCGCATGTTCCTGGAATTGCACGAGGGCATGACGGTGTGTGGCGAGGCTTCCGACGGGCTGGAGGGTATCAAGAAAGCTTTCGAGCTTAAGCCCGACGTGATCCTGCTGGATTTGAGTATGCCGATACTGGACGGTTTGAAGGCAGCTCGGCTGATACGAGAAGGCTCGCCTGAAGCCGAGATCCTGATCGTCACGAGCTATCATTCGCTCGAAGCGGCGCGCATCGCGGCCGAGGTGGGAGCAAGCGGTTACGTCACGAAATCGCTGATCACGAGCGACTTGGTGCCAGCTATTGAGGAAGTGGTGAGAAGACACGCCGCTTGATTACGCGGAATGCTTAAGCCAATCGGGGGAAGAAATGGCCTCGCCTTCACCGGAGGAGTTGCAAAAGGAATTTAATTCCGTACGCAATAAGCAGGTGGAAATAATCGATCGTTTAGGGCAACTCGAATCTCAGGTCAGTCAATTGACTGAACGAATGCGGAAGGTAGAGGACTTAGTAGCGAAGTTGGAAAACAATTCGCCAAGAAGGCAGCCCTACCAGCGCTGATTCCTCGTACACATACCGCGATTTGCGTCGACGATGCGGGAATAACTCCGCTGCGTCTGCGCTAGAACGACAATTTCAAGCCGAACTCAATCGTTCGCGGCGCTCCAAGTGAGAAAACGCCCGTGCCAACGCCGACCCGCACGGAGTTAGCTCCCGCGTACGTGGTTCCATTAAGTGAACCCGCTCCGCCTGTAAGGATTCCGCTCAGGACGTTACCGGGAATGTTGAAGTTCGCAAAGTTGAACAAATTGTAAAAACTCGCGCTGGGCTCCAGCGTGAGTTGTCGTTCCTTGACGTTAAACTTACCGACCCAAGTCAGGCTCATGTCGAACGTCTTCAGCCAGGTCAAGCCGACTTCGCCGGGTACAACCGGCGAAAGCGCCGGGGCAACTCCTCCGAGAGCCTGGAGCTGAGCGAGTGTAAATAAACCGTTGTTGATAAGGACATTTCCTGCCGGGGTGGCGTTGTTGGCCACCGTGTTGTTGTAATTATTCACAACGTTTGGAAGATCGCCCAGCGAGACGCTGCGCATGAAAGCGCCCTGTTTGGTGCCTGGGATTGGATCCCCGACAGTGCCGTCTCCATTGAAGTCGGTGCTAAAAATCTCGCCGGCCCCATTGCCTGTTACAGGAACTGCAAGTGCGCTGGCAAGCGGGCTGTCAAAGTGGAAAATCGTTCCCAATCGGAAATGGCCGGGCAAATCGGCATAACCGCCGAACGAAAACTGATGGGTACGATCGAGAGCGGAAGGGCCGCTGAATCCGCAGGGCTTGTTGTTATCGATTGTCGGATTGACAAAGTCTTGATCCGCCGCAGCCGGAGAAGTGCCTGCGGACGTGGTCAGGGCTGCGCCGCAATTCGTAAACCGTGAAAGAGAATATGCGAACTGGAAATTTAGATATTTCACCCCCCGCAACGGAGTCTTTACGTTGTCAACCAACTTTATATCCATTGCGTTGTAAACGGAGCGTCCTATCGGGTAAAGAAAGGTCACAAGGCCAAGGTCTGGGTTAATTCCAGTGAAAGCGCACGGATAGCTGGTGCCCAAACCAGTTTCGCAGCCGCTGATTCCGAGGTCTGCCGCGGAATCGAGACCGAATCCCGCAAAATCGGACATAGTAGCGGGCCCGACCGGAGTGGTCCCGGTGGCCGGATGTAGCCCCGGACAAGCGGCTATAGCAGCGTTGATGGTTGGCACGCCGCACGCACTGAGGGTAGCCGCGATGGCTTGCTGGGCAGCGGATTTATTGAAGAATCTGACATCGCCAGTGTGATTGGCATCGAGTCCGATCAAGTAGTGTAAATTCACATTCCGAATGTAATCGACGCTGAGCACCATTCCCGGCATTATCTCTCGCTGAATTCCAGCGTTCATTTGGATTGAGTAGGGCGTCCTATACTTGGGTGCCAGCGCACCCAAAAATATCCCTGATCCGCTGGATATCAGATTTGGAATGTATGAGGGGTTGGGGGCACTCGCTCCTACGGCCTTTGACGCTTGTTGGTAAGTTGTCTGGAAGCTTGCGATACACTGCGCCGAAGTCATGCCGCTGCAGGTACCCGCGCTGGGTCCTAACGTGGCGCCGATGAGTGAACCGCAGATAATGCCCGCCGCCGACTGGCTACCTCCCAAGAATACCGACGGTCCAGTCATACCGGCAGCGGGAAAAGGGACGGGAGCTGCGCCCGCGTTGAAGCATGGAGTTGGATTTGCAAGGAAGGCCCCTGTTGCGAGCCTTTCTGGCCGATCGAACTCGGCATTGTTCCAGATGGCATTTTCATAGAACACTCCGATACCGGCCCGGATCACAGTCTTGGAGTCTTTTCGCGGGTCCCATGCGACACCAAGTTGCGGCCCAAAATTATGGTTTGGCTGGTTTACGCGGTTGGCCAGACCGGGCATTACGGCATTGAGTTCAGTCGCTGCGGTGCCAGTAAATCCCGGCAAGTCGCTGTCAGACCGCCCCGTATCGCGCGAGTAGCGCACTCCGTAAGTCACCGTAAGGTTAGGCTTAACCTTCCAACTATCGCCCACGTAAAGGCCTAGGCGATTGTCTGGAGGAGTGCCGCTGCAGGGCGCGTTAAACGCAGGGATTTCCGTATCGCACTCTTCGCCGTTACCGAGCGTGACATTGTCCACCGGATAGTTCAGCGGGCAGGAGGCGCCTGTAATCCCACCGGGGCAGGTGAAAATGCCTATCGCGGGATTGCCGGCGTTGGCGATCTCGTCAGTGCTTCCAATCGGGCTCACGTTTGCGGTGATTGCGCTGAACGAAAATAGGCCGCCGCCACGCAGCCGGTTGTAGGAGACGCCATAACGAAGAATATGTGAGCCAAGCAATTTGCTTCCATCGTATTTGATTTGGCGGTCCGTCTGGTAGGTTTGCTGGGGCGCCAGAAAATTGGGGCCGGTAAGGAAGCCAAAGCTTGCGAAATTCAGGCTCACCGGGAAATTCGCGAACGGTAGGTTGGAACCGAGGACTGTGTCTCCGAGGTTGTTGATGAATTTTAAGTATTCGAAGCGGATGCTGTGAGTGTATCCCCCCTTTGTGGTGAAATCCGCGCCAATCACATGCGTCCGGGTGTAATTTTTATCCTGGAAGGGCTGATAACCGATAGCGCCGCCCGTGGCCACTGCTTTGCTATCGAAGTAGGTGAAGCGATAAAACATGCGCACGTTCTTCCAAAACTGCCAGTCTACTCTCGCGTCGTAATCTGTTTCCCGGAACGGAGTGCCTGTGTTTCCCGTGAACACATCGAATGGCGCAGCGGGTACGATCGGTGCCAGAAGATTCTGGTTTGTATGTTCCGCGTCCAGGAAAAAGAATAGTTTGTCCTTAAGGATGGGGCCGCCGAAATTGCCACCATCCTGATTTCGCTGGTAGGGCGAAGGCGGTCCTGGCAGCGCCGCCGCGAGGTCACTGGAGCGGAAGAGAGCAAAGCCTTCGCCATGATAGGCATTAGTTCCCGATCGGGTGGTCACGTTCACTGCGCCCGAAGAAGTAAGATCGGTTGAGAGGTCTAAAGTAGATTGGCTTATTTGAAATTCATCGATCGCGCTGGCAGGAATATTTTCAGTCGTGGTACCCACCGTCTCGTCGCTTATGTCCACACCGTCGACTTCAATGCGTGCTGTACGGCCAAACCGACCGCCCACAGAGATGGACGAAAACCCTACTTTTGTGGGATCGAAATCGCCGCCGTCCTGGATTTGCACGCCCGGCTCAAGTTGTGCGAGATCAAGAAAGTTTCGTCCGTTGACTGGTAAGTTCTCGATTTGTTCTCGGTTTAGAACTCCCTGGACGGTAGGCTGTTCGGTGTTCACCGCGACTGTCTGCTCAGCTACCTCAATAACCGTGTTGCTCACGCCCAGTTGCAGGGTAAAATTGACTCCTGAAACGACCCCTACTCTCACGATTACGCCCTGTTCCACGCTTTTGAAGCCTGCGGCGTCAGCACGAACGGAATAGTTACCTGGGACAAGAGTGCCGGAATTATAGGTACCAACGGATGAAGTAGTTGTGCTAATTGCATTGCCGGTGTCTTTGTTCTTGATGGTGATTTTGGCACCCTCCACCACCGCGCCGCTGGGGTCGGTCAATAGTCCCTGAATATTTCCGGTCGCTGTGGTACTTTGCGCTCGCGCGGGCATCGCCATCAAAAAAACGTACGCGATGAATATGGCAAATCGGATGAATTTTGAAGTTTGAATAGTAGGTCGCGAAATCATGTGACACCCCCTGTGGCGTTATCTGATAGCTCGCTTGCGGTTTATATTCCCGACCGCAGCAAGTCAAGAAAAATCCGTAATCTAGCTAGCACGCGCCATGCCACAATCGATGGAGATCCATCGAACCTTTACCTTGCTCAGACGCGCTATTCTCACAAGAGGTAGCACCAAAAAAGCTCCTGGGGAGCTTTTAAATAGCACTTAGCGTGGGCTAATCTTGCGCGCCGCCGCCGAGCTCGCGGACGATAGCGCCAACAAAAGATTTCGCGTCTCCGAAAAGCATCAGCGTTTGATCGAGATAATATAGTGGATTGTCGATTCCCGCGAACCCGGGACTCATGCCGCGTTTGATGACCATTACGGTGCGGGCCTTATCGACGTCGAGAATCGGCATGCCGTAAATCGGACTGCCGGGATCGGTGCGAGCCGCGGGATTAGTGACGTCGTTCGCCCCAATCACCAGCGCAACATCAGTCTGAGGAAAATCGCCGTTGATTTCTTCCAGATCGAGCAACTTGTCGTAGGGAATATCCGCTTCAGCCAACAAGACGTTCATGTGACCCGGCATGCGTCCGGCGACCGGATGAATGCCAAATTTCACGTCAATCCCACGCTTAGTTAAAGCATCGTAGAGTTCGCGCACCTTGTGCTGTGCCTGAGCCACGGCCAGTCCGTATCCCGGAACGATTACCACTTTGTTGGCCGCGGAAAGAATCGCAGCAGCTTCTTCGGCGGTCGCGCTCCGGACGTTACGCGTCTCCTGCGCAGCTGCTCCCGACACCTGTTCCTGTCCGAAAGCGCCAAACAATACGTTCGTAAACGAACGGTTCATGGCCTTCGACATGTTCAAAGACAAGATAAAACCTGAAGCGCCGTCCAGAGCTCCAGCCACGATCAACAATTTGCTATCGAGGACGAATCCCATCGCGGCGGCGGAAAGTCCGGCGTAAGAATTCAAAAGGGAAATCACTGTGGGCATGTCGGCGCCGCCGATTGGAATAATCATCAGCACACCGAACAGGAGAGGGATTCCCACGATAAAGGGAAAAATGAGTGTGTGAGCTGGATGGATCACAACGTAAGCTGCCAGTCCGATCGCCACGGCGAGTACACCAAGATTGACGATGTTTTGTCCTTTGTAAGTGATCGGGCGCTGCGGCAACAGCTCTTGAAGTTTTCCCGCCGCCATCAAACTGCCGGTGAATGTGAGCGAACCCAGAATCACTTCCATGCATAGAACCGATAGGGTGAATCGCGAAACCTCGCCGCCGCGAAGGTAAAATTCGGAGGTGCCGACGAGCGTTACGCAAAGCGCTCCGAACGCGTGACTAAGCGCAGTCCGCTGCGGAACTGCAGTCATTTGCACCATGCCGAGCGGCACGCCAATGATCGTTCCAAGCACCAGAGCGATGGCGATCCACTTGTAGTCCACGATGCCGTGATTCAGGAGCGTTCCGGCGATGGCCAGAAGCATTCCCAATTCGCCGGCCCAAACACCGTGACGCGCGGTAGTGGGACCGCTCATCCATTTCAGCGAAAGAATGAAGAGAGCCGTAGCGGCCAGATAAGTAAGTTCGATGATGTGTTGGGGGACCTGCATCTATTTCACGGTTTTTTGCGGACGGCTGGATTTAAACATTTTCAGCATGCGGTCGGTAATCAAGAAGCCGCCGACAACGTTGCTGGTGGCCGCGACAATGGCGATGGTGCCGAGAACAGTCGATAGCGTGCTCTTATGTTCGCCCACCAATAAAATGGCGCCGACGACGGCGATGGCATCGAGTGCGTTCGTCAACGACATGAGCGGCGTATGCAGCAGAGGAGAAACGCGCTTAATCACTTCGAATCCGATGAAAGCTGCAAGCATGAAGACATACAGGTCGGTCATCAAATCTAATTTCATGTATTTAATTACCTCCCGGCTGCGCGGCGAGGGCGGGCAATTTGTAAAACTCGCGAACTCGTGGATTGACTATCTCACCTTGCCTGGTTACCAGCGTGCTGCGAATAATTTCATCTTCGAGATTGAGCCGCAACTTTCCATCCTGAACCAGATGCAACAAAAACGCGGTTACGTTTCGCGCGTACATTTGGCTCGCGTGATAGGGGACGCGGCTGGCCAGGTTGATCCAGCCAATAATGCTGACGCCGTGTTCGATCACGACTTCGCCTGGCCTGGTGAGCTCGCAGTTTCCGCCCCGCTCTGAAGCTAGATCAACAATTACAGACCCGGGCGCCATGTGCGCGACCATTTCTCGAGTGACTAGCACCGGGGATTTCTGCCCTGGGATAACCGCGGCGGTTATCACCACATCGCTTTCAGCTACCACGCGGCCGAGCAGCTCGCGTTGCCGGCGGTAGAAATCTTCGCTTTGTGCTCGCGCGTAGCCTCCGGCGTCCTGCGCGTCGGTGGCTTCAATGGGAAGCTCGACGAATCGGCCACCCAGGCTTTGTACCTGCTCTTTCGCGGCTGGGCGCATATCGTAAGCGGATGCAACGGCTCCGAGCCGTCGCGCGGTCGCAATCGCTTGTAGTCCGGCTACGCCCGCGCCGATCACGAAGACGCGCGCGGGCGTGATGGTGCCGGCAGCGGTCGTCAGCATCGGAAAGATTCTGGGTAAAGCGTCGGCGGCGATTAAGACTGCCTTATAACCGCATATGGTTCCCATGGACGAAAGGGCGTCCATACTTTGCGCGCGCGTGGTTCGCGGCATCAGCTCCACGGAAAACGAAATGGCTCCGGTGGCTGCGATCTCCTGCACTGTTTCCAGGTTTCCGAGCGGCCGCAGAAATCCGACGAGAACTTGATTGCGGCGTAAAAGTGCGAGATCGCCTTTCCCGGACTTGTCATTCGAGCCATAGCCGAGCACTTGAACGATAATGTCGGCAGTCCGAAAAACGTCGGCACGCTGGGGAAGTAGCTTCGCGCCTTTGGACACGTAATCGGCATCGGGATAGCCGGCTCCTACGCCTGCGCCGGTCTCCAGCACAACCTCGATGCCGGCTTTCGCCAGACTCGGAACTACCGCCGGCGTTAACGCGACGCGCAATTCTCCCGGGAAACTTTCGCGCGGCACTCCGACGATCATCAGCAATACTCCGAGGTTTGCGTCTCAAGGCTCGCCGCCGTGAGAGTGCGAAGCAACCGTGTTCGGATATCAGGCGTGGAAAAAGTCATGCGAATAAATTTTTGGACAATCCTTAATGCGAAACATCCCGAATGAGCGCGATGCCGGGCCAAAATACGCCCACAATCTAAGTGCTTTTGCGAACGCACATTCTAACTGCAAAGCTGGGAAAGTCCACCGACAATCGGCGGAGTGGATTTTCCTGTCGATTCTCCACGCTGACTAAGTGCAGAATTGGGGCCCATCATGGCGAGGCACGAGTGAGCGAAAAAGATCAGGCTTGGCGCAAGTGGCCGTTGGCGCGAATTGAAAAGGAATATTCCCCCAGCACGTGTGTGCCCGCCATCGAACCTTTCCTGGAGCAGTGGGTTATCCGAAGCCGGAATGCGGAGCAGCTACTCACTTGCTGGAAGGATTTGCACTGGGGGAAGAATCCCGATGAAACTTTGGACTTTTTCCCTGCTGCTTCTAGCGACGCCGCGTTGCTCGTTTTCATTCATGGTGGGTATTGGCAGGAACACTCTAAAGACGAATCGCTTTTCGCCGCGCCTGATTCTGTGGCGAACGGGGTCGCTTTCGCAGCCATCAATTACACGCTGGCTCCAAAAGCTGGAGTGGAGAAAATCGTCGATCAATGCCGCCGGGCGGTAGCGTGGCTTTATGAACGCGCGGAGGAGCTCGGATTCGATCGCGGGCGGATTTATGTCTCGGGCAATTCCGCGGGCGCGCATCTGGCCGCTATGATGCTCGTGAAAGGATGGCAGAAAACCGTTGGCCTCGCGGAAGATGCAATCGCCGGCGCGGTGTTGCTCAGCGGCATATACGATCTCGAACCTCTGGTGGGAACGTACATCGATGCGCCATTGCATCTTACGAGCTCTACCGCTGTCGGCCTGAGCCCAATATATCTGCCGCTAGGCCGACCAGTGCCGCTTGTCGTAGCGTGGGGTGAAAACGAGACGAGCGAATTCAAACGCCAAAGCAGAAACTATGCGTCCCGGCTGGAGGCTGCGGCCTTTCCGGTTTCCGCGTTTGAAATACCGGGTCTGAATCACTTCGACATTGTTTTTGACTTGGCGGACAGGGCGACCGTGCTAGGCCGCGCTACGCTGGAATTGATTGCGGGCTCGGCGCCAAAATAACGAGACGTTACCGACGCATCGCAGCCAGGAATTTGTCTGCAAAGGTGTGAACGTCGGAAAACGTATTGTAAAGCGGCACGGGCGCGACGCGCAGGATGTCAGGCTCGCGCCAGTCGCAAATGATCCCGTCCTTCGCCAGAGCATCGCAAACTTCGCGTCCCTTTTCGGTTAGTCGCAACGAGAGTTGTGCTCCGCGGTTTGCGCTATCGCGCGGCGTGATGATCGAAAACTTCTTCGAGATGTCTTGATCCAGCAAAAACTCCAGATAGCTCGTAAGCAATTCGCTCTTTGCTCGCAAGCGTTGCATGGTCGCTTCGTGAAAGATTTCCAGCGAAGCCCGCAGCGCGGCGGCCGAAAGAATTGACGGATTGCTGAGCTGCCAACCTTCCGCTCCGGGAATAGCCTGGAAATCCTGCGGCATGCGGAAGCGGCTTATTTTGTCGTGGCCCCACCAGCCGGTGAACCGAGGCAATTTGGAATCTTGTGCGTGGCGTTCATGCACGAAGCACCCGGCGATCGCGCCCGGACCACCGTTGAGATATTTGTAGCTGCACCAAACCGCAAAATCAATATTCCAATCGTGCAATTTTAAAGGAAGGTTTCCCGCAGCGTGCGCCAAGTCGAACCCGACGATGCAGCCTTTTGCGTGTCCGGCATTTGTGATGCGTTGAAAATCGAAAGTTTGTCCGTTGTAGTAATTCACTCCTGCGAGCATAACCAGCGCGATCTTTTCTCCATCCCGATCGATTAGTTCTTCTATATCTTCGGTGCGAATCCATGTTTCACCGGGACGCGGTTTTAGCTCGATAAGCGAATCTGCAGGATCATACCCGTGATACTGAATCTGCGACTTCACCGCGTATTGATCGGAAGGGAAAGCATTGGCTTCGATGAGAATTTTGTTTCGTTGCGCCGTGGGACGATAGAACGAAACCATCATCAGATGCAGATTGACGGTGAGCGAATTCATTGCGACGACTTCAATAGGAAGCGCGCCAACCAGACGGCAAATGGGATCGGTGAGAAATTCATGATACGGCATCCACGGATTGCGAGCCTGAAAATGGCCCTCGACGCCCAGCCGCGCCCACTCCTGCAGTTCCTGCACCACGTAATCGCGCGCGGATTTGGGCTGCAAGCCAAGCGAATGGCCGGCAAGATAGGTGCAGTCCGAGCCGTCGGCCATTTTCGGAATGTGAAAGCGCTCACGAAAGGCCAAGAGCGGGTCGCGCGCCGTCTGGGCCGCGGCGAATTCCTTCGTAGTTTCGAACTTGGCGCTCCGCACCTAGACTTGCTCCAATGGAGTTAGCAGACGACGAATCATCGATTCCGCTTTTCCCCAGTCAAGACGCTCAATCTGATCGATTGGGTCGCATAATTCGGACAACATTGCATCCTGGATGCGTCCGCGGGAAAGCGCCACCGAATACGGGATACGGTGAAAGGTGACCATCGCATATTTGGGAACGAAAACGCGCGGATATTTGGCTTCGAGAGCGAGCTCTACTTTTTTCTTGAAGAGGAAGCGAGGATCGCCGACGCGGTCCCGCATCTCAACAAAATTTTCGAGAGCTAAATCGGCGATCGCATCGGTATTCGCTTTTCGCGGGCGCTCAAACTCCGGAAATATCGTGGCCCAATCCGCGCCATGCCGATCGAGTAGCTCGAGCAGGGAAGTGCAGTCTTCGAACGCGCAATTCATCCCTTGACCGAAAAACGGAACAATGGCGTGAGCCGCGTCGCCGATCAAGAGTGATTTTGCATCCACATGCCACGGCGAACATTTGATGGTCACCATCGAGCCGGTCGGGTTGTCGCGAAAGTTATCGCCGAGGTTTGGCATCAACGAGACCGCATCAGGGAAATTAGACTCAAAAAATTCCAGTAACTTAGCCTCTGAATCAAGATTTGCGAAGCTTATCTTTCCTTCCACCGGCAAAAACAAGATGCAGGCAAAAGTGCCATCGATATTCGGGAGCGCAATTAACATGTGCGATCCGCGTGGCCAGATATGCAGCGCATTCGGCTCCAAAACATGTGTCCTATCTGGCCCAGCCGTGATGGTCAGTTCCTTATAGCCGTAGTCTAGAACCTGCTGTGAGACATTGAAGCCGCTGAGCTTGGCCATAGCGTGACGGATTGCGGAAGACGCACCGTCCGCAGCGATGATAATGCCGGCTACATCGGTTTCACGTCCGCTCTCTTCGTTGCCGAAACGCGCAACTCCGGTCTGCAAATCGAATCCGATGCAGCGTTCGTTGAAATGTATCTTCACGCCCCGCTTTTCAGCTTCGTTCATCAGCGC
>Ga0210388_10001403_pt1 | contig 18980 bp, 17 predicted proteins | sample IncBWC19OmetaG_FD_155485 | JGI IMG/M metagenome (GOLD analysis project Ga0210388, IMG submission 155485) | Forest soil microbial communities from Barre Woods Harvard Forest LTER site, Petersham, Massachusetts, United States - Inc-BW-C-19-O ... | reverse complement strand
AAGATTGCTGTGTTTGCGCCGATCCCCAGTGCGAGAGTGAGAACGGCAACCGCCGCGAAGCCGGGATTCTTGCGGAGCATGCGGAGAGCGAAGCGGATGTCCTGCAGGAGTTCTTCGAGCGAGACAAACGTCCAGATTTCGCGGTTACGCTCCCCGATGGCTGTTGTGTTGCCGAATTGGCGGCGAGCGGCGTACCGAGCTTCGTCTGGAGCAGTTCCGGTGAGGCGGTTTTTCTCTTCGCGCATCGCGAGGTGGAACGCGACTTCATCATCGAGGTCGCGATCGAGTTGCGGGCGCTTCCAGAGAATTCTTATTCGGAGCCAGGTTTTGTTTCGCCACTCAGAAAACACAATTGCCTCCTACACCGACTAGGCCGTTTGGAGTATTCGCGCGACTGCGTCCGACATGCGTCGCCAAAACTCGGTTTCTTGTGCCAACTCTTTCTTGCCCGCTGCGGTCAATGAATAAAACTTTGCGCGGCGGTTGTTGTCCGAAGTACCCCATTCGGAAGAGAGCAGGCCGCGCAGCTCGAGGCGATGGAGCGCGGGATAGAGCGCACCTTCCTCGACCTTCAGGACGTCCTCGGAAGCTTGGTGAATCCACTCGGCGACGCCGTAGCCGTGCATGGCTCCGCGTGCTAAGGCTTTCAGAATCAGCAGGTCGAGCGTTCCTTGGAGCAGCTCGCCGGGGTTTTCTCGCTTGTCCTTCATATAGGCTTGGAGCGCATCGAAGGCCCTCTCCTTTATCCATAAGACGTTTAGGGGAGACAAATGTTTCATCCGATTTCGGGGCTCGCGAGAATATTTTGCCGCGGCAGAGCTCGGGCGCAATCCTCGGCGATGCGTCGTGGGAAGGCTTGAGGTGTCGTCCAGTCCATGCGCCTTGAAGACGCGCGCTCTGCCCCTCGTAGATAAAATCCACGACTTAAGGCCACTTGGTTTCGGTATTCCAGATGCATGAAGAGCATTGTTCTGGGATTTGCTAAATCGATTCTTTGAGAGGTGCAGCCGTATGAAACGAATCATTGCCGTGTGTTTGCTTATTCTTGTTCTCATGCCTCTGTCGATGCCTGCGGTTGAGGACGACCAAGTGATGTACGTGGGAGGCACAGTCGGAATTTTGAAGAAAGGTGTCGTGGGAAAGCTGGACACCACCTCGCAAACGGCTCTGAACTTTGAGTCTCCGGGCGGCAGACTTGTTATTCCTTTCGAGGGGATCGATTCCTACGAGTACTCCCAGCAGGTGGCGCGGCATCTTGGCGTCTTGCCTGCGATTGCGGTCGGACTCGTTAAACGCCGGCAGCGCAGACACTTCTTCCGCATTACTTACCACGACGACAGCAAAACGCAGCAGGTGGCCATTTTTGAGGTGAGCAAGGAAACGCCCCGAAGTTTGCTGGCGGTCCTTCAAGGGCGGGCGCCGCAGGGTTGCAAGCCGCAAGCAACCGGAAAGTGTGGTGTATTGCCAAATTAAGTGCGCCGGCGGAGTTAGAGCGCGGCGGCCCGGAGGAGGCTCCGCGGAGTTTGTTGATGGCCTCCGCGGCGAGGCTAACCGCGCATTAGATGCATTGGAAACTTGCACACCGTATAGCAGTCCAGAAGCTTGCTCGTCAGCCGGGGCAGGCGTTATCGTATTTAGACCGTTCTCATGCAAAGCGAACCCTCCTCACCCCTGCGTTTGGCCCTGGTTGGGATGTCCGGTGCTGGAAAAACCTTCTGGACAAAGAAGTTAGCCGCCGAAGATTGGACCGCCATTTGTTGCGATGACCGTATCGAGGAGAAGCTGGCTTCTCGGCTGGCGGCTGGCGGGTACTCGGGGATTAACGGCGTGGCCGCGTGGATGGGCTGGCCGAACAATCCGAAATATACGGAACGCGAGGCGCAGTACCTCGAGGAAGAGATTCACACGTTGGGAGAAGTGTTGACGTCGCTGGAGCGAGAGTCTGAAAAATCGCTGGTGTTAGACACTACGGGTAGCGTGATCTATACAGGGAATAATTTGTTGCTTCGTTTGCGACGGCGAATGACTGTTGTGTATCTGGCGGCGTCGGCGGAAGAGCAACAGCTTTTGATCGAGCGGTATTTGAGCGACCCGAAGCCGGTGTTGTGGCGCGGAGCTTTTCAGCCGAGGCGCGGGGAATCGGCGCGAGAGACCGTGGCCCGATGCTATCCCACGTTGATTTCTGCGCGACGCCAGAGTTATGAAGCTTTGGCGCATTGCACGCTGCAAGTTGCGGAGCTGCGGGATCCGGCGTTTGATGTGGCGGCGTTTTTGGCAAAAATTCGCGGCCAGATCGAGCGCGGGCGATGAGATACCGCAGCACGGGACGTAAAGCGGCGCTGACTTCTTTGCGCGGCGCCGTGCTTCGAGGACTGGCGCCGGACGGCGGGCTGTATTTGCCAGTGGAGCTCGCGCGTCGTTCGCCGCAGGAATTGGAAGAGTTTCGAAAGCTGCCATTCACGGAAGTTTGTTTTCGAGTGGTGAAGCCTTTCGCCACGCCGGATGTGCCGGAAGAAGTGCTTTGGCAAATCGTAGCGGAGGCCATTAATTTTCCGGTGAAGATGGTGTCGCTCTCGCCTGGTCTGCACATTCTGGAGTTGTTTCACGGTCCCACTCTGGCGTTCAAGGATTTTGGCGCGCGATTCATGGCGCGGTTGATGGGGTATTTTGTGCGCGGAGAAACGCGGCCGCTGACGGTTCTTGTCGCTACGTCGGGCGATACGGGAAGCGCCGTCGCACATGGATTTCTCGGCGTGCCGGGAATTCGCGTGGTGATTCTTTACCCTTCGAAGCGCATCAGCGAAGCGCAGGAGAAACAGTTCACAACGCTGGGCGAAAATATTACCGCGCTCGAAGTGGCGGGGAGTTTCGACGATTGCCAGCGGCTCGTAAAGCAGGCGTTTTCGGACGTCGAGCTGAACAAACGAGCGTTTCTGACGTCTGCGAACTCCATCAATATCGGCCGGCTCTTGCCGCAGATGTTTTATCACGTGGCTGCGTACCGGCAGTTGCCGGTCGCTTCGGTGCCGCTGATTGTGTCGGTGCCTAGCGGGAATTTCGGTAATTTGACGGCGGGACTCTTCGCCAAGCGCATCGGCTTGCCGGTGGCGATGTACGTGGCTTCGACGAATGCGAACGACGTTGTTCCGGAGTATTTGCGGTCAGGCGAATTTCATCCGCACCCGGCGACACAGACATTGTCGAACGCCATGGACGTCGGCAATCCGAATAATTTCCCGCGCTTGCTGGATTTGTGCCGCGGCCGGATTGAATATGTGCGCCGCGAGATTTGGGGTCACGCCGCAACCGACGACGAGACTCTGCAGGAGATGAAGTCTCTCCACGAACGCTTCGGCTATATCGCCGATCCACACACTGCCGTTGGTGTGCTTGGCTGGGAAGCTTACAAGCGCGAGCATTCGGAGCCCGCGCAAGGGTTGGTGCTCGCTACGGCGCATCCAGCAAAATTCGCTGATGTGGTGAAACGTGCCATTGGCACGGCGCCTCCGCTCCCCGAGCGGCTTGCCGCCTATTTGAAACGCGAGAAATTGTCCCTGCCGATGTCGAGCGCTTACGATGACTTCAAACAGTTTCTTCAGGCGCCATAATACAAGGCAATCACGTAGAGCCCCGGAGACCGGCCTCAGCTTTCTTTGACGTAGTCCCGCTTCACCATATTTTTGCGAAATTGTTTAGTCCTTGTAGGTAGTCTTCTTTCTCGATCCTGCTCTCGACCCCAAAGTCCTCCAGGATGGTCATCATCTGTCCGACGGGCAGACCGGAGAGTGCCGCAGCCCTGCCAAGTGAGGCCTCCCCACTGCGGTATTTCTCAACAGCAAGCAAGATTCGTCCGCGCGTAACCAGGTCCCGCACTGTTTTGGAGAGGTCACTCCGTTCTTCCTTAGTGAATTCGCTTAAAAATTCATAGTTTTCGTGATCCATGCGGATACTCATCGTTTTGGTCATCTGCTTGTCTCCAACCTCGTTCTAACATCCTCGACGATAGAATCTTTGTAACGGCCGTAACTCGTCGGCAGCGCAAGCTTAAGAAGTGCGTCACTGAGGGTGATGAGATCCTTCTCGCGGCATCTGATCAAAATGCCGGCTGCAGTCGTGAACGGAACGCCGAGCAGTTTGCAGGCACTTATGCCGTTCTTGTCGTCTATCCCGACAAGTTGTGCCTTCTCCGAGAGAGCGAGCGCGATGGCTTCAGCTTCGCCTTTCCCCAGACTGAAGTCAGATTGTAATTTTGCGGCAATCTTCTTGCTCTTCACCACGATGGATCGAATTCGCGACTCTCCAATAGCCTTCTGAATCATGTGAGCATCCAGGGTCTTCTTCACTCCACAGCATTCCTTTTCGACTTCTTTCGGAATGGCGACAACCATGGGGACGCCTGCTAGGAACGCGTCCATGAGTTCAATCCTTGCAAGCAGAATCAGAGTAGATGCGTCAAAAATCAGCATATGACAAAATATTACAATCGTATTGTAGCATTGGATTGGGCAACTAACAACAGCAATATCGTAAAAATCCAGTCTTAGGAGGGTTTGCGAAGACGGTCGAGGAGCATGAAGAGGAAGACGGCGACGACGGCGTTGACGAGAGCGGCGATGCCGAGATGCATGGTGAACCATGGCTCGGGTTGTGAAAGAAGGAGACGCCGTGTCAGCGCGATGATTCCCTGGTGAACGGCAAAAAACGCGATGGTCAGGGCGAAGCGGGCGGCGGGATGTTCCGTATCGAGGCGCGCGCCAATCGAAGAAGCGAGGTAGCCGATAATGGTTTTCGCGATGCCGTAGAGGCCAAGAGGAACGGTCGGTCCGCTGAGGCTGTCCTGCAAAATGCCGATCGCCATGCCCAGAAGCAATCCGGTGGAAGGATTTCGACGGCTCAAACCGAAATAGATGACGATGAGCAGCGGAAGATCAAGAATAGAGGCCTTCGGAAAATAGATGGGCAGAAAAGCTTGCAACACGAGCGCAAAAGCGGTGGCCAAAATGATCGCGCCGGCACGGAACTTGTGCACCTCGATGTGCAGTTCACTCCCGCGAATGTCGTAAGTGTCGTTCATGGTTTCTCGGGTGAAGGCGGATTGGTTGCCGCGGCGGAAGGAGCGGCCGTAGGCGCTGCGGAGCTTGGCGCAGACTCTTGCTTCAACTCGAGCGGCTTCATGGTTAGCAGTATGAAGACCTCTTCGAGGCGTTCCAGGCTTGCGGCAGGCTTCACGCGAAGCTGCTTGAAAGGAGAACCTGCTTTGATTTCGGCAATTGTTCCCACAGGCAGGTCGCGCGGGAAAATGCGATCCATGCCGCTAGTAACAACGCGCTCACCGGAATTTACGTTGTCATCGTTGGGGATATATTTCATAACCATTAGCGGCTCGCCAGTGCCGCCAACCGGGCCCTGGAGGCGCGATTCGACGAGCATGGCGCCGACGCCGCTATCTTTGTCCGTGAGCAACAAAACCTGCGCTGTGTCTTTGTAAGACTCGATGACCTTGCCAACGACGCCGTCCGGCGTGATGACGCCCATGTTTTTGCGGATTCCGTCCCGTTCGCCACGGTCGAGGTAGATAGTTTGGCTGGCGGAATCCGCGCTACCGCCGATCACTCGCGCGCTGATCATGGGCACATCTACATTTGTCTGTCGGAATTTTAGCAGGGCAGCAAGGCGGTCGGCTTCGCCGGCTTTGCTTTGGAGTTGCGTGATTTCCAGTTTCAGGGCGCCGTTTTCACGCCTCAAATCTTCATTTTCGCGGGAGGTGTGTTGCAGCGCAAAATAATGATTCCAGGTGTCGCGAACGTGGCTGACGCCGTGAGCACCGGCGCGTTCGAACGGGGAAACAGCGCCAACCGTCCAGACTCGGATCAGGCGGCCCTGCGAGTCGCGCTTGATTTGCACGGCCAGCAGCAATATCTGCAGGAGCACAACTCCGCCGAGCAGGAAAATCGATCTATGACGAGAGGGAATGCCAACCATGGAGTCCAGTGGCACAGGCTTTAGTCTGTGCGGCTTAAAATTTTCGCAATCGTCAAATCCGAAAAATCGTCAGTCGATGCAAACTTGGCGCAGCAACTTGAAATCGCTCAACATTTTGCCGGTGCCCAGCACCACGGATGCCAGCGGGTCGTCGGCAATGGAAACCGGTAGACCGGTCTCTTCGCGGATGCGCTTGTCGAGATTCTTGAGAAGCGCTCCTCCGCCGGTCAGCACAATGCCGCGATCGCTGATGTCGGCGGAAAGTTCCGGCGGTGTGCGCTCCAAGGCTACGCGCACTGCATTAAGAATTGTCGCGACGCATTCGCTCAAGGCTTCTCGAATTTCGCTGTCGTCGATGGTGACAGTCCGAGGGACGCCTTCAATCAAGTTCCGGCCCTTCACTTCCATGGTCAGAGGCTTTTCCAGCGGATACGCCGAGCCGATTTCCATTTTGATCTGTTCGGCGGTGCGTTCGCCGACGAGCAGGTTGTACTTGCGTTTCAAATATTGCATGACGGCTTCATCCATCTCATTGCCGGCGACGCGCACAGAACGCGAGTACACGATGCCGCTCATGGAGATGACCGCGATATCCGTGGTCCCGCCGCCGATGTCGACGACCATGTTTCCCGAAGGCTCTTCGATCGGCAAGCCGGCGCCGATGGCCGCGGCCATGGCTTGTTCGACTAGATAGACTTCGCTGGCACGCGCGCGATATGCAGAGTCCTGCACGGCGCGCTTTTCCACCGGCGTAATTTCGCTTGGAACGCCGATGACGATGCGCGGATGCACCAGCACGCGCCGGTTGTGCGCCTTCTGAATAAAATACGTCAGCATTTTTTCGGTAACTTTGAAGTCGGCGATGACCCCGTCCTTCATAGGCTTGATGGCCACGACGTTGCCGGGCGTTCGGCCGAGCATTTCCTTGGCTTCGCGGCCGACGGCCACGACTTCGCCGCTGGATTTGTTGATAGCCACGATCGAAGGCTCGTTCACCACGATGCCTTTGCCGGCCGAGAACACGAGCGTGTTCGCCGTCCCAAGATCAATGGCGAGGTCGGAAGAAAACAAACTAAAGATCGACCTCAGGTTGTAACCGTTCTTATTCATCCCCCCGCTCCCCGCGAAGAAAACTTCTCCGCCGTCCAGCCGACAACGAGCTGCCTAACTTTCTCACGGTCCATTCGAACCGCCGCGCGGCCAACTACACCATTGTCGCTGGACTTGGCGACGAGCGCAAAGTTGCGCCCGCGTTTTTTTTCACTTGTTGCCTAAAACGATCCACGTTCGAAACTTTTACTTCGGCACAACGATCGTAACTTTTTGCTGATTCGTGCCGCCACGGCGGTTCTCGCCGATGATGACGATCGTATGCTGGCCGGGCTCGAGCGGCTCGGTAAAGTGCCGGAACGTCCCGTCTGCTGCAATAATCGGCACGGGCTGGCCGTTTACGATGAGCGCCGCGCCCGGTTCCGTCCGGCCGATAATCTCCACCACGCGGCCATGAATCTGGGTACCGGTAATCTCCAGGGCCATGTCCTGTGTTTTTCCCTGCGCGACGAGTGTAAACCGGAACGTTTCGCTGACCTCGCTGGTTTCCTTCTTGGCGTTCGTGGCGGTGACGGCCCAGAAATAATCGCCGCCGTCGAGACCCGTGATGTCCACGCCGGTTCCTGTAACTCCGGTGGCCTCTTTCACGGTTCTGGTAAACATGGCGGTGGTGCTGATCTTCAGCGTGTAAGACACCGCCTGCGAAACGGGCTTCCATTCGAAATGGATTGACGCCGTTTTTGGATTCTCCACGATCAGCGGTTCGAAGTTACGTGGTGAACTCAGGTCTGGCGGCGCCAGCACGTCGGACTTCGTGATTGTGCCGCCCGTTCCGTAACTCGCTTTCTGATACGCTCCGATCTCCACCTTTTCCTGGCCGCGCTGTACTTCGGCCGTTCCGCTTGAGACCACGACCTCGTTTTCCTTGGTCGTCGGGTCGGTCTTAATGGCCGCACTGCTGTTCGAACCCAATTGCGCTCTGGAATCTTCCATGCTGACCGCAGCTTTCGAATCCGGCGAAGAATAATTTGGCGTCTTGAGGTCTACTTGTCCGATGTTGATACGCACCGCCGAACTGGAAGGCTGCTCGTGCCCCATCGAATTTTCTTCCACCGTAATAAATGTCCCGGACTTCACGGTGTATGTCGTGCCATCGGCGAAGGTGATGCGGGCCGCGCCTTCCGAAGAAGTCTGGATTTGATCGCCTTTGTCCAGCGTGGTGTGGAAATCCGCGTCCACCCATTGGACGGAATTGACTTTCTTTACTTGCACTTTTCCATCGAGATTGACGAACTTCGCCTGCGTCTGTGAAATGGCTGTGGCTTCGCTGTCGCCGCTGCCGATCGATTTGTTCAGCTTGTCATACGCGGCCGTATACAAGTTCGGATTGATGAGGTAAACCGCCGCGAAAACAATTGCCGCAAGCAGAATCACGTATACGGCCACGGTCTTGTACGTGACCGTATGCCAATACACTTCCACTCGTTTTATCTTCGGGTGGTTCGGGTCGTGTGGTGTCTGTGTGCTCACGGGTTTTCGCGCGACTCTGCCGCCAATCTTGCAATCTAGCACAGTAATTAGAACGCAGAGGGCCGCTGCAGCTTGCGGTAGTTAAACAGCAAATAGCAGTTGCGCATACTAGGCGTTCGGACAGGTGGTTTTGCCCGAAAGGACAGTGCCGTGTTTCCGGGCGCATTCGTCGATTGTTCGCGATTTTTTGGAGAATATGCAGCGCGAGCTTAGGCGGACCTGGCGCGCAGAAACGCCAGCGTCAGTGGCCACGCCAAAAGAGCCGTCGACGGACTATAGCTGGGGCGCGCGTCGCAGAAGAATCCGTGGTCGGCGTTGGAAATCTCGACGTTCACGAAATGTTTTCCCGCCGCACGCATCGCTTCGCTCACTGCGCGGATCTGCTCCGGAGGAATGTGCTTGTCGCGTCCGCCCCAGAAGAACAATAGAGGAGCCTGCAAACCACTCGCCCGGCCGAGCAAGCCGGGATTGGTCGCGTTCGGAGCGATGCCACCGCCGTAGTATGAAATGGAAGCGGCGAGTGGCAAGGTGATGGCCGCGAGAAATGCCGCCCGGCCCCCCATGCAATAGCCAATCGCGGAGATCGGCAAGTCTCCACCGATATAGCCGCGAAGCCAGTCAAACGCAGCGCGCAGGTCCGCCGCCATCGAAGCATCGTTCAAGGCCTTCATGTGTGGCACCGCGCTGGGAAAATCGTCGTAGCGTATTTCGACCCCCGCGCCGGTGCGATGAAAAAGTTCTGGTGCCACGGCGACGAAGCCTTCGCGCGCAAATCGCCCGGCGATGTCGCGAATGTGCGCATTCACGCCGAACGCTTCCTGGAAAACGAGCAATCCAGGGTTCGGGCCCTTTTCCTTGGGCCGCGCAACCCACGCCCGCATCGTTGTGCTGTCGTTGACGCTCAGTTGCACATACTCGCTTGTGATTTCCATTTTGATTCCTCTTGTCCTTGAGAGCTGCGGTCCACGCCGAATTCAGTGCCGAATAAAATATGTATGCTTGTCGAGATTCGCTGCGACGGCTACGTCGAAAAAACCAACCATCATCTCGTCGTACGTTTGCTCACCCCAGCGGACCGCGGCTTCCGGATCGGGGTTGTGCGGATTATCGCGCGAATTATCGTACCAGGCGATGGCCTGTAGTTCCGTGCCCGCCTTTAGAAAGCGCGGTTCCGCTAACTTGTAGCTCATCTGCCAGTGAAAATGATAGTGGACGTCGAGCAGTGGCTCTATTTCCTGGTCCGGCCTCGCTCCGGAACCTTTCTCTCTGTGAATAATGTTGTACTCGAAACGTTTTCCGCGCAAATGCATGTGCGGGAAGAGGCTGAGCAGCGTCGCATCGTTTGGCAAAGTGCCGCGCGCCTCCACGCGATAATCCGGCACGCCTGGAGGAATCACGAAGTGGTCGTTGGTGAGCTGCAGCGTCAGGACACGCTGGGTTGGCGCGTGCTTTGCAAAAATCAAGCCCACGCTGGTCCGGTCGCTGGCGGCGTGTCCATTGGTTGTGTAGTGCATTTGAAAAACGAGATCGGATCCAGCGGGAATAAATTTTGCCATGTTGTCCGGCCAATTATCCGGCGAACTGCCCGGCGCGTAAACGAGAAGCACGTCGCTGTCCGTCCAATGCGCGCCGCGCCGATCATCGGGATCAGTCAGGGTGGAAGCAGTGAATGGCACGCCAATAGGTGCGTGACGCATCCACTGCGAATCCGGCGGCCGAACGTAAACTACAGCGTGGTGAACGTTGGCGCGAAGGGACGGCAGCACTTCCGCTGCTTGCACCCAGCGATCTTCCTTGAACCCTGTAGGGACAATTTCGTAGGTGTATTCGACGTCGCCGCTCGCTGGCAGCGGCACGCCCTTCGGCATTTTTAAGACCAAATCCGGCTGCGGGATGCTCCAGTTCTCTGCCCAACGAACAGGTAGAGGTGCGTCATGCGAATCGCCAGCAGGCGCTCCGGCGTTTGCCCACGCGTCAAGCACAGCGATTTGTTCCGCCGAGAGCGACGGATCATTCGAGAAATGGCCAATATGAGGATCGGCAAACCATGGCGGCATGGACTTGCTCTGCGCCGCTGCCGCAATCGTGGCCGCATAGGGACGTGTCTGCTCATACGTGTCGAATCGCATGGGCGCGATGCCTTCCGCGCGATGGCAAATCTGGCAACGCTGCTGCAGAATCGGGAGCACATCGCGGTAGTACGTCGCCGCGTCAGCAATGGAGCGCTGCTGTCCGGTGGCCTGCGACGAGCCCAAAGATGTCCATTGATTTAGCGCGCACAGCAAAATTAGAAGAAGCACCGGCACGGATATCGCTATTCGTTTTCGTATCGCGTTGCCTCTCATCATCTCTACCATTTGATGATAACCGCATCATTGCGGTTTCCTATCAACGTGTCCCCACCATTTCGAACGTTCATGAAACCGCGAATGAAAAAAACCTGTGCGCGGCGAGTGCCTCAGGCGGGTTCCGTCTATAATCCTCGCGATTGATTCCTAACGTAGATCGGCCTTCACGAATAGCCTTCGAGGCTGAGGAGTGATTTTGATGAATTCGAATTTGAATGGTGCAGAGAGCGGCAGGCGGAAGCGAGTTCTATATACGTGCTTCGCGTTGGCGATTTGTTGCGGCCTCGGTGGCCACTATGTTTCGGCACAGCAGGAAGTTCCGAAGATGCCCATGCAACCCATATATGAAGATGGAGCGGAAGCTCGCTGGCTGCAGAAGAAAGTCCTGGACTCGCGCGTGCTTGATTCCATGGAAGATGCGTCGACATGGTCGTTCGCCGGAGACGGAGACATGGCGCTCGCGGATTCACCGGTGAAAGATGGCGCGCATTCCCTGCGAATTCGCTCGAAACAAAATTTGGGCCTCGTCGGAGGCGCCGGTGAGTGGGAGGATCTTGTCGCCAGCCGTAAATTTTCTTCCGAGAATTGGAGCCGTTATAACCGCATTTCCATCTGGGTGTATCCCGATGTCATCGGCGCGCCGGCAATCTCTGCTTCACTCACCCTGCACAATGAAGGAGAGCATCGACTTCCGGATCGTTATAACGAGGGGCGGCATGAGTCCATAATCCTGAAGAACCACCAATGGAATCACGCGGTTTGGGAAATTGCGCCTCTCGACCGGGATAAAGTCACGCAGCTCGATTTTGCCTACAGCCTTCCCAAGATGCTTCCGGACTTGGGCGATCAGACCATTCTATATATTGACCAGCTTGAATTGCAGACCGTAGAGGCGGATCACGTCGAAGGTTGGGATGTCGCAGCAGGCAAAATAGCTTTCAGTCATGCGGGATATACCGCGGGCGGGACGAAGACAGCGATTGCAAGCAACCTCGATGTCCACGAATTTTCGGTGATCGAGCAGAGAACCGGCAAATCGGTTCTCACCAAGGCGGTCCTGCAGCAGTCGACGCTGTTAGGCAAATACGCGGTACTGGATTTCTCCGAGGTTCAGACGCCGGGCGAATATGTTCTTCGCATTGGGGCCACGACTACCCGTCCATTTCAGATAGGCCAAGATGCTTGGCGCGAGAGTATTTGGAAAGCCATCAATTTTATGTACAGCGAAAGGTGTGGAACGGTGATTCCCGGGATTCATGGAATCTGCCACATGGATGATTACAGCATCCACGGCGATAAACGCATCATCGTGAATGGCGGCTATCACGACGCCGGAGATCTTACGGCGACGGGCAACACTCCAGGAATGTCCTACGCCCTGTTTTCCTTCGCAGAACGTCTTCAGCAGCAAGGAGAAGATCCGGTACTGCGCACGCGGTTGATGGAAGAAGCGACGTGGGGGCTGCGCTGGGTACTAAAGACCAGCTTTGGCGATGGATATCGCGCCAAAGGACAATTGATCAGCTATTGGACCAACGGCATCATCGGCGACGCCGACGATCGCAGCGGTCAAGCGGTGAATGAGCCCGAATGGAACTTTCGCGTAGCGGCGGTGGAAGCACTTGCGGCGCGCGTGCTGAAAGAAAGCGATCCCGAGCTTGCCATTCGCAGCCTCCGTACAGCCGAGCAGGACTGGAACTATGCCGTTGAAGGATTGAAAACGGCCGCTCCTCTTCCGGAGGTCTATGGAGCGCAAGATGATCTGGAGCGAATTTCGTTCGGCGCCATCGCTTCCGTGGATTTATACCGGGCCACGGGCGAACAGCGATACGCGGATGAGGCGTTCAAACTTGGCGATCTCATAGTTGCGTCGCAGGAGCAAACGCTTCAGCCGTGGAGCATCCCTCTGACTGGTTACTTTTACACCAGTCCCAAGCGAGAGAATCTGTTTCATCGCTTTCATATTGGACAGGAAGAACAGCCTGTCATTGCGCTGGCCCATTTGTGCGAGACGTTTCCAAGCCACGAAAATTGGATGAAGTGGTACGCGGCGATCGTTTTGCACTCCAAGTACTATCAGCAGGTCGCTGCCAAGGTCGACCAGCCCTATGACGTGTTGCCGGCGGCAATTTACAAAGAAAGCGAAGCGCGCTTATTGACGCAATCGAAGGACTGGACGCCGCTGCGCGCGGCAGATAGCGCCGCCTATATCGAGGAAGTCCATCGCGGCGTGCCGTTGGGAGGCGAATATTATCTTAGGAGATTCCCTGTCTGGTTCGACTTCCGCGGGAATTCCAGCGTCTTGCTATCTCAGACAAAAGCCTTATCGGCGGCGGGACAATTGCGCGGAGACCTAGAAGCGGAAGATCTGGCGCAGCAGCAAGCGGAATGGCTCCTGGGACGCAATCCATTCTCGGCCAGCATCATGTATGGAGAAGGCTACGACTGGACGCCGCTGTACAGCGTGCGCTCCGGACAAATGGTCGGCGCGCTTCCGGTAGGCATCGAAACAAAGGAATATAACGACGCGCCGTATTGGCCAACGCAGATTTGCTGGACGTATAAAGAGGTTTGGACGCAACCAGTGGGGGAGTGGATCTGGCTCATGCAGGATCTGCATGGCGAAGCCGTGGTCGAGGGTGACGCCGATGTCTCATCGCATGAGCCTATCGAGTTCCGCGATCAGCAGACAGGACGCTTAACAAGCTTCGCCGTAGATCCCACGAGCGGTAAATTTCGCGCGCAATTGCCGCAAGGACTATACAGCGTGCGGCAGGGCACGACCCATACCACGGTCACTGCGCTGTCCGGCGGCGTTTATCATGTCGAACTACGCTCCAACCGCGCCTTTGATTTCAAAGTCTCGGTGGAAGCGGCCCACGCCAACGAACTCACGCTGCGTATCCACGCGGAAGGCGCGGGCACTCATAAATTTGAAGTGAAAACCACCAACCTCAAATTCCAAGAGCAGAGCACTCAGACGATCGAGCTGAGTCCTGGCCACGATGCTGAACTGGTGAGTCATGCTGATATTCTTGCATCCGGGACGCCGTGGGTCATCGTCGTGATCCCTGATGGCGCTCTCAGCGCACATCGAGAAGTTACGGGGATCAATGGCTCTCAAAAATGACTTGCTGTGTCGGCAGATAGGATCTCGGAAGTGACGAGCTTCTGACCAACATCCTAGTCCGAACTGACTCAACCCAACGTAGACCCTTTGAGAGCTAAACCCCACGCCACCGAAGTAAATTGATTACCTGTCCTGATCCGTTCCTCGCCGAAGCGCGTTGCGAAGATTCTTTTTACTGCTGGTACGAATGACGTTCCGCCCGTCAAAAACGCCGCATCTACATCTCTCGGGTGAACGCCACTTGCCTTAAGCAACGAGTCCAGACAGGACTCAATCTGCTTCAATTCGGCGGAGATCCAATTTTCAAAAGAAGACCGCTTTACTTTCGACGTAAGATTCACTGCTCCATCCGAGTAATGAAACGTCGCGGCGGCGTTGTCGGACAATTCGTATTTCACGGCCTGAACGGACTGGTGCAATTGATATCCAAGATCTTCTTTTATGAGATGGATCAGAGCAGCGATTTTCTGAGGCTCAACAGCATCCGTCTTGATCCGCGTCAGCAAGTCCATCACGTCTTTGGCTCTCAGAAAGGAAAGATGATGCCAGCGTTCCAACTTGCCATAAACCCAAGCGGGTATCGGGAGGAGCCTCTTCATCGAGTGCATGTCCGTTCCTGCGCCGAGCGCGGGAGACACAAGATGCCGGATGAGTTTCGCATCAAACGAATCGCCTGCCACGCCGACGCCCGCGTTGCCCAATAGGTCCGCCGCACTTCTACCTCTGCGACGAACACCTGGACCGACCCTCACCAAAGAAAAGTCGCTCGTGCCGCCTCCGAAATCTCCGATCAAAATAAGTTCATCGTGATCAAGGGTTGACTCGTAGTAGTGGGCCGCCGCTATCGGCTCAAATTCGAACTGGACGGACTCATAGCCAGCAGTCTTGAATGCCATCCTCAGGCGGCTTTCCGCGAAACGATCCTCTTCCTTCGTCTCAGCTCCCACAAATCGTACCGGCCGCCCGACTACTGCTGTCGAAATGGGGACGCCAAACTGGGCAGAGGCTTTTTCGCGCAGGTCTCTCAAGATGCGCGCGATCAATTCCTCGAGCGTGTATCTTCGGCCAAAAACCTCCGTACTCGAAAGGTTCCGGTTACTCAGAAAAGACTTCAGCGATTGAATCAGCCGGCCTTTGTGGTCTGCAGAGAGGTAGTGCTCAATGCCTTCCGGCCCGCTCCACGATTTGAGCGCATTGACACCCCGCTCTTTCACTTGTTCGAGATAGAGAAGCGACCGGTAGGCGGCGGTCACTTCGCCCAAGTATGGGAAGTGAGCCAACGCAACTTCGCCAGCGTCGTTAGCATAAGCAATGGAACTGTTCGTCGTACCGAAGTCGATACCAATCGCAGAGGGCATTCCTATTGAGTTTAAGGGGCACGCATTTTGTCGGCAACAACCACACCCTTCCGTCCACAGAAGTCGGGCCAGAAGTCCCGGTGCGAGAGGTACGAGTTTAGCTGGCGTTTGGCAATAGCCAAGAACGAAGGCCACTCGGAAACGCGGCCACTCCGCCACGAATCTATTTGAGCCGCATGGCCCTATCTCCTATAATGATGTGTTTGCTTAGTACCCGGGAGATTCAGCAGATGGCTGGCAGCTCAGATAACACGCAAAAACTTTTTTCGCGCATCTTTCTTGGAGTAGTGGTGCTGGCTTTGTCGGGCGGCATGCTGCTCTATCTGGTGCCGAGCGGTCCGGGTGACACGTCCGCTTCCACGGATACGGTTGCCAAGGTTGGCGATCAGACCGTCACGGTTGCCGAAATTCGCCAGCAGCTCAACCAAATCAAGCAGACCAATCAAGTGCCGCCGATGCTTGAGCCTTATTATGCGAAGCGCATCCTCCAGCAACTCATGCTTCAAAAGGAAATGGACTACGAGGCCCGCCAGCTGGGCATCAAGGTTTCCAACGATGAGATTGCCGACCGCATCAAGCTGATCTTGCCGGCCGCCTTCAATGGGGACTCGCCGATTGCACCGGATCAGTACGCTTCGCTGGTCCAGTCCCGCACCCAAATGACTGTTCAGAAGTTCGAAGAAATGGTCGGGCAGGGCTTGCTCCAGGAAAAGTTTCAGAAGCTGGTGACCGACGGGATCAGCGCAGGACCCGCGGAGCTGCAGGAAGAATTCGTCTACCGCAATCAAAAGGTGAAACTGGACTACGCCTATATCAAGCCGGAAGATCTAGTGGCAAAGATCAACGTGGATGACGCCGAGGTTAAAGCCGCCTACGAAAAGAACAAAGCAAAGTATCAGGTCCCGGAAAAGCGCGTCGTGCGTTACGCCATCGTGGATGTGAACCAGATTCGCCAGGGCACGCAAATCTCCGACGATCAGCTCAAGGCCCAGTACATGAAGAACATCCAGGATTATCAGGTGCCGAACCGGGTACACGTCGAGCACATCCTGCTGATGACCGTCGGCAAACCAGACGCTGAAGTCGAAGAGATCAGGAAGAAAGCACAGGGCATTCTGGACCAGGCTAAAAAGGGCGCCAATTTCGAGGACCTCGCCAAGAAATACTCCGAGGACGGCGGTACCCCTGGGAATCCCGGTTCCAGAGACAAGGGCGGAGACCTAGGATGGATTGTCCAAGGCCAGACGGTACCAGAGTTTGAAAAAGCAGCATTTTCGCTCCCGAAGGGCAGCATCTCGGACTTGATCAAGACGCAGTACGGCTTCCACATCATCAAGATCATTGACAAGGAAGCGGCCCACACCAAGCCCTTTGATGAAGTGAAGGATTCCATCCGCACTCCGCTGCTGCTGTCCGAGGCCGATAAACAAGCTGGCAATATTGCCGAACAGCTCTCGCAAGCCATCCGTCAGTCCAATAAGGTTTCAATCGACGACTTGGCCAAGCAGTATCACCTTACCGTGGGGGAGACACGCCCGGTCGCCGCTACCGATCCCTTGGTCGAATTGGGCAACTCGCCGCAAGTCAAAGTTAGCGATTCCATCTTTCGCTTGCGCCAGGGTGAGCTAAGCCTGCCGGTGCAGACGGATCGCGGGTACATCGTTCTTTCCATTAAACAGGTTCTTCCCGCGCACCAGGGATCACTGGAAGAGGTTAGAGATAGCGTGGTCGCCGAATTGAAGCAGGAAAAAGCCTCGGCCGAGGCCCGCACTAAGGCGGATGAGTTGGCCAAGCGGGTGAAGGCTGGAGAAAAGTTCGACGCCGCAGCCAAAGCATTGGGCCTGGAAGCCAAAACCAGCGAAGAATTTGCTCGTTCCGGCACCATTCCCAATGTCGCTAGCGGAAAACAGCTCTCCGCCGCGTTTCAATTGAAGGCCGGTAGCCTTGGGCAGCCGATCAACCTCGGCGCGAACTGGCTTGTCTACGAGGTCGTGGACAAACAAGAGCCCAACCCTGCGGATTTTGAGAAGCAAAAGAAGGAAATCACCGACGCGGTGCTGCAAAATAAGCGCTCGATCGCGTTTGAGGCCTTCCAGACGGCCCTCGAAGACCGCTTGAAAAAAGAGGGCAAGCTGCAATTGATGCCCGACAAGCTAAAGGGATTCGGTAGCGTAGGCTAGTCTAAGTAGCTGATAATAAATAGTTTAAAAATAGATGAAGCGAGCTTGTCTTTCCCTCCGCACCTCGGTAGCCTATGGGTGTCTCCAAAGTAGCCGATTTCAGCCTACCTTTCCGCTCTGATTTGAAATACCGAGCAGGTCGGAAGCCAGCCGAAATCGGTACATGTTCAGCCATGGCTCCCCAGCGCCTAGACCTCAGGATCCTATGAATACGAAGAAGACGCCCTCCCGCACAACCGCAGTCCGCAATGACTACCGCTGCAGCATGGAAAGAAACCAGGCTGGCAAGTATTGCGTTAGAATCCAGGTTTTCTACCCCCGCCATGCTTGGAATCTAGGGGTGTTTTTCCTTGCGTCGTCGTTTGACCGCGCTATGAAGAAGCTCGAAGAGTCCCTAGACTTCCTGCAGCGTCATGAGGAGAAGCTCTGGTTCTGGGGTGTGGACCGCGCCGAGGATATGGGTTTTTCCGCTGAGTTCCTTCGCGAGGCCGGAATGAAGCTGGATCTTCGCACTGAGTTCCCCCGAAGAGCCACCAATCTTTCATTAGCTCCGGAACGCGAAGTCCCGGCGTTTGTGCTTGGGCCGGTCCGCCGTGGGCTGGCCGAATCGGTGGATGTAGCACGCAGCATAGCCGTCGGCGATTGATTCCGGAGACTTTGTCGCGCGTGAGTCTGGAATCTGTAGTCCATCCGTTGGAATCAAACCCCGCTGTCCATTTGGCCAGCTAATCTGACCCTCTTCCATATTGACTTCACCTGTTTTCTTCGCCATCATGCCCGAATTCCAGCTGGCCTGCGTTCCAGTGAGCGCCTTTCGGTGAGAAGCAAAACGATGAAACGCAATGCGAAGAAGTTGGCTCTTGCTCTGCTCGTCGGGGCCGCGTTTTTCATTGGCACCGTGGAGCTCATCGCACAATCGCCGCAACCCAGTACTTCGGACAAAGCACAGTCGCCTGCGGCTACCCCGAATGCGACTGCTGTCCCCAAATCAACTCCTGCGGCTTCTACTGCTCCTTCTACAACTTCGAATGCTCCAGCGCAGGCCGCTGCGACGACGAAGCCGGTGGCGCCTCCGGCGAACGCCGCTGGTGTGGTGTGGATCAACACCGACACGGGTGTTTACCACAAGCAGGGAACTCGCTGGTATGGAAAAACCAAACACGGTAAATACATGCTGGAGGTGGATGCCATAAAGGCAGGGTACAAACCGGCGAAGTAAGACCATCACGCGAGACACAACATAGAAAGAAGAGCGGTTCGGTTTTGTTGGCACAAAAAGGAGAAAGCGAAATGACAAAACGATTCAGTAGGATGATTTTGGCGGCTCTGATTTTGATTTTGGGAGTGGGCGGTGTCTATTCGCATGCCCAGCCCGCAAGTGCCCAACCCAATACCTCCGCGC